>SESF01015156.1_pt1 | contig 16427 bp, 14 predicted proteins | sample 3171521 | NCBI WGS metagenome assembly SESF01 (sample SAMN10866945, study PRJNA518727) | freshwater metagenome | biome: subpolar coniferous forest; feature: holomictic lake; material: water; isolation source: holomictic Lake 227, 6 m and 8 m depth | place: Canada: near Kenora, Ontario | collected...
CAACAGCCTTCTGGATAAACTGATTCAAGGAAATCCCGAGCTTGACCGCCGTCCGTCGTACCTTCCTATGCAGATCAGGCGGAATTCTCACGTTGAAGCTACCTTTGTAGGATTTTTCCAACTGCGTGCCATTGTCGCGGCAAATTTGAGCATAGTCCTCGACAGCTTCCTCAAAGGCCTTCTTGATTTCCGTGACACTGTTTCCTTCAAAAGAAACCAAATCCTCTATTCCTTCAATTTTTCCGAAGAAGACTTCATCATCGGCGCTGAAATGGACTGATCCCATGAAATCTTTGTACGCAAGCAGGTCTTTCATATATGCCCCCTTCCAGCCAGCTCCTCTCGAATCTGGTCAAGTTGATATAGCTTCAATTCATTTCCAGGATGCGGCCTATGAAGCCTGATGATATGCTTTGTCTCATGATGAACGAAGGCAACTCTTGATCCGGACGTCTTCCCCTGATTCGATTCCTCATATCCGAAGCCAGTGAGAAGCATCTTTATCTCATTGTAAGTAAAATCTTTAGGCCTTGAGAGGAATCGGTCAAGAAGCTTCTCTTCCTTGCTCATTCTGGAAATATACCGCACTCTATTCCGGTGTGCAACTAATATTCAGTGGCATGATTCCCATTTTTTAGCACTCGCGCCCAACTTCACCTAACGCTCAATGGTCGGCCCGCATGCTTCGATCCCTGTCCTGCTTTGCCACTCATTATCAACACATGTTGACACACGCGCTTCGTTTCAGTAAATCTACAAAGTGTAGATATCCGGCTTCAGGTTTTCTGTAGCATACTTCGCCAGGAGACAATCGATGAAAAAGAACCCTGCACTTTTGCTCAACCTTGGGGCCCTGGGTCTCGCCGTCGGCCTGACCGCAGGCATGACCGGCTGCGCCAGCAGTCCCCAGGCCATGACCGACAAGAACGCCGCCTTCCGCGCGGCCAACCAGGCTGCCCATGACGCAGTCGATGCGAACTACAGCCACAAGTACCTCGAAGCCGGTGGCGTCCGCTGGCACTATGTCGAAGCGGGCAACCTCAATGGCCCCGTCGTCCTCATGCTCCACGGCCTGCCGGAGAGCTGGTACTCCTGGAGCAAGGTCCTCCCCCTCCTCGATCCCGCCTACCACTACATCCTGCCCGACATGAAGGGCTACGGCCGCTCGACCTCGGCGGACATGGACTACAACTGGCACCATGTCGGCGACCAGACCCTGGCCCTCCTCGACGCCCTCGGTGTCCAGAAGGCCTACATTGTCGGCCACGACTGGGGCACCCTCATCTCGAGCGTCATGGTCGTCGACCATCCAGAGCGCTTCCTCGGTTACGTGCGGATGGAGGCTGACCTCAATTTTACTCCGGGACAGAGCCTCGAGAAGCTCTACGAACAGAAGCCCCAGTGGAAGATGTTCCAGGATACGCCCAAGGCGACCGAGTTCCTCCGTGATGCCGCCAAGGTCATCGATCTCGTCTACCCGAGTCGGATGAAGACGAAGCTCCAGAAGGCCGACCGCGACTACTTTGTCTATGAGTTCTCGCGTCCCGGCGTGGCCGAGGCCATCGCCAATTATTTCAAGTACGAGAATTGGGACCTCGAAGCCGCCGTGACAAAAATAGCGAACAATTCCTTTGACTTCCCCGTTCTCCAGCTCCAGGCCGACAGCGATGCCTCGCAGCCTGTGGCAAGCTTCTCCGATCCCACGAAGTTCCCTGGCGTCAGGCTCGAGTGGATCACGGACGCCAACCACTTCGACAACCTCGACCAGCCGAAGCAGGTAGCCGAGGCGATCAACCGCTTCCTCGCCGCCATTTCCTATGGCGCCGCTATTTCCGCGGGTAACTAGGAGTTGGAGATGATGATACAGTCAAAGCAGAAACCAATAAGCGTCCCGCTTGCGGCCATCATGGTCATCTCGCTTTCGTCCTGCCTGTCGCTGCCTTTTTCTGGCCCGCCCACGGCCAAGGAGGCGGGAGTCACGTTCAGGACCGCAGCCCAGCAGCTGCCCGCCACGCTGGAATGGGTCCAACGGGCACAGGCCCACGAGGTCCTGAACCTGGCCGAGCGCGTCGTCGTCCTCTCCGCCGGCGACAATCCCATCCCCGACGACAGGTGGCAGGGATTCAATCCGCCCTATCCCTGGCAGAAAAACATCGAGCGCAACCTGCTCTTCCAGCAGAGTGCCTTCCTGGCATCGCCAGGCCTTCCCGAGGGGCAAAGGACCTCCATCGAAATGGGCGGCTACACCTGGCTCGTCATCGTAAAATCCCTCTCAGTTGATTACATCCCGGCGGGCGAGCAGGTCGACATCCTCCATTCTGCCCCCGGCCACCTTGTCATCAAGACGATCCAGAAGAACCAGGTCCTGAAGTGGGACGGTCCGACGATCTACCGGCTCATGGATAACCGGGGCAATTATTACGTCATGCATGCCTACGAGAATCCAGCTGGTCCCACGACCGCCGTGGCCCTGCCCGCCGGCTGGACCCTGAAGGAGATCGGGATCACCGAGCCCCTCGTCATCACCCCTTCCGAAGGCGGCTACTACAACATAGTCGGTGACTGCCTGGGGCAGGGCTACCATCAGTATATCTTCGCGGATGCGGTCTGGCCGCCAGGTAGGTAGGCCGCCATGGCACGACTGACCAAGCTCACCGGACGCGGGCTCGACACCCAGCGGGAGCTTTCGGAGGCCCTCATCGGACTCACGCTCGAGAAGGGTTTTTCCTCGGTCACAGTCAGGGACATCACCGACCGCCTCGGAGTCGACCGGACGACCTTCTACCTGCATTTCAAGGACAAGGACGAGCTCGTACTTGCGACGCAGAGGCGCATCCTCGATGAGCTGTCCTCTTCATTCCAGGGGGCTGCCGATCCACCTTCCAGGCTGCGTACCCTGTATGAACGAATTGCTCTGGATCGGGAAACCTGGAAGGCCATGCTCGGCTTCGAGGAGCATCAGCGCTTCGAAGGCCGTTTTGCCGAACAGCTGGCGAGCCTTCTTCCCCTCTTTCCCACGATCCTCGCATCGACTGCTGGCTCGGGCAGCCTGCCCCGTACCCTCGTGGCGCGCTTCGTTTCGACCACCATACGGAGCAGTGCAGCGTGGTGGCTCGACCAGGGCGAAGCAGCCTGCACGCCTGCGGAAATGGCAGAACTAACTATGAAGATGCTCATGAAGGGCCTGGGCTGAGCGCTGCCAGATGGCTCATGCGCCTGCCTCAAGATGGTAAAAGGCCAGGTCGGCCCCGAGTTCGGCGGCCCTGTCGGCGACCTGTCGGGCCGGATAGCTCTGGCCGCCCTCGCTGACAATGAGCGAGAGGACCCCGTCTTTCATGGCTCCCCGGGTGAGGAAGCGAAGTATCCGTGAGCGCGCGAGGGCTTCGAGGCCGAGGCTGACGCGCTGCCGGGGTTCCTTCGGTGCCAGTGTCGCAAAGGCAACTTTGGCGCCTGCCGAGGTGGGAGCAATTGTGCCTGAAGGCTCGCGGGCGAGGGCAGCGGCGCTCCCGGGGTCCCCGGGGAAGAGGCCGGCGGTGTGGCCGTCGTCCCCGATACCCAGGAGGGCAAGGTCGAAGCGGGGACTGTCCCCGAGCGCTCCGGACAGAAGTGCCGAAAAGCCCCCCAGCGTCTCTTCCCGCGAGCCCGCGGGCCAGCTCACGAACTCGACGCCGCCCTCCCAGGCGACGCGCGAAAAACAGCGACCGATGAGCCCGCCGTTTCGCGCCGGATCGTCCACGGGAACCAGGCGCTCGTCCCCGAGCCAGAGGCGGATGCGTGGGCCCCTGAGGGGGAGGGAGGCCAGGGCCCGGTAGACGGGTTCGGGTGTGCTCCCTCCCGACAAAAGGATTTCGGCCCCGCGGCCCTCGGCGGCGGCGCGCGCCTGGGCTGCCTCGAGGTCGCGGGCGACGGCGCCGATCCAGGCGGCTTCGGCCGCCGCTCCCGCCCCCGCTTCGGTCGCCGCTCCCGCCCCCGCCGAAAATCTTCTGATTACCATCATCTGGCCCCCGGCGGAAGTTCCGGCGGCTGTGATCCGGCGGGGTACTCGACCAGGGGAGGAGCCCCCGGCGAAGCCCAGGCTTCCTCGAGGCGGTCGACGAAGGCCCAGGCTGCCTCGGTTTCGTCGGCGCGGATGAAGAGGGTGGAATCGCCGGCGATGGCGTCATTGATGAGGCGTTCATAGGCTTCGGGTATGTAGCCATTCAGCTCGCGGTAGGAAAAGCGGAGCTCATGGCCCGCGACCTGGGCGACTCCCGGAACCTTGGAGTTAAAGGACAGGAAAAGGCCCTCGTCGGGCTGAATTCGCAGAGTCAGTACATTTCGTCCAAGCCCCGACCCGTCCGGCATGGTGAAGAGCCGACCCGGAGTCGGCTTGAAATAGACCCTGATCTCGCTCTGCTGGCGTTCGAGGGCCTTCCCCGTGCGCAGGATAAAGGGCACACCCGCAAAGCGCCAGTTGTCGAGCTCGAGGCGGAGGGCGACAAAGGTTTCTGTCATCGAGGAGGGGGATACCTTCGGCTCTGAAAGATAGGCCCCGATGGGCAGTCCCTCGGGTTTTCCGCCCAGGCGACCGGCCACATAGCGGCCGCGGAGGGAACGGGCGCAGAACTCGTCGGCGCTGTAGTGGGGGAGGGCGGAGAGGACCTTTACCTTTTCGTCGCGGAGGGCTTCGGGATCCATCGAACTCGGTGGCTCCATCGCGGTGAGGCAGAGGAGCTGGATAAGATGGTTCTGCAGCATGTCGCGGGCGGCCCCGGCACCGTCATAGTAGCCGCCCCGCGTTCCGACGCTGACGGTTTCCAGCACCTCGATCTCGACACGCTCGATGTAGTTCCTGTTCCACAGCGGCTCGAAGACGGAGTTGGCAAAGCGGAAGTAGAGGAGGTTCTGGACGGTCTCCTTGCCGAGGTAGTGGTCGATGCGGAAGATATCCTGCTCGTCAAAGGAGTGCTGGAGCTTTTCCGTCAGGGCTCGTGCGCTGGCAAGGTCACTGCCGTAGGGTTTTTCCACGATGAGCCTCGTCGCGCAGGCAGTATCGTGGCAGGCTGCCGTCCCGATGCCTGCGCGTGCGATGCCATAGGCGACGCGGGGGAACTGGTCGGGGCCGACCGCGAGGTAGAAAAGTCTCGTTTCAGGCATGGAGCTGTCGGCTAGCATGGTGGAGAGCATCGCGTAGGTGGACTCGTCGTCGAGGTCCCCGACCAGGTAGTCGATGCGCTGCGCCAGGGCATCCCAGGTCTCCTGGTCAAAACCCGTGTGTGAAAACTGACGGGTGGAGAGTTCCATCGCGCCCCGGTAGCCGGGCGAGGTGTATTCCTTTCGGCCTATGCACAGGACCCTTGTTTCCGGGTGGAGGTGGCCGCCCCGCGCGAGGTTGTACAGGGCGGGCACTATCTTGCGCGCGGCGAGGTCACCGGTTGCCCCGAAGATCACAAATGAAGCCGCGATCGGCGAACCTTCCTCTTTCATTACAGCCTCCAGCAGCCATGTATGGTACTCATTATCGACGACTCGGGCCAACGCGGCAATCGCGTGCCGGCGCCTTCTATTCCCTCCCTTCCCTCCCCCCCGAATAACTATATTTTATTTTCCACTATCCACAAACCACCTTTCTCGGTTACACTATTAGACGGCTTTTGTTCACTCGCCCGTTCCTGCTGACGTTTGGAGCGTTTGGAACGAATGTCGCGGGAGAGCACATGAAAGAAAAAGAACCTGGGCAGCGAAAAAGCCCTGGAGTATCTTCAAGCAAGAACGGAAAGAAAGCTTCGACACCGCCCGCTTCGACCCTGCCAGATACGTCGCCGTCTTTGGCAGCAGCAGGCCCGGCCGCGGCATCAAGTGTCCCAGCCGCGGCAGCTTTTCCGATTGTCGGGATTGGCGCATCCGCGGGGGGACTGGCGGCCTTTGAAGCCTTTTTTTCCGGTATGCCAGCCGATTCCGAACCGGACATGGCCTTTGTCATCGTGCAGCACCTGGCTCCGGACCATAAAAGCATCCTCGTCGACCTGATCCAGCACTACACGCACATGCAGGTCCTTGAGGTCGAGGATGAGATGGTCGTCAGGCCCAATTGCGTTTATATCATACCCCCTGGATGCGACATGGGTTTCCTGGGCGGCAGCCTCCACCTTATGGAACCCGCCGCTCCCCGCGGCCTGCGTCTGCCGATCGACTTTTTTTTCCGCTCCCTGGCCCAGGACCAGCGCGAGCGGGCAATCTGCGTCGTGCTTTCGGGCACGGGCAGTGACGGCACCCAGGGTGTGAGGGCCATCAAGGGGGAAGGCGGCCTCGTAATTGTGCAGACCCTCAATTCCGCCGAGTACGATGGCATGCCCCGCAGCGCCATCGCGACAGGGCTTGTCGATTTCGAGCTCACGGCCGCCGAGATGGCTAACCAGCTCATCGCCTACGTCGCCCACGCATTCAGCAAGGCCATCGCTGTCGGGAGCTCCAGCGGCGAAACCAAGGCGGAAAGCCTGCTCAAGAAGGTCTTTCTTCTCCTGCGTTCCCATGCCGGGCATGATTTTTCCCGCTATAAGCCGAGCACCATCTATCGCCGTATCGAGCGGCGCATGGCCATCCACCGGGTCGAGACCCTGGAAGGCTACATCTTATTCCTCCAGAAGTCCCCCGCCGAGGTAGAAGCCCTGTTCCGCGACTTACTGATAGGCGTGACCAGCTTTTTCCGCGACCCTGAGGCCTTCAAGGTCCTTGAGGATCTGGTGATTCCCAAGCTCTTTGCAGGAAAGAAAGCAGACAGCGTGATCCGCATCTGGATTCCAGGCTGCTCCACCGGAGAAGAGGCCTACTCCATCGCCATCCTCCTGGCCGAGCGGCAGGAGGCCATGAAGCAGTCCTTCAAGGTCCAGATCTTCGCTACCGACATCGACAGCCAGGCCATCGTCAAGGCCCGGTCCGGGATCTACCCGGTGGGCATCGCGGCGGACCTGACTTCCGAACGGCTTGCCCGCTTCTTCTCGGCAGAGTCCGATGCCGCTGGCTACCACATCCACAAGGGAATACGCGACATGCTGGTCTTCTCCGAACAGGACGTGATCAAGGATCCGCCCTTCTCGAAGCTCGACTTCATCAGCTGCCGTAATCTCCTGATCTATTTCGGGGAGGAGCTCCAGAGAATTACCATTCCCCTGTTCCAGTACGCACTCAAGGACGGTGGTTTTCTCTTTCTTGGCACCTCGGAAACCGTGGGCGAATTCCGGGAAAACTTTTCTGTTCTGGACCGGAAGCAGAAGCTGTATAGGCGGGGAAGGGCCGACGGTAGCGGCTCGGCCTCGCTTTCGGATCGCTTTGTGTCGCCGATATCGGCGATAGAAATCGCCTTGCCCAGATCCGGGGTACATTCCGGCATTGTCAAGCGGTCCCTCCGCGAGATAGCCGAGCAGGCGATGCTGCGGCACCTGACCATGACCGGAGCCCTCATCAACGACCGGGGTGAGATCCTCTACCTCCACGGACGTGCGGGACTCTATCTCGAGCCGGCTTCGGGTGAGGTCGGCGTCTACAACATCATGAAGATGGCCCGAGAGGGGCTAAGGAACGAGCTGGGCGATGCCCTGCGCCTGATTGTTGCGGGCGGGCTGGACTATGTCCGCCGTCCAGGGATCATCGTCAAAACCAATGGCGACTATTCGCCAGTGAACCTGGCCATCTACACGATCAAGAAGAGTCCTCCGGAAGTATTCCTCTTTCTCGTGACTCTGGAGGAGGCGGGGAAGCCCGAAGGCAAGGCCCCGCAATTGCTGGCTCAGCAAGACTTTGCCTTGAACAGCCCGGAGGTCGAAGCCAGCATCGCGGCCCTGAGGCGGGAGCTACGGGTCAAGGAAGATTACCTCCAGGCGACGAACGAGGAGCTCGAGACCGCCAACGAGGAGTTCAAGTCTTCCAACGAGGAGATGCAGTCGATCAACGAGGAACTGCAATCGACCAACGAGGAGCTGGAAACCTCCAAAGAGGAACTGCAGTCGGTCAACGAGGAGCTGGCGACAGTCAACGCGGAACTGCTCACCAAGGTTGCGGACATGACCCAGGTCAGCAATGACATGGACAACCTTTTGGCCGGAACCGGGATCGCCACCGTCTTCGTGGACCACAATCAGCGCATCCTTCGTTTCACCCCCCACGCCAGCCGGGTCATCAACCTGATTTCATCCGATCAAGGGAGGCCCCTTGGCCATATCGTTACCAGGCTTGTCGAATACGACAGGTTGACGAAAGACATCCAGGGAGTTCTGGACAGCCTGATTCCCAAGGAAGTGGAGGTGCGAACCCTCGAGGGCGAATGGTACGCCCTGCGGATCCAGCCCTATCGAACCCAGACCAACGTGATCGAAGGCGCCGTGGTCAGCTTTATGGACATTTCCGCGATGAAGCAGACCAGCATGGCCCTGGCGGCTGCACATCGCGAAAGCCGCCTGGCTGTAGTCCTGCGCGATGCCTCTGATGCCATAACCGTCCAGAATCTCATGGGGGACATCCTTGCCTGGAACCCGGGGGCGGTGCGGCTCTACGGCTGGAGCGAGGAAGAGGCCCTGGCCCTCAATGTCCATGACAGGATACCGGAAGAACACAGGTCGGAGGCGATGTCGGTGCTTCTCAAGCTCAGCCATTCCGAGGTCATCGAAGGCTATGCGACTGAACGGCTGGCCAAGGATGGGTCGGTCATCAAGATAACAATCTCCTCCACGGCCTTGGTCAACGAGATGGGCGTGGTCTACGCGATCGCGACGACCGAGAGGAAGCTGGTGTATGGCGGGGAATGAGGAGCTGCGCAAGCGGGCTTCGGCCAAGTCCGAGGCGCAGCGGGTCTGGATGGGAGAAAACGATCCCGAAGCCCTCACCCCAATGGCGCTTCGCGCGGTCATGTCCGAGCTGCACGTGCATCAGGTCGAACTCGAGCTGCAGAATGAGGAATTGCTACGGACTCAAATGGAACTCGAGGAGACACGCCGTCGCTATTTCGAGCTCTATGACCTGGCACCGGTAGGCTACTTCAGGATGAGTGACAAGGGTTTGCTGCTCGAGGCGAACCTCCAGGGCGCCCAGTTGCTCGGGGAGTCCCGCAGCGTCCTTATCGGGAAAGTCTTCGCGAGTTTTGTGGCCGAGGCGGACAAGGACAACTGGTACCTGTTCTGGAGACTGGTGGTCAACACCGTAAAGACGGAGAAATGCGAACTCCGGATGGCGAGCAAGGGCGGGACGGTCTTCTGGGCCCGTCTGGAGGCGGACACGTACACCGAGCCCGAAGGCCGCTCAAGCTTGCGCATCGCGCTCAGCGACATCACCGAGGCAAAACGGGCCGAGGAGATGCTCAAACACGCGCTGGCCGAAAAGCATGAACTGCTCCGTGAACTCCAGCACCGAGCGAAGAACAGCTTCAGCCTGGTCTGCACGATAATCGCCATGGCCTCCCAGGGTCCCATTTCAGCGGAGACAAAAAAGGTCCTGGGGGATCTGGATTCCAAGGTCATTGCCATTTCCGAACTCTACTCCCTCCTCTATTCTACCGAATCGGTTTCCCGCGTGCGCCTGGGCGATTACTGCCGTCGCATCGCCTCTCCGCTGACGATGCTGCCGCACGTCACCCTGGTTACCGAGCTTGAAGACATCACCGTAGCAGCTACCCTCGCCGCCCCCATCGGGCTCATCCTCACTGAACTGGTGACCAACGCGGTGAAGCATGCCTTTCCTGGCGGCAAGCGGGGAACGATCAGGGTTTCGCTCCGGGCTACCGCCATTGGAGCCATACTGGAAGTCAGGGATGACGGCCGGGGGCTTGGGGTCACTGAAAATCTGGGCACCGGAGGCAGCAGCGGCTTTAGCTTGATGAAGGGACTGACAAAACAGATCGACGGCAGGTTCCAGATCCTATCCGAAACGGAAGGGACCTGCTGCATCCTGGAGTTTCCATTCGAACAAGGTGCGCCGGACCAGGGAGCCAGGTGAAGGCCATGAGCGCCAGCGACGAGCTGCGTCGCAAGGCCGAAGAGATTGCCTCGGCCAGAAAAGCCCTACTTCCCGAGTGCGTGGATCCCCTCCTGCCTGAGGAAATCGAAGCTATACTCCATGAGCTGAGAGTCCACCAGGTCGAACTCGAGATGCAGAACGAGGAGCTCCGCAGGGTCCAGGAGAGACTCGAAGAAACTGCGGCAGGCTGGTTTGAACTCTATGACCTTGCACCGATCGGCTACGTCACCATAGGTGGTGACAAGGGGCTTGTCAGCGAGGCCAACCTCATGGCTTCTTCCCTTCTCGGCTGTCCCCGCAGCCAGCTGATAGGCAAGCCATTTTCGATGTTCGTGCATGAGGATGGCCAGGACAGCCTCTACCTTCACCGAAAGGCACTCCTGGAGACGGGGAAGGCCCAGGCCTGCGAGCTGCGTCTGGTCAAGATGAACGGGACGGTCTTCTGGGCCGCCCTCCAGGGCAACCGCAGCTCCCCGGCGGACTCAAGCTACCGCATCGCGCTCATGGATGTGACCGAGTGCAAGCACAGCGAAGCGTCCCAGCGGGATCTCTTTCGTCAAAAAGAAGCCCTTATCCGCGAAATCTACCACCGAGCCAACAACAACATGCAGGTCATCTCGGCCATCCTGTCCTTCCATGCCGAGGCCCTGGACGATCCCCGCCTTACAGAAGCGATCAATGACACCCAGGATCGCATCCTTTCCCTGGCCATCGTGAACCGGAAGCTCTTCGAGGCGAAGGATCTATCCCGCGTCAATCTCAGGACCTACATCCTTGAGTTGGTAGCCGAGCTGGGGAAAAAACATAAAGGACGGTTGAAGCTCGTCGCGGAACTCCAGGATGTCTTCGTCCTCGCCGACACTGCCATTCCCTGCGGCCTGACCCTCAGCGAGCTCATTGGAAACAGCCTCCGTCACGCCTATCCGGCAGGCGAAGAATGCTACCTGGAAATCGGCCTCGGGATCGACGCGACAAAGACCATCACGATCAGGGTCGCCGACCGGGGCATCGGTGTACCTGCAGACTTCGAGATCCTGAAATCAAAGCACATCGGACTACGGAGCGTCGTTGGACTGTGCTCGGAGCAGCTTGAAGGCAGCCTGCGCTTCGATACTGCTGGCATCGGCTTTGCCTGTGAGTTCAGCTTCAGGGATAACCACTACGAAGCACGGGTATAAACGGCAGCGATTCGGGCTTGGCCTCTCATATTGATAGATTATGGCTGCTGCTTCTCTCAGTTTTGTGGGTCCGCAGCTTGGGGGAGTGTTGCTGGCGAGCAGCTCGGGCTTGCCTGTGTCGAGAATGGAATACATTGGCACTTAAGTCCTTTTTTTATATAGACTTGTCCAAACCTTTCGAATTGCCCGAAATATAGATAATTCCTCCTCTGGTTGGCCCGTTTGTTGCAGCACTTTCAGGCGAGGGAAGCCGCAAAACTGGAGGCTTCCACTGATACCTGGAGGTCCCCAATGAAACGAAACGTATTTCTGCCTGCAATCGTCGCTACACTCGCCTTCGTTTTTGCGCCTTTGGCCTTTGGCGATGAGACCTTCGAGGTATACCGCAACATCTACCACGACTCCCGGAACCTCCAGGACAAGTCAGCCGCCCTCAGGAACCTGATTGCCCTGGAAGACCGCGGCGTCGCGCCCATCCTGAGCGAAGCCTTTGTCGACCTCCTCAACTGCCAGAAGACCTACAAGGCATCTTCGACAAAGGCCCTCTACTGCAATACCCTCCGCTTTGTCTCCGCCGCCCTCGGCGATTACAAATACGGCGAGTCGGCGATCTTCCTGTGGCAGGCTGTCGAGCAGATCGATGATCCCCTCGTCCGTGCCGAGTGCCTCATGTCCCTTGGGAAAGTCCACGCCACCGACTACGCCGAGAAGATCTCCCTCCTCCTCCGCAACCTCAACATGGGGCCCTCCGTGGGCGGCGCCGAAGGCGGAGAAAAGATAGCCTATGCCTCCATCATCTCCTTGGGTGACCTCAAGGACCTGCGGGGCTTTTCTCCCGTCTTTTTTGCCTCCCAGGGCTGGTACTCGCAGCGGGTGAGGTCCCAGGCCCTCCGTTCCCTCAAGGACATCACCGAGGATCCCAGCGACGTCGTCCAGGTCATCCTCTGGGAAGAGGATCCAGTAAAGAAGTGCCTTGCGCTGGAACTCGAACTGGCATCCAAGGCGAGCAATGAGCGCAAGATCGCCTCGGCAGTCTTTGGCCTTTCCTGCGGCCACGCCCAGTACGACGCCAACCAGAAGACCGAGGCCAAGGATTTCTCGAAGCTCAGGAAGGTGGCACTCACCGGACTCATCCAGATGCGAGGGAAGTCAGCCGATGCCGTTCCCCTCGAATATCTGTCCTATATCAACGGTTTTGACGAGGAAGAGCGCATCCTCGGACTCCTGGCCCTCGGTGTCAACGGCGTCGATGAGGCGGCGGTCGCCATCAGCGACCTCCTCATGGGCCTTAACGGCGACGTGATGGGCGGAGTTTCTGATGTGGTTCGAAACCGCATGGCCAAGGCGGCCATCGAAGCGGCTGCATCCTCCAAGAATCCCATTGTCAGGCCAGCCCTCGCTTCGGTCCAGAACAACCTGAAGTGGTCCAACTCCATCATCGTCGCTGCCAAGGGCGCGCTGGACGGCTTCGGAAGCGGAAGATAGCGGCAATTAGTGGCTTTTGCGGCGCCCTGAGGGCGCAGTAGCGCCTGAGGGCGCCCTCTGGCGCCCTCGGGTCTGCTCCGGGGCGCCGGTTTTTTGCTGCGTCAAAAAGGGATTGGCCGCGCTGAACTCGGGGAATCCCGGAAGTCCCGGTATTCTCCGTGATGATGCTGCCTATGCCATGGACAATCATTGTCGCGGCAATCTGCGCATCGCAGTAGTGCTGCCGCGTAATGCCGTGTTTCTCACAGAGTTCCCGGGCGACACTCTGGACATCAGCGGTCAGCGGAAGGACCTGAAGGCAGGCCAAGGCGGCGATGGACTGGATTTTTGCGCGAGCGGTCGCCGGATCGTCCGGCTTTTCCATCTTCGGGCCAGTCAGGTCGGGATACATCTCCGCCAGGTTCTGGACCGAGACAAAGCGCTCCCGATCATCCTGTGCCAGAAGGACTTCCCGTGATCGAGCGAAGCGGGAATCATTTTCCAGGGTTGCGTAGATCAGGATGTTCGTATCTATGAGGATCCGCGACTCATCGCCCCTCATAGGAGTCCTCTCGCGAAAAGGCTCCAAGGAAGCTTCCTCGCGTTGTGACAATCCCTGATGATTCTGGTGCTTGAATGTCGAGCAGCCGTTCGATTGCGATTTCTACGATCTGGCTGACCGGCCGACGCTCTCGGCGGGCATAGCGGCGGAGTCTGTCCGCAGTCGTTTCAGGGATCGTAATACTCATATGCTCTCTCATATCATGAGGGAAGTACGTTGGCAGTGCCGAGTCAAGCGTAGGGGGATAGGCCGCCGCGCGCGATCGTGGTGTCATGCTCGTGGAGGTCGAGCTTTGCTTGTTGTCACCTATTCGGAAGCCCGAAAGACCCTCGCCGCCCTGCTCGACCGGGCAAAGGCCGATGGCTCGGTCCTCATCAAGCGCTCAGATGGCAGCCTGTTTCGAGTCGCTCCTGAAACTCCGAACAGCTCACCCCTCGATCTCCCTCCCCTGGACATCCGCCTCGGCCCGGGCAGGCTGGCCGCCGCCCTCGCCGAGTCCATGGAGACTGATGCTATGTCGAGGTCGGACGGTAAAGAGCTTCTACCAGATCCTGGAGGACACCCTGATCGGCAGATTCCTCGAGCCGTATCACTCGTCCATCCGGAAACGCCTGTCGCAAAAACCCAAGTTTTACCTTTTTGACACCGGAGTCCAGCGGGCGCTTTCCCGCAGTCCCAGCATTCCCGTCGTGGAGGGCCCAAGCGCCTATGGCGAGTTGTTCGAGGCATTCTTCATCAATGAGTGCTTCAGGCTCAACCATTATCATGAAAAGGACTATTCGTTTTCCTACCTGATGACACGCGATGAAGTAGAAATTGACCTGGTGGTGGAACGCCCCGCTGCGCCCTTGCTCGAAATCAAATCAGCGACGCGCATCGAGGGGAGGCACCTCGCATCGCTCAAGACTCTCGGCTCTGAGCTTCCGGAGGCCGAGCGTGTCTGCGTCGCCCGCGTGGGCATGCCGGAGATCCACGATGGCATTCTCGTGCTGCCCTGGCTTATCGCGCTGGAGCGCTACTTCTCGTGAGTCCCCTGTGGAGAGCCTCCTCGACAAGGCGCCCATTACCCTTCGGGAGGCCGCTGGCGGCGAGGAGCTGCTCTCTATGCTCGCGCGCGAGCGAGTGGATATCGCGCTGGTCGATCTTCGAAGGCCGGGACTCGGCACCCTGGAACTCCCCGATTGAGTCCGTAAGGAATTTTCCCTTGTCAAGGTGATCATGGCGGCAGGCCTCGGCGACGCAGCCTCGGTCATGCGCGCAATGAAAGCAGGGGCTAAGGGCTTCCTGGGAGAGCAGTCCCTTGCCCAGACCATGGGCAGCCACAGGGTCCCTGCCCGCAGAATCCGGGAGATCGATTGGGACAATCTCGAACTCAGGCGAAAGATGTCGGGCGAATTCGAGTTCGAGCGCCTCGTCGGCGTATCTCCACCCATTGTCGGACCTCAGGAAGTAATCAGCCAGGTCGACTCCACTGACATCCTGGTTTTCGCGGAGGGGGAGACGGGCAGGTGGAAGGGATGCATCGTCCTCGACCTCAATCATCAGGGCTCGCGGAGGGAGAAGCCCTTCGTCGTTGCGCCCTGGGGCAGGATCGGCAAAGCGACCATCAAAAGAAAGATCATCGGCCACATGAAAGGGACATACACCGGAGCCTGAACGCGTGAGGGGGGACCCTTCGTGGCTGCGGGCGGGGCTACGGTCATTCTGGGCGGGACCGGCGAAGTTCCCCTGTTTCTCAAGGCCAAACTCCTCCGCGTCCTCAAGGAAGGCGAGGTCCGGCCCATAGGCAGCCCGAGGAGTCTCTGCATCGATATATGAATGGTGGTTGCCATGGACAAGCGCCTCGAGGAAGGGGTGAGGCGTGCGTTCTTTCGTGAGGACCTTCTTTGCCGGATTGCGGTGGTCGCCCTCGCGGTGCCTGCCCTCCGTGAGCGGGTACATGATATTGCCCTCCTGATTAACCACACGCTGGCGGAATTCGGCCAGGAAAATCCTCAGGGTATCGGTCATGGATCCCAGGATCCCGAAGACCTTCCCGACGATTTCGGGTGCAAAAAAGCGGCGAGGCTGAGGCCTCCGAACCTGCGCGTTGAAGCGACAGCCTCGCCGCATGAAGATACCCGCCTTCCTGAACGCGGACGAAAGGAGCGGTGGGTCGCGGCGGCAGGCGGCCCGGCTCCTTGGGGATCGTCGAGGCGACCCTCTACCGAAAATTCACGCTCTTCGGTATCGAACAGATACAACCAGTCCCACTCATCAGCCTCTTCAGTACGATCGGTTCTCGCAGGGGGAGTGGAGCCCGTCGCGATACAGCCGGGAGCGCCTGGAACACAGGCTTTCTGTCAGTCACATCTTCTCGCCTCCCAAAAGTCATTGCAGGAAGCGTGCCACCTCGGGCGGGACAAGGGGTTGGAACCTGAAAGCTGGATGAAAATGGCTATTGGCCTTGGTTTATTACGCAGAATTGTGCAGCTTGCACCCTGTTTGAAGGGAAAGCCCAGGGGAAAGGCGGTTCCCGCAATCAGGCAGGTCTCTCAAAAATGGAGACCCCCTCTCAGCTTGCAGCAGGAGCGCAGGATATGAGAGAGGTAGCGGGCCCGTGCCAGCGGTGGGTGTCTGCACCCTCCACCCTCGCGTTGTCGTCTGCATCCCTCCATGGTTCCCATTCGTTTTTCCCTCCATGACTCGCTTCAATATTCATTACAATGCGAAGCATTATTTTCCTTGTCCATCTTCAGGCCCCGGTGCTATAAGGGTGCCGCGCGATACGCGCGAATCCCCTTTCACGGAGCCAGCATGAGCCTGCTTCCCTTCGTTTCGAGCACGGTGAGCCTTGCCTTCGCGGTCGCCGTCCTTGTCCGCTTCCTCGGCCATCGTGGGCACCGCCACCTCCTCCTGTGGACTGTCGGCCTGGTCATGTACAGCCTCGGCGGCTTCTGCGAGGGATGGAATGGGGTCTTTGGCTGGAACGAGACGGTCTTCAGGCTCTGGTATCTTTTTGGCGCAATGCTGGTCGCCGCCTGGCTTGGCCAGGGCACCGTGTTCCTCCTGGTAAAGCCGGCCCTGGCCAGGATAACCTTGGCAATTCTGGCGATCGCCTCGATCTATGGAGGATTCCGCGTCTTCGGCGCAACCCTCGATCCAGGGCAGATGATCGGAGCAGAACTTTCGGGCCATGCCATAACGAGTCCCGGAGTACGCATCCTGACGCCCTTTTTCAACATCTACGGTACGCTGAC
>SESF01021613.1_pt1 | contig 16424 bp, 8 predicted proteins | sample 3171521 | NCBI WGS metagenome assembly SESF01 (sample SAMN10866945, study PRJNA518727) | freshwater metagenome | biome: subpolar coniferous forest; feature: holomictic lake; material: water; isolation source: holomictic Lake 227, 6 m and 8 m depth | place: Canada: near Kenora, Ontario | collected...
CATTCTGGCGGTGGCGAATCATATAAGGCGCCTGTCAAAGTAGCGGTTCTCAACGCCTGGGGCCGCTACAAGGCTTGGATCAACAGCTTTGGCGCGCCCCAGAAGTTCCTCGTGAAGCGGCCCGACGTCATCCAGGTCGCTGGCACCAACTTGCTGGAATGCCTGGCCGGTCTGCCGGTCGAGGTCCAGTTCCTCAGCTTTGCGGAAGTCGAGCAAAGCGGTATTCCCAAAGACGTGGATGTGATCATCAACGACGGCGACGCCGAAACCGCCTGGAGCGGTGGGCGGTGGTGGATTAACCCCAAGATCGCCAGCGAGGTTCGTCGATTTGTCCATCGGGGTGGCGGCTTCATCGGCTGCCGTGGTCCGACCGCATTCCAGCACCAGGGACGCTACTTCCAGCTCGCCGATGTCCTGGGCGTGGACAAGGAGATGGGCAATACCCTCCAGTCCGCTACGGTTAAGGCTGAGCTGTTGAAACAGCATTTCATTACCCACGACCTCCGGGAGCCCGCCGACTTCGGCACGCACGAGACCTTCGTCTATGTCTGCGACCCGGCGACGCAACTGCTGGCCGCCAATGGCCTCCACGTTCTGGCGGCCGCCAAGCCTTATGGCCAGGGCCACTCCGTTTTCTTTGGCGCTCTGCCTTTCGACCTACCCAACGCCCGCCTCCTGCACCGCGCCATCTTCTGGGTTGCGGGCCGGGAGAAGGAGCTTGAGCGGTGGTTCTGCGGGAACCCAAACACCGACTGCGCCTTTTATCCGAAGTCCGGCATGCTGGCCGTGGTCAACAACACGGATCGGCCGCAGACTACGAAGTTCTTTGACGGCCAGGGCCGGCCAGGGCGGATCACCCTGAAGCCGTATCAAAGCCGCTGGCTACAGCCCTACAGCAATTCTCCTTATGGCGGAGAGGGGGACGCCGGGTGAGGGCACCCGGCCTACAAGAGCGCGGTTTTGCCGCCGATGTAGGCCGGGGGCCCTCACCCGGCGGGGGTGACAGGGCCATAATGAGACTTGCTGACAGCCCTAGCGATGACCGAGTTTTCAAAAACGATAACCTAGCCTCCCAAATATATGAATCTGCAACACGACGTGCGCTCCATAGCGGGCCAGTTCCAAATCCACGGGGAATTTCTAAATGCCAGCCCTTACGGCAGCGGTCACATCAATGATACCTATTGTGCCGTGTTTAACCAGGGCGGCACGACCGTCCGCTACATCCTGCAGCGGATTAACCATAACATCTTCAAGACCCCGGTAGCCCTGATGGAAAACGTGCAGCGCGTTACGACGCACATCAGGGACAAAGTCGCCGGCCTGCCGGATTTCAGCCGGTGCGGGCTGGCGCTGATTCCCACGCGCGATGGCCGTGCCTGGCACTGCGACACCGGCGGCAATTACTGGCGCACTTATATCTTTATCGAGGGTGCGCGGACCTACGACGCCGTGGAGTCTCCGCAGCAGGCCTTTCAAGCCGCCAAGGCGTTCGGACGCTTCCAGACGCTGCTGGCAGATTTCCCGGCCCCGCGGTTGCACGACACCATCCCGGATTTCCATCACACCCCTAAGCGTTTCGCCAAACTGGAAGCGGCGATCACCGCGGATTCGGCCAACCGCTCCCAGGTCGCCCGGCCCGAGATCGAGTTTGCCCTGAAACGCAAGGCCATGACCGGCGTCCTGCTGGCGGCCGGCTTGCCCGAGCGCGTAACGCACAACGATACCAAGCTCAACAATGTCATGCTCGACGACAAGTCCGGCGAAGGCATTTGTGTCATCGACCTCGACACCGTCATGCCGGGCCTGGTGCACTACGACTTCGGCGATATTGTCCGCACCTCGACCAGCCCGGCCAAAGAGGACGAACGCGACCTGTCGAAAGTGCAGATGCAGTTCCCCATGTTCGAGGCGCTGGCGCGCGGCTATCTTTCCACCGCTGCCGAGTTCCTGACCCCAGCCGAACGGCAGCTCCTGGTCTTCTCGGGCAAGCTGATCACGTTTGAAATCGGCATCCGTTTCCTGACGGACTACCTGGAAGGCGATACCTACTTCAAGGTGCACCGTGAAGGCCACAATCTCGACCGTTGCCGGACGCAGTTCAAGCTCGTCGAATCCATCGAGCAGCAGGAGGACGAGATGAACAAATTGGTGGAGCGGCTTTGAGTCATTACACCCACCACCATGCCTGCAAGACGGCCGGTCGAGCTGACCATTCCGGTTTTCCGTCGGTTCGGCCAGGCCACTGCGCTGGTCACTCTTTTGGTGATGCCCCTCGCGGTTCCAGCGGCTATCACCAGTGGCCTGACGCACCACTGGAACTTCGATGAAGGCCCGGACTGGCACGATGCGCCGTTCGGTTCAGTCGCCACGATCAGCACTGCCCTTGATCTCGCCGGCGGCTGGAACGCCACGTTGGTTAATCTCGCCGGCCGCAACTGGGTTTCGGGTCATGAGTTTACTTGTGTCCAGTTTCCCGGCGGGTCCGCCTGGCTGAGCGTCGGGCAGAATCTCGTTTCCGAATTAGGTAGCACCGCCTCGCTTACTTTCTGGCTGCGCACCACGCAAACCGGCGGCACCAGCGAATGGAGTGCTCCCGGTATTGCAGGCGCCGCCGATGAGGCTCACGTCAACGGCATTCAATGGGGTTGGCTGGATACCAACGGGTGCCTGAACTTATCGGCCGACGGCGCACTTCTGGGGCGCACGGCAAAACCGGTCAACGACGGCCAGTGGCATTTCATCGCGCTGGCTCGTGATGCCGCGTCCGGGGTGGGGCAGGTCTATCTGGATGGGGCGCTGAACGACACGCGCTCGGGCCCTGCCAGCAGGCGCACGCTGGCATTTCACAGCCTGGGGCGAATCGAAAGCCCTTCCGGCAGCGCCAGTGTATTCGCGGGACGGTTGGACCAGGTGAGCGTCTTCAATCGTGTCATCACCAGCGAGGAAGCGATGGCGCTTAAGACCAACTGCGCGCCCAAGGTGTGGGACGCTTTCACCGAGGGCGTGAACAGCCGGCCGTTCATCACCAAGAGCATTTTCGCCAGGGCTTACGATGTGGAGAACGACCGGCTGGCCGTGCGCAATTGGACTCAGCCGGCCCACGGCTCGGCGACCCATAACGGCGATGGGTCTTTTACCTACACGCCGACTGGTGGGTATATCGGCCGGGACAGCTTCGCCGTCGTAGTGGAGGACGGGCAAGGCGGATGCCGCCGCGCGATCATGAACGTCACCGTGATGAACGAACCTCCTGGCGGGGGTGGCGTTCCCATCACGCAGTTCACCAACTTCGTCGCGCTGCAAGCCAGCGGCACCCCTATCGCGCTGAGCGGCTTGCGTGTGCCGCGGGTGATTGACTGGAACGGCGAAGGCAAACTCGACCTGCTTGTCGGTGCCGGCGGCTACATCTGGCACTTCCTGAACAACGGCACGGCCAGAGCGCCCTCGTTCTCCCGCGGAGTCAGGGTCCAGGCGGCAGGCGTGGATATCTATTCCGGCGACGGGATTTCTCCTATGGCCTTGGCAGATATGACCGGGGACGGAGTCCCGGACCTCGTTCTGTCCGACGTATCGAATAAGTTGCGCGTTTACCGCAACACCTCGGGCTTGGGGCAGGTGCCGGTTTATGCCGCACCGGTGTTCGTTGCGACCACCAATGGCACCGACCTCGTTCTGCCCGACCGGCGTTTCGACATCGGTGACTGGGACAAAGACGGTCATCCCGACCTGGCGACCGGCTGCTCCAGCGGTTCGCTGCGGCTCTTTCTTAACGCGGGCACCGCTACCACCCCGCGGTTTGGGGCGAGTCAGGCAATCTTCTCCGAATCTTACAACATCTATCCGCGGATCTTCGACCTGAACGGCAACGGCCTCGCCGATCTCATCCGTGGCATCAATTGGGGCGACATCCGCTATTGGCGTGACGCCGCCTCGACGGGCCTCAGCAGTTCGATGATATTTTCCATCAGTAATCCCAACGGCTCCATCCCTGATCTGCATAGTTTGACCGATGGCGCGATTGTGGATTTCGGTGACTTCAATGGCGACGGCAACCTGGATCTAATTATTGGCGGCCACGCCGGCGACAATCTATATATCGCCTACGGTGCGCGCAAAACCGCCAACCAGAGCCTGGCGGAGATTGAGGCCATCTATGAAGCCCATCTGACCGACCTCGGCTTCGCCCTGACGAATAACAGCAGCGCACTGCTCACTGTGGTCAATAGCGCTAATGCCAACATCGTTTCCCTTATCCAAAATGGCACGCTCGGCACACGCGAAGCCGTCTATGCCGCCCTCACCAACCACATCAGCAAGTACCCCTTCCTCAAATATCAACGGCTTGACACGACGGTCTATTACAATGTCGCCAGTATCGCGCTTCAGAATTGGGTATTCCTGAAAGCTGCACTGGCCGATACTCCCACGCGTCGCCGGGAAATCGCCGACGTGATGGGGTTAACCGGTGTTCCGAGGCAGATCTTTCTCGAATCCGGTTTGGCCTTGGGGGATAACGCCAAGTCCATCCCCGCCGCCTACGGCACCATTTGTGATTTCATGCGTCGCCACCCGCGTGAATTGTTCCCGGATGCCATGATCAGCTTTGATCAATTCTACGGCGCTGGCGGGAGAGGCTTCTTCTGGACGCCGGATAGCACCAAGAACACGTTCGGCGATTGGGCGGTGCGTTCGGCGAACGAATGGGCCAGGGACCTGACCGTTGCGATTGAGAAGGTGCTGGGTGCCGGCGCTGCCAGTGGGGACTATTTCACTTTCGTGATGGGACACGAGGTAACGCACTCGTTGGACGGCTATGTCAGTGGCCGCGCCAACCAGGACCTCTGGCGTCGCAAAGGCCTGATGCTCTGCCTCGCAGCCGGCCCGGAGGTGGTACCCGGCACAAACGGGTGGTGGGATTGGACGGCGACGCAAGCCAAGTTCCAGGCCGACGGACTTTACACCCCGGCCACTCAGACCTGGAACGTCGCGTGGTCGAACTACTGGGCGGCGGGTGCCGGTGCGATCTTTCGCAACACTTCGTTTATGCGCGGTGGCATTGATTGGTTTATCGTTGCGCCGCAGGAAGCCCTGGCGACCCAGGCTAATCATCATTTCGCCAACGGACCGGGCCGTTTGATCGGAGCCACCGATCGCTTCCGCCGAGGCGTGGCCTCGAACATCCTCCCCATGAAGGCCAATATCAATGAAGTCGTTACCTTCATCGACTACCTTTCCGCCGGACTGAACCGCGTGAACCTGGTTGAGACCAAGTACCAGTCCTCGCCGCAGCAGGTCAACTGGTTCAACCATTATGCCGACTTGGAGCGCGATGATCGTGGCTACATTACACGCCTCTCCGTGGACGGCCAGACGTATGACTTCACCCTGGATACCAACGGGATTGTCACCGACGTGGCCTGTTCCAGCGGGAGCGACGGTGGCCGCGGCGGGCCGGGACGTCACGCGGTCCGGTGAGCTTGATGCAGTCCTTCGCTCACATCTCTCCCCAAAATAAGGGATTGCAGGTTGTGTCGTGCTTGTCAGGCTGGTTGGGGTGGCTATAGTACATCAACCAAACCTATGCTCACTCCAACACTGAGTCGCACCAAGATCGCGCATCCTGCTGCCGTCAGCGACGGCGTACGGGATCTTGGGGAGCTTCCCACCTGTATTCAATTCCGGGAGCACAAGCTCGCATCGCTTGGGACAGCCAGGCTGGCCACGCTGCTCCGTTGCGCGGCGCTGGCACCTTTGCTCTGGGTGCTTTCGGCGTCCGGCGCCCAGGTGCGTTCGACGACCAAGCCGAACATCGTGTTCATTCTGATCGACGACATGGGATGGACCGACGGCGCCTGCTTCGGCAGCAAGTATTACCGCACTCCGAATCTGGATACCCTGGCCGCTTCCGGCATGCGCTTCACGCAAGCTTACGCCGCCTGCGCGGTGTGTTCGCCAACGCGGGCGGCCATCATGACCGGCAAGTATCCCGCGCGTCTGCACCTTACGGATTGGATTGCTGGCGAAGCAGCACCCAGGAATAGCCGTTTCCGGCTGCCTGTCTGGCAGCAGCACCTGCCGCGGGAGGAAACGACGATTGCCGAGGCGCTTAAGCAGCGTGGCTATGCCACGGCGTATATCGGGAAGTGGCACCTCGGCGGACCCGAATTCTACCCACAGCACCAGGGATTTGACCTGAACATCGCCGGCGGTGACATCGGGCATCCCGCTTCCTATTTTTGGCCCTACGGTGAGACCAACAAATCCCACCGGGTGCCCGGCCTGGCCGAGCAAGGCGGGGTCGCGGGGGAGTATCTTACCGATCGGCTTACCGATGAGGCACTCAAGTTCATTACTGTCAGCCGCGACCGGCCATTTTACCTCCAACTCTCCCACTACGCCGTCCACGCGCCCCTCATGGGCAAGGAGGAGGATGTCGAGGAGTTCCGACAGATCCCCGGGGCCAACGGCCAGAGCAACGCCGTCTATGCCGCGATGCTTCGGAGCGTGGACCAAAGCGTCGGCCGCTTGCTCAAGAAACTGGAAGAACTCGATCTCGCCGACCACACGGTGGTGATCTTCACGTCGGATAACGGCGGCGCAGTGCATTTCGGCCAACCGCCGGCGACCTCGAACGCCCCGCTCCGCCTGGGTAAAGGCTTCGCTTACGAAGGCGGGCTGCGCGTGCCCTTGATCCTCAAGGCGCCCGGGGTGACGCGCGCGGGCACCACCTGCGATTGGCCGGTCAGCAGCCAGGACTTCTTCCCCACGCTGCTTGAACTGGCCGGCGCCGGGAAGTCCGCGTCCAGCACCGCGATGGACGGTGTCAGCTTCGCGCCGTTGCTTCGCGGACAGGCCACGCTTCCACGGCAGGAGTTGTTCTGGCATTACCCGCATTACTGGAACGGCGGCAGGGTGTCGCCCTACAGCGTCGCGCGCGTTGGCGACTGGAAGCTGATCCGTTTTTATGAGTCAGGCCGCGAAGAGCTCTACAACCTCCATGACGACTTGATCGAGCGCCATGACCTGGCCGGCTCGCAACCGGAGAAACGCGGCGAGCTGGCTCGGCGACTGGATGCCTGGCTCAAAGAAGTCGGAGCCCAAATGCCCGTGGTGAAGCCTGACCCGACCCGCTGATACTTAAAACGGCACTTACCCGCTAAACAACGCGAACAGGGGCAGTTTGGCGGGTTCGAACTGCTTTATCCAGGTTGATCCTCTGGCACCACTCCGCAGCAGCCCTGCTCTTAGAACGCAAGCGTCTGACTTTATAGCTCCACTACGCGGTGCTCGCGACGCGCGCGCTCGGCGGCGAAAACGATACGGTGGCTGGCCAGCGTCTCGTCCGGTCCGGACCAGACCTTGCTCTGATCCCCCGTGGCGACCGCCTCGACAAACGCCTTCATCAGGCCGTAATCACCGCCGCCGTGCCCGGTCGCCGCGGTGGCGGAACCCTCGGCCACACTCGTGTCGATCACCGTCTCTTTTTCGGTGACGAAGTCGAAGATGTTGAGCTTCACGCTGTCGGTTTCGATATAGCCGCGCGTGCCGAACAGCCGCGTCTTGCGGTGAAAGGTTGGCGTGAACGCCGTCACGGTGAAACTGGCCGTCGCGCCATCGGCGAAATCCAGGATCACGACTTGATTGTCCACGACGTCATTATCGCAGGTATAAACACACCTTCCATAAGGCCCCGCCCGCAGCGCTTGGGTAACGCCCTCGCGCGTGTGGTCGTCGGTGATGACCGAGACGCAATAGTCAATGATCCAGTCCCGCCCAAACTGCTCGAGATAAAACCGCTTGGCGGAGTAGGGACACTGGGTTTCCACGCCGCAATCCAGGCAACGGTCGGCCGCCCCGGCGGGTCGCTCCGAGGCCCGGAAGTGGCGCAGGCTGCCAAAGCTGGCGGCGCTCCGACACGGGCGGCCCATGATATGTCGAATCCAATCCATGTCATGGCACGACTTGGCCAGCAGCATGAAGGCGGACTCCTTCTCGTTGCGCCAGTTGCCGCGAACGAACGAATGCGCCTGGTGCCACCAGGCCACCGGCTCCATATGCTGGAGGCTGACCAGTTCGCCAATCCGGCCTGAGTCGATCACCGCCTTGAGCCGCTGCGTGAAATCCGTGTAAAGGAGCACATGGCAAACGGCAAAGAGATTGCCGTGCTGCTTGACGCACGAAACAATCTGTTCGCATTCCGCCAACTCGACCGCCATCGGCTTTTCGAGCAGGATGGCGTAGCCTTTCGGAGCGAGCGCTAGCAGCGGCTCCAAATGCATCCGATCCTGGGTGCAGATGAGCGCCGCATCCGCCAGACGCGGCTGGCGGGCCAGGTCCTCCCAGGAGTTAAATACATTTTCCGCTGGAACCCGGTGAGCTTTGGCCAATTGCTCACGCTGGAACTGGCGCGGCTCGGCCACGGCCACCACCTGGGCCAGATTCGGATGCTCCACCGCATATTGAGAGTAAGCCTCGCCGCGTTTGCCGGCGCCGACAATGGCCAGGGTGACTGAGTGTTTCATGCTAAAGTCCAAAGTCTAAAGTCCAAAGTCGATTCAGCATTTCAGCTTTTATCTGGGGGGGCTGCGGGAGCGGGAGCCGGACGGGAGCGCGGCGAACCTCGGCTGCCGACAGAACCGTCATCGTTGAAATCCCGCTCGGTGGAGCGCAAGCTGCCCAGCAGGTTTCGCAGATCACGCAAGCCGCCGATGCCCAGCCACACGGTGGTGCCTACCAGGACGCCAAAACTAATGTAGAGATAAACTCGCCAGAACTTCGCCCATGCCAGCGGACCCGGGTCGGCGATCCAGCCATAGATCATGCCGGCGGCGAACACCCCCAGCCAGGCCAGAAACCAGCCGACGATCAGGTAGGCCGTCAAACGGTCGCGCTGGTTGAACATCGGCGTAATTCCAAAGATCGTCTGCCACCATCGAGTCGGCCGCAGCTCCGGCAGCGGTTCACCGATCGCCGCGTACTGGCCGCGGTAGAGCATCCGGTCCATGTTAAACGCCGGCTGGGGATCCAGCCAGGAGACCAGCACATAGAGCACCACGCTGAATAGGATGGTGATCAGGAAAACCCACTGGCTGTTGATGGGGAACTCGTGCCCCGTCCAACCCTCCCATCCCCACCGCAGAACAATGTGCGCAATGCCCAGCACCGCGCCGCACACTAACGTCATCATCGCGGCGCGCGTTGTCCCCTTTTTCCAATAGAGACCGCCCAGCATGACCGCACCCGCCGGGCCGAGCCACACATTATTGACCATGGCGAAATACATCAGAATGCTCTGGTTGGGCTTCCAGAACAGGCTATAGACGAAGGCGATGAGTCCGACGGCGGCGATTGCCCCGCGCAACGCCCACAAGTGAGCCTGCGTGCTCAGCGGCTGCTTGCGGAACGGCAGGATGATGTCCTGGAGCAGCACCCCGCCCCAGGCATGCATGAAACCGTTGTGGCTGCTGATGAGCGCTGCCATCATGATGGCGCAGAACAACCCCACCAATCCCACCGGCAACAGTGCCGGCAGGGTCGCCGTCACCCGAATCTGGTCATGCACCTCGGCCGGCACCGATTTCATCGCCTCGGTAATCTTCGCCGCGACGGCGGCATCGGCTGGATCGTGCATCAGCTTGAAGGCACACAGCGCGATGATCATGAAGAAGATCAGCAGCGCCTGCCAACCGATTTGGCCCAACAGGTAACCCATCCGCTGCTCGTGGGCCGTCTTGCCCGAGCCCAGGAACGCCTGCGATGGCACGTTGCTCATTTGGCAATACCACGCACCCACGATACCAATGATGAAATACCAGGCGTTAAAGTCCTTCGTGTTGGAAGAATGAATCGGGTCCAGCAGCGAAGCTTCCTTCCCGCCGCCCGCCACCAGGCATTGAACAATGGCGTTCCAGTCAAACACGGTGAAGAATAGCACCGCCACGATGATCACGGCGGCTACGTTGGTAAAAAGCCCCTGCATGAAATTCGAGACCATGACGCTGGTGTGCCCGCCCATAATAATGAAACCGAGCGGCACCAACACGATTAACCCCGTCAGCATCACAAAGGTCGAGCACTGAACCCCGCCCAGCGCAAAATGCTCCGGCAGCCCGATGATGGACATGAACAATCGCGCGCTGACGGCGGGGAAGATGCCGAAATTGATCATGCCCGCGAGCCACGAAAGCACGCCGGCCGTCAGGCGCAACTTTCGGCTGTAGCGCGTTTCGAGGAATTGGGCAATCGTCATCGAGCGCGTCTCGCGGAAGCGATAGACGCCCCAGCCCGACACGCACATATACACGATAAACGGCGTTGACAGCATCACCCACCACATGCAGGGGAAGCCGCCCGTGTAATACACTTGGAACATCGCCACAATGTTGATGGCGCCGATCCACTCCATGCCGGAAGCGATCGTCAGCATATAACGCCCGGCGCAGCGACCCGCCACCAGGTAGTCCGAAACGCTCCGCGTCAGCCGGTTGGCAATCACCGCCATGGTGACGAACAGCGTAATCACGCCGGCCACCACGGCCCAGTCAATCCAAGTCATGTGCATCGCTTGCATAGAAGTCCAAAGTCTAAAGTCGAACGTGAAACGTGAAACGTGAATTCAGCATTTCAGCATTTCAGCTTTTTATCCCTTTCCCCCCACCGCAATCGCCGGACCAAGGGTTCGCATTTCCAGCTTGAGGCTCGCCCCAGTCTGGGGAACACAACCCAGTTTGACTCCTTGGGAGCCGGTGCCAGCCTGCGCGGCCGGGGCGTTCACCGCCACGCGCCCAACTTCCTTCCACGCCTGGGTGCAAATCACCGCCTCCGCTCCTCCGGCGTACTTCAGCGCACCGCCGGCCGGGACCACCGTTTCCCCGAGTGCCACGACCTGCTTGCCACCCAACTCCAGCGTGATGCCGACGACCGGTTCTTTGCCGATATTCCGCAACACCCACTGCAGAGCCTGCGGGGCATTGGTATTGGTAAACTGAAACTCTGCCTGGCCGGGCTTGCTGCCGTCGTGAGTAAAACGCTCGGAATGAACCTCGTATAGGCGCCATCGGCCGGCTCCAGCAGCCTCGAGATGAAACTCACGACGGTTGTCACGCAACGCAGCCTTCACCGGCGCCGGAAACGCGCCGGCGATCCGGGCCGTCTCCCACTGCTGAATCGCCGCCAGGATAACGGGCGTCGCGCCGAACTGCCTGGCCGCGTCCGCCGACGACGCATCCGCTTCCAGTTGCGCCGTGCTGGCGAGGCTCGCGGCCAGCGCAAAGCCCGCGTCAAACCCCGCCGCGCGCGCCAGCAGCCACTCCGCATCCTCAATGCTGGTGTCCGGGCGCAGCGCAAACCAGCCCAGCATGTGCGGCATGAAGTTGCGCTCGAAATAGACCTGGTTCTTGAACCGGTATAGGGTCTGGCTTTCGCGAAAGCCGGCATACCAGGGTTCGCCCCAGTTCATGCGCGTGTAAATGTGCCAATTGAAGTGGCCGGGGTTGCTGGCGTCATTGATCACCTGGCCGCGCAGTTCCGGCGACAGCGCATCGTACCAGGCCTTGGTGAACAGCGTTCGACCATATTGGCCATAGCCGGTGGACCAGGCACCCTCCAGGCCATCCAGTGAGATCTGCCTTGCTCCCGTGTGGTTGCACAGTTTCGCAATATTCCGCGCCACCTCCTGTGTCAGCTCCGCATCGGTCAGGAACACCTTGTACCCGTGGTCCATCAGCTTGCCGACGCTCGCATTGGCGGCGTGCGCCGCCGCGGTCGTGCCCCAGGAGCCGCGCCGACAGTCGAGCAACCGCCACGGGGCCTCGGCGGACACCGAACCATAGCGGACCAGCTCCTCGCCGATGACCACCGTGTTCATGTCCGTCTGCTTGCGAAAGAAGTCCGGCTCGGTGACCGCAATTTCCTTCTGCTCAGCATCCACCGCCGCCGCGAGGGTGCTCGAGCCGACGCGCGCCAGACGGGGATCGGGCTTCGGAGTGACGTAGGCGTCATTGGGCGTAATGAAGTTCGAGAGCGTGTGGAATCCAATCGACACTCCCGCCTTGCGCGCCTTCTCCACGCAGTCCCGGAAGCCGTCCCAGCCATGGGGAAAAAGGCTGCGCTTAAGCTCGAAATGCCCCCAGGTCTCGAACGGCGAGCTATGGTAGAGATAGTTAAGCCCGGCGCGCTTCGTCATCTCGATGGCGCGGTCCACGTTGTTCTCGCTGAAATCCACGATCAGGTAGGAGCAGTTCGCGTTGGTCGCCTGCTTGGCCCAAACGCCATCCAGCATCGGATGGGGCAAGCCCTCCGACACCTCGATGTCCCCCAGCGTTTCAAGCGCCCGGCCCGCCGGGCAGCCGAAGAGCGCAATCTTGCTGCCGACCACACCTCCATCGTGAAAAGGGAACGCGACAAACTTCTCGTGGCCCCAGTTGGCGATAATCCGCTCCTGATTGCGGTTGCGGCAGAAAGCCTGCACCACGCTGCCAAACTCCCTCCGCTCGGCGGTGTCGCTGCGGAAATCTTGTCCTTTTTTCAGCTCGGCCGGCAGGTTGGGATAGTCCCCGGTGTCGTCGGCGCCGTGGCCCCGCTCAATATCATTTTCCTCGGTCGGGTAACCGCCGAGCGTCTTGGCATTCAGCGCCTGGAGGCCCACCGCAAACTCCTTGTCGCGCACCACGCCAACAGTATCGCCGATGATGTCGCCTATGGAGGTGGGATAGGGTCCCCAAAAGACAAGTTCGACGCGCTGGGTTGGCTGTACCTCTGCCAAGTCGAAGACCACGTGCGTCGGTTTTGCTTCAACCTTCAGGACCGTGCTGACGCCCGTATCGCCGTAACGAAGCGTCAGGTGTTTGGAGGAGGCCTCCCAGACCGCTGCCTGCGGCGCGTGGAGTTTGCCAGCTATCCGCACGCTCAACACCGGGGCAGGTTGTCCTGCCGCCAGGTAGCCGCGCCCGTCATCGTTCCGGGAAATCGCGCACACCGAGCCTTGGGCATCAATCGCGAAGGACGCCGTTTGCGTGCGAAAGGTCACGAGCGGCTCCGTCGCCCCCGCTCCGTTCATAGCGGTCATCAACACCAAAGCCAACGTCAGATTCCATTGCGGCATATAAGTCCAAAGTCCGAAGTCGAACGTGAAACGTGAAACGTGAATTCAGCATTTCAGCATTTCAGCATTTCAGCATTTCAGCATTTCAGGTTCTTGTCTTTTTCCGGTTTCACGTTTCACGTTTCAGCACCCGTTTCAGTTCCGGCAGCACCACCTCGCGGTAGCCAGGTTCCTGCGGGTGGATGCCGTCGGGCACCCGTTTGAGAAACTGATCGCGCCCGGACTCCAGCAGCTTGAGCCAATTGGGGTAGTTGTCCACCAGGATCAGTCCGCGCCGGCGGGCAACCTCGCGGTAACCTTCACAATACTCCGCCAGGCGGGGACGGTCAGCGGCATGGACGTCGAGCACCGGGCTGGTGATCTGCACCACAACTTCCGCGCCGGGGTTGGCCGCCAGCACCGTGTCCACCATGGTGTTGAGGTTCCGCTTGGAATCCTCCAGCGATATCTTGAAAGGCAGAAAGGCGTCGTTGACGGCGAATTCGATGAACACCGCGTCCGGCTTCAACTCCGCACAGCGCTTCACCGTATCGAGGCCTCCCTGCCCTGGCGGATGGCTGGACGCCGACGCGCCCACGCCCAGGTTGTGGATCGTGACCAGCCCCGGAAAATCCGCGTCGAGCCATTCCTTCATCACGGTAACCCAGCGCCAGGTGCCCCCGGTCAGGCTGGTGCCGAGGGTCACGATCGTCTGCTTCTGGCCCCCGCGCAGATTCTCGATAAACCGCGCGGGCGCGTTGGTCGTCGCGCCCTGCTTCTTCAACCCGATGCTCATCGCCTTCAGCGTCGCCAGTTGTTGCGCATCAATCGAGCCGTCCCGAAACAGCGCCACATCAATCGTTACGACCCCACCCGCTCCATTGACCTTACGGACGTAATCACCCATGTCGGCGGCGGTGTATTTGAGACCCGGCGTCCCCCAGTCGGGTCCCAGGTAAGACAGCACATGCCATTGCACGCCGTCGCGCCAGCGCGAGTCCGGGATCTCCGTAAAGCTGTTCTGCTCGCCGGTGGTGTAATCGTCGTTGGTGGTCGAGGAGTTGGAACGTGTCATTTGCGGGTTATTCAATGCCACGATGGCCCTGGCGTTGCCCGCTTTCAGAGCCTTCGCCATGACGGCCCAGCGCTGCTCGTTATAGGCGATGTGCGCGTAACAGCCATCCGCCCACCAGCCTTTGACCTTGTCACCGTAGCGGAGGCTGTATTCGCGGGCCACCGATGCCCAATTGGCCACGTATTGATCGGTCACCTGGCCGCTCCAGCCGCCCATGCCTTTGGCGGCCTGCGCATCCGCGCGCGGGCCGTCGCCAGTCCAGTAAAGCATTAGCTTGATGCCGCGCTTGTCGAGCGAGCGATACAAGTCCGCTACCAGGTCGCGCGTCGAGCAAGCCTCCCCCGGCTGGTAGCCCGTGAGTTTGTCGTAAGTCGCGTTGGGCGCGATCAAATAGCGGCTCACCTGCATCATCGTGAAGAACACGTATGGCGCGCCGCTCTGCTTGATCTGGTCGGCAAACTTCTCCGTGTCGAACTCCTTCACGCACTCGTCCCATGACGTAGTGCGGCCCAGGTTGTTCGTCCGGTTTCCGCCGTTCTGCAAGCCCCAGAGATAATGCACAAACACGCCCCAGCCTGCATCGCGGAACCAGTCGGTATTGGGGTTATGCTGCTCGGCTTTGAGGGTCGCGCCGGCGAGCATGGCCAGCGTTAGCATCAGTATTCTTCGCATCATTCAGTAAACGGGATGACCGGCCGCCACGCGATACGCATGCGCCAATCACAACTGCCCCATTCTGCTGATTTTGTGCAACGCTTGTCATACTCCAAACGGGTTATACGCAACAGATTGATTACCCGGCTGAAAAGGATGCCCCTTCGGCCAACCTGCGCCCTGCCGCTCTAACACACAAAGGCCAGCAGGAATGACAGAAGAATGCGGGACAGTATGCGCAGTGGTGAAATCGAACGGTCTGGCGGAAAACTGCCAGAATTTAGAACGAAAGCTAACGAGGCGATAGACACGATCGCGCATTGCCGCTATTCTGCCCCATGCTTTTCGGAGCCCACTGTTCAACCGCTGGCGGCGCTCACATGGCGCTAAAACGGGCAAAATCAATCGGCGCGTCACTGTGCCAGATTTTCGTCAAGAACAACATGCAGTGGTTCGGGAAGCCGATCTCGCCGGAGAACCTCGCGTCTTACGCGAACGAAAAGGCTGTGAACCGGATCACGCGCGTCTTCGGTCACACAGGGTATCTCATCAACCTTGGCGGGCCGGCATCAGAGAATCGCGACCGCTCCATCAAGTCGCTCGTTCAAGAGATCCAGATCGCCACCCAGCTCGAGCTGCCCTTTTTGGTGCTGCATCCGGGCGCGCATCTGGGCGCGGGGGTGGGAACAGGCATTAAACAAATTGTCGCCGGCCTGGACGAAGTTTTCGCTGCCACAAAGCAGTCGCCTGTGCGCATCGCGCTCGAGAACACCGCGGGCCAAGGGACGTGCCTGGGGGATAGTATCGAGCATCTCGCGGCGGTTTTTGACCTTGTGAATAAGCCGGAGCGGCTAGGCGTTTGCCTCGATACAGCCCACTTCTTTGAGGCCGGCTACGATATCCGCACACCAAAGGGCTGGAACGCTGCCATCCGTGAGGTCGCTTCCCAGATCGGGTTGAAGCAAATTCTCGCCTTCCATCTCAATGACTCCAAGACCGATCTCGGCTCGCGGGTGGACCGGCACGAGCACATCGGCCAGGGGAAGATTGGGAAAGAGGCCTTCCGTCATATCGTGAACGATGCTCGGTTCAAGCAGCACCCGGGCTGCCTGGAGACCCCCAAGTCGGAGGATTTGCACGAGGATTTGCAGAACCTCGCTACGCTACGCTCGCTGATATGATATGGGGTGTACACCCCATTGCCGGAATCGTCCGGGCGGTTAGCTTGGTAATGTTCCTTGTAATGTTGGTTCGTTAGGTTCAGGCGGCTCCGCGTGGAGCCGCCCTTTTGTTGCACGCTCACTTTCCAAGCGCTGCCAGCCGGAACCTCCCGAGACTGCGAAATCTGCCATCGTGAGCACATCTTGCTGGGGCATCCGGACACTGCCCCCGGAACGTCGCCTTCAGGCGGCAGGGGCGGGCGAAATGCCATCCCTGCCGCCTAAAGTCGGCGTTCCGGACCACTTCAGCCGCGAAGTTGAGGGCAGTGCCCGGTTGCGCCTATCGTTTGCGGTCCATGGCAATTCCTTGGTAAGCAAGGCGAATTCTTAAAGTTTCATAAGTGGCTGTGGTAGAAGTCCTTGTGGATGTTGATGAACAAGCTTGCCGAAA
>SESF01028743.1_pt1 | contig 16424 bp, 14 predicted proteins | sample 3171521 | NCBI WGS metagenome assembly SESF01 (sample SAMN10866945, study PRJNA518727) | freshwater metagenome | biome: subpolar coniferous forest; feature: holomictic lake; material: water; isolation source: holomictic Lake 227, 6 m and 8 m depth | place: Canada: near Kenora, Ontario | collected...
CCATCCCATTTCCGAACGAAATCAAGAAACACCTCCCCCTCATTCTTTAATCAGGTTCAGCATAGGCGCAGGGGAGAGCGCGACCCAACCACTCAGGAGGGCCCGTACCAAATGGGGCTAAGGCCCCAACGAGTAGCGCCTTCCACGTAAACGCCAGCCAGAATGGCCTGCGTGATGAAGCACACGGGCTGCCGAAAGCGCACAAACGGAAGCAGCGCGAGAGAGAAGAAGTAGTGATGGATGTGGACATGGTAGCGCGGTCCCAGCATTACCGTAATGGCCACGAGTGTGCCAATGAGCGCAGCGAATGAAGCGAGATAAGACACCAGGATCCTCGCGCGGAACGCCTCGCGAAGGCAGATCGTTATGACGGACACGGCAATGACCAGACCGACCGCGACGGCGATTTTGCTGGCGGTGTTAAGGTGGGTAAGGTGGCGCGAGGTCAGAGAAAAGCTGGCACCGGTGAGCTGGCCCACGTATTCCCAGTGGAGCGCGGCGAAGAATAGGAGCCCGAAGCCGGCGACATTCCACAGCACCGCTGTCACAGGCTGCTCCCCAAAGGGCCTGAGCGTGTGGCGCGTGGAGAGCAGGAAGAGGGTCGGACCGGAAAGCATCACGCCCAGCCAGTCATTCCACTGGTTGTCGCCGGAGGCGAACGGCGTGGAGCGATGGCACAGGATCATGGCCACGTAAGCAAAGCCTAACGCCAGCAGTGCGCACCAATACGCGCACCGCCAGTCAGCATGAATTGAGGCAGCGGCATTCTCGGCCGGGCGTTGGAGCGCAGTCACGCGGCAGAGACTAAGGCGGCGTTCATGGCCGTCAAGCCGTTTTGGGCTTGGCTGCGATCAACCCCTCACATGTGCTCGATGATATTGTCTCCGAATTGCGAACACTTGATTTCCGTAGCCCCGGTCATTTGGCGGGCAAAATCATACGTGACCCGCTTGGAGCCAATCGCGCCGTTCAGGCCTTTTAGGATCAAATCGGCCACTTCACCCCAGCCCAGGTAACGGAACATCATCTCGCCGCTCAAGACGACGCTGCCTGGATTGACCTTGTCCTGGTTGGCGTACTTCGGCGCGGTGCCATGCGTCGCTTCGAAGATGGCGTGGCCAGTCACGTAGTTAATGTTGCCGCCGGGCGCAATACCGATGCCGCCGACCTGTGCCGCCAGCGCGTCGCTCAGGTAATCGCCGTTCAGGTTAAGCGTGGCGATCACGTCAAACTCTTCCGGTCGCGTGAGCACCTGCTGCAGAGTGATGTCGGCAATGGCGTCTTTGATGATGACGCCCTGCGGTGTCTTGCACCAGGGGCCGCCGTCGATCTCCACCGCACCGAACTCGCGCTTGGCCAACTCATAAGCCCAATCGCGGAACGCCCCTTCCGTGTACTTCATGATGTTGCCCTTGTGGACAATCGTGAGGCTCTTGCACTTTTGGCTCACGGCGTATTCGAGGGCGGCACGAACGAGGCGCTCAGAGCCCGGCTTGCTGACGGGCTTTATGCCAATGCCGATCTGGTCCGCTGCCTCCCTGCCAAAGCGGATCTTCTTGAGGGCCGCCGGCAGCTCCCGCTCTATGAACTCCAGGACCTTCATCGCCTCAGGACTGCCAGCCTGATAATCGATGCCGGCGTAGATGTCTTCCGTATTCTCGCGGAAGATCACCATGTTTACCTTCTCCGGGTGTTTCACGGGTGACGGAACGCCTTGGAAGTACTGGACCGGACGGAGACATACATAAAGGTCCAGCAACTGCCGCAGCGCGACATTAAGCGAGCGAATGCCGCCGCCCACCGGCGTCGTCAGCGGGCCCTTGATGCCGACCAGGAATTCCTTGAAGGCCTCGATCGTATCGTCCGGCAGCCAGTTATCGAACTTGTTCTTGGCCGTCTCGCCGGCATATACCTCGAACCAGGAGATCTGGCGCTTGCCGCCGTAAGCCTTTTGCACCGCGGCATCGAAAACACGCTGGCTGGCGGCCCAGATGTCCGGCCCGGTGCCGTCCCCGCGGATGAAAGGGAGAATGGGGTTGTGAGGAACGTTCAGCTTTCCGTTCGTGATGGAGATTCTGCCGCCGGCGGGCGGGGTGATGTCTTTATAGGCCATAGTCGTTAGTTGTGTTTATTTGTTATATGTATAGAAATGACGACAGGTGCGGAGAAATTCAAGCAGAGAATCGCCGCTGCTGCGCGCAAGCCACCCACAGGGCGACAGTTCTCTTCTCGTTCACCCCGGCGAAGCCGTCACCGTAGCTGCATCACGGCACTCGGGAGATTTGCCGCCGCAGGGCCGAACTCGGCGCGCACTTTGGCGACCGTATTCGCCACGGTCAGACCATACTTATTGCGCAGTTCCTCTACCGTCGTGGCATGCTCAATGAATTGATCCGGCCACCCAATGTGGATGACCGGGGTGGCAATTCGCTTCTCGTTAAGCAGTTCCAGCACCGCGCTGCCATAACCGCCCATGACTACGTGGTCTTCCAGCGTCACGATCACATCCGCGGCGCGCGCGAAGAATTCCATCACCCCGGCGTCCAGCGGCTTGATGAACCGCGGGTTAATCACCGCGACGTCAAACCCTTCCGCGGCCAGCTCCTCTCCCGCCTTGAGCCCCATTGACATCATATGGCCCAGCGGGAACAGAGCGACCTTGCGACCGCCGTTGCCGGAGAAGTTCCGGATCACCTCGGCCTTGCCGATTTCGATCAGCCTGGGCTGCTCCTTGATGGGGACGCCCTCAGCCGGACCGCGCGGGTAGCGGATGAACGTGGGATGTCGTTCGTGGGTCGCCGTGAACATCATATCCACCAGTTCGTCTTCGTCCTTGGGCGCCATCGCGATGCAGTTGGGCACTGACCGAACGAAGGAAATATCGAAAAGGCCGTGGTGGGTGGGCCCGTCTTGCGCGGAGAGCCCCGCCCGATCCATACAGAAGATTACCGGCAAATCCTGCAGCGCGGCGTCATGCACGATGCAATCGTAAGCCCGCTGAAGGAAGGTCGAGTAAATTGCGACCACCGGGTGAAAGCCCATGGTCGCCATGCCGCAGGCAAACAGGACGGCGTGTTCCTCCGCGATGCCCACATCGTAGTAGCGGCTCGGCATCGTCTTCTCCAACAGCTTCAACCCGGTGCCACTGGGCATGGCGGCGGTAATGCCGACGATGGAATTGTCCTTCTGGCAAAGCTTGACCATGGTCTGGCCGAACACGTCCTGCCAGTTTGGCGGGGTTCCCGGTTGGGCGGGCAGCGTGGCGCCGGTCGCGACATCATAGGGCCCCAGGCCGTGGAACTTCTCCGGATTCTTGAGCGCCGCTTCGTAGCCCTTGCCCTTCTGGGTGAGCACATGGATCACAATCGGGTGATCACACGTCTTGGCAAACTCCAGGGTGCTGATCAGCAACGGAAGATCGTGGCCGTCGATCGGTCCCAGGTATCGCAGCCCCATTTCCTCGAAGATGAGACTGCTGCCAAACCCACCACGACCATCCTCCTCGATGCCGCTCGCGCTGGGCCGGAGGCCGACGTCGGTCAGCGCGCCTTTGAACCCCTCCTCCGCCTTGTGTGCCAGTCTCAAGGCCAATTCACCCTTGGGCAAACGGCGCATGAAGCTCTGGAAATCCCGGGCGAGCTTGTTATACGAGGGATGGGTAATGAGCTTGTTAAGGTAGGTGGAGATGGCCCCGACATTCTTGGCAATGCCCCACTCGTTGTCGTTGAGGATGCCGATGAACTTCTTCGTGGTGTGGGCGATGTTGTTCATCGCTTCAAACGAAATGCCGTTGGTCAACGCGGCATCGCCGAAAACCGCGACGACGTTTTCGTCGCTGCCCCGCTGATCGCGGGCCGCGCAGATACCCAGGGCGGCGGAAAGGGCGGTGCCGGCGTGGGCTGCGCCGTAGCAATCGTGCTCGCTCTCCGAGCGCAAGGCGAACCCGCTGAGGCCACCGGTGCTGCGAATCGTGTGAAAGCGGCCCTTGCGACCGGTCAGCAGCTTATGCACGTAAATCTGGTGGCTGACGTCCCACAGAAACTTGTCCTTGGGGGTGTTGAAGACGTAATGCAGCGCCAGTGTCAGCTCCACCACGCCGAGGTTCGGTCCCACATGCCCGCCGTTCTTGGCCAACACGGTGATGAGTTCATGCCGGATCTCGCCGGCTAACTGCTGCAGTTGCACCACCGTCAGTTTCTTGACGTGTGTGGGGCTGTCCACCATCTCGAGGTATCGGCTCATGATTGGGGTATAGGTCTCAGGGTGACGGGACACTGGAGCGCTGAAGCCAGGGCTCCCCTACCCCAATGGCCCTTGCCGTTATTCGTCTGATCCCTCCGCTCCGGCAAGTGGTTTGAGCTTCATTTCGCCAGCCGCAGTCTTCTCCAACTGCTGGATCTTCAGTTCAGCCTCCGCCAGCTTCTCCTGGCAAGTCCGGGTCAGGCGCGTGCCTTCCTCGTACTTGGCCAGCAGGACCTCCAACGGCAAATCCTCGGACTCCATCGCCGCAACGATGGTTTCCAGCTTCTTCAAAGCGTCTTCGAACGGCAGGCTGACAGCTTTGGCGGGGTTGTTTTGGCCCGCGATCTTTGGAGCACTCGGCACAGTGGGACACTAGGACAAATCCGGGGGTGCGTCCAGTATGGAATTCCTGCTACAATTCAGCCCGGCTAAAGACTTCGCCCGCCTTCAGGCGAGTCTTCAAGCGCTGCCCCGCCTTCACTGCGCTCGCCTCGTGCAGCACTTTCCCGGTCTGTGCGTCCGTAGTGATCGAGTAGCCGCGTGCCAGGACCTGCTCAGGTCCCAGCAGGCGCAGGCGACCTTCAAGCGCGGCAAATCCACTCTGCCTGCTCGCGAGTTGCTGGCGCACCTGCTCGTGGAGACGACGCTCCATTTGGACTAACACCTCACGCTTCTGCCGCAGAACGACTGACGGACGAACCCGCGCCAGGCGGTCCCCAAGTGCTTGCCAGGCGAGGCGCTGGCGGCGCACGCCTTGCTTGGCGCAGCGCAACAGGCTCGCTTGCGCATCATCAAGACGCTGCAGCCAGTCGTTCAGCCGGCGGCGCGGATGGACACGAGCCAGGCGTTGAGCGCTTTGCGTCAATTCGTAGTGTTTATCGTCCATCTGCTGTCGTGCCAGCAGGCGAATGCGCTGGGCCGCCTCGGACAGGAACTGGCCGCTCGAAAAAACACCCTCCGTAATGATCTCCGCCGCCGCACTGGGAGTCGCGGCCCGGACGTCCGCCACAAAGTCGCTGATGGTAAAATCGATCTCGTGGCCTACAGCGGAAACTACCGGCAAAGCAGACTCGAAGACCGCGCGGGCCACCTCCTCCTCGTTGAAAGCCCAGAGGTCCTCCAGGCTGCCGCCGCCACGAGTGACCAGGATCAGGTCCAAGGGCAATCCCCGATTGCCGGATCCCCCCGATTGGGAAGCATTGAACTCATTGAGCAGCCGAATGGCGGCGGCAATTTCCTCAGCCGCGCCTTCACCCTGAACACGGCACGGCACGAGAATGACCTCCAGCGCGGGATTGCGGCGTTCGACCACATGCAGCACGTCCCGAATAGCCGCGCCGGTAGGCGAAGTCACCAGCCCGATGCGCTGGGAATACCGCGGCAACGGGCGCTTCCGTTCCGGCGCGAACAATCCCTCGGCGTTGAGCTTCTGCTTGAGCTTCTCGAACGCGGCCTGCAGCGCACCAAGCCCTTGCAGCTCAACCTTCGTGACGCGCAACTGGTATTGCCCGCGCGGCTCATAGACCGTCACCTCGCCCTGCAATGCGACTTTCCGCCCATCCTGCAACAGCGCACGATCCACTTGCGCCCCGCCCCGGAAAAGCACACAACTCAACTGCGCGCCAGCGTCTTTAAGCGTGAAGTAGCTGTGCCCGGAGCTCTGGAGGCGCAGATTCGTCACCTCGCCCGTCACCCAGATCTCGCCCACCTGCTGCTCGAGCAGCCGCTTGATCTGCCATGTCAACTCGGTTACGGACAACACCTTGCGCGTCTGTTCCGGCGGGAACAGCTCGCCGAAATCCCATTGTGACTTAACTGGCTTGGCCATCGTGGCGCTGGTTACACGGGCTCGGACACGCGCTGGATCCCCTTGGCATGTCCCGTCTGCTCGTCAATCTCCACCAGCGCGCCTTGCAACAAGATGCGCCCTTTGGCTACCTCGAACTTCTGCGGCATGTACGTCATGAAGCGACGGATAACCGGCTCGATCTCGCGGCCAATGACGCTCTCGTGCGGGCCGGTGAATCCGCCGTCGCAGAGAAACGCCGTGCCGCCGGGAAAGATTTGCTCGTCGGCGGTTTGCACATGCGTGTGGGTGCCTACGACTGCGCTCACGCGACCATCGAGCATCCGCGCCATCGCGACCTTCTCCGACGTCGCCTCGGCATGGAAATCCACGAATATAACCTTGGTTATCTGGCGCAGCCGCTCCACCTCGGCCAGCGCGGCATGGAAAGGATTCTCCAGCGCCGGCATGAAAGTGCGGCCCTGAAGGTTCAGTATGGCCACCGGTGGCAGCCCGGGGGCCTGGAAGATAGCACTCCCCTGCCCCGGCGTGCCGGGCGGATAGTTCAGCGGTCGAACGAACCGGCGTTCGCTTTCCAGCAGCCTCATGACATCCTTCTGGTCCCAGAGATGATCGCCAGTGGTGATAATGTCCACACCCGCCTCAAAGATTTCCTCCGCCGTAGCCACCGTGATGCCCGAGCCGCCGGCGGAGTTCTCGCCATTGGCCACCACCAGGCTTAGTCCGTGTTGCAGCCGTAATAGGGGAACAAGTTCCCTGACCGCGCGCCGGCCCGGTTGCCCTACAATGTCCGCAATGAACAGCAATTTCACGCCCCCACAGTAACGCCCAGAGGCTCCCGGGCAAGCCGTTTCGCCCAACGTCTGTCCCGTCCAACCTCGTCCGAACCCGTCCGACCGCTCTGCAGGATTGCGGCGTGGGCGCCCCCCGGCTAGCCTGCGCCCATGAAAGCGTTCCCGGTCGGCCCCGACAAAGAGGCCCAACTCACCCAGCGCATGGCCGCACTCGGCGTGCGTGAAGCCGACATCGAAGAAACCTTTGTCCGGTCCGGTGGGCACGGCGGCCAGAACGTGAACAAGACCGCCACCTGTGTCATGCTGCTCCATCGCCCGACTGGCTTGCAGGTGAAGTGCCAGGCCACCCGCCAGCAGGGGCTCAACCGCTTTCTGGCCCGCCGTCTCTTACTCGACAAGGTCGAGGCCCTGCGCACCGGCCAGGTCGCGTCCGAGCTCGCCCGCACCGAGAAGATTCGTCGCCAGAAGCGCCGCCGCAGCCGACGCGCCAAGCAGCGGATGCTGGCCGACAAATCCCACCACGCGTCCAAGAAGGAAGCCCGCCGCTCCGTCGCAGCCGACTAGCAGCAACTACCGATTCCCTTCGAAGCCCCTTCGAACACCCTTCGGATACCCTTCGGATGCCCTTCGGAGCCCCAAGGGAGCAGATAGGGAACAGGCAGCAATTCTCATTAGGCCATGTCACCCCCCCGCCGGGTGAGGGCACCCGGCCTACAAAACACCACTCCACCGAAACACCGAAACACCGATTGTAGGCCGGGTGCCCTCACCCGGCGTCCCCATCCAGGGCTGCTCTAAGGTCGGTCCGGGCCATTCCAAACCCGAGATCCGAAGGGCGAAACATCCAACATCCAACATCCAATACCTGAAAGGCAGCCGCCACCGCCATTGGATGTTGGATGTTGAGATCCTTCGGCCTTCGGATTTCGGCCTTCTTTCGGGTTTCGGCCTTCGGTCTTCGGATTTCAGGGCTGCTACCTGACCGCTCGCTTCACACCATCTTCTCCAGCCCGCGGTGGTCAATCTTGCCCGTGCTGAGGCGTGGCAGGTCGGGCAGCACCTTGATTTCCCGCGGCACAGATAGATTACTTAAACCGCGGACATGGACAGCCCCGCGGATTTCTTCCATGGTCAGCCGCGGTTCGTTAGTCACGGCGATCAGCCGCTCGCCTCTGGCCTCATCCGGGCGAGCGACCAAAGCCACGGCAAACCTCAAGCCGTATCGCGGGAAAGCGTTGACCAGGGCCTCCTCGACCGCCGCCAGACTGACCATCTCGCCGCTGACTTTCGCAAAGCGTTTCAGCCGGCCCAGAATGAAGATGTAACCCTCGGCATCCAGCTTCACGATGTCGCCGGTATCGTACCAGCCGTCGAGGGCCTGGAACTTGGCGTTGGCTTCCTCGTTCAAGTAGCCGCGCATGACATTGGGTCCGCGCACAAACAGCCGGCCGCCCTCTTTGATGCCCTCGACCGGTTCGAGCCGGTGTTGGATGCCCGGCAGGAATTGTCCGGTAGAGCCGTAATTCGGTCGCATCGGCAGGTTGGCGCTCAGGCACGGGCTGCATTCGGTGACGCCGTAACCCTCCAGTATCCGCACGCCGAACTTGCGCATCCAGAGGGTTGCGGTAGCGTCCTGCACCTTCTCCGCGCCGGCAAACAGGTAGCGCAGCGTGCGGAAATCGAAGGGATTGGCCTTGCGGCCATAGCCGTTGAGAAAGGTATTGGTGCCGAAGAAGATGGTGCAGTTCAGGTTGTAGAAGGCGGACGGCACGATGCGGTAATGCAGCGGGGACACATACAACTGGAGAAACACCCCCCGCGTCAGCGGCAGCAGCAGACCGACGGTCAATCCGAAGCTGTGGAACAGCGGCAAGGAATTGAAGAAGCGGTCCGTGTCCATCACGTCAATAACGGAGAGCATCTGCTCGAGGTTGGCCCGGAGGTTGCGGTGGGTAAGTTCAACCCCTTTGGGATCACCCTCGGAGCCGCTGGTGAAGAGAATGACGGCGGTGGAACTTGCTGACAGTTGACGCTCAGGAGTTGACAGGCCGGGCTTGAGATACTGGCGCAATAGCGCAAGGATGCGCTGCATGCCCGAGATCGCGGGGCGAACGTCTTCGAGGAACAACGGTTCGATCCCGGCCTCCCGGAGTGGCCCCACGTCCAGCTTGGCGCGCTCGACAAAGACTTTCGACGTAATGACGTGTTTGAGCCCGGCCAGCTTGGCGCAGGACAGCAAGGTGGCCGTCCCGCTGGTGTAATTCAAGATGGCGGGAACCTTGCCCGCCGTCCACAGGCTGAGGGTCGTGACCGGCATGGCGTTGACGTTGGGCAGCAGCACGCCCACGCGCTGCTCGTCCGCCCCGAGGCGCTTCCGCCACTGTGCCGCCAGCAATTCCGCGCCCGTCAACAGACGCCGATAGGTGACCTCCTGCTGGCTGGCGTCCTGCATGATGACGTATCCGGGTTGCTTCCGCGCGGCGGCCACAATGGACTCCGGCACGGTGGCCGGGCCGAATTCCAGCTCGGTCTCGAAGCGTTGCCGGACCATCTGGTCGTGCACCCAGTCGGTGAGCCGGCCGCGGTCTTCCGTGGCGCTGATGTGGTGGAGATGCGGCGGCACCAGCACGTCGCTGAAATGCACCGACAGGCGCGGGAACCACTCGGTCCGGCCCGGGCTGCGCGAGAACGGCAGCCGCTGCGCGCCGCGAATGTACGCGGTGATGACCTTGGGCTTGGTCTTGAAGATCAGGAAGCCGGTGCCGTCGAAGAGCTTCATCAACGATCCGGTGCAAGACATGCGGCCCTCCGGAAACAGCACCAGCCGGCCGCCCTTTTGGAGAAACTCCGCCATGTGCTTGACGGCGAAAGGCGAGTTCATGTCCACCGGGAAGGTGCGCCGGTTGACCATAACGAACTTGTGGAACCAACTGGTTTCGGCCGTAGTGCTGGAGGTGACGAAGTGCCAGTCGTCGTCGAGGCATACGCCGACCAGCAGCCAATCCCACCAGGAGACATGGTTGGGCAAAAGCAGCACCGGGCCGCGCAGGTCGAGCGGCGGCGCGTTGTAAGCCCGGTACCGATAGAGCAACCGTACCAGCCAGTAGAGCACTTTTATCATGGATTCGTCAGTGTGGCCGTAATAGGGCGCAATAGGCAATTCCGAAAGGCGTAGCTACCTCCTGGACCAGGAACCAAAACGCCAGTAGAGCCGTAACACGATGGCTGCAACCGGCTCATTCTTGTGGCAAGGCTAAACGCTAAAGGAAAAGGTGGGTTGAGGGGCTCTTCCTGCGTGGTAACTTCGCCCGTGGCCCACGGCATCCGGCGCGATCCGGCAGCAGCGGCAGGCGGGCTTCATAGGCGGCGTTTCCATTCACGATCGTGGCGGGCGGCGTGGATGACGGCGAAAACCGTGATCAGGTCGTTAGCGACATGAGTCGAGCCGCCAGGTCACACGCCGAAACGGGTCTTGAGTTGTGTCTTAGCTTTGGACCAAGGGATGGACTGCTCGGGATGTTCTTCCAAGTCCTCCAGGCGCGCCTCCAGCAGTGCTTTCTGCTCGTCCGTGAGCGGATCATTGGCATCGAGCCATCCGTCTCCGGCAAGCTCTTCCAGCTTGGCCTGGATTTCCGCGCGGTCTTCCGGTGCCAGTCTTGGCAACTCCGCGAGTATCTCAGCTTTGCTCATGACGGCAATTTACTTCTGGCCGGATGCGGCGGCAAGCATCCATTGGGAATCCGTTGGACTTGCTCCTCACCCTCGACTCACTTCCTCTCTCTGGCAAATCGGGACAAAGCACCAAACCCAGGAATTGACCACCGGCCCCCCACCGCCCCCTCCCTATTTCACCCGAATACGGTAATACACCCCGCATAGACCGGCTGGTGGGAGGGGAGCACGTTCGCCCTTCCGGTGGAGGCAGTTCCTGCATCAACGTGTCATTGTGTTCTGGGCCGGCAAGTGCTAATTCGTCCGGCATGAAATGGGCTACGATGGTTCGGTGGGTGGGCTGCGCGCTGCTGACTGCGCTGTCGGCGTTTGATTTGGTCGCGGGCAGCGTGGATTACGCTGACTCCCGCCACGCCGGGCTGTGGCTGCAGAATCCGGTCTATGGCGGGCCGTCGTTCGACGCGTTTGTTCATGCGCCGCAGAATCCCCTGCACCGCGGCGCAGCGCCCTACGAGTGGCCGGTGAACAGCTTCTTCTTCGCGGACCCCGTCAGCGGCAACTGGTACATCTATGTCGGCGACTATCCCGTGGGCTACGCTGGGAAACCCTGCCGTTGCGTGCTGCTGCGCTCGACCGACCACGGGCAATCCTGGTCGAACCTGGGCGTGGTGCTGGAGGGTAACCAGGAGCTTTTCGATCACGGCGGCTCGACGCCGGACGTTAGCGTCGTGTATGCGGATGGCCGCTACCACATGGTTTATGATTGGGTGGAGCCGGATTGGTCGCTGCTCGGCGGCCTGGGCTACGCGTGGGCGGAGAAGCCGGAAGGGCCGTTTCACCGGGCGCCGCAACCCCTCACGCTCAATCGGGAATTGCCGCTGCTGCTCGGCCGATACCAGCGCACCTACGCGGCGACGATCGTGCGCCGGAAGCACGATTGGATGATCGTCGCCATGATGGACCACGCGCCGAGCAGTTGGGCGCTGTTCGGCATGACGGCGGCCAAACCGGAAGGTCCCTACGGCGAACGCATCCTGCTGCGGGACGTCGAGGGGGATGGGTTTCATCCGCCGTTGCTGGAGTATTACCCGGCGTTCGTGCATCGCGGCTTCGTGTATGCACCGGCGACGTCGGTGGCGCTGAACCGGGATTACAACGCGCTCTTCCGCGCCCCGCTGGAGCACGCGGCGGAACCCGGCGCGTGGGAGCTGTTCCAGAACGGTTCGCTGTGGCACTCGGAGGACATCGAGAACGAGTATTACGGCATGTGGGGGCAGACGTTCTCCGGGTGGGTGGATGCGAAAGGCATCCTGCAAGTGTCCTTTCACAGCCGCGACCCGAAGGGGATGGGCACCGTGAACGTCGCCGCCCGGCGGTGGGATCAGCCGCTGCGGAAAAGCGGATTCGTGATATCGGGTCATCAAGGGCCGAGTCTGACGTTACTGCAGCGCGCGTTCGCTGGCTTTCGGCTGGAGGCGCGGCTGCGCTTGCGGGGCACGGCGCGGTTGCTGCTGGATTATGACGGCGTGCTGGGGCCGCATTCGCCGCAATCGGACGCAACGCTGCATCCGCTGACCCTAAGCCGCTGCAACGCGGTGGAGCTGAACGAGGGCCACTGGAAGGTGATTCACTTCGGCCAGTCGGGCGAGCAGACTGTGCTGGCCGCCGGCCAGGAAACAGGGCAGGCGTCGGGCGCGACGGACTCAAGTACAGCAGGGGCGGGGACGGCTCGTCCCCGAGAACTCCTGCCTAAGATTGAAAGCACGGGGACGAGCCGTCCCCGCCCCAGCTCTACCCCGGCTCTACTCTCGGTGGTAGTAGACCACAAGCCCAGTGGGGCAACCAGTCTGTCACTGGACGGACGGGCGGTCTGGACGGGGGAACTCGCGTCACGGCGTAGCGGAGTGCGCCCGTCCTCGGGCGCAGCAAAGTCCGCAAGCAGTGGCGTCGCAGGACCTCCAAGCGTACTCGAAGGATCGGAAGCTGCTGCGCCCGGGGACGGGCGCACTCCGGCCTTGCTGGGAATCGCCGTCGAGCCGCACAGCCATCTCGTGGTGGAGCGGTTCGCCATTCAAGGGAAGCCGCAGCCGGCGGTGCTCAATTTCCTCTTCAGCGAGGCTATCCTCGGCACGGGCGGGAACCGGGATGACTGGCAGGAATTGCGCGGGCCCGAATTCCGTTACGGTCTCGCCGCGCTCGCGAAGGCACGGGGCGCGCGCGTTAAATGGAACGTGGAAGGCCGCCAGTTTACCCTGTGGAGTCCGCGCGGCCCGCAGTTCGGCAAGGCGCAGGTGAAGGTGGACGGCCGCGTGCTGGCAGACCTTGACTTCCACGCCGAGCAGCTCACGCCTTCGGGTCCGGTCTGGAAGAGCCCGCGCCTGAAGGACAGCCCCCACGCCGTCGTGCTGACCGCAACGGATGGTTTGCTGGTGGTGGATTCAATTGAGGTGACGAGATGATGAGCATGAACGAGGTTTTGCAGTTGGCGGTGTTGCTGGCAGTTGGCGCGTTCAGTACGGAAAAGGGCCTTGGGGCCTTGCCTGCGAACTCGGCGGGTCCGGCAGTTCCGGTGAACATCGAGCAAGCATATTTAGAGTGCGGCTGCTTCCCCGAAAACATCCAACAACCAACATCGAACGCCCAACATCCATTGACTGCAAAACGCGCAGCCGTTGGATGTTCGAAGTCGGATGTTGGATGTTGGATGTTCCCATTCCCCCTTCACCCCAAGAGAGAGGGCCGGGGTGGGAAACGGGACATTCGCAATGCGCACCGTATGCGGCCTTGCCGAAGATCCCCGCCAGACGCAAGCACCTCCACTCCGCCACAACGGACGGATGTGTTCGTCTCTGGCCAGGGCGGCTACCACACCTATCGCATCCCGGCGCTGATCGTCACCAGCAACCAGACGCTGCTGGCCTTTTGCGAGGGACGGAAGAACAGCGCCTCGGATACGGGCAACATTGACCTGCTGCTCAAGCGCTCGACCGATGGCGGCAAGACTTGGAGCGAGCCGCAGGTGGTGTGGGATGACGGCGCGAACACGTGCGGCAACCCCTGCCCCGTGGTGGATAAGACCACCGGCACCATCTGGCTCCTGCTGACGCATAATCCCGGCGATACCGAGGAAGCCCGGATCATGAAAGGTCAGCCCGGCGGCACGCGGACGGTCTGGCTCTCCCGAAGCACGGATGACGGCAAGACCTGGACGCCACCCGTGGACATCACCGCCTCAGCCAAAGACCCCTCCTGGCGTTGGTATGCGACGGGGCCGGGCGTGGGAATACAAATCCAGCGTGGACCGCACCGGGGCCGGCTGGTGGTTCCTTGCGACCATTCGTGCAAAGTCGCCGGCAGCGACCCAGACAGGCCCGCCACCGAAACCGGCTCGCACGTGATCTACAGCGACGACCACGGCCAGACCTGGAAGCTCGGCGGCTGGATCCGCCCGCAGATGGACGAAAGCCAGGTAATTGAACTGGCCGACGGCGAAGGCGGCTTGCTGCTCAACATGCGGAACACGGCGAAAGCCAACCTCCGCGCGCAGTCCATTAGCCACAACGGGGCGCAGTCGTGGACGGCCCCGGAGTTTCCGCCGGAACTGGTCGAGGCTCGGTGCCAGGCCAGCCTGCTGCGTTACAACTGGCCGGATGGGCAGGAACCCGGGCGCCTGCTCTTCTCCAACCCCGCCAGCCCGCGCCGGCGAGACCTGACGGTGCGCGTCAGCCGGGACGATGGCAAGACGTGGCCAGTCTCCCGAATGCTGCACGAAGGCCCGACCGCCTACTCCTGCCTGACCGTGCTGCCCGACAAGTCCGTCGGCTGCCTTCACGAATGCGGCAGCAAGAACCCGTACGAGAAGATCAGCTTCGCCTGGTTCCCGCTGGCGTGGATTGAACGCGGCAATTAAGCCTCGACAGCGCGGGCTCAGCTCGGATTAGCGGGGTCCAGAAGTTCCTGCGCGTGCCGCTTCTGTTGGTGCCGCGCCACCAATCGCCGCGTGAACGCGTAGGAGAGCACGGCAAAAGGCGCCGCAAAGATAAGCCCGCCGAACAGCAAGGGCTTGCCCACCCCAAGGAGAAAGGCAATCCAGCCGCGCAAAGAGATGCCTTCCCACTTCATCTTCGTCAACGAGGGTGGCAGGTGATGCGGATGGCTTAGGAGCCAATACCCCACCTCGTACTCCCAGCGGAAGACGACCGGCATCAGGGGCAGGATGATGTCGTGCGCTGCGCTGGCAATTACCGCCGCGATAATATTGCTGCGCGTGAGCCAGGCGAACAGGATGGTCAGGGCCGTCTTCAGGCCAAAGAGGGGGGTGAACCCGAAGAAAATGCCGATGGCCACACCGCCGGCGATGGCCTCCGGCGTGTCGCGAATCGCCAGCAGCTTCAACGAATGATTATGAAGCCAGCGCCGAGGGTTCATACGCTATCCCGATCGGCGGTTGAAGGCCACCGCATCCTTATATCGCACCCCGCTGCCGCCGAAAATGTCCAATGCCGACCCGATGGTCAGATCAATCCTCCCCTGCCCTAAGCGCGTGACGGTTTCCAGGTCATCAAGCGAGCTTGCGCCGCCCGCATAGGTGGTCGGAATCGGCGACCACAATCCCAGGTGGGAGACCAGCTCCTGGTCAATGCCGCGGCACTGCCCTTCAACGTCAACGGCATGAATCAGGAACTCTGCGCACCAGGCAGCCAGCTTCTCCAGGCTTTCGCGGCTGACGGCCAGGTCGGTGAACTTCTGCCAGCGGTCGGTCACCACGAAGTAGGCGTCGCCCCTCCGGCGGCAGCTTAGGTCCAGAACCAGCCGCTCCTTGCCGATGTCCCCGACGAGTTGCGAGAGCCGTTCCCAATCCACCTGACCGCCACGAAAGACCCAGGAGGTGACGATTACGTGTGAGGCGCCCGCTTCCAGCCAGCCGCGCGCGTTGTCGAGATTGACCCCGCCGCCGATCTGCAGGCCACCGGGGTAAGCTTGCAGCGCCGCCCGCGCTGCCGATTCATTGGCCGGGCCGAGCATGATGACATGCCCACCCTGCAAGCCGTCGCGGTGATACAGCTCGGCGTACCAGGCGGCGGGCCGATCAGAAACAAAGTTCGTCTGCAACCGTCGCGGATCGCCGCCAAGCGTGCCGCCAACGATTTGCTTCACTTTGCCCTCGTGCAGGTCAATGCAAGGACGAAACACGTCGGGAAGCTAAAGGCTAAAGGCTGAAGGCTAAAGGCTAAAGTCTCCTGACGCACGGTGAACTCGGACTGACGAATTGGGAAGCCGGCGGCCTTACCAGCATTTGACAAAGCCCTTCCGGTGCAGGAAGGTTGATTAGGTCAAACGACGAAAGGGGATAACTATGAGAAGAATGTCTATCGTGGTATTTGGTTTCGCGGCGGTTGCGGCAGCGGCCCTCCCCTCTTATGGGCAGGACGCGATGGAATCTCAAGTCAGCGCCCGGCTGAGCAAGGCGATTTCAGTGTCATCGAGCACTGTGAAGCCAAACACAATTGTGAAAGGAAAGGTCACCTACAGCGGCATAGCTGTGAGCGCAGTGAAGGCTGACAACCCGGTTCAGCTCATCAATCCATTTGCACCCGCCAGGTACGGCGCAGCGCTGGACAATGCGCTAAGCGACCCAGGCACGGGAAGAGCCCGCGCCTGGAAAGTGTTCTCGATCCAGTTTTGATGCGTTGTGCAACGAGCCGGTCCGGCGCGGACAACAGATCAACGTGAGGTCGTCGCGAAGCGTCCTGTTTGCGCCGCGGCCGAGCCACTTGGTGCCTGGTGCGCCTGCCGGGAACGGCGGGCAGGCGAGCGGCTAAGCGCCGATGGCCTTACACCGGCGAAGCACCTTGCCCTGCAACCCATCCTGCTCGGAGGGGGTGATGAAATCATTCACTGCGCGGCCG
>SESF01008424.1_pt1 | contig 16418 bp, 14 predicted proteins | sample 3171521 | NCBI WGS metagenome assembly SESF01 (sample SAMN10866945, study PRJNA518727) | freshwater metagenome | biome: subpolar coniferous forest; feature: holomictic lake; material: water; isolation source: holomictic Lake 227, 6 m and 8 m depth | place: Canada: near Kenora, Ontario | collected...
TTGAATCATTTTTTCTCTCCGTTGCCGGAGGGGTCATCGGTATTCTGGCAGGCATTGTAACGGGAAACATCATCGCGCTGAAATTCAACCTCCCGCCGATATTCCCCTGGGTCTGGATAATCGTCTCCATGATGGTCTGTTCCGCTATCGGCATAACCTTTGGGCTTTTCCCCGCATGGAAAGCCGCCAACCTCAACCCTGTGGAAGCCCTCCGGCCAAAGTAACATGATAGCGGGAGTACGTTGGGCAAACCAGCCGCTCCCTTCCTGCAGTTCATGGAATATGGAAAAGGTTTGCCGCATACTGTTTGACCTGATGCATCATGGTTGATTCACCGGCAACAAATGCTTCGAGCTGCTTTTTCAGGCCGGAGCCCTCAGCGTAGGTAGAGTCCACGCGCTCCCATGCAGGAAGCACATCGTTTTCGATCCATAGCCAGCGATGCTCCCTGTCCGTGACGCTTCTCATACCGGTCAGCGTTTCGAAATAACCTGAAAAGGATGAAAAAGAGGCTTTGACGTTGTCAACCGCTCCTGAAAAATCAAGCTCACTTCCGAACGACACAACAATCCTGCCCTGCTGACTGATCGCATCAAAAATCGGCTGCAGGGTATGGAGCTGTTCATGACGAAGCAACAGTACATTACCATCCCATATCATCCTGCGGGCCTCCTCTTCCTTTCCCTCGTGTTCCAATATGCGTGCCCCTTCATCAATCATCCTGAACCCTGCCAGCAGATAGTCATCTTCCTCTCCGGAGCAGTTTTTCTCAATTTCGCCTATGCCGCTCTCCTGATAAGCCTCATGTGCCCATGCGATATCGGCAAAAATTGCATTATTGCCGCGACGGATTTCATCAAGATCGGCAAGAAAAAGCTGCCGTGCAGCAACCGAGTGCATAAACGACGGAACAGAAAAGAGATTATTGAGAGCAGAACGGAACAACCGGCCCGGATCAAAGGAAAAACCCTCATCCGGCAGCTCTTCCTGAAGAACCATCTGATCGGGAGCATGCATCATTTCAGAGAAAGCCAGCGCAATACCAACCTGCCGCGAAGCAAACGCCGCCATCCCTGCCCACTTGAAAATCTTCGGTTTCTGCAAATACCACGCCGCATACCGGGCAGTAATGGCAGTGTTTCGCTCGACAATCCTCTCTTCTGGAGGCAGGCAGGATGCAAGACGATCAATCCACTCTTCTTTCGGGCGGCTCATAACGATAGGGTCTCTTAAAGGGTTACAGTTTTCCAACAGATGTAAACAAAATAATCAGCTTATAAATTTTCGTCTGCCTCAAATCAGCAAAAAGAGGGTTACAACCACAAGGCATTATCCGCCAGCCACCCGAGCCATTGGGCGAATGGGGCGTTTCTGCCTCAACGGTACAAGTTTTTTTATTGATGCAGAGGAGGAGAAAAAAACAAAAAATGGTTACATTCCCTCCATCAAAACCACCCGGATCAATATGGATGATTATGCCCATACTCTCTCCCTTGTAAACATAACACACCGACCATGATCTATTTCAAAACTGCCGAAGAGGTTCTCTTTCAATGGGTTACGCGAATTTGCAGCGGAAATGCCGACGACATTGCTGCGCTGTATCATGAATCGGCTGTTCTTATTCCTACCTTTTCTCCCCATACCGTCATAACGCCCGAGGGAGTAAGAAACTATTTCGGGCAACTTGCTACAAGGGATGGACTTGGAGTACGCCTGCACAACAAGGCACTCAGAAAACAGTCGGTGAGCGAGACCCTGCATACCCTGAGCGGCATCTGTTCCTTTGAATTCGAGGTCGATCAGGTTCTGCTCTCCTTTCCTTCGCGATTTACTTTTGTCATCGACATCTCCCTTGCTCAACCAATTCTGCACCATCACTCTTCGCAAGTACCAAGAAATCTTTCGTAAATTGCGGGGTGATTCATACGGAACAATGCATGCCCTTTCAATGCATTGTTCCCCGAAATTCATCATGAAAAGGAGTATTACAGAATGTACAGAAGCATTGCTGATTACGGACTGATCGGGGATCTGCATTCTGCTGCCCTCGTCTCAAAAGATGGCTCCATTGATTACTGTTCCCTTCCCTGGCTCGACTCTCCGACCATCTTTGCCTCACTGCTCGATGATGAACGTGGGGGCTTTTTCAGCCTCCAGCCTTCGGAGCCCTTCAGCTCTGAACAGCAATATCTGACAAACACCAATATTCTCTCCTGCTCGTTCCGCACAAAGGATGCCGAAGCCCGGCTCCTTGACTTTATGGTCGTGGAAAATGGAGCCCGCATCAAAAAAACAAGCCATCGCATTCATCGCTGTCTGAAGGTCACAGGGGGCACTATGCGATTTATGCTCACCCTGGTACCCCGGCCGGATTATGCAATGGTTGTTCCATCCCTTGCCCGGGAGAGCGACAACCACTTTACGCTCAGGTATGGGGTTAAAACCCTTTCACTTACCATCGCAGGGTGCAAGAGCACTCCTCTCGCCAACAGTGCGGGAGAACTGAAACTGTCCTTACTGCTTGATGCTGGTGAGGAGGCGCATATCGATCTGATCTACGGAATCCACAGCAACCGCGATCCCCTCCCCTGTCCTTTTGAAGAAAACAGGATATTCTGGCAGGATTGGGTTCTCCCCTGCCTTGGTGAACGTTGCGCTTATCTTGGCGAGTTCACCCCGATGATCAACCGCTCCCTGCTGCTGCTGAAACTGTTGACCTTTCAACCGACAGGAGCCATTGCTGCGGCCCCGACCACCTCCCTTCCCGAAACGTTGGGCGGTGAGAGAAACTGGGATTACCGTTTCAGTTGGCTGAGAGATGCCGCATTTACCCTTAAAGCACTCTTCTCTGTCGGCCATATCAACGAAGCAGATGCCTATCTTCGCTGGGCACACAAGACCTACCGTAAATACGGAAGCCGCAATCTCCAGATCATGTACACGTTGCATGGCAACGACAGGCTCAAGGAAAAAGAGATCACCAATCTGAAAGGATACCGTCATTCAAAACCGGTAAGGATCGGCAATGACGCACACTTCCAGAACCAGTGGGATATTTATGGAGAAGTGATGGATGCTGCCCTCCGCCTGTCGGATTATGCAGGAAAAATTGATGAGGAGCTGTGGCCCTTTTTCCGCGAAATCTGCACCCTTGCCATTGAAAACTGGCAAAAACCTGACGATGGAATATGGGAGGTTCGCAACGGTCCACACCATTTCGTCTATTCGAAAGTGATGTGCTGGGTTGCCCTCGACCGGGGAATTACCATTGCCCGACGTTTTGGCTTTAACGCACCGCTCGACCTTTGGCTGAAGGAACGGGAACGAATCAGGGAGGATATTCTGACGAAAGGATTCGACAAGAGTGCGAACAGCTTTGTCCAGAAATATGGCTCTTCAGAACTTGACGCAAGCCTCCTCCTGCTGCCGATTGTCGGCTTCCTTCCCGCAAAAGACCCAAGAGTACAGGGCACAATCGACGCATGCCGTCAGAAACTGATGCAGGGTGGTTTTTTGCTTCGCTACAAGGCGGAAGATGGCCTGAAAGGTGATGAAGGAGGATTTATTCTTTGCAACTTCTGGCTTGTAGAGTGCCTTGCGCTCTCCGAAAAAATCGATGACGCTCGTGCATTGCTCAAGCAAACCGTGAACGCATCAAATCACCTTGGGCTCTTTTCCGAAGAGTACGAAAGCTCGACGCATGAAATGCTTGGAAATTTTCCCCAGGCATTCAGTCATATTGGCTATATCAACGCTGTTGCCGCAATTCTCGCAGCACAGAATCGTCTCCATGAAGCCTCAAAAACGACCCGGTACGAGGGGCCTTGTCAACAAACCATTCCCCTTCAGGCAACCCTGAACCCTGAACGGAACGCTCAACCTCAAGCCGGCATCACGCTGGGTGCCGAATTAAAAAAGCGACTTGGCCGACTGCAGGGCGCCTTTTTCAACCCCGAAAAGGGGGTGGTGAATTACCATGCGCTGAAACACTCCGAAGAGTTTGGCCGATACCTCGACCTGGCTGGCTCACTCAACAGCTTCAAGGTGGAGCTTCTCCACAACGATGCCGAAAAAAAGGCCTTCTGGATCAACATCTATAACGTGCTCATTATTCACGGCGTCATTGAGTACGACATTCAGGGTTCAGTGTTTGAAATCCCGAATTTTTTTGGACGGATTGGCTACACCATCGGCGGACTTTATTTTACGCCTGACGACATTGAGCACGGCATACTCCGCCATAACCGGTCACATCCGCTCTTTCCCTTCAAACCCTTTTCCGTGGCCGATCAACGCAGCCGCCTTACGGTCGCATCATTCGATTGCCGGATCCATTTTGCACTCTTCTGCTCATCATCATCCTGCCCCCCCATAGAGTTCTACGACCCTGCGCTCATTGACCGACAGCTCGACACCGCAGCAAAAAGTTTTATGAACCGTGGAGGCATAGAGATTGACCGCAAGGGCAAGACGCTCTGGATCTCATCGCTTTTTCAGCGCTATAGCGAAGATTTCGGCAGCAGCACCCGTAAAATAATCCTGTCGCTGCTGCCATATATGGATGAGGAGAAAAAAGCATGGACCGAAGAGAACCTCGACTCCCTCCTCATCCGATACGTGCCCTACAACTGGAATATGAGCACCATATTGCAATAGGAGCCTCTTGCCCTACTTCGCATGAAGCTCTTGTATCTCTTTTTCAAGGTGATCAAGCTTGGCCTTCATGGCACCAAGATTGCGCAACATTGCCTCGTGCTTCAACTGCTCACGCATGGGCTGCGCCGGATAGCCACGAAGCGCGATCCCGGGCTGAAGAAAGGATTTCGAAATCCCCGCCTGCGCTGCAACCTGTATGCGGTCAGCAAGCTCAAGATGACCGGCAAATCCGGCCTGGCCACCAATCACGCACTGACGACCCAGTGTTACACTTCCGGAAATACCCGCCTGGGCGGCAATGACCGTATCTTCACCAATTGTACAGTTGTGGGCAATCTGAACAAGATTATCGATCTTGGCTCCCCGGCCTATCACCGTGCTGCCCATGGTAGCCCGATCGAGGGTGGCATTGGCCCCGATTTCAACATCATCACCAATTTCAACAATACCCATCTGCGGAATCTTCACATAAGAGCCATCACCCTGTGGAGCAAAGCCAAAGCCATCAGCTCCAATCACACTTCCCGAATGGATGACCACCCTGTTACCGATAATGGTGCCATCATAACAGGTAACAGAGGGAAAAAGAAGACAGTCATCGCCAACCGTAACATCATGCAAAAGAACGGTATGCGGGCCAATGACCGTGTTGTTGCCGATCGAACAGCGATCTCCGATCACCGCACAGGCTCCAATCGAAACGCCCTCACCCATCAAGACACCCTCACCAATCACAGCCGTTGGAGCGACGCCTTGTGAAGCCACAATACGGGGGGTTGCAAATTTCTTGAGGAGAAACACAAAGGCGGTATAGGGATCACGAACCTTGAGAAACGAAGTGGTGTGGCTGAACTCATCAACAGAAACCGAATGATGAACGATAACGAGAGATGCCCTGGTTGTAGAAAGATATTTTGTATACTTGTCGTTAGCCACAAAGGTGACCTGCCCTTTTTGAGCAGTTTCGATCTTTGCCGGAGCGGAAATCAGACACTCACCGTCACCCTGCAGTTCCACAGAATCAAAAAATTGCCCGAGATAGTTCTGGATATCCTTGATAGTCATATTTTTCAAGCCAATAAGGTCACTTTAGAAAGAAGAAAAAATTAATTAACTTTTCAGCCTTTTTAATTATATTTGAGTTCCCTTGAAATGTTTCTCTCCCAAAAGGAGTGAAAAACAGTCGAGGATGTTAACCATACTGCCATAATATAACCCCTTTCATCCGAATATGCAGGACACGATGGCAAAACCCATTAAAATTTTCGCGGGACGCAGCAATCCGGCTCTCGCTGAAAAGATTGCTAAGTATCTCGACATGTCTCTGGGCAACGCAAAGGTTGAAAATTTTTCCGACGGGGAAATTTCGGTAAACTACTTTGAATCTATCCGTGGATCGGATATGTTCATCATCCAGTCGACCAATCCCCCGGGCGACAACCTGATGGAACTGTTGATCATGATTGATGCGGCGAGAAGGTCATCGGCAGCAAGAATCACGGCAGTCATCCCCTATTACGGCTATGCACGCCAGGACAGAAAAGACCGACCCCGCGTCGCAATCACAGCAAAGCTCGTCGCAAACCTGCTCACCGAAGCCGGGGCCCACAGAATCCTGACCATGGATCTTCATGCACCGCAGATCCAGGGCTTTTTTGATATCCCGTTTGATCATCTTTACTCCAGTGTCATTCTGATCGACCATATCCGCCATAGAGAATTTCGCGAAAACCTTGTCGTTGCCTCACCCGATGTGGGCGGCGTAAAGCTTGCCCGAAAATTTGCAGAAGAACTCGGTACCGACCTGGTGATTGTTGACAAGCGCCGCCCGGCAGCCAACGTTGCAGAGGTCATGAACATTATCGGCGATGTCAAAGGCAAAAACGTCCTTCTTGTCGACGACATGATCGACACTGCGGGTACCATTGTCAACGCGGCAAAAGCGATCCGTGAAGCTGGCGGTCTTAAAATTTATGCCGCAACAACGCACCCGATTCTTTCGGGACCGGCAATCGAGAGAATTGATGCATCCATACTGGAAAAGGTGATTGTAACCGATTCAGTTATAACCAATCACGCCTATTCACCGAAAATTGAGACCGTCACGGTCAGCAACCTCTTCGGCGAAGCTATCAAGCGTATTTATGAAGATGATTCTGTCAGTTGCCTGTTCGACAGCAAAAATATCATCGAAAAACTTACGAACCTTCATTAAAAAAAGCGATAAAAGAGATAAAGGAAGAGCATGGAAACAATTGTATTAGCCGTAACACCCCGGATCATCAAAAAAAATGATGCAAAAAGAGTTCGTTTGACCGGTTCAGTCCCCGCAGTCGTCTATCATAAGGGCGAAGAGACCGTAGCCATAAGCGTCAATGAACTGGCTCTCAGAAAGCTGGTACACTCAGCCGAATCACATATTATCGATCTTCAGTTCCCGGATGGCAAAATCAAACGCTCTTTTATTAAAGAGGTTCAATTTCACCCGGTGACCGACACCATCATTCATACCGACTTTCAGCTTTTCTCAGCCGAGGAGATTATTGAACTCGAAGTACCTGTAGCCGTTTCCGGCGAAAGTGCCGGTGTTGAAAAAGGTGGCAAAATACTGATTATCCTCCATGCACTGACCATCAAGGGTAAACCGGAAGATATGCCCGATCACCTCGTTGTCGATGTTACGGCACTTGAGATCGGTCATTCAATCCATGTCAAGGAGATCCCGATGGATGCCTACACTGGCCTGCAAATCATGGATAATCCTGACGCTCCGGTCATTACCGTTCTTGCATCAAAAACAACTGAGGCCACTGCCGAAGCGGCACCTGCAACAACAGCAAGCTGAGAGCGTTTCAACTTTTCTGTTGACAAACAAGGGTATCTTACCATGCAAAGCTGCTTTTCTTACCAGGAAAAGCAGCTTTTTCTGGTTCCAGGAAACAACATTAACCGATAGCCACCAAAAGCTTGAAAACAGATAGCGGCACACCATCATCCCTGCTGAAGATCATCCCCGGCGCAGGGCCGATCCGTTCACATAAAAAAGGAGTGACCCTTTTTCTGCTGATCGTTCTTATTGCTTTTCTGCTGATTCTGTTCATCCAGGCCGATCTTGTGCTCATCAGTTTTCGCTCGCTCTTTACGGCCATAGCGCTCTTTATTTCGGGACCCGAAACATTTCGGGAGATTTTTACCGTGGAGATCCTTGAATTCTGGATTGCAGCGCTCTATCTTGTTGCCATACCAGGCATTCTTGCCCTCATTGCCTGGAAATCCAGGCGTAAAAAAAATGCGGAACAGCAAAAAAATGCAGCCGATACCCTGAGCCTCGGCAAAATAAGCCTCAGGGCTTTCATGCGCCACACCATAGCACTCTACGCTTCAGCCATTGTCTTTGTCCTCTATTCCGCAGCATTTCTTGCTCCCTTTATTGCCCCTTTCAGCCCCTATGATCAGCAAGACTTTCTGGTCACAGCCTATCAGCCTCCCCTCTCGCGTCTTGAGGCACTGGTACTCCGACAACCGAAAAATCTTGTCATACCCCTGCAGGAAGGCCACGGAACCACCATCAATCTGGCAAACAGCCTCATCAGCGATTTTCAGCTTCTGAAAACACGCAATGAACCAAACGCCATCCGCTTTGTTGACGAATACCGGGTTGAAGGCAGCCGGGTCATCTACCGTCAGGGTATGCGCACAAAAACCATCGCCCTCGGAGAGCTTGTGGGTGGCAACAACAACACCATTGCCGTTAAACGAACCTTCATCCTCGGAACAGACCAATACGGGCGCGACATCCTCAGCCGGGTCATCTACGGCTCAAAAATTTCACTCTCCATAGGATTTCTTGTTGTGTTGATCTCCGTCACGCTCGGCACCGTGATCGGGGTCACATCCGGCTATTTCGGGGGCTGGATCGACGCACTCATGATGCGGATTGTTGATATCCTTATCGCCTTTCCCGCACTCTTTCTCATCCTTATCATCATTGCCACCTTTGGCAACTCCATCTACCTTATTGTCATCACCCTCTCCTTTACCGGATGGATGGGAGTTGCCCGAATTGTGAGAAGCCAGGTGCTCTCACTCAAGGAACAAGAGTTTATTCTTGCGGCAAAATCACTCGGTCTTTCGAGCATGAGAATCATCTTTCGCCACCTTGCACCCAATACCCTCACCCCGGTCATCATCGCCGCAACGCTCCGGATTGGAAGCATTATTTTGACCGAAGCCGGACTCTCCTTTCTCGGCCTCGGCGTTCAACCGCCAACCCCAAGCTGGGGAAACATCATCAATGAAGGGCGCGACAGCCTGCTGAACTACTGGTGGATCTCAACGTTCCCCGGCATTGCCATCCTCACCACCGTGGTCTGCTTCAACCTGATCGGTGACGGCGTCCGTGATGCCCTTGACCCCAGAATGAGAGGACAGGCATGACAAGCGAAGGCAAGCCGGAAGCTTCCCGGCATAAAAAGAGCTCTCCATGAAAAAAACAGCACAGCTTACCCTGCTCGAAACCGCCATAAAAGAGCTCGGTTACCGTCTACGGTACGAAAAAGGAAACTTTCTCGGTGGAGAGTGCCGCCTCAAAGAGAACAACGTCGTTGTCATCAACAAATTCCTGCCGCTCGAAGGAAAAATCTACACCCTTGCCCAAGTCATCAGCAAAATCAACCCTGCCGGGATTTCGCCGGATATCACAAAAATAATCGACAGCCTTACATAAACTCGTACAAACAAGCATGGAAACCTGACATTGATTGAAGCCATTACCCTGCCTTGTAGAGCACACACCCGGCGGCAGGCACCGTTATCTCTATCGCCTTGCCGTTACGGGCCACAACGATAGCCTGCGAACCAATCTGCCCGGCACAGGTCGAATAGATGCAGGAAAAGGTGCTCCCGGCATGATGGAGATCATCATCAATGGTTACCCAAACAGTGAGTGGTTCATGGTAATTGGTATTGATGGCCACAACAATTTCCTCTCTGTCAAGGATACGAGACCACGGCACCACCGAACGGATTTCTGTACCCGACATTTTCGGAAGCCCGAAATGAATACCGTCGCCAGAAATTTCACGCAGATACTGACGTCCCCGACGCAAAGCAAGTTCCGCCTTGCGGATTTTGAGAATTTTTGCAAATTCAACGTAAACAGTCGAGCTTTCATTAAAAAAATGATACCCCGAACTTTCCAGTGCACCATACCCGCCTCCAAACATCGCCTCACGCAAAAAAAGATCGTTCCCATCGCGCTCTTCGGTGGCATGACCATTGAAAAACTGTTCCGAACCATAATAAACACAGGGAATGCCGAGTGTCAACACATTGAGGGCAAGCGCATTCAGGATGACGTTCCACCCCTCTTCCCTTGCACAAAAACGGGCCTTCCACTTCCCCTTGCGCACCTGATCGTGATCATCAAAAACCGTAACCACCTTGTCACGGAACCAGGTGTGTGACTCCTTGCCAAGGAGCATGGAGTTGCGAAAGAGATCGAAATAATCCGATGGATTCCGATATCCCTTGACAAGATATTCCAGCTTGTCGGGGATTTCATCAATACCGAGTGCCGCATCAAGCCCTGTTGTTTCAAGCGTATCAAAGGCACGGGTTCTGCCTCCCGTAATCTCTCCGATGAGGAAAAACCTCTCCTTGCCAAGAGTCTGGGCAAATTCATGCATTGCCGAGGCAAAATAACGGGTTGCACCAACATCCATGTGCTTGACCGTGTCAATTCTGAATCCATCAACATCGGTCAGGGCAATCCAGTATTTGTACACCTCGGTCAGCACCTTCAGCGCGTTGGAGGGGTGGTAGTCATCACCAGAACCAGAACCATGATGCACATCCTTTAAATCACAAAAATCACCCTCGCGAAACTCCGGATCATAATCCCAACTGTCGATTCGTCCCTTGCAGGTAAATGTTTCCGGATCCTGCAACTCGATGGGAAATACCGCCTCTTGCAGATTATGGGTGGCCCCTGAACAGAACGGAATGGTCGGCCTCCCCAAAGCATCATTGAAACCCGCAACCTCATACCGCTTTCCATCCCAGCGCGGATCATTGTAAACAAACCCGTCCGGGCTTGTCGTGTGATATCGATCCGGGTTGTAGGAAAAAACATTACCGGTATGATTGAGGATAATATCAAGCACAACAGAGATCCCCATCGCATGGGCTGTTTTTACCAGTTCCACAAGATCCTGCTCAGTACCGAAATGCGGATCAATCGACAAAAAATTCTGAATACCATAGCCATGATAGGTTTCGGCAAAGGCAACCTGCCTGAAAACCGGACTGACCCACAACGCCGTAATTCCCATACGTTTCAAATAACCGAGTTTAGCAGTCAACCCCTCAAGATTGCCGCCCTTCCAGCCCTGCCCGTTGGCAGACCAGATCTCCCGGGAAACATTGCCGGCATGTTCCAATGAAAAAAGCGGCGTACCATTGCCGCTGACGATGGCACCACTGTTGTCACGATAACCACTCTCCTGACCATCAGAAAAACGGTCAACCAGCAGAAAATAAAAAACCTGATCCTCCCAGGCAGTTGGCGAAGGAGTGTACGTTTTGTGCGAAACAATGCCGGCGATATCGACATCACCAATCCGGGTCAATTCCATAATGGCTCAAGTTAAAGGTTGATTTAGCAAAGTATCTGTCCGGCGGCACGAACGCAAACAAGGAAAACCTCCGTACCGCTTGCTTGAGCCACGAAAGAGCATTGTTGGCATCAAGGGTATACGCCGAGGTTGTGCTGACATCTTCATCACCCATTACCGTTCTGAATGGATCTCCTGTCGTCATAAGCAGGATACAGCAAACAAACACGGTAGAGATGCGCAGAAATATAAGTAACATATTTGAAATGATGAAGCTTGGCTGCCCGATTATTTTCTGCGTGCAGGGGCATGAAGGCCTTCAGGGCACCACAACCTGACCTCTTTTGCTGCGCACTTCGACTCCGGGGCAGCCTCTCGCGAAGCGCTGCATGAGGGCAAGGTGGGCCCGGGGAAGAAAAGAGCCGGGAACAAGGATGCAGCGTTTCGGACGGGCGTAGTTGAGCCATGAGGTTATCTGCTGCTGCTGTTTCGCGCCAAAGCGGTAGACCCAGAGGATGGCGATATCAGCCTTGTACAACTCCTCCTCTTTCAGGCGGCTGGTGCCCGACACGATGAGCAGTGAGCGCTTCCGGCTCCAAAGCTTGAGTACCTTCTCTTCCGGGCGGACAATAATGATGGAGGGCAGCACAAGTTTTGTGCTCTCTTGCAGCAGATGATGGCGGGCTGGCACTTTTGCGATGAGGGAATCCGGCGTATAAAACTGTATGACCGCTTGTGGTGCAGTCACGCCATACTCGTCGAACTGCTGCGCAATGCGCTTCTGGTCACGCACGGCCCTGCCTGCATCAATCTGCACCGTTTCGCTGCCCGAGGAGAAGAGTGTGGCAAGGTTCCTGCCAAGATTGACCGTCACCATGTCGGGAGAAAGCGGTCGGGGACGAAGCACAAAAGAGTACCAGAAGAGCAGGTTGAGACCAAGCAGAAGCGAAACGGCAACCTTGCCCCACGCTTTCCGATAGCCGAAAAAGAGCAGGGCTGCAAGGAGCGCATAGTAGAGCCAGACTTCGGTTCCGTCAGGCCTCAGGGTTATGGAGGCAAAGGGAAGCTGGCTGAACCAGAGGGCCGAGCGGAGGGTAAGCTCGGCGAGAAAAAAAGAGGTTGCCGCAAAAAAAGAGGCCGCATAGCCCGACACAAGGTTGAGCAGCAGCATCGGCACAAGGGCGTACATCAAAAGGGTGGAAAAGAGCACAACAGGTATATTGGCCAAAATACTGATGACCGAGAAGGTGCCAAAATAGTAGGCAATAACGGGCGACACTCCGATAATGGAAGCTATGGTGATCATGATGCCACTGAGCAGGAAGCGAGCGGTGCTCCGCAAAAGCCCTCCCCCTTTTGGCGACGGCGACGGAGACGAATCGACAAAGCGTGGATAAACGAGAAGGATGGCCAGAACTGCACCATTGGTCATTAAAAATCCCGGATTAAGGAGGTCGAAGGGGTCAAAAAGGAGAATCAGAAAGTCCGCAAGGGCCAGTGAGTTGACGGGATAGCTTTTCCGGCCAAGCGTCTCTCCGCCAATAAAGACCAGAGACATGAAGGCGGCACGCTTGACCGAAGGAGAGTTGCCGGTCACATAACAGTAAACAAGCAGAATGAAACAGAAGAGCGCGAAGGAGAGCCAACGCCCCGCAGTTGTTACCTTGAATCGCTGCAGACAGATTTGAATGACAAGGGCAAGCAGACCGACATTGAGCCCCGAAACAGCAAGAATATGGGCCGTACCCGTAATCTTGAAGGCCTCGAAAACCTCCTCCGACATGCTCTCCCTCTCGCCCGTCAGCACCCCTGCAGAGAGCTTGCGCTCCTCTCCCGGCGGCAAAAGCTCTCCAAGGCTCCTGTTGATATAATCGTAGACCGGCTGCACAATAAAGCGCTCAAAAACATTGAGCCTCACCTCCCCTTCATGTTGCACCTGCCAAGGCCCCGCACAATAGAGCTGCACCAGGAGCTGCTTCATGCGTGCCGCTTTGCGGGGATCGAATTCGCCCCGGTTGGACGCTTCCGCCACAAGGTCGAGCTTCCCCTTCACCCGAACCATCTGACCGTAGGCAATTTTGATATCCGGGGAACCGGTACTTCGCATAAAAATTTTTGCCCGGTCATGAAGTTTGAAGGTACGACCGTTTTCAAACAGCTCTTCAACCTCCATAATCCAGCCAACTCCTGTTTTGGAGAAATTTGGCCGATCGGCAATACGACCGTAAAGCAGCACATTTTTTCCGCTGAAAGGCACAAGCCCGTCACGAGGAACATAATTGAGCTGGTAGTCACTGTAAGCGGCAAAGGAGAAAAAAACAAAAAGCGCATAACTGATAACCGTGAAAAAGAGCGGGAATGGAGCTTTACTGCGCACCTTTTCATACAGCATTCCTGCTGCAAGGGCGACCAGGGAGATGGCACAGAGCAACAACCAACCTTCAACCGAAAAAGAGAGGTTTACCCCTGCAAGAATCCCGGGGATAACAAAACAAAGCAACCGCACCGCCGGGTATGGAGCAGGGGAAACGTGGACGGAGTGCCGCAGATCCTTTATTTTTTTTACGTTAGGCAACTCTTTGTTTTTGTATATTCTTTCTTTTACTCAAGCCTCTAAACCTCACTCTCTGCATGCTTGTCAAAGAAATACTCGACTCTGCCACCAAACCTGTCTTCAGTTTTGAGTTCTTCCCTCCAAAAAAAGATGAGGAGTGGGAAACACTGTTTGAAACCATTGCAGCACTCTCGCCGCTCAACCCCTCTTATGTCAGCGTTACCTACGGAGCTGGAGGATCGACCCGCTCCAGAACCCACAGTCTGGTAACGAAAATACAGAAAGAGACTGGCCTGACCGTCGTATCGCACCTCACCTGCATCTGCTCCGACAAGGAAGAGACCGGAGCGATCTTGCAGAACTACCGGGAGCACGGCATCAACAATGTGCTTGCCCTCAGAGGCGACAAACCAGCCGGAATTGCATCAATGGCCGAGGCCATCAAGGATTTTCCCTACGCCATCGACCTGGTTCGCTTTATCAAAAAAGAGTACCCCGATTTCGGTATTGGCGTTGCCGGCTTTCCTGAAGGACACCCTGAAACACCAAACCGCCTCAAAGAGATCGACTATCTGAAAGAAAAGATCGATGCCGGAGCGGACTATATTGTCACACAGCTCTTTTTTGATAACCGCGATTACTTCGATTTCGTTGAGCGCTGCGCCCTTGGTGGCATTACCGTGCCCATCATTCCGGGGATCATGCCCATCACCACACAAAAAGGGATGATCAGGATGTCGGAACTGGCACTTGGCGCAAGAATTCCTGCCACACTCCAGAAAAAAATCCTCAATGCAAAAAACGACAGCGACGTAGCCTCAATCGGTATCGAATGGGCCACCGCACAGGTACAGGATCTCATCGATCATCATATCAGGGGTATCCACTTCTATACCCTGAACATGGCCGATGCAACCCTTAAAATCTTCAACAACATCCACCAGTAAACCCGCTAAACCGCGCTGCGTTCATTTTTTCAGGGAAGCTCATTCTGTACAAGCTGCTCCAGTGTTTCTCGCTTGCGAACAAGCCTGACCTCGCTTCCGTTCACCATGACCTCCGCGGGTCGGAGCCTGCCGTTGTAATTACTGCCCATGACGGCACCGTAAGCTCCCGAAGACAGCACCGCAAGCAGTTCACCCTCTGCTGCGGCACCAATGGCTCTCTGGCGGGCAAAAAAATCACTCGACTCACAAATTGGACCGACAACATCGGCAACAATCGTCTGCTCATGAAAAGTCACCGACTGAACCTCATGATGCGAGTGATAGAGTGCCGGACGAATCAGCTCCGTCATTCCCGCATCGACCACAAAAAACTGCTTGCCGGTATGATTACTCTTTTTGTAGAGAATTCTGGTCAGCAGTACCGACGCATTGGCAACCAGATAACGCCCCGGCTCAAAAATCACCGTGACGCCAAGAGGCTGGAGCATCGGAACCAGCTTTTCGGCAAACTGTTCAATCGGTGTGGCCGGTTTCAGTGGATCGTAGGTTACCGGAAAACCACCACCGATATCAAGAAACTCAATCGGAAAGCCAAGCTCTCTGGAAGCCCTGAAAATGGCGAGCAGCTTCTCGGTGGCAGCCACATAATATTGGGGATCAAAAATCTGTGATCCGATATGCATGTCGAGCCCGACAAGCTTGATATTCGGCAAGCGGGAAAGAAGTAAAAAGACATCATGAAGCTCCGCCTCATCAATACCAAATTTCTCCTTGCTGTCGCCCGTAGTGATATAGGGATGAGTTTCAGCCGTCACATTTGGATTGATCCTTATGGCAATTGCTGCTCTTTTTCCAAGCTCTCCGGCGATCCGGTCGATGGCCAGGAGTTCCGACACCGATTCCGCTTTCAGCATCAGTACGCCGCTCTGCAGCGCATAGGCAATCTCGTCAGCTCTCTTGCCGACACCGGCAAAAATGATTTTTTCCGCCGCAACACCCGCCTGCAAAGCCCGATAAAGTTCTCCAGCAGAATTAACATCGCAGCCGCAACCACGTTCAGCCAGAGTACGGATTACGGCAAGATTAACATTGGCCTTGACTGAATAGCAGGTAAAATGGGGCAGCTCTTTGAATGCGTGCTCAAATGTCTGATAACTTTCAGTAAGACTTCTTTGGGAAGTCACAAAAAGTGGAGTTCCAAAAGTGGCCGCAAGCTCCTCAAGGCTGACTTCATCGCAATGGAGTGTTGCTGCGGTATAGTGAAAAAAATTACGGTCAAGCACGGTTGCGGTTACCTGTTAAAAGGGTTATAAAGAGCCTGAAAATAGCTTTTCTCCCGTTATCACAGAAAGAAAAAACCCATAACTTGCAAAATCACCTTTCAGGCCTTATATTGTAATCTATTTACAATTACACACCTGATTGAGGTTACCATGGCAAAAGGCAAAGAAAACAGAATCGTTATCACCCTTGAATGCACTGAGGCAAAAAAAGAGGGAAAAACAGTTTCCAGATATACAACAACAAAAAACAAGAAAAATACCACAGAACGTCTTATCTTGAAAAAGTATAATCCCAACATGCAGCGTCATACCCTGCACAAGGAGATCAAGTAAGAGTTTTTTGGTACTGGTCTGAGCATGA
>SESF01033102.1_pt1 | contig 16410 bp, 8 predicted proteins | sample 3171521 | NCBI WGS metagenome assembly SESF01 (sample SAMN10866945, study PRJNA518727) | freshwater metagenome | biome: subpolar coniferous forest; feature: holomictic lake; material: water; isolation source: holomictic Lake 227, 6 m and 8 m depth | place: Canada: near Kenora, Ontario | collected...
AAGCTGACTCCTGCTTTATTTTTTGAAAGTCCGGGCGGACATGGCTTGAAAGTTTTCTACTATATCGATGTGAATTCAGGTTCACACGCCGATTATTTCAAAGCATTCCAAAACTATTTCCGTTCAGAAATGAATTTAGGAATTGATAAGCAATGTAGCGATGTTTCCCGGGCTTGTTTTCTTTCATGGGATTGTAATTCTTATTTGAATGAAAATTCTCCGATACTCGGAAATGATTTTATTGATAAATATCTGCCGGAAGAAATCACGGAAATTCTAACACCGCCACCACCAAAGCCAACTATTATACAAAATTCTGAAAACCAACTTTCAGATTTTGAACAATGCGACATTATAAAAAAAAATATCGATAAAACAGAAACCTTTGTAAGTGGAAATCGAAACCATTATTGCGGTATATTATGTGCCGGTCTTAATCGTATTGGTATTGACAGTAACACCGCTTACAATTATTTAGTGCAGTTTGAACAGTCTGATTTCACAGCTTCCGAAATTCAAAAAATTGTTGAATATACTTACAAGCACACAAATCTTCACGGCTGTAACCCAATCACAATTTCTAAGCCCGAAAACAGTTTTAATACACCCTTAAAGAAGAAAAATCATTATAACGGAGAATCAAATGAATTTCCAGTGGAGGTTTTTCCCTCACCATTTAGGGAATTAATTGAAGAAACAAGGGCTTCGCTCAATTACCCTGTTGATTACACCGGCTCAGCCATTTTGTGTGCGGTTTCCACTTCTATTGGCAAAACTGCCGTGTTAGAGGTCAAGACTGGATGGAGAGAGTATGCCCCACTTTATTTGGGAATTGTTGGCAATGCAGGAGCTGCAAAATCACACCCACTCGATATGTGTTTTCAGCAGTTGGAGAGAATTGACAAAGAAAATCTGAAAATATACGAATTACTTTTTAATGAATATACCCGGTACAATGATTTGTCAAAAAAAGAAAAAGCATTAGAACAGGAAGTTCTAAAGCCAACATTGATAAAATCCATACTTGGTAACTTTTCAGCGGAAATACTTTGTCAGCGACTTGCCGACAATAAACGGGGAAATTGTGTAAAAAGCGAAGAACTCGAAACCTGGTTGCAAGGTATGAATAATTACAGCAAAGGCGATCAGGCTTCAACTTATCTCAGTTTTTGGAGTTGCAAAGGAACTTCTGTTGACCGTGTGAGTAAACCTATTCCATTATTTGTTGACAGCCCTTACCTTAATATCATTGGGAGTATTCAACCCCGAAGAATCAAAAGTTTGTTTCCAGCCGATAAATGCGATAGCGGATTTCTCCCTCGTTTTCTTTGGGCTTTCCCACTTAATGCAGATAAAGAAAAAATTTCTGATAGGGAAATGAATCTGGAGCGTTTAGATGCTTATAACAATTGGATAACTAACTATATAAGTCATTACACGCCAGCTATTAATAATTGGGGAAGTCCTGTACCAAAAATTTACACATGGTCGTCCGAAGCAAAGGATTGTTGGGTTAATTTTCAGCACACAAATACCGAAAAATGTAAAGCTGCAGGAGAATCATTATGGGGTGAGGTGCTAGATAAATTCGACATTCATTTTGTAAGGCTTTCGCTCTTACTTCAAATTATGAATAACCCACTTTCCGACACCATTAGTTTAAAAGCATGTGAAGGAGCAGCCAAACTTTGCAAATACTTTGAAACCTGTTCAATGATGATACTGGACAGATTACAAGTTGAAAGTAACTCACTATCTAATGCAACAGTGGCAAAATACTTGGTCGAAAATTGTGGTATTTCTCAAAATAAGACAGCTGAAATTTTGGGAGTCACCCAGCCTTATGTAAACAAAGTAATAAACAAGAAGTAGAAACATGGTTATAGGTTATAACTCTCTAAAATCCTACTAATAAAGAGTTTCAGCAAATCAGAGTTATAACCTCATAACTTCAACAACAATCAAAACATAATAGGTTAGTTATAGGTCGAAAATACGGAAATGCCTAGTAATAAAGGGTTTTACACATATATAACCTATAACTACATATCAAGAACAAAATAAAAACTCCACAATCATGACATACAACGAAAAAAAGGAAGCAAAAAGACTCCAACTCGAAAAAGACAACAAATATCTTTTAAAACAGATTCTTAAACTCGCTGCAAATAAATCCGAGATTCTAAAACGTATCAAGGATTACCGTAGTAAATATACTAAAAATGATAAATACAACTCTATTCACATAAAACGGTTAGTAAAAGTTTTGGGTGTAAATCAACGAACAATTCTTTTATTTGAGAGTAGAGAATTTTTTCACTTGTATTTTCCTTGGGAGTACCGAGCGTTCAATATTGTCGAAGTCGAAAAGTTTATCAAATCGCTTCCTGATTAAATTTAGTTTATTCCATTATTTTCGTTTTTGTCAGAAGATGTCAAATCAAACCTATTATTTTGTGTAATTTTTCACCAACTTATAATTAGAAACAACATATTAACGACATTTCATTTCACATTTTTTTCTATCTTTGCACCTTATCGGTGCTAAAAACACACACCCTATTTTTATGACCATAAATTCCGATATAAACGTTTTAGGTAGCTTACCAGACTTGAACCTGATAAGTCTTTTTTTGAATGATTCCATTGAATCACTCAACAAAAATGGCGGACACCGTTCTTATACTGCTATTAAAACGGATAAGTCCGTTCAACGCTTTGAAAAAGCTATTACCAGCACACTATTAAACTTCAAAAACAAAGAATTTGAGCATATCTTCCGGAGTATTGTTTCGGCTGAATCTATTTCCAATGATAGTTTGTTTCTAATTCTTTTGAACGCTTCAAATAACAATGATTTATTAAGTTACCTCAACGAATCTGTTTACTTCCCGGCATTGTACAGTGGCAGGGTGGCTATTAAAGCTCCTGAGGTTGCCGCTTGTCTCAATGACTTAAAACAGTCAGAAACCGATCTTCAAAAATGGTCTGATTCTACCATTGATACAACAGCTTCAAAATATCTTACCTTGCTTAAAAAATTCAATTTAATGGAAGGGTCACTAAATAAAACCATTGCACACACCTATCTGAACGACAAAATGTTTGTAATTTTTATTTATTGGTTGCTTACCATTGAGCAAAAACCAAATATCCTTGAAAGCCCCTGGTTGAAGTATTGTTTTTTAGAGAAACAGTCATTTTTGGAGAGAGTTATGCAAAAGAAATTCTCGAAATACTACAATTTGAATTTCAACGGCGACAAAATGAAAATTGAACCTATAATTTCCTACCAAAACATTTACGATGAGCTTACAAAACCCTGAACTGATTATTAATCAAACCAAACGTTTGGTCGAATCAGATAAACAATCGGAAATCCGACTGAATGCCAACGGTGGTAATTCTATTCTCATTGTCTGTGACCCAAAGCAAGAAGGCGAGTTTATTGCTAAAATGACCCAAATGTTCGATGCTGAAACTTATCAAATCATTGATTTGAATGAGTTATTGGTCAATTTCGTGCAAGCAAACAAAGAACTTTTAATCGAAACTTTTGAATTACTTCAGGGTTCAGTATCTCAGGTTTTCAAATCGACCGACGATGAAGGAGATTTGTTTCAGCATATTATTGAGGTAATAGCAAACAGCTATAAAAACAACAAAATACCTGTTCTAACCAATACAGGTGCCTTATATGGCAGTCATATTGATAACATTCATATTATGGAACATGAAGTAGTAATGAAGTCCTCATTGCCATTAATTGTTCTTTATCCTGCCACTTCCGACGGTGACAAATTACTCTTTCTCTCAAAAAGACCAGCTTCAAAATATCGTTGTATGATTATTAATGACCATAACTCATAATCTGAAATTATTTTACCATGTACATTAAAGACCTGCTTACAATCAACCTTGCTGATGACATTAAAAATGTGATCGACTTAGAAGATATTTCAGAATCAGAAATTCAATCGGAAATTGAAAATTACATTGTTACCGATGGTTTAGCAGCCGAATACTCCGGTTTTTCAACGGTTTTCACTTCCAGTATTAAAGAGTCTGGCGTATGGATTTCGGGCTTCTATGGCTCAGGGAAATCGTATTTCGGTAAAATGTTAGGTTATCTGATTAGTAACAGAATCATTGCCGGAACTCCCGCCCGTGACCGTATTGTCCAGCGTTTTACAGGCATTGACGATGAAGCATTGGTAAAAAACAATATCCGCAGGTTAGATAGCGAAAATGCAAGAGTTGTATTTTTGGACATTGCCAAACAGGACACTACCAAAGGACTTTCATACACCTTGTTCCGTAACTTTCTGAAAACATTGGAGCTCCCTCAAAACGAACACGGTTATTTTCTTTTTCAGTTGATGATAAATGAAAACACAACCAACATAACGGATTATGTATTTAGTAATTCCGGTGTAAATTGGTTTGATGTAAAAAACCGCTTGGTCGAATATGCCAAAGTGGCCAAAAACATTTATATACAAAAAGGCAATACCGAGGACGATTATAAAAGTATGCTCGAAACCATTCGTCGGGAAATTGACCAATTCAGTGCTGCCAGTCTGAAAGAACAACTCACAAACTACTTCCAGATTGAGAAAAACGAGAAAGTGGTTTTCCTTTTCGACGAAGCAAGCGAAGCTATCAACCAACAAAAATTCACGCTCTTAGACCTTGAAGGACTGAGCGAAGCCCTTTCTTCATTGGGCGGTAAAGTATGGACTATTGCCATTGCACAGGAAAAATTAGACGATGTGATTAATAACTCCAATGTTAGCAAAGCGCAATTGACCAAAGTAACTGACCGTTTCAAAACAAAAGTGCATTTGGAATCTACCGAAGTAGATGTGATTATCCGCAACAGATTATTGAAAAAAACAGATGCAGGTATTGCACAGCTTAAAGCTCATTATCAACAACATTCGGGTAAAATTGCCGACCATGCTTCGCTGATTGGTGCTGGTATTTCTAAAACCGACACTGCCGATAATTATGCTACTTATTACCCATTCTACAAGTATCAGTTTGACTTATTACAAAACTTCTTGTTTGGAACTAAGGGTTATGCCTCTACCAAAGTGGCTGCCCGTGGTATGATTATTACTACCTACGATTTGCTGAACAAAGAATTACAAAACAAAGATATTTTTGAAACCACTACCGGTTGGCAAATCAGTAAACAAGCGCAACCGTCACCAAACGTTCGGTTAGTTAGCCGGTACGACAATGCTGAACGAATCCTGAAAGAGGAACATTCGGCTATTTCAGGTCGTAAATTATTGGAAACAATCAACTTCCTTTCCGAAGCCGAAGTTGCACCTACTACTTTGCCAAACATTGTAAAGTCATTTACAAGCGACCCGGAGCAGTTCCACAAAGTACAGGATGATATTTCTAAAGCATTGGATAAACTCACCGAAGCCAAGGTTCTATTGGACACCAACAAAACCTACCGCATTACTTCGGATATCGAACAACGTTTGTTAGACGAGATGAATGGATTTACCGTGCAGGGTTTTGTAAAAAAGAAACAGGTAGTTACAGCTTACAAATCAGCTGCCTTTATCAAATCCATTGCCAAAATTTCAGACAACAGTCTGCAATACGATTTCTACATTACCACCGACAACGACGATGAACTCACCAGTCCTTCGTTGAAATACATGAAAGTAAAACTGAAAAGTCTTTACAACATAAGTGATGATCGGAATACAGATATTGAAACGCTGAAAGTACAACACCAAAACGATAAAGACCTGATATGGCTTGTTCCCGACAATCGCTCGTTCCGTGAGTTGGACAGATTGATTGACGAAGTGGAACGTATTGGATATTTAGAGCAAAAATACAACAACCCAAATTCGGAAGAAGGAAAAATTATGATTAGTTTTTCCACAGCTAAAACCGAGAAACAAAACCGTATCACAGCTTTAATCGAAGAATCGCTTTTCAATGCAACGGCTGTTTACTTATACAATACGCTCCAATTAGACACCAACAACTGGCAGAGCGTTATTCAGGCTCAGCAAAAACAAATTATCCAGAATGTATATAGCAAACGCCTGTCAGCTCAACTCAGCGAAACTGTGGCGGTGAGTGTGGTGAAAGAAACAAACAATGCCCGATTGCAACAATATTTTCACGGTACTGATTTTCAGTTTTTTGATGCACAGGGCAATTTCATTGGTAATAACCTTAAAGTGGTGGAAGAAGTCATTTACAAAGTTCGCAATACTTTTGTGGACGGTGCAACACTCGAAAAAGACCTCGAAATACCACCTACCGGCTATATTTTAGGAACAATCAGTGCCACGGTTGCTGTTTTATTGCGTGCGGGGAAAATCATTGCTAAATACAACGGAAACGATATTTTCTCATGGAAAGATAGCAGCGTAATAACAATGTTCTCTGCTGCAAGGGAATTCCGTAAAGCCTCATTCAAACAAATTTCCAAATCGCTTACTGCCGTTCAAAAACAGGAATTGGCACAATGCCTTTTGGACATTGAAGTGGATAAGTACATTGGTCGTAAAATCGACTACAATACCAATGATTTTGAATTGGTAAATGCTGTGCGTGATTTGGCAAAGCACTTTACCGAAAAGGTAGGAACACTCAAAGCCATTGAAAAGGATTTCGACAAGCTCTTCAGTTCAGTTGAACCGCACAAAGAAACCCTTCTCGATTTTACAGGGGCAGTAAGTGAATCAAACTACATTGATAAGGCAGTTGATTTTCTGACAGCTAAAAATTCGTTTATTGCTTCCATACAAGCCATTGAGAAAGTAGAAAAATTCATTCGCAACAGTTTACCCAAAGTAAACGAATGGAAAAACTTTGTAGTGGCTGTTTCCGACGAACTCAACAAAGCAGCCAAAACGAATGATTCTATTCTTCAACTGAATGCTGATTTCAATAAATTATTGACACAGGATGTAGTCACTAACTTTGGAGCATTACAGCAAACTACACAGAAAATTAAGGACGAATACCATAAACTTTTCTCGGAAGCGGTAGTAAAGCTGTCCGAAAAATACAGTCAACTAAAAACCGATGCAGAAAAGTTGATTACCGAAATAAACGCTTTACCTGCCGGACTAAACACTGCTGCATTATCTCGTGTAAACGGATTAGTGCAATATGCTTCACAGCGCACACAATCCACCATTGCCCTCGATTTTGATGTGAAGGACAAACAAAGCCGCTTCACCTATTCCGAAGTGTTGTCGTTCATAGACTTATACGGAAGCAAAAAAACGGACATTGATATAATTCAGGCAAGTTTAATTCGTGTTGCGCCACCTGTCGAAACAGTGAATGCAAGCACGGATACAAATACAACTGTTACAGCACCACCGCCAGTACCAAAAACAATTAAATCAAGCCTTCCGGGCAAAATTGTTAAAGTGTCGGTGTACAAAAACTGGCTAAAACAAGAATTACAAAAACTCGCTTCCGTTTCCGATAACGACGAAATAGAACTCAACTAACAAACAATCAGAGGACAAGTCTTATTCCCCCTTTAGGGGGTTAGGGGGCAGGTCTGTAAATTATATCTATGAAACTATCCGATTATTCCGATCATATCCGCTTACTCATTGACAAAGCATTCCGTAACCGCCTGGGCCGTATGGGAATCACAGTTGGTCAATTAACGCCAATTGATAATATCCCTGCCGAATATGTTGATGAACGCCAACGCATAGAAACCGTGCGTGAAGTTTTTATATCAGAAACAGGAACACCAGCTCTCGCTTACGAAAAGTTAGTGGAAGAACTTACTTTCACGCTCTTTAATAGGTTGGCTGCTCTCAAGGTAATGGAAGCACACACGCTGTTTCCCGAAATTATTACCCAGCGCGAAACCCACGGTGGACGCTCCTTTGCTCATTTGGCTTGGTTGGAACAAAACCCCGACCAACGTGCCGAAGAAGCCGAAGGATTGGTGGCATTTATGGAACAACAATTCACAAACCTATCTGCCGAAATTCCTTTATTCAGCACTTCGCACCCTTACCATTTACTGCCAACAGCCATTGAACTCAGTGGCATTATTGCCGCTTTCAATCAGGTGGAAACAGATGCACAGGTAGAAACAGATATTTGGCGCAGCGACGATGTGCTCGGCTGGCTCTACGAAAGTTACAACAACCAGAAAAAAGCCGACCACAAAGCAAGTGGCGATAAAACCGAATACAACAAAGTAAGCATTCAAAGTCAGGTTTATACCCCTCGTTGGGTAGTAAAGTTTTTGGTGGACAACAGTTTAGGGAAACTCTATCTGGAAATGTTCCCCGATAGCGACATTAAAACCCGATACAAAATTGCACTTGCCCCGAGCGGAGTCGTGGGGAATGCTCCGGCTACTCAAACCCGTGAACGCAAACCGCTTACACAAATTCGACTAATCGACCCTGCTACCGGTAGCGGAAACTTCCTGCTCTATGCGTTCGATCTATTTTACGACCTCTATCTCGACCAGATAGAAAACTACGGTGCAAGCTACGACGAAAACAAAATTGCCAAACTCATTATCGAGAACAACCTGCACGGGGTGGATCTCGACGACCGTGCCATACAGTTAGCACAGCTGGGCTTGTACATTAAAGCCAAACGCCGTAAACGCTCCATTCGTATCGACCATTTTAATGTGGTAAGTTCCGATTTCTGGTTGCCCGAATACGAACAGGTACAGGATATTTTTGAATCCAATACCGACATGGACGAAAAACAAAAAGCCATTATCCGTGATATTTGGACAGACCTGCAACAAGCCTACAAGTTTGGCTCACTCATACGGCTCGAAGAAAAACTAAGCATACAGCTGCACGGACTGAAACAACAGTTCGACCGCACACAGTTGACCATGTTCGAAGAAAACACGTTGGCGAATTACGAACAATTCCGTGATAACTTCTTTGTCAACCTGCAACGTGCTGTGGAGCAAAACGCAGCCCGTCAAGGCAGTTCATTCCTCAATACCAAAACACAGGATGCCATTACTTTCCTGCAACTCCTTACCCAAAAATACGATATAGCCGTAGCAAATCCGCCTTATACCGATAGTGCGGACTTTGGAGATGAACTGAAAACTTTTATAAATGCCAATTACACGAAGCCATACAAATTCAACATAAACTTATATGCTTCATTTATAAAACGTTGTTGTGAATTAACTATAGAAGATGGATTAGTGGGTATAATTCACCCACACACCTTTATGTTTATCAAAACTTTCGAGGATGTTCGCAAGTATATGATTGAACATACACATATTGATTTATTGGTCGATTATGGCTTGGATAGAGTAAATCTTTTTGGTACTGGCATTTTGTTGGATGCTACTTGGTATGTTTTTAGCAAAATGAAAAGTGATAAACCTGGTTTTTACTTCAATATCACTGCCAATCAACAGGAAAAATACAAGCAAGAATCATTGGTTCAGGCTTATAACGATACTTTAAGCCAACGTAAAAATAACAGAGTTTATTCACTGCCTCAATCCAAATTAAAAATCATTGACAGTTGGCCTTTTATTTATTGGATTAGTGATGGGTTTAGAGAGAAGTTTAAGGGAAATGTTGCGGATAAATATCTAAATTTTTGTACAGGAAGTAAATCTGGGGATAATGAACGTTTTATTCGGTTTTGGTGGGAGGTTGACAGTCAAACTATTTCAAAAGATTACAAAGTAGATAGGTTAAAATGGACACCTCATACAAAGGGTGGTCCATTTGTGAAGTGGTTTGGTAATGACTGGACTATTATTAATTGGGAAAATGATGCAGCTGAAATCAAGGCTTTAGAAAATTCAGTTATTCGTAATGAAAAGATGTATTTTAATGAAGGAATTACTTATTCTTCTGCAGGGTCAAAAGGTGCTTCATTTAGGTTTATGTCAAAAAATCATACTCTTGATGCAGCAGGATCGGGTGTATATCCTACTAAAGAATATTCAAATTTAAATTATTCAATAGGTCTATTGAATTCCCATTTGATATTTTATATAATAGACTGTTTAAATCCAACGGTTAATACTAACCCTGGTGATCTAAAAAGAATACCTTTTGTAAAACCAACTCCAAATTTAGAAAATAAAATATCAACTTTCGCTGCAAAAAATATAGATATAAAAAAGAGTTTATGCACATATCGTATTATTGAAACTAATTTTGAAAAAAATCAACTTTCAGCTTTTTCAGATATTTCATTGAAAGACAGAGTTCAAAGTTATCTGAACTTCGAGAACCTACAATTAGCTTTGGTTTTGTTGAACGAAGCCGTTATCAACGAGTTGATTTACGAAGTATATGAGCTTAGCGATGAAGACCGTGCGCAGGTAGAAGCCAAAATGGGCGTATCGGTGGGTGCAGAAGGTATCACTGCCGAAACATTGGTTATGTGGCAAGCACTTACCAACGAGGAGTTAGGCATTACAGCAGAAATCAGAACGATACTCGATAATCATATAACCGAATTACCAATAATAGAATTTGAAGAAGATCGCAAGCGTGAAATCATTGAACAAATGGCTACGCTATACCAAAGCAACAACGATTTGGAAGAATTCTGTATTCGCAATAAAGTAAATCCGTTGGATGTTTGTGGGTGTTTCAATCAATACAAAGTACTGCCACAAGCCCGTACTTCCGAAATAACCTTGGAGTTTTTGGCGGATGCCATTCGTACTATCTTGATGGAAGACGAAGACGGTATTGTGCCGCTGGTTGGTCTCCCCGGCGAACCTCGTTTGTTGGATAGGTTGGAGCAGCATTGTTTGGCCAATGGCTTCACTTCTGCGCAGTTTATGCAGTTAGATAGTTTGCTTGGTCGCCCCGTAAACGAATACATTGAGCAGCATTTCTTCAAGAATCTTTCCGATCATTTGAATTTGTTTATGTACTTGCCCAAAACACCTTTTATCTGGCACCTCAGCAGCGGTGCTAATCAGGGCTTCGAAGCATACATAATTATATATAAATGGAATAGAGACAGTCTGTTCAAGCTCAAATCGGCTTACCTCACGCACCGTGTAGAGAATTTGGAATACCGCCTCATTCAGCTTCAGGGCGTAGAAACCGCAGCGGCACAAAACGAGAAAGAAACCATTCGCCTGCAATTGCGCGAAATAGAACACTTTACCGCCAAAATAGACGAACTCATTGCAGAGGGCTATAACCCGATACTCGATGATGGCGTAGGCAAAAACATAGCACCCCTTCAGAAAAAAGGAATGCTAAAAGCCGAAGTCCTAAAATCCACACAGTTAGTAAAATACCTGAATGCGGATTGGTAGAATTAAACTCCGTAGGAGTTAACTGTGCATAACCCCCAGATTTATCTGGGGGATGAAAACAAAAATGAATATACAACCCCGTAGTGGGTTGAACAACATAATATGAAAACACATTTAGAACTTCAAAAAGAATACGGTATAAGTTTTACGTGGATTAAAACTAAAGATGCACTACCGCAAAACAGACATTATGTATTAATTTTAGACCCCGATTTGATGGTAGCTTTCAGAGTAGGCAGAAAATGGTATCGAAAAGGCTATTTAACTGAGCATACTCCAATAAAAACACCACGATATTGGTTTCCGATTAATGCCTAAATTAGTATTTCAAAAAAAATAAACGATATAAGTTTATGGAAAACATTCAACTTTCACTTTTCGATGCTTTTGAACACCCCTTTATATCAAAGGTTTTTAATTCATTTCCCGAAAGTGAATCCGACGAAATAGAATATAAATCAGCCAAAGGTGGTTTCCCTGATGAATTCTGGAAAACCTATTCTGCCTTTGCCAATACCAAAGGAGGAATCATTGTATTGGGGGTGAAAGAACAAAAAAACGAATTGATTTTTGAAGGACTACCACCGAATAAAATCAACACCTATAAAAAAGCTTTCTGGGATGCTGCAAATAATTTGCAAAAAGTCTCCATAAATTTATTATCAAATAACGATGTAATTGAAATTGATTTCGAAGGAAATCCGTATCTGGTTTTCAGAATTCCTGTAGCTTCACGTGTGCAGCGACCTGTTTATATAAATGGTAATCCGTTTGGCAATACCTACAAACGAAATCACGAAGGCGATTATCGTTGCACAAAAGAAGAAGTAAGTCGTATGATTGCCGATGCCGACTTACATACACATGCTGATAGTCGTATTCTGGAAGGTTTTTTCTCGGAAGATTTTGATTTGAATAGTATTCGTCAATATCGTCAGCTTTTTGCCACTACACACATTGGTCACCCATGGTTATCGTTAGAAGATAAGGATTTTCTAACTCAATTAGGTGCTTATCGACTCGATCGCAAATCTAAAATTGAGGGATATACTTTAGCCGGTATGCTTATGTTCGGTAAAACAAATAGCATTATCGACCCCGAATGTTGTCCTAAGTTTTTTCCCGATTATCGGGAAATACTTACACGTGACCCCGAAACTCGCTGGACGGATAGAATATGTCCCGATGGTAACTGGGAAGCCAATCTGTTTCAGTTTTATCGCATGGTATGGCCTAAATTGGCTTCAAGTCTCCCAAAACCTTTTCAGCTTAAAAACGGCGTTCGTCAGGATGAAACACCTGCACATATTGCCTTGCGCGAAGCCTTTGTTAACGCTTTGATACACACCGATTATGCTGCCCCTAATCATATTGTAATCGAACAACGAATTGATAAGTATAGATTCTCAAATCCGGGTACTCTATTGGTATCACTCAGACAATATTACCACGGTGGTACCAGTGAGTGCCGTAATACCACAATTCAAAAAATGTTTATGATGATTGGGAGTGCCGAAAAAGCAGGTAGTGGTGTAAGCAAAATTATGTATGGTTGGGAGTATGCACAATGGCGTCGCCCATATTTATTAGTCGAATCTCAGCCTGATAGATTAATTCTTGAACTTCCCAAATTTAGTATTCTCCCCGAAGAAACACTTATTTCACTTCGCAATCTTTTTGGCAACAAAGTTGATTTATTGGGTAAGGATGAATTAAATATCCTGGCAATTTGTGACATTGAAGGGGAAGTAAACAATAACCGTTTGCAGGATTCTATTGATAAACACAGATCGGATATAACCAAAATACTTCAGGAACTTTGTAAAGAAGGTTTTTTGATTTCAGAAAATAAAAGCCGGTGGACAACTTACCATTTGAATACTAATTTTGCCAATAACGCTGAATCGGAATTAGACACAAAGGTTGGTAGCTCCGAAACCTTGACACCTAACCTTGACACTTCAATACAAAAGGTTGACAGCTCAATTGAAAAGGTTGGTAGTTCCGAACAAAAGGTTGACAGTTCCGAAACCTTGACACCTAACCTTGACACCTTGACACCTAACCTTGACACCTCGGTTAAGAAAAATTCCAGAAAACTATCAAAAGAACAACTTAATAGCTTAATAATTAATACCTGTAAATCTGATTTTATGACTATCGAGCAAATCGCTTTGAGAGTAAAAAGAAGTCAGGCGTATCTTCAAAATGAAGTTTTACCATATCTTGTTAATAATGCTAAGTTAGTAAGGCAATACCCTGAAAACCCAAATCACCCAAATCAAGCATATAAAGCAGCAGATAAACAGTGAACTATTTAATAACTGAAATTCGTAATTTCTAAATGAACTCATGACAGACAAATGGTTTTTACAAGACATTGAACACCAATTACAACTTCGTAAAAGAGTCGTGATCATTGACCCCAAAGGGCAATGCGACTTCCTTCTACCATTGCTTGATGGCACCGGTTATCACCTAATCAAAACAGACAATAACCTGACAGACCAATGGCAAACGGTTCAGGAAGAATTACTCTTACGGCACGAAGCCGAAACACAATACAAAGACAAACCGGTTATTTTCTATGTAACGCGTGAGCAGGACAAATTGAGTTTTTTGTTCGACTACTGCTTTACACATGGATGTCTAAATCTAAGCAATCCAACCGAATGGCTCAAAAATAAATTATTTACAAATACCAATTTACAAGTAAACATGGATAGTCCCATGTTACTTACAGCCGGAAAATTAGGAGTTGGCAAAGACCTGGCTTGGTGGAAAAAAATTCTGCAAAACCTCGAAGAACTTATTTCGGTGGAAGATGAATTATTGCCATTTTTACACGAACCCGATAGCTATCTAAAAAGTAAGGACAAGGAAGTACAAAGATTATTTGAAGAAAAACTATTTGAACTCATTGGTCAACCTTACACAGCAAAACCACTTAAAACCTTGGCAACAGAAGTGGTGAATCTTTTATTTGATAGCTTATTGGCAAACTCTGTATCAGAACAATTGCTGAAATTATACTACAAATGGGTGGATAGCGACAACTACAGCAGTTCATTGAACGATTATATTACTCAGTACAAATTAGATAATTCAAACAATGTTTGGGCAGTAAACCCCAATCATTGTTTCCCACAAATTGACCTGAAAGCATTGCAGGAAATTACCGCTAATCTGCGTGACAAATCCTATGTCAGCGAAAAGTTGGTCAAAATAAAAGAACGTGCAAAAGCCCAGAAAGTAAAAAGACTCATTCCGGCATGGTGGCAGGATATTATTACCTTGTTAGAATATGATAGTAAACCGCTTACCGCTTGTACCAGCTTCGATAAGATAAAAACCTATTATGTAAGTAGTTTTTCCAAAGTGGACAGAGCCATTCGTAACTTATACGCCAGTTTCTTACAAGATGAAACTATCATTCGCCCACTTCAGGAATACTACGAAAATCTAAACCATGAATTATTACAACAATGGTTTGAATATGCCTCTGCTTACAAATCTGACCAACAAGGTTATTTGGTTGATTTATTTAAAACAGCTAATCCGGGCGTTGCAGTTATTGTTGGCGATGGTTTACGGTATGAAATTGCTGATTTTGTAGCAAGCACCTTAGAAAAACAATTCAAGGTAGAACGAAACACCATGTTAGCAGATATTCCTTCGGAAACCGAACACAATATGTCTGCTCTATACGTGGGTAATAACGAAGTACTTGCCATTCACAAAGACCGGGAAAAGAAACTTTCCGAATTGTCAGGCAAAGAAATCACTTTCATAGATATGGAAGCTCTGCATTACGGGAGCAAAGCTGATTATTTGGTACTAACATACAAAGACATTGATAATACAGGCGAAAAACTACAACACGGAGCAATCAAATTATTCAGTGAATTTGAAAAAACAATTGCTGACAATATAACACTGCTATTGAAAATCGGATATCGTGAAGTACATTTAGTGACCGATCATGGTTTTGTACTCACCGGCTTATTGGACGAAGCAGATAAAATTGCGCCTAATGTTACTGGTAAAAATAAAGTGAGTGAACGCTATATCCGTACTGTCGATAAACAAACAAATCCCGATTGGATTTGCTTTGATAAAAAATACGAGGATTTTAATTATGTGGTGGTTGCCAAAAATCACCGTCCATTCAAATCAAAAGGTGTTTATGGCTATTCACACGGTGGTTTCACACCTCAGGAAATTATAATTCCAAAATTAGTTTTCTCCAAAGTAAAAGAACCAACCAAAGGGCTGGAAGTAAAAATTGGCAATAAATCGGAACTAATTGATGTTACCGGAACTATCTTCGCTGTAAAATTAGAAACTTCAAAAGCCAAAAACGACTTATTTTCGTCAACTCGCAAAGTACAATTATTGATGTTTGCAAATGGCAAACAATACAGTAAAAGCAATATATGTACATTAAATGCCGGTAATACTCACATTGTTGAATTCGATTTCAATGGAAATGACACTGTTTTGGCTTCGTTGATTGATGTAGAATCACAAGAGCAGTTAGACAGTGTAACAATTAAAAAATCAAATGCCAGAGACCTCGGAGGCCTCTTATAATGGTAAATTGTAAATGAATAAATAGTAAATCCTATGATAGTTTTAGACGAATTAGATAAAAAAGCATTAGACCATTTCAGAGGTTTTGTCGTAAAAAAAGACCTTGTTGGAATAATTAAAGGTGGTGCAAATGTTCCTGCTTTCGTGTTGGAATACTTATTGGCCAATACCTGTAGTACAGAGGACGAACAAAAAATGCAGGAAGGAATGGAAAACGTAAAAACCATACTTCGTAACCACTATGTCAACCCCGAAGAAAGCACATTAATTCAGTCTAAACTTCGTGAAAAAGGACGCTATAAAATTATTGATAAAATTTCGGTAGAATTAGACGCACAAAAAGACAGGTATTGGGCGAATATAAGCAACAGCAATATCAAAAAAGCCAATATCAGTGATGAACTTGTAAAAGCGCATGAAAAGCTCTTATTGGGTGGTATTTGGGCAATTATAGACATGGAATACGATCCATTGGTTACGATTGGATCTACCGTTTTCCCATT
>SESF01003739.1_pt1 | contig 16396 bp, 15 predicted proteins | sample 3171521 | NCBI WGS metagenome assembly SESF01 (sample SAMN10866945, study PRJNA518727) | freshwater metagenome | biome: subpolar coniferous forest; feature: holomictic lake; material: water; isolation source: holomictic Lake 227, 6 m and 8 m depth | place: Canada: near Kenora, Ontario | collected...
AAAGAATGCTTGAGTCTTACGGACGCTCATCGCCGAACTCAGCAGTAATCAAGTTACGACCCATTTCATAGTCACCGTTGATCTCATTAGACTCAAACTTCAATCTGATAAGGCGATGCTCAACACGCAAGTCAATTTTGCCAGTCTCTTGCGTAAAGTAATATGGTCCGGAGTTTTCTTCACTTTGACCACCAGCAAACTTACGCCCTAAAATGGTTAATCCCATTGTACCAGTTTGTACAAAGTTAGGTTCAACTCGGCGTAGGTGCATACGACGATTTACACCCACTGGAGCATCTTGACTTGGGTTACCAGTTAACCAACTAATATCACTGGTTGTAATACTAGAGTAAATGGCTGTCTCAGAGACAATAGAGGCTCTGTTTTGACCGAACTCATGTTGCCAGATACCATAACCACCAGTTACGTTATACACCGAGGTACCGACCGCTGGCGTGGTTCCAAACGAGGTCGCTACAGTGATTTTAGTAACACCTGGAGTACCAATAGTAGTATTGTAAATATTAGTGCTGGTGACAATCTTATACGTCTTGGACGTGGTGCCGTTAGCCAAGGATAAATACGCACCCGGAGTAAAAATAGAAGTCTGATTACCAGCCAAGTATAATTGATAGGCTGTTGGAGCTGACTGACCTGTTGGAGTAGCAACTACATAATTTACTGTATTGTACAGTGGTAAATATTCCCAACTTGCCCAGATAGGTGTTGGGAACAGTTCGGTAGTATAACCACAAGAACGACGAGCACCTACTGCCTGACCAGCGTCATACCAAAGTTTATCTTTGACGTTATAGATAATGGCATCAGTACATTCTGTGTTTGTGCCACGGGGATAAAAGAACCAAATCTCATTATACCTAGGAATTTTAGTAGCCCAAACTTTTTGACGCTGCTCAAAATTCATATTATTAAACAGGTAATTTACATTTTTATCGTTGGGCAATACACTAACTTGTCCATTGTACTGGTAGAATCTATCAACACCCATCCAAAAAGCAGTTCCGTCCATTTCAACAACGGAATTAGATGACATGATAGAGATTTGGCTTGAAACAATATCGTATGACCAATATAGTGCTGTTGCACCAGGGTTGAAAGACACACGAATTAAGCTGTCAGTAGCCCAGAATAGCCCCGATGGTGCATTTGTACCACCACGCCAAGGCATGCCCTTAACAATCTTAGAACTAGAGACGTTCACTTGATTGGCGAATGGACCATTCCAGTCATAAAAGTTTTGGCTGGTGTAGGTTGTACTGACATTGTTATTGGCAATATATCCATTTGATCCATATACAAAAATAAATGGATACAATACACAAACACCGCCATCTACAGCAATTGGTTTATATGTGGGGTTTTGCCCAGCACTGTCAGATAACCCTGTAAAAGAAAAATTACCAGTGTTGTCTTCAACAACATTACCAACCAATACTTGAGACGCAACACCGTTATCAATGTTGTATAAGTTATATCCTGGGTGTGCAATGCACTGCAAATTACCACCGAGCGGACTAAAGGCTGCATCAAATTGCCAAGTAACACGGTATGGCCCCGCTGTTGGATCTGGTGTAAAAATAGAGGTGTTTGCCAGCCAAACTTTAGTAACTGTCGGACTACCGGAAATAGATGGTGTAAACGATATTACTGTATTTGGTGTGGTAAAGACCGAAGTAGTTACTGTGTAAACTGTACCGCCAATAGTTTGATCTAATACAATTTTAGAGCCAGTGGGGAATATTGCTGATACGTTACCAACTACGGTAACACTAGATGTTGTATTTGAGGCTACTGCTGCCCAAGTTGTGCCGGGCAACATATTGCAGGTAAAGGGACCAGAACCTACACCATAAGTAGAGCCCGTGGTAAACGCATCTAATTCAAAAGCGTTACCAGCAAAAATGTAGTTCACGCCATTATACGGCAGTGAAATCATGCCACGGTAAATACCAGTAGTACTGGTGAATATCTCGCGATAGCCACCGATTTTCTTAGGGTCACCACGTTGAAAGCGGCACCATACGCCGTCGGTATATTGATCCGCTTGGAATATAGTACCGTCACGCTTAATGCCTGGTGGAATCGCTAGGCTATAAATTTGCGAATACTGTGAAGTATCCGGACCTGGTGCGTTTGTCGCCATTAAAACGTTCCGCCGCTAATGAGCTGAGCCTTTAATGTAGCGTTAACTGTCACTAATGGCGCCAGTGTATTGGTGTTGTCAATTCGCACAATCTCAGTACTATTGGCAGTTAAGCCAAGAATGCTAGTGCCGTCTAGGTACATACCTGTATGTGTATCTGAACTAAAAGAGAACGCTGGTGCTGAAGCACTGCCGTTAATGGCATAAAATGTATTGATAGTTGATTGAGTCAACACAAACAAGCTAGAGCCGTTACTCAATACTAAAACAACTGTATTTGTTGGTACTGAAATTGGAGGCTGTGAGCTTCCAAACAATTGGAATGTAATGTTATATCCGCTTTGGTTTGTATTGTTTGTCAATACATAAAGCTGAGTAATAGCTGGTAGTGTTACTGCCAATGTGGTTGTGCGTGTGCCAGATTGTGCAATGTATGTTTGAATAATTGGCGCGTAGGACACTAAACTTAATGTGCTTCCAGAGATACTATCTACGTCATATGTTGCTGCAGTAAAAGTAACATTTGATGGTGTGCTTAAGCCAACAGTAATAAAGTTATTGGTGGAGTTATCAAATATAATATATCCAGAATCGCCAGGGTTAGTAGCAATAGTGGATAGTCCATTAATTAGGTTTGGTGATGTTGTAGTAAAAGATAATGCTCCACTACCACTATTTCTAAAACCAACATACCAACCGGTGGATAAAGAAGTCGCCGCTGGTAATGTAATTGACCCAACACCACTGTTCCAGTTGTAGGTTACAGCTCTGCTTGAATCTAAAATGGTTGGGGCAACAGATATGTCAACAACGTTTTGTGTTGTTGCTAGTTTACCAGTAATGGTAGTTAGACCAGCACCTTGTAACTGTGCTGCATCGGCGTATGAAGTACCAGCACCAAAGGTAAGGTTGCTCCAAGTGCCCGCTGTTGTGGTATTGCTAGTTAAATAGAAGTACTTGGCTGCGCCAACTGCTACAGTAACTGATTGACCACCAGCAGCATCAGTGATGGTAAATGCTTGTGCTCCTAAGTTACGGAACAAAATATCAGTGCCGACAGAACCTTGTGCTGCGTTTGGGAGCAATACGGTCAAACCAGAGGTTGTAGCAGAACAATCAATGATACGAGCAGCAGGAACTTGCGTTGGGTTGACTACCGCTGGCCAGTATAGTGTTTGGTTGGTACTAAAAGATAGTGCATAGTACGATACGTCCGTTGGTTGAACGACTGTACCTGTAAACGGTGAGGTATATGACGGCATTTTTAAGGTTCCTGAATGGTAGTATTTCTGTCAATACGGCGGTTATTGTCTTCTTTTTTGATGGCAGTAAGGGCGTCAGTATAATAACCCTTCCATACTTCGAGCTTATCAATCGCTTTTAAGTATCCTTGTGCCGCAAGCAATGTTCCGTAAAGCATCAACTGAGGAGTTTCTCTGGTAAATAAATTTTGTTGGTTTTCGCTATCTAATGGCTGAATCTCAGAGTAATAGATAATTTCTACCGGATAGTTGGCATCTGGTTTAGGTGCGAAGTTCCAGTTGTTATAGTCATACTCGGCGTAGTAAAGAGGTGTACCATTGTCAGATTCGTCTTGGTATTGCGCCACATAATCTTGACTACGCATCAAGATAGGCTGACCGTTAACCTTCATAGAAACTGTTTTACGCCATCTTGCTGGTTTAGCCAAAACAACTTGATTGACAGCAAGTGTGGTCTCAACTACAGTAAGCTGTAGATATGTTTTTAATTCAGAGGCAATACGACTCTCAGCAAGCGCAATTAAGCTAGGGATCTGCGCCACAAAGTCAGCGTCGTTACGCTCCATGTATTGCTGGACATTAAGCACCAGCGAATCGTAGTTCATTATTACGCTCATCGTGTGTAGTAGCTTATGTTAGGTTGGAAGTAAATAGGTGATTTATCACGGTCTTCATCACTAGCTTGCTGAAACAATTTCTGCGCTTGTCCTTCTAAGTACTGAATACGGGCTATATCAACGCCAGGGATCTGTATAGATAATTTATGTGACAAACTAGCTTGAATAGATGCAATCCAACGATCTGGTACATAGATTTGATTTGTTAGTGAACCAACGTCCATCATTTGACGATCAATTACTAACTGAAACATTTGGAAGTCATTGTTAGGTACAGGCCACAGATACATCTTTGGCTCAATTTGACGATCAAACCAATACTGCAGTGAGCGCTGGCTAGGGAATTGTTTGTTTGGTAGGTTCCAGTAGTCATCACGATTTAGTCGTGCTAATGGAATAACCTGTTGGCTGGTGGAGAATACAATCTGGCGGATTGAGAACGTGGTGGCCACAGTCTCGCGCAGACGATAGTAAAGATAAGGAGGGGTGGTGCTGATATTGAAATATGCCCACTCTTTGTCAGCAAGCTCAGTTGCTGGGAATTGCTGGACAGTCTTCCATGTGACGCCGTCGTTACTGACTTCGTATGCAAAGTTGTATGTGGTTGTTCCACCGGTGGCGTTGTAGCCGTTAAAGCCAACGTAGAACACTGGCTGTGAGGCTTGATACTGAAGACCAAACCAGTTGTTACCTACTGTGGATGTGGACACTAGGTCAATGTTTTGACCAAATACTGCTGGTGAGTCAGGGTTGCTAATTGGCAAATATTCAGAAGCTGCCGAGTTAATAATGTACACCCAGTTGGCTTCACGCACGTCAATCGTAGTAGACGGTAATGTAAGGTACTGTTGAGCCGTAGTGGCACCAACCAACTTGTTTTCCAGTAGCCATAGGTTAACACCCATGTTGGAAAGATTTTGTAGGTTATAAAATAGAGCTTGTTTACCGGCGTTAATGTACTCTGGGGTCATCTCTTCAGATGTTTTTCCAGAGTCACGAAACGCATACGATATTAGCTGATCAACATTTATCTTTGTCTGACCTGTAGTGTTACTATACGCCATTTAGCGTCCTCGGCCAGCGGCCCGTTTAGTTACTTTGTTTGGTAGTTTGTTTGATGCAGGGCCCGCCTTAATAAACTCCTTAGCAACCTTTTTAGGGATGCCAAGGGTTGATTTACCGGCTGCTGCAGCGTACATAGCGCCTTGTTGCGCTTTGGACTTAATTGGCATGTTAGCAGCCTTTCTTAGCCTTGCCACCCTTTTTCATTGGAGGAGGGGGTGTGCCTGTCGCATCACCCATTGGGTTTACAGGAGGCATTGCAGCTGGGGCTGGAACTGGGGCTGGAGCAGGAGGAGTTAAACCCGCCGCTGCTGGGCTTTGGTTAATTAACTCACCTTGTTGCGCTGGTCCTAAATATTTTTTAGCGCGGGCCATTTTTTCTAACTGACGACGCTTCTCTAAATCTGAAATTGCGCCTTGACCTGAGCCACCGATTGTGCCACCCATAGCCTTCTTGGTGATTTTACCGCCGCACTTGTACGCGTCTGGGCCCTTGGCACCAGATGGGGCCGCGGCTACCTTGTCGCCGGTTGGCTTTACTTTTTTAATGAAGTCTTTTTCACCAGCTGGTTTGCCAGTTTCTTTAGCTACGTCAGAGCCTTTAAATGCCGGACGCTCAGTCGCTGCGTTAGGCGCGTCGGCCTTCTTGTCGCCAGTTGGTTTTACTTTGATTAGGGATACTGCATCGCCTGATGGCTTTTTAGATTCACTAGCTACAGAACCACCAGCTTTATATTTATTTACTGTACCAACAGATTTCTTAGCACGACCGCCTTTTTTGAGGGTCAGCTCAGTCTTTGGTTCACCTTTATGAAGAACGCTCTCATGCTGGCTAACACCCATTTTGACCATTTGCTTGTCAGCAGCAATGTCTTTAGATTCTTCTTTTTTAAATTCTTTACGTGATACATAGCCACCAGCTTTAAAGCAAGGCAGGTCACTCTTCATTTTTGGTGTTGATTTAAAGCCGTCCATGGTATTTCCTCGAGGTTAAATGGTTAAAAGACTGATCAGGTCCTATATATAATAATACAAATAAAAGGGGTAAAACGCCCTATATGCTGCTTAAAAACAGGGCACGTTCCTTCTGTCTACGCTTTACTAATACTTCTGGTTTGTTCCACATCAAGATAGCGTCTGCCGCTCCCTGAATGTCGTTTTGATTGAGTTTTTTGACTACTGTGGACTTCTTAAAGTTAGTCTCGCCAATATTGAAGCACAGGCTGTACAGGGCGTCCATTTGGTTCTGGTTAAGGGGTACCTTCACCGAGTTAGTAACGGCCTCGTCACACCACCTTAAATCGCGTTTAAATAGCTCTCGTACGTCGTGATCTGTCAGGGTAATTGTCTTTAGGAACTCCTCATCGGCTTTAATGAGGTGACCAACGCCAATTGTCCAGAGTCCCTTTGAGTCTTGGTAGGCCTTGTTACGCTTGCCCTCAAAACCAGTGATAAAGTTTAATGTGGATTCTGTGATGGCCATAATGTTTTCTTCAATCTGAGTAAAACGGTCTGTGATATGGATTACAGCAAAAATACCGACACACCACAGCAATACTGCTAATAGCTTTTTCTTCATTCGTGCTCCTTGCTTTGTATTATATTAATACAAATTGGGGTAAATTACTTTATTGCGTCGTACTGTTTGTAGCAGGCGTCAAGCCCTGCACGGATTTTGTCTGCTCTGGCAGCTTCCCGGATAAGAAACTCTGCATCCTCGGCATAAAGGGTTGCCCCAGTTCCACCCTGTCCAGTGTTGGCTTCTGAGGTACGACTGGGCCGCTTGCGCAGCTCACTAATAGCATTAGCAAGCTGATTGTTAATAGCTTCAATTTGGGCATCTTTTTGCTTCCTTATTTGGTCTGTGGCGGCCTGTTGCTCATGCTCAATTTTCTGAACTTGAGTAATTTGGTCGGCTTTATACCGCTCAAATCGGCCAGCTTCAAAGCTGTAGCCAAGGTACCACATGAGGGCGCACACAGCTACTGCGGCGCCTAGTTTTAGCCAAGTTGTAATGGGTAATGGAAACACTACCTATCCTCCAGGGGCATGGTTGTGACAAAACGCAAGACGGCCACGATGATTCCAATCGTGATAAAAATGGGACCGTACCAGCGCTCGTCAATGAGGTTTTGCACGTAGGAGAAGTTGTCAAAGACAACCCCAAACACCATCAATGCCAAAGAAAACCACATCGTCTTGGAGCGCATAGCGCCCCGAGAGCGGGCTCTCACCGATCGACCTTTTTGTCTATCTTGTCCTCGATGCGATGTAGCGCCTTGAGGACCTCATTCCACCGGTCATTAAAGTCGTCCTTGGTGACATAGTGGGTTGGTAGTTGCTCACGCAACTTGGCTAGGTCTTCCTTGAGCTCCTGAACCGCAGTCCATAGCTCTCGGCAAAACCAACCTAGTGCACTGCAGATCAACGGGATTACCACGTTGAAAAGATCTTGCATGTTCATAGTAGATTATTCTGTCGGTTGTGGTGCTGTCCAAGTGCCATCAATGAGGGTCCAACCATGCTCGACTTGAGAAGGAACAGGAACGGCGTCTTTTAAAATGTCAGGATGAAAGCATTGCTCAATAGTAAAGCCATCAATTGCGACTAAAATTTCGGTTACTTGATTATTAGTTAATTTTGCGTATTTCATATTAATACTCCACGATTACTAAACCAGGGGCGCCGTAAATTCCTGTGCCTGTTGCAATGCCAGTGTATGCGGAACCACCGCCGGGGAAACCAGGAGAGCTAGAGTAACCACCCCCGCCGCCATTTGCCCCCGGTTGGTTTACCGAGCCACCACCACCGGTACCAATAAAGTCAATTGAAAATTGACTTAATCCTGTTTGTGCCGGACCTTGAAAACCTTGAGTAGTATTGCCGAACCAGCTTCCTGTTCCTAAAAATCCGTTACCGCCACCATTATTATATAAATTAGTAGTACCTCCAGCACCACCGCCCGCACCACCACTGGAATTTGCAGCGGCGCCAGTTGCGTTTCCAGCGCCACCATTTCCGAACAAACTAGCGCTTCCCCCACCACCACCGTTTCCTGTTCCAGCAGCGTAACCACCTGTTCCACCAGTGGTATTAATATCTCCACCAACCCCTGTACCACCCGCATTTAGTATTGCACTTGTTCCGCCCGCTGTGCCACCTGTAGCAGATACATAAGAACCAAATGATGACGTTCCTGACGTGGTGGCTGTTGTTGATACATTTGCAATTCCTGTACCCACTGTAACAGCAACCGATGTCACTCCAGATAAGTCGTAAATTGTTTTTAACGCAAATCCACCACCGCCACCGCCTCCTAAATTAGAAGCGATGGAGCTATACGACCCACCAGCACCCCACAGGCGAACCCGCACTTTGCCAACACCCGGCGGTACCACCCAAGTGCCAGACGTGTTAAAAAACTGTACGTTTCCATTTCCAAATGCGCCCGTTACAGGATTACTAATTGTTTGCAGAGTTTGAATTGCCATTATGAGTTACCTTGTAAATTGATAATTTTACCGTTATAAATTCCTTTTACCCCAGCAACCGCTTGTCCTGTAAAGTCAAATGCACCAGTAGCTGTTGAAGTATACGCAGATCCCAATTGAGCTAAACCATTAATTTGAATTTGTGCTGTAGATCCAGCAGACGCAGTAGTTAACGCAACACCAGCTAATGTTGCACCATTAACTGATGTAGACGCGTTTGTTGTTAAGGTTGTAGGATAAATTGATATTGGATTTGCTGAAGGGGTCACTCCCGCAGTTAACGACGTCGTTGTGGTATACGCTAACGAATTATAAATACAAAAACTAGGATACCCACTTGAATTTATCCAAGTAATTACTACGTTGTTTGCATAAGAAGGAATGATGTTATACTGAAAATATCCAAATGAGCTATATGCTGTCGGTGTGGGCGTAAGTGTACTTCTGTTTGTGTTACCATTATTTGTAATAATGTTACCATTAGTATAGGTAATACCAGGCAATACAGCAAATACGTAAGTAAGTGTTGCCGGTAGCGTATCAGTTGCTATTTGTACCAAGCCCCCGTTTCCGTTAATACCTAAACCATAATAAGATCCAGTAGAAGAATCAGTGCCGTAAGGAACATTATACGTATTATAGCCATTACTAGTAGCGACTGTAGCAACGCTAGTGCCGTTAGTTGCCAACCCATAATACCGATTATTAGAAAAAGATAAATAGGTAGGACCTGCAGTGTTAGAAGGAAAAGTGGTATTTGTAGCTGTCGCAGTCCAAGTTGTTGAACTTGTAGGGACATAAGTAAATAGCTTTTGAGTAGCAGCAACAATACCACTTATACCAAATCCACCACTATTATCTGCAGCAATAGACACAGACATCCATGTGCCCGAGGCAACAACAACTGGTGAACCAATGATAGTATTGGTGTTATCATATGCGGTCCAAGATAAATTATTACTAATATCCACAAATACAACAGCATATTTATCCGTACCCGCCAACCCAGTTAAAGCGTAATTAACGCTTGCAGTAATAGGACTAGCCAATGTCACTGCTGCCGATGATGTATTAATTAAAGTAAAACTACTAGAATACAAGGACAAATTTACAAGGCTATTATTGCCCGGATTTGGCCAACCAACAACAAACTTACCACTAGATAGTGCAGCAATTTTAACACCGCCAATTGTTGTACCATTGCCTGTTGATGTACCTACGGTAATAGTTTGTTGCAATACTCCAAAAATAGAATATACAGCCACATAAACAACCGTGGTAGTACTATCCATATAGGCTACTAAAAACTGACCGTTTGGTAACGTGCAGGAAGAGCAGCTATAGCTAGTATGTGTGTTATAAATTACAGTGGGGGCAACTACCACACCCGCAGCAAGGGTGGCTGAAACGCTGGTTGTAGAGCCTGCATAAACCTTAGAAGAGGTTGGTGTTGCTGTTGATAAAACAACTGATCCTGGAGTGCTTGTAACGGTTCCTATAGTTTGTGTAGTTGATGCAATGGGAACTGGTTGATACGTAGTTGTATTAATCTGAGCATAGTTTTGATTAAAGTTTCCATATGCAAGAGTATTAAACTGCGGCGCAGAGGACCAATACAAATTCATATATCCAGTAATTTCAACCGTTGTTAAAATACTTTTTAATCCTACATACCCTTGCAATAAAATAGGTAGTGTTCCGTTTGCATTGGTTCCAGATAGCGCTGTTCCTGATACATTAAAAAACGCATACTGAATACCCCCCATAGCATCAGTAAACACAAACATAAATCCGCCAGCACTTTGTTTTTGTAAAGAAATAAAGTTTAATCCGGCGGCGGCACTTGTATAGTATTGTAGATTTTGATATGGGATTGCAATCTCTGAACCTAATGTGTTACCCGTAGGTAACAGTCTAAACGCTGGATAGAAATATGATGCAGCGGTATTATTATAATAACCAATTACATACGTTGTTCCGTCTGCAAGACAAGTAATATCTGTAGGAAACATGTTTGTAGTAATATTTCCAGCTGTTGTGTAGTTTACGCTAGTAATGACTGCACCCGCTGAAGTATATAAAAAGCAATAGTTAATGTTAGATGCCCCAACATAAGAAATAGCAATAGAGCTGTCAGAACGAGCGGCTATACCTGGAACAGCAACTGTTGTACCTACAGAATTGGTGCCTGTTATTGTCCATCCATAAGTTGCTGTTCCTGTTGCTCCGTATGCCCTAAAAGCGACTGTTGATGCATTAGTAAGTGCAACTAAAGCAAAGCCACCGTTAGCCAAGGCTGTGCCATTCATGTATCCGGTGCTAACCGTGGTAATACCTGTGTCAGCTGCTACTGCGGTAGTAACGGTTCCGGTGTTTGTATAAATTCCATAAACCGCATTACCAGAAGCGTTAGAGTAATAAATAACAAAACCGCCGCCAGTTAGGGCAAGAACTCCTGCTCCTCCTATAGTGGTCGGAACAATTGAGCTAGATACTAATATTGGTCCGTATTGAATAACACCGCTAGTATTAACAATTTGAAAATACACACCGGCTGATGTTCTTCCTGTAGGACCTGACGAGGCGGCTACATATACTTGAACAATATTTCCACTTGTTAAGACCGCAGCGGATTTTAATACACTACAACCGCCACCTTGGGCTGCTGTATATGCTGCAGTTGAGCCAATTACACTACCGATCGTTCCGGAGCTATTAAGGTTAGTCAATCCTAAAGTTTGTGAATTGTTAAACTGCACCGTACTAGGCTGGGTTAAATTTGATGTATTTTTATAATCACCATTTTGGTAATATACAAGATCACCAACATTAAAACCAGTTGCGGTATACACTTCAGCAGTATTAGCCGTGTATTGAGTATTAGGAAATTGTGTAATATTGCGTGTCATGTTTAACCCTCGTATCCGTAGACGTTTACTGTGATGCCTGCCGTAGTAGCGTATGCTACCACAAGTTTACCCGTAGTAGCAACTAAGCCACCTCTTTCTAAGACGCTATTTGGCGGAATAACGGTTTGGTACTCCAAATATTCGCTAGTAGCTGGTGTGCTAGTAGCTGCAATAGCTAAGTTAACTGCAATTGGGTAGCCTGTTGTGTTCACCATAGACACGTTAAACGTGGTTGGTGTGGCGGCTGCCGTATAGACTGTTGTGTTGGTAGCTGCAGCTAATGCAGCTTGGCCTAGTGTTCCCGATGCCATAGTTAATCCTTAAAATTGTCCAAAGAAGTATAATTTGCCGTTTGTTGTAGTAGAACTACCTGTGGCAAACTGTGAAAAAGTAATTGCTGTTGTACCAAAAATAATATCAGAGACGTTAGAGCAAACATAAGATTCGCCAGCGTCTGCGCCGCCAGTAACTAAGAAATACGACCCGCCAGCCAAACCAAAAGCACTTCTTGGGATGTATTGATTAGCGTCCGTTGCCCTAGTTAAAATAAATGGTGATACGCTAGTTACACCAACTTGGGATACGTAATACACACCATTTTGTGCTTGTGCAGTCTGACCCAATAATAATACGCGGTCGTTCAATACAGCAGTATAATTTTCAGATACTAACGGACCCGTACCAGATGATGTCAATGTGGCGCCAACCCCAGAGTTGGCAGATAACCCAATTGTTAAACCAGTACCATTTGTTAGGGTGCTGATTTCTGGACCAAAGTATGAATTTGATACTGTAAACTGGTTTGCGTTAGTTACAGCGTACACATAATACGGGGTACCAGAAACTAATCCATTGGCTGTCGATGTCGGTACTACTTGATTACCTACAGATAATCCATGTGATGATACAGTTAATGTGTTGCCCGTTGTAATTGTTGTTACTGTAAGAGAAGTACCACCACTAACATAAGTACCGGCTTGATTACCGTCTACGTCAGTTACCACTGGTGTGTGAATTTGTAAACCCGCACTTGCCGAAGTATCAACGTATTGCTTGGTTGCCAATTGTAACGGTAGCGCTGGATTTTGAGTAACTGTAACTGAAGTTAAACCGGCGAGTGTTGTTGCTGCGGACCCATTGACACCAATTGAAGTAGTGCCAATAGTTACTATGTTAGACGATCCAACAGTAATTGCAGATTGGTTAACCCAAGTTGGTGCTCCTGTACCGCCGGACAATAGTACTTGACCGGATGTTCCTGCTGTAGCAAATGCAGGACCTGTTCCGTTTGAATATAAAAGTGACCCGGAAGGACCCAACGCTAAATAACTAGATACCCCGGTAGCAGATTGATAAACAAGGGTGCCTACACCACCACCAGTTAAATTGGCTGCTGAGCTAGAAGGAATACCCGCAATCCAAGAATATGTTGATCCAGTCCAGCTTAATACATAGCCAGTTGTAGGTACTGTTGCAAAACCTGTAGTACCTGCTGCGGTTTGATATACTAACTGATTAGCAGATCCACCTGCGATGTTTGTTGCTGAAGTGGCTAAAGTGGCAATAGAAGCCGATCCTGCAGATGTAGCATATACAGCGTTTGTTGCGTTACCGACGGTAATTACTGACGGATTGGTGTATTGCGGATTTGCTCCGTTAGATGTTAATATATAACTATTGGCGCCCAATGTAAGATATGCTGGTACAACACCATTGGAATATAAAAGGGCTCCAGTAGAACCAATTGATAAAAAGGATGTTGCGCCAACACCGCTTTGGTAAGGTATTGCCCCTGTTGTGCCACCAGCCAAATTACTTGCCGTTCCCGCCGCTGTGGTTGCGCTGGCAAGCAATGTCACTACACCGCCTATTGTTCTGTAGTATAGCTTTCCGTCCGTAATATTAATAGCTAACTCACCCAGTTGCAAATTACTTGCATTGGGTTGATTTGACGCAGTGGTACTGTAGTATAGACTGACTGGTGTGTAGCCTGATTGTGCCATTTATTATCCCTTGTAGAACTCTAAATTTTCTTTTAGTCGTTCATCGTTTGGTTCTAATTCCACGGCGATGGTGCCGTGCTCAATTGCTAATTCTTTTAATCCTAGCCAGTGTGCCGATATTGCCAGTAAGTCGTGTGGCTTATAGCCCCACACACTTGGATCCATCGTGTACACTAGCTCTTTATCTCTAATTGCCAGTGTATTACTGGCCGCTGCAAAGCACTCTTCCCACATGCTTTTTCTGTAACACGCCATCGCTAGATCGCACCATGCCTCACGGGTCTGAGGTGCCTCTGCGCATGCTCTTCTGTACCACACCAAGCCATCCCAGCCTAGTTCATCGTAAGCCTTGCCAAGTAATCTCATGGCGTACGATCTTTCGTTTGGCCATGTTGCTCTTGGCATCGCTAAATACTTATTCAAAGCATCTATGGCCTCTTGCCACTTTGAATAAAAAGTCAGCTCTCTTGCATAGTAAAACGCGTTACGAGGACAATCTGGATCTTCAGTTACCGCAACATGCAACAAGTCTAAGTATTGTCCCCTTGACTTTGTTGGGTCTGGCTGATGTACTGCGAGCAACATGTCAGTGTGCGCCCAGACTTCAGTAGTGCGGACATCAGGTACGGGGTACTCGTGACAAGGATGATGCCAATGATAACCCCTACGGTGGTGTATCTTCTCGTAGAAAAAAGCAATACCACAACCCCAATCAAACTTATAGCGCAGACGAGTGGTATCATCTTTCCATACCCTTTCTATTTCTTCCCGCCACCCTGGCTGAAGTACTTCATCCAGATCAAGACTAATACATACATCAATATCAGCAGGGAGCAGATTAAGCGCAGTATCTCTGGCTTTATCAAATCTCCAAGGGCTAACGCAAATGTCATATACCTTAGCTCCACAGTCTTTTGCTAGTTGCACCGTATTGTCTGTTGATCCTGTGTCTGCTATCAAAATAACATCTGCGTCTTTAGCCGCATCACAAAACCGTTGTACAAATTGTTCTTCATTTTTACAAATTGCATATACAGCAATTTTCATGGTACTTCCTTTTGTTATTATGTCCAGTTACCGACTGTTGTTGCTGTACTTGTTGCGCTTACTGGGGTAATTTTAAAGTATGATCCTGGCTGAACAATCGCGGCCGCGGCAGTAGTTAATGAGACTTGCGGAATAATAGTGCCAGCAACAGTTACACGGATAAAACCTTTAATCAATGCACCACCGCCAACAGTTGTAGAAGAACCAGTAAGGGTTGTATTAGCCGCACTATTGATGGTCGTATATACAGAGTTAGCGTTACCAGTAGTAATAGTAGTTGCTGTAGCATTTCCTTTAGTAGCCCATGACTGCCAGTTTTGTGTAAATGTTGCAGTCCCAGCTAAAGCAAAACCAAATGAACCAGAAGTAGTTGACATAGCTAGTAAAAAATATTGGCACTCAAATTCATATAAGCCAGTTGATACCGCTACTGCACCATTGGTAGAAGCATTTAATAACTTTTGAGCCGCACTTTGTGATGTTAGCGTATACGCAGCAGTTAATGCTTGCAGTTGATATGTTGGTGCAAAACCCCTTGAAGTACCAAATGGGGTGAAGTATTTAGCTACACCGTCAAACTCAATAGCACCTTGTGCTGCTGCAGTTAAGTTAGTACCCGTGGTTAAATAAATTGGTGCTCCGCCTGCGCCAGCCGTTCCAGCAGATTGCGTAATAGTAGTAAATTTACCAGTAGTCGGTGTTGTTGCACCTACAGTACCATTCAAAGGACCATTAAAACCAGCAGCAGTTAAAGTCGTACCGTCAAATGTTAAGTTGGCAGAACCAGTTAAAGCGCCAGCAGAGTTGTATTGAACTTGTGTGTTTGAACCACCAGCGCCTGCAGTGACTGCTGCCCAAGTACCATCGCCACGTAAATAGTTGCTAGAAGACGGAGTGCCTGTTACTGGGTTTGCGGCTGGTGCAGTTACAGAAGAAAGAACAGTTCCACTTGCAGGAAGGGTTAATGAAGTTGTAGCACCAACAGTAAGCGTTGTAGCAAAAGCACCTGAAACAGTTAAATTACCACCCAAGGTAATAGTTTTACCTGTATTAGCTACGCCTGTACCACCATATTGACCAGCAATTAAACTACCATTCCAAGTACCTGTACCAATCGTTCCTACTGTTACAAGGTTAGCAAGAGAGGTTAAAGATGTATTACTTGTGGCTGTAATGTTTCCAGCGGTTGTTGCTGTTCCTGCGGTTGCAGCACTTAGGTTAGCTACTTGAGTAGTTGAAGCTACGGTAAATGGTGCAGTGCCTGTGGCTACTGTTGAATTAAGCGGTATAGATAAGTCAAGGGCGGTGCTTTTAAGCTGCATTTTCCAAGCTGATTTAGCTGCGCCAAAGCTACCTACATACCATTGGTGGTAATTTTGAGTTCCTGTAGAGTCTGTAGCGTAGACTAAATTACCAGTTGTACTTGACCCACTTGGGGCTGACATGATTAGGTAACCTTCATTAGCCCCATATATTGGATATGTGGCATCTGAGTAAGTTGAGCTAGTGATACCCATATCAATATAGCCAGAAGCATCTGAACCATTATCAGGGTATGCTGCTAAATCTGAAGAAGCGCTTGAGCCATTATTATCATTATGAATATAAATTTGCACATAGCCAGTAGAAGAACCAGCAGCAGCAATAATAGGGTTTGTTGCACCGCCCACAAGAGTTCCATTACCAACATCTAGGAATCGAGCAATTGACCAATCACCATTATTGTTAATAGAGCCTAATGAGCTACCAGCAACGCCGCCATTGTAAAAAGCTAAACCATCTGAACCACCTACGCTAATACGCCCTAAAGAAGAACCAGAATCATAGTCAACAACAATACC
>SESF01013183.1_pt1 | contig 16379 bp, 15 predicted proteins | sample 3171521 | NCBI WGS metagenome assembly SESF01 (sample SAMN10866945, study PRJNA518727) | freshwater metagenome | biome: subpolar coniferous forest; feature: holomictic lake; material: water; isolation source: holomictic Lake 227, 6 m and 8 m depth | place: Canada: near Kenora, Ontario | collected...
TTTGGCGAACTGTTTCATCCGGTAATCAGCAGGTTCTCCGGCATGATAAGCGAGAGTTCCGGCAGAATCGCAGAGCAATTCATTTCCGAGACCTTCATTTTCTGTCATTGCATTGAACACAGCTTCGGCGCTGGGGCTTCGGCAAATATTCCCCAGGCAAACAAAAAGTACATGTTTCATTGGATTTGTCTTATGGAAGACAAAAGTATCGTATATTTTCTAATTCGAAAGCCAAGTGAGTTTCTATAGCCAGCGATAGACCAGACAGTGGTGAATGAGTTCGGTAATATTGTGGGTCATTGTTTTTTCCATACAGTTTCGTTTGTGGTTTTTAATGGTATGGATACTCAGGTTGAGTTTGTCGGCAATCATCTTGCTGCTCTGCCCCTCATGACAAAGCTTAATAATTTCGAGTTCACGCAGCGACAAGAATGAATCACATTTTTTCGTATATACTTTGGAGAATACCTTCTGATATCCAATATGTTTTGAATACCGATAGATGGTAAGGTTTATTGTTTCATCCGTTTTTATGTCGCCGATTTCTGTAAACGCTTTCAGATTCAACACTGGGCTTCTGGAAGATACGGGTCTGGAAAAAGTTCCCTCGAGTAAAAACTCTGAGATGGTTTCGTTCTTATGAATAAAACGATGATTGAATGATAATCGGTAATCCTCTATTTCATTGGGCGGGATAGAATTAATAAACCGAATGATGTCAGGAAAAACATTTTCTTCCCACAGTTTTCGGTCTTCAGGATGAAATTGGAGAGCGTGGAATTCATGCGTTTCATTCAAAAGGTCATTGTGAAAACATCTGTGGCAGTGCTCATATATGCATGCAAACTGTTTGCCTGAATGATCGACTAAACAACAATCGAAAAAGAATAAAGGCTTATTCTCATGCAACTCTGAACCAGAAGATACCCGGGCTGAATTCGATTTTTCTTTGTCAGCTTTTTTTTTGATCACAAAGTGATTCTTGAGCGGATAATCCAGAATACTATTTTCACTTTTCATGATACGGGGCTTTATGGAGTTTGTGAAAATTCAAAAAAATGCATTGAGCATACCTAACATTTATTGATTCCGGAAAATATCAAAAAGTAACCCTCTGTTTTAAAGAAAAAAAGATCTTTTTTCTTTGAATTGATAAAATGGTTCAAGTAAAATGTCAAAATGTAAAAAATGACACTTTCGTGCTATTGACTCAAAGGAATTTATGATTGTAAATTTGATTGATTATCAATGAACTGGCAGATTGACTTGAATGCTTCCGTTTTAGGAGGTATCATAATGAAAGGAAAAAATATAAATCTAAAAAAGAATTAATTATGGAATCAATGATTCGCAGAAGATTAAAGATGGGGTGGTTACCCGATTATCCTGACTTCAGGGATTTAACCATTGAACATGACAATGTATCCGACCGGATGAAGGGATTGGGTCAGGATTCAGTAAAGAAAATGCTGTCGAAAGCCGGAGTGCAAAAAACAGCTAAAACAACATTACCGAATTCAGTTTCTCTTATCAACTGGTTTTCGCCCATCGAAGATCAGGGCAATCTCGGCTCCTGCACGGCAAATGCCGGGGTTGGAATGGTAGAATATTTTGAACGGCGGGCTTTCGGGAAACACATTGATGCTTCGCGGCTGTTCCTCTATAAAGCAACCCGGAACCTGATGAAAGAAACAGGCGATACCGGGGCTTTCCTGCGCAGTACCATGGGAGCATTGGTACTTTTTGGCGTTCCTCCGGAAGATTACTGGCCTTATGATGTGACTAAATTTGATCAGGAACCCACTGCTTTTTGCTATGCTTTTGCACAGAACTATCAGCCAATAAGTTATTACCGGCTCGATCCTCCGGGAACAAAGCATGATGAATTGCTGACCCGTATCAAAACGAATCTGGCAGCCGGGCTTCCTTCCATGTTTGGTTTTACGGTCTACAGTTCTGTAAGTCAGGCCAATCAAACTGGTGGCAAAATTCCATATCCAACCAAGGGTGATAAAATTGAAGGTGGACATGCAATTGTTGTGGCAGGTTACGACGATAACATAAAAATTAAGAATACAAGCCCGGGCGGAATAGAAACTACAGGTGCATTTCTTATCCGAAATTCATGGGGCACCAGTTGGGGCGAAAATGGCTATGGCTGGCTTCCCTACGACTATGTTTTGAAAGGTCTGGCTGACGACTGGTGGTCACTCCTGAAGAATGAGTGGGTGAATACAGGAAATTTTATGCCCTGAAACCTAAAGATTGAAAACTGCCAAATATGCATAGTCGCTTTTACTATAATTTTTTAAAACGGAGTTGCCGAAAATCCGCAGCAAAGAGTAGGCAAATAAAAATTTAATGCCATGTCAGACAAAAATCAATTCTCAACAATTCCCTGTTGCCCGGAATTACTAAAAGACAACAACTGCGATGTTTTCTTTTTTACACGCACTTTAAATTATCCTTTTATTTATAGGAAAGATTTAAGGTTGATGATACAGCTTGTGCTGGGCTTCAAGCTTTCACGCTGTACAAAGGGTCTTGCACTGGGCGATCCTGCATATACAATCACCTTGCTCCCGGGCGAAAAGGTAAAATTATTCACTTCCGACCGAAGGACCTCATTTACTTATGACAGTGCAACACAGCTTAGCTATCGAAGCGAGCAGATGTCCGAAGAGCAGTATTTTATGAAAGCAACCCAATCGTATTACAGCGACCTGGAAAATTCCCAGTCCGGCCACTCCGTTGAAACAGATAAAACTCACTGGGATTTTAACGGATCGGCGGGCGGTGGTATCAGCCTGAATCCCTTTGATCCGGGAGTACACGGCAGCACCTCCTCGTCAACTAATCATAGCAGCACTTCCACGCTGGATTACCTGAACAGGCAAAGCTCCAATATGCATGCATCTGCAACGCAGGCAGTCAATGCCACTCATCAGGCTCATTCCATATCGATTGGTAATGTGGCTACCCGGACGCATGCCGAAGGTCAATCAGAAGACCATTTTGAATCTTCATCCCGTGAGTTCAGCAATGAGAACAATTGCCATGCATTGTCTTATATTTTTTATCGCCTCAATAAAAGGCAGGAATTAAAGTTTGAATTGGTGAGCATTGATGAAATAATTTCTTTTCCATCTAACCTAAGTAATTTAACAAGAACTCAACCTGTAATCACACCAGCCATGTATCAGGAAATCCTGAAAGAGTTGCGTTTAGAACTCATGACAACGGGCATTCTTGATGAAAATGGAGAGGTATCGAAAGCTTTAAAAAAGAAGTTCGATTTTGAAATGGAGTTCTCGTTGCCAACTGCCGGCATTCAGGTAAAAGGTTGCCTCGACGAATGCAATACCTGCGAACCGGAAAGAGAACGGTATCACAAGTTACAGAACGATTTGCTTGAAAAACAGATTGAACTGCTCGAGAAGTCGCAGGAATACCGATGCTGCCCGGTAGCACCCAATGTGACTAATGTTTGAAAAATGAATTGTTAACGAATTAATCGGAAACAGCCGAAAATCCGGAAAAAGAGTAGGCGATTAAAACAATATATCCATGATAATTTCCATGCAAGGTAATTGGGCAATTACCGTAAAATCAAAAAGTGCCGCTTTTCCCCAGCGTTTTATTGTACAGGGAGCCGCTTCAGGCAATGGAATACATTCCGGAGTGCCGGGTACATTTGTTTATGTAACTGGCAATCAATGGTCAATTGCTATCCAGAACGATCCCGGTACTGGTTGGCGAACTTCACAAACCCAGCTGAAATTTCCACATCAAAATGGCAGCTTTTATGAATTTGACATTTTGTCGGATGATGGTGGAGGTAACGATACAGATTTCAATGACCTGATCCTGACTTGCTCAACGTACGCCAATATCAACGATTTTATGATCTACGGAAATGTAACCCTTTACAGCGGAGCTTGTATATTCAACCCTTGCCGCAGATTTCCGTTTGTGATCGATACTTATCCGGGCCTGATAAAAGCTTTAAAAAACCCTTTCATTCTCGATTATATTGAAAAGTATTATCCGGAACGAATTCCACCGATTAAAGTTAATCCAAATCCACCCGACCCGGCACCCTATTTTAAACCGATGGTTTTTGATTTGAGCCAGGAAGCCACACAAGCTAAATCATCGCTGCAGTATACGCGCAAGGCTGTTGTTGCTGACAACAAAAAAAGCACATCCAAAGTAGCCAATGAAATGAATTCCAGTTTTGCGGCTTCAAATTTCGATTTGGTTCGTTCTTCTCAGGTAAATCTTGCAACACAGGCAATGGCTCTGTCTTCAGACAAAATACAACTGGCAAAAAATATTGGCGATTTGTATTCACGCTGTCGAACCAATTCAGGTTCTAATTTGACTTTAACATTCGAGGAATATGACCGGAGCGCAGCTGAATTAGCCGGTGGGGCTTACACCGGAACCGGAAACCGGCGTTTGCTGGGCGATACAATTACCGATATGAACGGGAATTATATTTTCCGTTTCAGTTTTGACATGACTTTTCCGGGATTGGAAGATTCGTCTGACATTGCTCCGGGAGAAGATGTCAATGTAGTCATGTATCCTGATGTAATTGTGAAAATTGTTGAATATTCGCCTTTTCAGGTCAGATACGAAAGTGCGCCTTATTACAACATCCCGAATCTGAAACGAATAGATATGTGCCTGCCCGAATCATCCATCCATGTTTCATCGGCATGCTTTAACGGGAATTTGATCGGAAGCCTCGGGAATATTTTCATCGGCGGAAATCAAAATACCTCGGCATCAACCTTATCTCCAAATCTGACCCGTCACGGCAATTCAAATTACCTCGAATCGACTGGGATTATTTCAGTTAACAGTCCGCTTGCCGGATTCAATGTGGAATGTTCTGCCTGGGGCGGAACCATTGACATGCGGGGATGCATGTACAATGCAATAAAGAGTGCTGCCGATAACAAGGTAAAATGGTACACTATCCAGATTTGGCGCGAAGGAACTTCCGGATCGGGTTATGTGAGCCAGAATTACAAACATCCGAAATTCTCCAAACGGAACCTTCCCAATTACATTGGCGACGATGTTGGCCCTTTTTATCCGAATGTGGGAGGCGCTTTAAACGGAACGGTTCCGGCCTATACCAACATTCAGCGCGAAATATTTGCCGACGGAATTGATTGGGAATTTTCCAATTTCGATCGTTACATGCAACTTAACACGGCGCTTTATGATATAATCGCTGGAGTGCGGACTCCCGGAAGGTTCTTTGTCAGGGTGGATGGATACGATGCATTGGGTCAGCATGTTCCGGCGGTTACCGATTTAATCGCCCTATTTATTGACAACAACGGTCTCAATTTCCAGATGACAGCCCCAACCCTGAACGATCCAACCATTGTAGATGCGGGCTGCGGTTTATATCGCCTGACTGATTTACAGATGAAAACTCCAATCGTGTTTTCGTTCGAAGCCAATGACCCCGAAGGATTTGTCGATAATTATGTGTTGTCAATGGGAAGATGCCCGGGAACCGCACTTGACTTGAACGCGAATATCGAAGGAAACTTTACACTTACCGGCGGACATACTTTTCCCGGAGGAAGTAATCCTGTCAATACCCACTTTTTGTGCCCCGGATACAAAGGGACAATTGATGATTACAGTACCGCCGGAATGGTTAGTGTTCAGATACAGCCTCAGGCAATTGGCGACGGATGGATTAAATCCGGAGAATACTTTACGGTTTATTCATTCTCGTTAACAGCAAACCAGCGGGTAACGAACGGGTATAATGGTGGACTTTCAGGCACTTATCAGGGATACGGCCAAATTATGATGGAACGACTAAACCCATGATGACCATCGACATTGCATCATTTGGTATCTGTTCACTTGCGATTTGGAGAATTACGCATTTGTTGTCACAGGAAGATGGTCCATTTGATTCAGTGATCAAGTTCAGAAAGCTATTCGGGCAAGGCTTCTTCGGAAACCTGCTCGATTGCTTTTATTGTCTCAGTATATGGATGGCTGTGCCGTTCGCCATTTTTCTTTGCCGCGAATGGATTCAGGGAATTATCGTATGGCTTGCACTTTCAGGCACTGCATGCCTTCTATATAAATTAACCGACAAATAATACACAGAATGAACTGTTGCGGAAACAAAAGAAAAGAATGGATGAATGAAGTGAATTCCTCTAATCATCAGGAAAAGATTGAAAATGTATTGGACACTTTAACAGAAGATAAACCTGACCGGGTATTTGAATATACAGGTAAATATTCACGAACTTTTATTGGTGCAGTTTCAGGAAAATCATATCAATTCAGATTCAGAGGCGAAAAATTAAAAGTTGACTATACCGACTCTTTTGCACTGATAGCTGAACGGGATTTGATGATTCCTGCGGAAAGGACAAACGCTGCAGAACTTTGATTTTGCAAGTGACTTTCTGAAAACCATGCCAATTTGCTTAATTTTTGGTATCACAAAACATAAAAAAAATCAAAACTACAACAACTATGAAACACAATCCTATTTTGAAAATAATTACCGCCATGGTTTTAATGATGGTAATTGCAGGTTCGGCGGCATATTCTCAACCCAATGGGCCAGGTGTTGAATCGACTTACAAAATCAAACAGGTTTTTGTTCCTGAAGAACGAAGACCTCCGGTTGAATACCGTTTGGAACAGGTGCCTTTTAAAAATGCCGGAGGTCAACTGCCAACTTACGAAGGAGAAAATTTCCAAATTAATGTCAACGGGCAGTATGTGAAATCTCAGGATGACGCGAAGAAAGTGATTTCTACTTTCCTCGAATCGCTGAAAAGCCCGTTGCGACTCGATAAAGATATGCGTTTGAACATTGAGGCAACCACGGCAAAATCGGATGGAGGTTACATAGACGAACAGATCCGCATTGGCAAGGAAACCACCAAAGGAAGAATCCAGAAAGAAATGCTCAATGTCAGTACTTCTTCCGACAACATGCTGAATGAATTGGGAAATGAATTAAAAAAGCAGTCGAATGTCACGGTTTCTGTGTACCGTTTCGATCAATACTTTGAAGATGTGATGATTGACAATACGGCCGTCAGTATTACCAACCGGAACGAGAATGAAATTGTTTCCCTTCAGGGAAAGTTTTACAACACCGTAAAACCAACAAACGGAAAATCGTTGCCACTTAAAGACGCCACTGCAAAAGCCATGGCCCAGATCAGATCGGAAAATAAAATTGATGTGATTAGAGCAAAAAACATCGGAGAGATAGTCTTGCTTCCATATGACGATGGTTTTAAATATGTCTGGAAGACTGAAATCACCGCTGAAGGAGACTACCAGGTCTGGATCGATGCCGATTCAGGAAAAGTACTTCAGTTGTTCCCCTTGTTCTTTTTTGATAATGCAAAAGGACTGGCATTCTATCCTGATCCCAATTCGCCAACCAGGGAAATGACTTTTGATGTTGATGCTTCATCAAATGGTGTCTATACCTTGAAAAATACCGGAGTAGTTACCCTGGCCAATGTCGGAACTGACGGTACTTCAGGAATTGTAACCGTACCCGACGATGGTTCTGGTACTGCAAATTTCAATATTTCACCCATAAACGGAACCACAGTGGAAAGAACCAGTCAGACCGGTTATAACGGACTCTTCCAGCAAGTGAACATATACGCTCACATTTTTAATGAAAGGAAGACCTATATGCTTCTGGGAAGTCAGGATTTTGGTCAGGTGAATGTGACATTTAACAAGGTCGGAGGAAATTCATTTTGTTGTCCTCCAGCTTTCCATATCGGCGATGCAACTACTTCCGCTTCCACACTCTGTAACCCGGCTGGTGCAGGTGTCGCTGTTTTTAATGCCGGATGCGACGGCACGGTTATCGCCCATGAATTCGGACATCGTTTAAATGGTCTGCAATACGGGGTTGGCGGCGGTTCCATGACGGGTGCCATCAATGAAGGACTGGCGGATTTTTGGGCCTGCACCAATTTTAACACCAATGTTTTTGCCGGTTGGTGGGGACACAATTGTGCCGCACCCACACAAAGCGGTTGGTGCCCGAGAGCATCCGAATCGCTGGATGTATTTCCGGAGCATAAAAATTTAACCGATGCTTCCAACGAAGTTCACTCTGCCGGACAAATCGTTTCATGGGCGCAATGGAGCTCGCGACAGGGAATGAATGATGCTTTCGATCTTGGAACACTGAGTATTAACATGAATACAATCAAGGCAATGACTACTGCCGGAGTTGGCGTGCTTCTCGACGGAACCGACAAATCAATACACGATTCTTACCTCAATTTACTGAAGCAACTTGCGCCACTTTACAAATCATCGCGACTGGTTCATAAATTGCTTGCCGGATATGCCCGAGCAGGAATCTTTTTATCGCCCAAAGATGCAATTGTCGATATTGATCACTCGTATTTAAACCGTGCAAGTGCAGCAGGTCCTGTATTCACTGTTTGGACCGGCGATGACTATACTTTTTCGGGAAGTAACGTGGTAACCGGAGGAACACTTCCATTTAACACCGAGTATCAGTTTGAAGTGGCTAATGATGAAGCATTTACAATGAATCATATAACCAGTGCATGGCTTGGTGGCGTGGTCTCAGCTGCAGGTGGCACGGTAACATATGCAATGCCGGTAGCTGACTGGAATACTTTGAAATCAGGTTCCGATCTTTTTTACAAAGTAACGACCCGCGATGCTGCCGGGGGAAACCTGCGCAGTTCCCTTCAGCCCGGAAATAACTTTCTGGCGGTGAATGTTCCTTCCGGGAGGGCTGCAATTAATGGTACCGGAACAAAAGATTGTTCGTGTACTGCTTCAGCATCAAACTCATCATCCAAAATGGCATTGATTCCTCTTCTTCCGTTGCTCGGTTTAATTGTGTACCGAAGAAGAAAAACTATAACAGTATAACACTGGAAATGAACTATGCGTCCAAGGCTCATTGAATATTTTAATCATTTGTTTCACACCGATATATTCAGTTATCTGATTCCTGATCCGTCCGTGGTGTATGCCATCATGCTCGGATTGGGAATCGTTGTGTTGTTGAAACGCTGCAAATCATCGGGTCTGGATACCCATCATGCAGCTGGTATTGCCTTGTGGGGATCGGTCGCAGCAATACTCGGAGCCCGGATTTTTTACTTGGTTCAAAACATCAGTTACACTTATTCACATCCTGAAATTTTGACGGAACTAAACGGCGCCACCGTTTCGTTTGGTGTTTACCTCGGAGGAATGGCTGGAATTGTTTTGTATGGCGCTTTCCATCGGATTTCCCTTTGGAAATACCTTGATGTGATTGCATCGGTTCTGGGAATTGGCCCCATGGTCGGTCGCTTTGCCTGCTTTCTGAATGGATGCGATTATGGTACATTGAGCAATCTGCCTTGGGCGGTGCAATATCCGGTTGGCAGTTATGCTTATTTCGACCATTTGAATAAAGGACTGATAAGTTCTGGCGACATCCTTGCATTGCCGGTTCATCCGGTTCAGCTTTATTGCGTGCTGAAAGGAATTATTTTGTTTTCCCTCTTCTCCTTTCTATGGAAGAAAGATCTTTTTAAACCCGGAGTTCTGTTCTTTCTCTTCTGGATGAGTTATGCAGTATTTCGGTTTATGATTGAATTTTTCAGGGGAGATGAAAACAGGGGATGGGTTGGACATTTTTCAACCGGACAATTTATGTCGTGTGCAATCTTTCTGGTTTCACTTGGCATCTTGATAGTTAAGTACAAATGGGGTGTAAAAAAACACGTTTCTTATAGTGAATCCAGAATATATACCTGAGGATGAATTAGAAATGAACAATTTGATAGAATGAATTCTGTTGTGTTAGATATTGTCATCGGATTGGTATTTATTTATCTGCTTTATAGTCTTCTTGCGACTATTATTCAGGAAATAATAGCCTCATACTTTGGGTTCAGGGCTAAGATATTAGAGCGTGCCGTGTTTCGGATGCTCGAGGATGAAAATAAGTTCGCTTCAAGGTTTAAAAGTGTTTTGTATTTGTTTAAGAAATCAGGAAATGGCGGTGAGTTGAATTCTACCTCATACATATATTATAAACATCCACTGATTCAATTTCTGGCAGAGCGCAACAATCATGGCAAACCGTCCTATATTAATAAGCAAACTTTCTCGAAAGTAATTGTTGATTTACTTCGGGGCAAGGATGTGAAGCCGGGAGATGATTTCAAGTCATTGATTCAAAAATCGTTGGATGAAAAAAAGACCAATTGGGGCGAAGCAAATATCAACGAGCAAACATTAAGTTACCTGAAATCAATTTGGGCTGATGCTGAAGGCGATGTCGTAAAATTCAGGAAGCATCTGGAGACCTGGTTCGATGAAACAATGGATCGAGCTTCAGGGTGGTATAAGAAACATACGCAATTTATTTTATTCTTCGTCGGCTTGGCAATCGCGATTGTATTTAATGTGGATACAATAAAACTTGTGAATAAATTAGAGAAAGACCCAAAACTCAGGGAGCAGATTGTTCAGCAGGCCGATGCTTTTATTAAAGATCACCCGAATTTGGATACCGATCTGATGAAGCAGAAAATTGAATACAAAAGAGCTGCTGCAGAGCAAGAAAAAAACGACTCGTTAAAGAATAATTATCTCAGTGGAAGTTACCTCAAAGATTCATTGGAACTGGTCAAATACCAGTTTCTAATGGCGCGGCGAGACACCTTAATCAACCGGGCCGAATCTTTTATGAAGAATGATATCAGCAATGTTCATCATGCAATCGGTCTTGAATGGGAATCCTATGAATGCACCACTCATTATTTTGTTTGTATTTTAAAATCGCTTCTGGGGTGGGTTATTACCGCATTGGCTCTTTCATTAGGCGCTCCATTCTGGTTCGACCTTTTGAACAAATTAATGAAATTGCGTGGTTCAGTGGCAACACCAACTTCGGACAACAAAGAAAAAAAACAAGTTTAGCTTAAAAAATTTCTTTCTGAAATAAATAAAAGATATATTGGTCTTAAAATATGAATATAAATAATTCATGCTGAAAAAACAATTGGAGATATCGATGATAGCTCATTTTTTTAACAAATCTAATCTGAGAGATGCCGAGTCATAAATTTGATATCATTCCTTTCAGAGCCTATGATGGTTTTGAATGTAACCTCTGGCGGTTAAAGCACGATCGATCAAAACATCGGGGGCCGGTCATGCTGGTGCATGGTGCGGGTGTTCGTGCGAATATTTTCAATCCTCCCAATGAAGTCAATTTGCTGGATATGCTTGCCGATGCCGGATATGATGTATTCCTCGAGAACTGGCGTGCAAGCACGGAGTTCCCCGAAAATAAATGGGATTTGGATGTGGTGGCAAAAAACGACCATCCGGCAGCCATCCAAAAGGTCTGTGAAGTGAGTGGTTCCATCCAATGCAAGGCGATAATTCATTGCCAGGGCTCTACAAGTTTCATGATTTCGGCAGTTGAAGGTTTGGTTCCACAGGTGACAACGATTGTGTCTAATGCGGTTTCGCTTCATCCGGTTGTTCCTTCCTGGTCGCACGTAAAACTGGATGTGATACTTGAAATGGCTGGGTTGATTACCGACTACATCAACCCGCGATGGGGCGATTATTCACCTGATTTTCGTTCAAAACTTTTCAAAGCATTGGTACTCGGCACCCATTTCGAAAAGGATACCACGGTTGGCAAATTCGTAAGTTTTACTTATGGTGCAGGGTTTCCGGCATTATGGGAACTGGAGAATCTCACCGATGAAACGAAAGAATGGATCCGGAATGAATTTGGTCCGGTACCCATTCATTTTTTCAGACACATCCGGAAAGGAGTTCATTATGGCTCATTAGTTTCTGTTGACGGAACGAAACATTACGCTAATGAAAATCCGGCAACCGACGCCCGGTTTGTCTTTTTTGCCGGAAAGCTGAATAAATGTTTCCGGAGTGAAAGTCAGGAGAATTCTTTCGAATATTTCAACCGGCTAAAACCCGGATTTCATAAGTTGTATCTGTACGATACCTATAGTCACCTGGATATTTTCCTGGGCAAGAATGCACATCAGGATGTGTTCCCGGTGATGATTGAAGAACTGAATACCTGAGTAAATGAATTCAAATAACAGTTAATTAATAATTTCCATTACTATGTCAATACCAAAACGAATCAGAGATTATGAAGGCCGATATGCCATGGTCGATGGGATAACATTTCATCTGCCTGTAAGCGCAACCCAGTCACCTGCCCTGATGGCCGGCTTTTTTTGTGACTATGAAAAGGCAAATGCGATGTTGCCCGGAAATGAATTGCATCCGGTCAAAGTATCTGGTAAGGCTGTTTTTATGGTCACGGTAATTGATTACCGGCACACAACCATCGGGAAGTACATTGAATACAGCATTGCACTGGCAGTAACCAGGGGTAGTAAACCAGCTCCGGCCTTGCTCCCGGTCATGCTGATGAAAACCTATAAAACGGGTCAGTTTATTTTAGACCTACCGGTAAGTTCAGAAATATCGGTTAAAGGCGGAAAAGGAATCTGGGGAATGCCCAAGCATAAGGCAAACCTCGACTTTATCGAGACAGATAACCTGGTAAGCGCTCAGTACGAACTTGATGGGCAATTTGCCTTCCGGATCGAAATCGACCGACCTAAAAAGGTTATTTTTCCAATAAACATCGGTTCGATAAACTACAGCCATTTCCGGAATATGCTGATGGCATCGTACATTAATTTCAAGGCTAAAGCCGGAATTAAATTCGGGAAAAGTGCAACCGGCCGCTTGTTTATTGGAGACCATCCACGCACCAAATTCCTAAAGGATCTGCAGATTCAGGGCAAACCATTCTTTACCATGTACATGCCTGAAACCAATGGCATTTTGGATGATCATTTCGAATGCTGGTTCATGACTTATGCGGATAAGCCAACTCAGGTTACTCCTGAAGGCTTCGAAAGCGTGATAAATCTGGGATTAAACGAAGATTGGCTGCCCGCTCCATCCATTACCGATTACGAAAAATTTAAAATCTAAATACATCGACTATGAACTCGAAATTAAAAAATACACTGCTGACCATCAATAATGGTTATACCTTTTTTGTATCATCCATGCATATGGGCCTGATGACCTCATTAGTTCTTTTCTGGTATGCAAGCTGGGAAGGATTAACAATTGATACGATTCAAAACAATTTTGGCATACCGGCACAACTGGCAACCAAACTGTTTGTGATCCTGATTCCGATCATGATGATCACTGCAAGCATCGCGATTATTTCTGAATGGAAAACTTCGTTGAAATGGCCTGCAATCCTGGTCTTGATAGGTGTTATGGGTTCCACCGGAATGGCAAAATATTTTATATTTCCGATCAACGACATCATTTATGCAGGAGTTAAAACCAACGCAGAATTAAAGACTTTGTTGATGAGGTGGATGGTTCTGAATAACTGGCGCGTATTTTTTAGCGTGCTCACCTGGGTCTCCATGTTTACATTTTATACCATGAAAATTAGTCAGAATTCAAAATGAAATGTCTATCACGAAATCCTAACATATAGTTGGCTGATTATTAAACCAAAAATGATGTCAATGCTTTTTTTAAGCCTCACCCTGTGGGGGAGGTTTGGAGGGGGCTTTAAATTATAAACACATGAAAAAATACATCCGGCTTATTCTGCTTTTGATTTCAGTAACCACATTGATTTCAGGAGCGATGCAATTAGTAGCACCGGCATTTGTGCTGAAATTCGTGGGTGCGGCCATTGATCAAAATACCCGCCAAATGTTTGCTACCATCGGCATGTTCATGTTTCTTTTTGGAGGAATGATGATTCATGCCTTGTATCATGAAGACGACAACCGGGTAGTGATATTTTGGTCTGCCCTGCAAAAGTTTGGCGCATCAATCATCGTAGCTATAGGAATTATGAAAGGGGTCTTTCTTCCGGTTGCCGGAATGGTCGCTGCTTTTGACTTTGTTTCCGGAATTCTGTTTCTGGTATACCTGAGGAGTTTGAGGTCAGACATAAAAATTGCTAAAACCAGGATGGCGTGAAAATTATTTCAAACACTACCGAAGTTCATCGTTCACTAATTCTTGCCGGCGGAGGAGCCCGGCTTTCCTATCAGGCAGGTGTTATCATCGCTTTGGAAGAGGAGGGTTTGAGCTTCAGCCATTTCGACGGAACATCCGGAGGAATTTTTAATACGGCCATGCTCAGTTCCGAAATTGAACCCCGTGACATGGCCACCCGATGGCGAAAAGTAAACGTGATGAATTTTACCTCACTGCTACCTTTCCGGAGTTATTTTTCGAAAAGTAAATTTGTAGCTTTTGGCAATGCGGATGGTATTATCAACAAGGTCTATCCTACTTTGGGAATCGATGTACCTAAGATGAATGCCAACACCACCATTGATGCCACGTTCAATGTGTGCAACTTTTCAAAGAAAACCATTGAAGTTTTTTCCAACCGGAATGTGACTTTGCAGCACCTGGTGGCAGGTATGTCGCTGCCCATATTTATGCCTGCTGTAAAAATTAACGGCGATTGGTACACCGATGCGGTTTGGATTAAAGATGCCAATATCACGGAGGCACTGAAACGAAACCCAAAGGAAATATGGCTGGTATGGGCCATAGGCAACTCGCACGAATTTTTAGACGGCAGCTTTCTTCAGTACGTGCACATGATTGAAATCAGCGCTGATGGCGGGTTGCTGCTTGAGATGGAACAACTGGAAAAGCTAAACAGTGTAAAGCCGGAAGAGGAAAAGACGGTACTGCATGTGATAAAGCCGGAGTTCCCTTTGCCCCTGGACCCGGATTTGATGTTCAACAAAATTAATGTGGACGAACTGATTAACCGGGGCTATGCCGATGCAAAAAGTTACCTTCAGCAAAGATCGGAAAGGGGAGTACCGCTTGATTACAAGGCAACGCTGATGAAGGAGCCGGGAGCTTCACTGAATTTCAGGTCGCAGTTTGCAGGAACTCTGGAATGGAGACTCAATCCGGCTGATTTCTGCCTCAATATCAATTTTAATTTCAGACTGATCGAAAATGATTTGGTTTTACGCGCTTATGCGTCTATCTCGATTGATTCCGGTGAATTCCGGATTTCGACTTACAATAACCTGGTAATTCTGGATCAGATCGAACGCGTTTTAACCTTCGAAAATGATTTTGCGTATGAAGATCAGATTTTCCATTTGAAATGCGAGCTCGATTTAATCAGTCCGGTCGATTTGTTGCTGGGCATGGAATTTAAAAAAGCGAAATGTACCATCACCGGCAATCAGTTAACGAAACCAATTTCCGGTGTTCTGAAACAAAAAGCCTGGTTTCGGATTAAAAATGTTCCGTTTATTCATGTTGGAAGCAGCAGTGGGTGGTTCGAAAAATGGAAAGAGAAATTCAGGATTTTAAAGGTGGTTTATGGGAAATAGCAATTTCCCCATCCTGAAAGGACAGCATAATCTGGCCCAGGGCATCGCTCTGGGTTTGAAAACGGGAAAGAGAGTCGTCCGCTACAAAATTAAAACAAAAGAGAAATTCACATTTCGGATGAAAGAGATAATCTACATAACGCGACAAAAAAATGCCGTTCTGTTCCGTCCGAAAGAAGGTTTTTGCCTTGAAAAAAATGTTCTCGCGGACGGATTGATGTTGTATTCACAGATCCCAGGGCGATGCCCTGGGCTATTATATATTGGCCCTTCAGGCCACAAAAAAATATAATATGAGCTCAGACAAGAAATACATCAAGCCCAAAATGGTCAATTGGTACGATGCAGGACAACTGATAGCTACCGGATTGCGATCCCTGATTTCAGGAGAATTTGGGCATTTTGCTGATAAACGCGAACTTCAGGCCGCAGTAAGACCTGATACCGGTGCCGCTGACTTTAGCGATCAGGCTGACCTGTGGATTGATTTTGTTGCGGATACTGGTGATGGATTCAATTCGACCTTTTCTATTGCGAAACTGGTATCGGAGCAAGACCTGAAACTCGCTTTAAAGAGCGATTACCAAATTGAGAACAGCAAGGATATTATCCATAAGCAAGCTATTGTAACTCAACCCGGGAAAATCATCATCTTTGGCGGTGATCAGGTTTATCCGACTCCCGAAATGGATCAGTATGAGAATCGATTTAAAATTCCGTTTGGAACAGCCAATCCTTACAATGAGAATATTTTACCTGGTGACCGGCCAAGGATGTTCGCCATTCCGGGCAATCACGACTGGTACGATGGACTGGGTAATTTCATCAGCCTTTTTTGCCAGAAACGGAGGATTGGCAACTGGCAAACGATGCAGGAAC
>SESF01020854.1_pt1 | contig 16372 bp, 13 predicted proteins | sample 3171521 | NCBI WGS metagenome assembly SESF01 (sample SAMN10866945, study PRJNA518727) | freshwater metagenome | biome: subpolar coniferous forest; feature: holomictic lake; material: water; isolation source: holomictic Lake 227, 6 m and 8 m depth | place: Canada: near Kenora, Ontario | collected...
TTTAATGATCACTACACTAGCTCTGTATTGCCTGGTAGCCACATTGGGCATTCCTGGCTTGGCCGCTGCCCCAACAACCCTTTGCTCCGGAGTGGGACAGTCGGTCCGGGAAGTGCCCGACCAGGCGGGCGAGGATGCGGCGCGCATGGCGCTCGAGGGCTTGAAAAAAGCAGGCGCCTCCGAGGCCTCCACCATTCTCATCATGGCCAGTTCCTCCGTGTTCAAACCCGAGTTGGTGGAGGGGGTTGCCCGGGTTTTCCCGGACAAGACCCGGATTTTTGGCGTCGCCTGTTGGCATCCCATCGGCAATGAGGATATTTTCATCAACCAACCTCTTGACCGCGAAACCAAACAGGCGGAGATCAAAGCTGGGGTCGCGGTTTTGGCTCTTTCCGGCCCCATCACCGTTTCTGCTGCCTCGGCGGAGGCCACAAGCGACCTTGCGGCCTGCGGCACTCAAATCGGCAAAGCCCTGCTTTCGGCCTTGAAGGAATCCTCGCCCGGCAAACTCCTCCTGACCTTTGGACGCCAGCCTTATCGCCAAACTCCCCCTTACCTGGATGGGCTTTACCAAGGTCTGGGGGGCAAGGTGCCGGTTCTTGGGATGTCGGCCAAAGATGACCTGGTGATTTTCCAAGGCAAGATCTGCCAGAAAATCAATGCGGGCCTTTTGCTGCAGGGCCAGTTTGCCATCGCCAGTGACATCCAGCAGGGCCTCGACCTCGCTGCGACAATCAAGGCGGCAGAGGCCGTTTTCAAACCGTCGCCAGAACCGTATGCGGTGGCTTTGATCTCCAATTGCGCAGGGCGGGCGGGGGTTCTGCAACGAAACGGGCAACTTGGCAAAGACTGGTCAACTTTGCGCGATAAAGCGCCAAACACTTCCCTCTTTGGAGGCTATTGCGGGGGGGAAATCGGGACCCACCCCGATGGATCGGCCTTAGCCAGCGGCCATTGCATCAGCATTGTGGCTCTTAAACCCTTGCCGCCCGAAAAATAGGGATCCAAGCCAGGGGCATGCCCCAAACAAAGCCGGTCTGCACCTCCATGAGCAGCAGTGAAAATGGGGATCCAGCAGGGTGGAGGCGAAAGAATCATTAAAACCAGTTCGAGTAGAAGAAATGAAAAAACAACTTAGGAATCAAATAATCACCCAGGTTCTTGTCGGCTGCATGCTGTTTATGGCAGCGGCTGGAAACTGGGCTGTGGCGGCTTCGTCCCGCACGGTGATGCCCCTAGACGGCACATGGCAGGTTGCCGAAGGCTCAATGGAGAAGCCCACCTCGGCTTTTGATCGCACCGTGCCGGTGCCGGGCTTGGTGACATTGGCCACCCCGTCCTTCGACAAACCCGGGCCGGAGGTAATGAATCGTTGTAGTCGTTCTCAAAAGGATCCCAAGCGGGACGCATTCTGGTACCGGCGCACCTTCAAGCTGGAGGGTTCCATTCCGGAAGTGGCGCAAATCAAGGTGTTCAAGGCGATGTTCGGAACGCAGGTCACCCTCAACGGCAAGCTGCTGGGCGTGCACGAGCCGTGTTTTACGCCGGGTTATTTCGACGCCAAACCGGCCCTGAAGAGCGGCGAGAACGAGATCGTGATCCGGGTCGGCGCTGATCGCGATGCCGTGGGACGCTCCCGTCCCGACGGAAAGGATTGTGAAAAAGTACGCTATATTCCGGGCATTTTTGATTCCGTGGAATTAATCCTGGCCGGGACGCCTTTCATTCAAAACGTGCAGGTCGCACCGGATATTGCGCAAGGCAAGGCCCGGGTGCGCATCGAGTTGTCCGCGGCGGGAGAAGTTTCTTTGGAAGCGCGCGAGGCGAAATCGGGCAAAATGGTCGGCAAAGGACAGGCCAAGGCGGAGGGGAAAGTGATCGATACGGTGGTGGCGATTGAGAAATGCCGGTTGTGGTCACCGGAGGATCCGTTTCTCTATGAAATGAAGGTACGGACTGCGGCCGACGAGGTGAGCGTCCGCTTTGGGATGCGCGAGTTCCATTTTGATCCGAAGGCCGGTCGGGCGATGCTCAATGGCAAACCCTATTTCATGCGGGGCAGCAACTTCGTCCTCTACCGGTTTTTTGAGGATTCCGAATGCCGTGGATTGCCGTGGAACGAAGCTTGGGTGCGCAAGCTCCACCAGAAGGTCAAAGACATGCATTGGAACTGCCTGCGCTACTCCATCGGGTTCCCGCCGGAAGCCTGGTATCGCATTGCCGACGAGGAAGGCATTCTCATCGACGATGAATTTCCCGTGTGGTTTGCCAACGAGATGCCGCCCCAGCTATCGAGCGAGGAACTGCAAAGGGAATATGAGGAATGGATGCGGGAACGGTGGAACCATCCGTGCGTGGTGATCTGGGATGCGTGTAATGAGACCAGGAGCCCCAAAACGGGGGAGGCGATCAAAAAAGTGCGCGGCCTGGACCTCTCCAATCGTCCGTGGGACAACGGATGGAGTTACCCGCAGGAACCGGGCGACATGATGGAACTCCATGCGTATAACTACTGCGCGTATGCCATGTGCCTGAGCAAGATGGGACAGATGACCAAGGTGCCGCCTGAAAGCGATGGCAAGCACGCCATCGTCATCAACGAATACGGCTGGCACTGGGTCAATCGCGACGGCACCCCGACCCAGTTGACCTATTATCTTTATGGCAGCCTGGTGGGGCTGGATGCCACCCCGCAGCAACGGTTCCACATGCAGGCGGCCATCCTCGCCACCACCACCGAGTTCTGGCGGGTGAACCGGAAGGTCGCCGCCGTGATGCACTTCCACTCGCTCGGGAATTCGCGTCCCAATGGGGCAACCAGCGATCACTGGAAGCCGGGCCGAGTCGCTGATCTGGAGTGGGAGCCGGAGTTTTACCGCTACGTGCGCGACTCCTTCGCCCCGGTTGGATTGATGCTGGACTTTTGGAGCGAGCGGGTGTCCCCCGGGGAAAGCAGGAAAATTCCCGTGATGCTGGTCAACGATCTGGAGAAACCCTGGAGCGGTCCGGTGGTGTTGCGGGTCAAGCGCGGCGACCAGGTGCTTTTTGAGAAGAGCCAGGAGGCGCACATGGAATCGTTTGGCACAGCGAATCTGGTTTTTGACATGGTCTGGCCGGCTGAATGCGGTTCCTGTGTTCTGGAGGCGGAGTTGACCGGCGCCGATGGCCAACCGGTCCACAGCGTGCGCGACACGGCGATCCAACCGCCGCCGCCCGTGTCCCTGGCGGCGGGCCGCCCCGCAACGGCTTCGGCTGTTGCAAGGCCGTACTTGAGTGCGAAAAATGCGGTGGATAACGATCCGCTTACCTACTGGTCCTCGGGCCCGCAGGATCGCGCATGGTTGGCGGTGGATCTCGGGGCCGAGAAGACGTTCCGCCGGGTGAGAATCAACTGGGAGTTTGCGTTCGCCACCAGCTACTCGGTGCAGGTGTCCAGCGATGGCCAGCAATGGAGGGAAGTCTTTTCAACCAACCAAGGCAAATATGGCGTAACGGATATTCCGTTGGAACCGGTTACCGCCCGCCATGTGCGGGTGGAGGGAATCAAAAACGCCAAAAAGGAAGGCCGAAGCAACAGGGAGGGTTACGGCATCTATGAACTGGAGGTATTCGAGTGAGCAGCCTCACGTTCTGGCAGGTAGTAGCGGATGCTGATGGCACGGGCCTCTGGGGCCAGAGGCCCGCTACCTGCCAGAAAACGACTTTTACCCGTCGGCGTATTTCGGCCCATTGGTCCATATCTGTGAACATCCTCCATCTTTAGATTGAAGGTGCCGCACTTTTCGACCGCCCTTTACATGATCGTTATGACGGGGAGGATTGTTATCAGGTTTTTTTCAGCTTCCCCGCTTAACGGGATTCATTTGGAAGGGCGTTGAGCCACAACTCGTAAACCTTTGCAAAAAGGCGCCCACTCCGTAAGGAGCAGTACTTTCCGGCTCAAAGTGGCGGGGATCAGCTCCCACGGGCTGGACATGAGTCAGCTTGCCCTCCGGGGTAACGCAAGCGGCCGGGGCCGCCCAGGCCTTTTCGACATGGGGCAAAGCGGTGGCCCGATCTAGCAATCCATTGTTGATCCCCCAGGCCAGCCCGTAGCAATAGAACCCCGAGCCGCTGGTCTCTTTCACAGGGTAACTTTCTGGATCCAGAAGGCTGGCCCGCCAGCGTATCTTCCGGCATGTGCTTGGGGGTAAAAACGCACCACGGGTGGTTCTCATACCGGCGATGTTTCGTGCTGACGCTAGCGAGACGGTCAGGCAAGGGCAAGCGCAGGTCGTAACGGTTGATGATGGCGCTATACCCCACCAGCGTCATTTCCGGCTCCGGCAAAGCAAGACCGTGAAAATGGCTTACAGTCTGTGAAAACGGGTTGTTTTTGGCCATTTTTCTGAAAAGTGATGATTCTCAATCTCGGAGTTTGCCATGAAATTTGTTTAGATTCCATGAAAACGATTACAAAGATATGGATTTTGGGAAAAGCGCTTTAATTGTGCGGTCTACTCTCAGCTCGGGCGTAGTCAGTGAAAGCTCCAATCCGTAAGTCGTTCAGAGAGAGGATGGCTCGTTGGGAGGCGAACCATGAACCTTCTGATTGAGGATGGAAGAAGTGGCCGAGTGGTAAATCTTTCCGACTTGCTGAAATCTGCGTAAGTCGTTGTGGGAGAGTGGTGCGCCCGTCAGGAGTCGAACCTGAAACCTTCTGATTCGTAGTCTAGTTCTGGCGGTGTCCTTCTGTGTCTACAAGAGTCCGCTCTTGTCCCAAAAAACTCCGATGCAAGTTGCTGTCTTCAAAACACATAAAACTACTGCAAAATGGACAATCATGGACGAATCAGAACAATTAAGGACGCAAAAAGTGATGCCAAAGTGATGCCCTAAGAAGCCAGTTTGGCAAAATAGATGTGCGTTACTGGAAAGATCGGGTGTGTCGCCGCAAAGGGCTTTGATGACGCTTGGCTATCGAGCCTGTCCGTTGTTAAATGCGGGGGGGATACCGATCCAAGGATCCTCGCTCTCCCCATGCCTCCCAAATCCCAGAAAGCTTCCAACGGTCAAGCTGCCAACCTCGGGCTCCGCCCTCCGAGCACCGAAGCTACAGAGGAAACAAGCGTGACGGAAGCCCGATCCTGTGCCTAGCCTCTTTCCTCCCGTCAATACATTACAACAACCGCCCTCCCGCTTCTTATGCCCGCAAAACGCAAGTCTGCCAAGAAAGCCAACGCCACGCAGGATTCGCCCGATCTCTCCAGCCCTCTCGCCTTGCTGGAGCGTATGATGCAGGAAATCGGGATACCGGAGGAACTTTCCGAAACCAACGAGGAGCGGGCGCAGATGCGTTTCTACGACGCCATGGAGGCCGAGACGCCGCAGGAGATGATGAAAATCCTTGAGGAGGTCCTGAGGCTCGACCCGGACAACGTGGATGCGCGGTTGGTGGTGCTGGGGTTGGCCAAGCCGGGCGAGACGGATGAGATCGAGTCGCTGCGCAATATCGTAGAGACCGCGGCGCGAAAGCTGGGGCCGAAGGGATTCGCGGAATACAAACCGCATTTCTGGGGGTTCTTGGAGACGCGGCCTTACATGCGGGCGCGGCAACAACTGGCGGAGGAACTGGAATCGGCGGGGAGGCTGGAGGAGGCGGTGAAGGAATATGAGGGGATGCTGGAGTTGAACCCCAACGACAACCAGGGCGTGCGCTATTCCCTGCTGGCGTGTTACCTGGCGCTGGATCAACGGGCGGAGGCGCGCGCACTCATCAAGCGGTATCCCAATGATGTGAAATACAATCCGGTGTTCGCGTGGGGGGTGGTGCTGCTGCGTTACCTCACCCCGCGCAAAACCGGGCTGGAAAACGCGCTGGCCGCTGCTCGCAAACAGAACCCGCACCTGGAAGCGTATCTCAAAGGGCACCGGCGGGTTCCCAAGAACCTGCCGAACGGCTACACGCTGGGGAGCAAGGAGGAAGCGATCTGTTACGCCGGGAATGTGATCATGGCTTGGCACCGCCATCACGAGGCGCTCGGCTGGCTGGTTTCGCAAAAATAGGGAAAGCCGAACGAATCCATGGGAAGCTAGCCATGAGCACCCCAAACCAATTCCTTCTCTACACCGCGCCCGACGGGGCGGTAAAGGTGGATGTTTTCTTCAAAACGGAAACCGTCTGGCTGACCCAAAAGGCGTTGGCGGAGCTTTTCGGGGTGGGCGTTCCCGCGATCAACAAGCATCTCAAAAACATTTTCGATTCGGGCGAGTTGAGCCGGGAGGCAACTGTTTCCAAAATGGAAATAGTTCGTGCCGAATGTGGCCGGGAGGTCGCCCGCGAGGTGGAGTTCTACAACCTCGATGCCATCATCGCGGTGGGCTACCGGGTGAACAGCTACCAGGCCACGCAGTTCCGCATTTGGGCGACGCATACGCTGCGGGAGTTCATCATTAAAGGCTTTGTGATGGACGACAAACGCTTGAAACAGGGCAAGCAGGTCTTCGGCAAGGATTACTTTGATGAGCTGCTGGAGCGCATCCGGGAGATTCGGGCCAGCGAGCGGCGATTTTACCAGAAGATCACAGATATTTACGCGCTCTCGGTGGACTACAGCCCCGACGCGCCGCTGACAAAGGAGTTTTTCGCCACCGTGCAAAACAAACTGCACTGGGCCATTACCGGACAGACGGTGGCGGAACGCATCTACTCCACCGCCGATGCAACGAAGTTCTCCATGGGCCTGACGACATGGAAGTCCCCCCAGGGGAAAGTGATGCTTTCCCGCAGGCCATCGCTGATTTTGTGAAAAGCGGCATGGAGCGGCTTCTCAAAGGGGGTTCCCTTGTATTGATCGAGCACCTTTTGCGCGACGAAAAGTCCGAACCCCACTCAAAATAATTCCCTCGCGGTGACGCCCCGCATTCCCTAAAATCGGCCCCACCTATGATCAAGCTGGTCCATTGGGCGCAATTCTCCTGGGATCTTTCCAAAAACCCTCCGGTCTGCCCCGCCCTCCCCCCTTCCTTCTCCATCCGCCGCGCCACCGCCGAGGACCATTCCACCGTCCGCTCTGTCGTGCTCAGTTCCTTTACGCTCGATTCGGATTGGAACCCCTTCTTTGGCGAAATCCGCCCCCTCATCGAAGCGGCCATCAGCGAGGTGTTCCACGAAAAAAGCGAGCCGTTCTGCCTCGTGATCAGCCACGGCCCCCGGATCATCGGGGCTTCCGGCCTTGGCGGCGAACGGGATGCCCGGCGGCACCTGCTCACCGGCCCGTGCCTCTCCCTGGAATACCACAACCGGGGCCTCGGCACGGTGCTGCTGGGGCAGTCGCTCCTGGCGTTGCGCGATGCAGGGGTTTCGACCGTGCGCGGCGTCACCAAGCAAGGCTCGGCGGCGGCGCAATTCCTCTACCCCAAGTTCGGCTCCGTCCGACTGGAGGAAAAACGCAAGCAGAGCGTTTGACCTTGAGCGGCGGGCGACTGAAACCGGCGGTTTCTTCGCAGGCTGTTGAAATAAGGAACGATGGACAGTTTGCAGCAGGTTTTTGGTGTGGGCAAGGAGCCGACCGCTTGGCCTGTATTCGATGAATAAAGGCCAACCAGCACCCCCACGGCAAAAAGATGCGCAACGGTCTGCGCCGCCGCAAAACGCGGCTACAGAAAAACTTAAGCCGCTCTAGCACCAAACTTGCTTATAGAAAGGAATTCCCCATGATTACTTACGCCTACCAAGCGCGCAGTTCCGATGGAAAGACTGTGAGCGGCCTCACGGACGCCATCAACGAAGATAACGCCATCAACGTCCTCATGGCCCGGGGGCTCATGGTGCTGTCGCTGGAAGAACGGTCCGTCGGACGCTCGAACCGCAAAGTCAGCAAGGTCACCACTTCGGATCTCGTGCTCTTTACCCGGCAGCTCGCCACCATGGTGGATGCCGGGCTGCCGCTGCTCACCGGCCTCACCGCGCTCTACGAACAGTGCACCTCCCCCAAACAAGCCGGGCTGCGCTTCATTGTCGGTGAGATCATGGCCCGCGTGCAGGAGGGGGAGACCTTTCACGAAGCCGTCGCCAAGCACCCAAAAATCTTTTCCCGCCTCTACATCTCCATGGTCCGCGCGGGGGAAACCGGCGGTATGCTGGCAGAGATTCTCGACCGCCTGGCCGGGTTCCTGGAATCCTCCGCACGGCTGGTCAAAAAGGTCAAATCGGCCATGACCTACCCGACCGTGGTCATCTGCATCGCCCTGTCGATCACTACGTTTCTGGTCGTGAAAGTCGTCCCGGCCTTCGGGTCCATCTTCGCCGATTTCGGCTCCAAGCTGCCCGCGCCAACGCAATTTTTGATCGATGTCAGCGCCTTCATCCGCGGCAACTGGATCTGGATTGTCGGCATGATCGGCGGCTCCATCTACGGCATTCGCAGATTCCTCGGCACGCAGGCCGGAACGGAGTTCTGGGACCGCTACAAACTGCGCCTCCCGATCGTGGGGCCGCTCACGCACAAAATCTGCATGAGCCGCTTTGCCCGGACCTTTGCCCAGCTCATCCGCGCGGGCGTGCCGATTCTGGAGGTCATGGCCATCGTGGGGGAAACCTCAGGCAACACGATGGTGGAACACGCCATCAAAGGGGTGTCTGAGGATGTGGAAAAGGGGGACGGCCTGGCCAGCGCCATGACGCGACAGCCCATTTTTCCCCCGGTGATGCTGCGCATGGTCTCCGCGGGCGAGGCGACCGGCAAAATCGACGTCATGCTGGAAAAAATGGCCGACTTCTGGGACGAGGAAATCGAGGCAATGCTCGACGCCCTCACCTCGCTCATCGAGCCGTTCCTGATCGTCTTTTTGGGCATAGTGGTCGGCGGCATCGTGATCGCCATGTTTCTGCCCCTCTTCAAGCTCAACGACATCGTCTCCGGCACCGGCGGGAAATAGCAAGCGTGTCGCTTGGGGCACTTCGCGCTGCGGCGGCTTACGCTCGCCGCTCCGATGGCAACCCTATTCCGAGGGGCGGGCGAAATAGAAGGTGTCGCCGATCTTGCGGGCTTCGTAGAGTTCCTTCTCCACGGAGACAAGGTAGAGGCGGCCTTTCACGTCGCATTCCAGGACGTATTCCCCGTCAATCTGCCGCGCCTGCATGCCCCGCTTGCCAAAGGTGACTTGCTCTTCCTTGAGCGGCGTGAAGTGCTTGGCTACGATGGTCCCCTGGAGAGTCGCGCCCGCCACTCCGTTGCCCAGATTCATCACGGTGAAAAGGAGGAGGGCCAGCAGCGCCCCCCCCACGGCGAGGCCAATCAAGAGATCGCGCCGGGCGGTGCTGGGGACGACGTAGGGTTGTTTCATGGCGCGGGAAGTGGCGTTTCCACACTCGCCCGCCCCTGCTGTTTTTTCCAGACATAACGGCGCAGAAGCACTTTGAGGGTGGCCGTCAGCGGCACCGCCAGCAGGGCTCCCAGGAGGCCGCCGATCAACAAGCTCCAGGCGACCATGGAAACAATGATGGTCATCGGATGGAGCCCCACGGATCCCCCCACGATTTTCGGCGCGAGCACGAAGCCTTCAAACTGAAACACTACGAAAAAGATCACCGTCACGCCGAGCGGATGCTGCCAATCCTGCCACTGGGCGAAGGCGATCAGCACCGAGGGAATCCAGCAAAGCAGGACGCCCAGGTAGGGAACCAACTGCAACACGGCCACCATCATCCCGATGAGCAGGGCGAAGTTCAGCCCCATGGCAAAGAGCGAGCCGCCAATCAAGAGGCCGTCGATCATCGTCACGATCACCTGCCCCCGGAAAAACGCGATAAGGTAACTCCTTATTTCGTTGAGGCAATCGACCACCTCGTCCTTGAAGGGCGAAGCGCGCAGGGGGAGGTAATCGCCCCAGCGCTCGGCAATCGACTCGGCGTTCATGAGGAAGTAATAGAGGTAGATCGGCACCAGGAAAAGCCCCAGCAGGAACCCCGCCATGCCGAAAAAACCGACCACGCCGCCGCTGACAAAGTGCCAGGCTTTGAGCGGCAGTTCCGGGAACTGCTTTTGCCCCCACGCCATCGCCTGCTCCACGAAGGGGTTCTGCGGGTAGCGGACCTTGAACCAATGGACCGCCTGTTCGACCTGCGCCTCCGCCGCCGCCTGGCCTTTATGGATGTAGCCGGGGAGTTTTTCCGCAAACTCGGCGCTCTGGTGGTAAATCTCCGGGGCCACCCACAGGCCGACGAGCGCCACCGGCAGGAAGACCAGGGCGAACACGGCCAGGACGGCCGATCCCCGCCGCCCCCCCCAGCGGATGAACAAATCCACCAGGGGCTTCAAGAGAAAGGCGAGGATGCCGGCCATCGCCACGGGGATGAGGAGCGGCTGCAAAAACCCGAGCGTCCAGCGAAGCCCGAATAACAACCCCCCAGCCAACGCTCCCATGAAGGCCACGGAGAGCGCGGTCAGCGCGCCCCAGAGGATTTTTTGCTGCCAGGGGGTGGGATAGGTTTGCATGGCGTCACGAGCCCTCTGCCGGGCGGCGGCGGATTTACATCTTGCCAATGATCGCCGTGCCAAACTCGGAGCACTTGATCTCGGTCGCCCCTTCCATATTGCGGGCAAAGTCGTAGGTGACGCGCTTGGCGGCGATGGCTCCGTTGAGCCCCTTGAGGATGAGATCGGCCGCCTCGTTCCAGCCCAGGTAGCGGAACATCATTTCGCCGGAGAGAATGACGGAACCGGGGTTGACCATGTCGCGGTTGGCATACTTCGGCGCGGTGCCGTGGGTCGCCTCAAAGACGGCGTGGCCGGTGGTGTAGTTGATGTTGCCGCCGGGGGCGATGCCGATGCCGCCAACCTGCGCGGCCAGGGCGTCGGAGAGGTAGTCGCCATTGAGGTTGAGCGTGGCGATCACGTCCACGTCCTGGGGCCTTAAAAGGACGTTCTGGAGGGTAATGTCGGCGATGGAGTCCTTGAAGACGAGCCCCGCGCCGGGCTTGCCTTCGGGGATCTGGCACCACGGGCCGCCGTCGATCTCCACGGCTCCGAACTCCTGTTTGGCGACCTCGTAGCCCCAATCACGAAAAGCCCCCTCGGTGTATTTCATGATATTCCCCTTGTGGACGAAGGTGAGGCTCTTGCGCTTCTGGGCAATGGCATACGCAATCGCCGCGCGGACGAGCCGCTGCGTGCCCGGCTTGGAAACGGGCTTCACACCGATGCCGATCTGCTCCGGGGCTTCCTCGCCAAAGCGGGCTTTCTGGAAATCCTTGGGCGCGTTCACCTTCAGCCATTGCAGAAAGGCTGTCGCCATGGGCGACCCGGCGGGCCAGTCGATCCCGGCATAAATATCCTCTGTGTTTTCGCGGAAGATGACCATATCGACGCGCTCCGGGTGCTTGACCGGCGACGGGACGCCCTGGAAATACTGGACGGGGCGCAGGCAGACATAGAGATCGAGCATCTGGCGCAGCGCCACGTTGAGCGAGCGGATGCCGCCGCCGACGGGCGTCGTGAGCGGGCCTTTGATGCCCACCAGGTATTCGCGGAAAGCCTCCACCGTCTCGTCCGGCAGCCAGTTGTCAAACTTGTCCTTGGCGGTCTGGCCCGCGAAGACTTCAAACCAGGCGATCTTGCGCGCGCCTTGGTAGGCTTTCTGCACCGCCGCGTCGAGCACGCGCACGGCAGCCGCCCAGATGTCCGGGCCCGTGCCGTCGCCGCGGATGAACGGGATGACCGGGTTGGCCGGGACCGTCAATTTGCCGTTTTCGATGGTAATTTTGCCGCCTGCGGGCGGGGTGACGTTTTGGTAAGCCATAAAAGTGGAAATGGTCAGTAAAAAGGTTCTGGGCGGAATTAGAACAGAACGGGCAGAACGGGTCGAATGATTTTCGTTTCAACCCGAAAACCGATGTTGGAGGGGATGGGATGGCACAAGCAGCTTCCGCTTTCGGGTTTATCAGGCTTTGCAAGCGCATCGTTCCCTCTCATATTGAGACTGCCATGAACGTCGAAGTCATCAATACCGGCTCGGAAATTCTCCTCGGCAGCGTCCTCAACACCCACGTGGCCACGCTTGCCGCCGGGCTCTTTCCGCTCGGCCTGCGCTTTGAACGGCAGGTGACGGTGCCCGACGGCGACGCCATCCGGCAGGCGCTTTCCGAGGCGCTCCCCCGTGCGGAACTGGTGATCGTGACCGGCGGACTCGGGCCGACGACGGACGATATCACCCGCGAAATCACCGCCGAACTCCTCGCGCGTCCGCTGCACCTTGATGCTGCCGTGCTGAACGATATCAAAGCCCGGTTTGCCCTGCGCGACCTGCCGTTCACGGAGCGCGTGGGCCGCCAGGCGCAGGTGCCGGAAGGGGCGCTCGTTCTGCCCAACCGCAACGGAACCGCCCCCGGGCTCTACCTGATCCACACGGCGAACGGCCACACCACGCACCTTTTCCTCCTGCCCGGGCCGCCCCGCGAATTGAAACCGATGTTTGAGGAATCGGTGCTCCCCATCCTGCGGCGGATCGTCCCGGAACGGGCCGTCCACGGCTGCCGGATTTACCACGTGCTGGGCATCGGCGAGTCCACCGTGGAAGACCGGGTGGGCGAGAAATTGCTGGCCATCCCCGGCCTGGAACTGGGCTACTGCGCGCGTCCCGGCGAAGTGGATATCCGCTGCATCGGCGCCGAGGCGGCGCTGGAGGCGGCGGAAAAGATCGTGCTGGAGGCGCTGGGAGAAAGCGTCGTCACCCGCGACGGCCGAAACGTGGAGCAAGCGGCGGTGGAAACGCTGGCCCGGCGCAAGGAAACCCTTGCAACCGCGGAATCGTGCACCGGCGGAGGGCTGGCCAACCGGGTCACGAATATTTCCGGGGCGTCGGCCGTTTTCATGGCCGGATTTGTCACCTACTCCAACGAAGCCAAGACGCGCGACCTGGGGGTGGACGCCGCCCTCATCGCGGAACACGGGGCCGTAAGCCCGCAGGTGGCCGCAGCCATGGCGGAAGGGGCGCGCCAACGGGCCGGAACCGATTGGGCGCTCGCCACCACGGGCATTGCCGGCCCCACGGGGGGGACGCCCACCAAGCCGGTCGGCACGGTCTGCATCGCGCTGGCCCGGCGGAACGGCGCGACCCAGGTGGAAGCGCACCGCTTTTTCCGCGACCGCGACGTGTTCAAGGACCTGGCAGCCCGCACGGCGCTGACGCTGCTGCTCCGCGCGATGGGATAAGCAGCAAGTGTGTTTCACACTTTTCATCCGCCGCAGCTTGGGTAAGCTCAGGCATTCCCTGATCGTTCTCTCGTCATGAACTCCGTCTCCCGCTCGAAACTGACCGACATCATTGGTGATTTCCCCTACCGGATCACCCTTGCCGGAGGCTGGATCGACCAACCGTTCTGTTCCCGGCTCAACCCGACGCCGCCGGGCTCGGTCTGCGTGGCCAGCATTGAACCCAACTTCTTTTGGATGGAACGCTCGGGGCTCGCCACCGGAACCCGCAAAGTGGCGCTGGGAATGTGGGGGCGGCTTCCCGGAGGCGATCTCCCCAAGCGGGTGGAGCAACTCTACCAGGCGGAAAACGCGGGCCGCAACGATCCCTCTGGCAGCCAGGACATGATCGGCCTCCTCTACCCCGGCATCAGCCGCCTGGACTACGATTTTGCCCATCGCGGCGGCGTCTTTCCCCGGCATATTGAAAATACGACCGCCGCCGAGCCCGCCCGCTGGCTCGAAAGCGTCCTCAACATCCTGCCCGTGGCTCCCCGCCCGCCGGGGTATAACCCGCTCGAAGTGAAGCGCCTGGAGCATGTGGATCTCATCAGCCGCCTGGGCAGAACCGGGCAAATCTGTTATGAGGGCATCCTGGCCCGGGACGTTTGTGCTCTCGGCGCGGCGATGACGGAAACAATGCGCTGCTGGGAAACATTGCTGCCCAACACCTTCACCCATTCCACGATCACGATGGACCTGCTGAGCCTCTTGAAATATTACCAGGGCCTCTACCCCGGCGCGTGTTACTCCAGTTGCGGCGGCGGCTACCTCTACATCGCCTCCCACGAGCCCGTTCCCGGAGCCCACCGGGTCAAAATCCGCACCGCTTGAACGCGCGCCCTCGCCAATGAACCACGTCCTTGTCTCCAGCGCTTTTGACGACCTCCGCTCCCGGGATCTTCGGTTCCTCCAGGAAGCCGCCCGCTTCGGCGAAGTCCACGCCCTCCTGGAAACCGACGCCGCCGTTTGCGCCCGCACCGGCCGCCCGCCCCGGTTCCCCTACGCCGAGCGGCTCTACTTCCTCCAGGCCGTCCGGTTCGTTCAAGCTGTCCATCCCTACGGCGGAGCTTCGTCCCTCCCCCCGCTCGGGTTCCCGCCGGACCTCTGGGTGCTGCGCGAAGCCGACAATGTGGCAGCCCGGCAAGCCGCCGCCCAGAGCGGCATCGCGTGGCGGGTTCTGCCGGAAGCGCAACTGGACGGCTTCCCCGCCCCCGGGATCCGCCCCTCCTCGGGCCGCAAAAAAGTGGTCGTCACCGGCTGTTACGACTGGTTGCACACCGGGCACATCGCGTTTTTCGAGGAAGTCGCGGCCCTGGGCGACGTGTACGTCTGCCTGGGCAACGACGCCAACATCCGGGAACTGAAGGGAGAGGGGCACCCGCTCTTCAAAGCTTCGGAGCGGCTCTTTGTCACCGGGGCGATCCGCCACGTCACCGAGGCGCTCGTCTCCACCGGCAGGGGCTGGATGGACGCCGAGCAAGAAATCCTCCATCACATCCGGGCCGACATCTACGCCGTCAACGAAGACGGCGACAAACCGGAGAAAGCGGCATTCTGCCGCCGGCACGGCATCCAATACGCCGTCCTCCGGCGCACCCCCAAGGCGGGGCTCGCCCCGCGCTCCAGCACCCTGCTTCGCGGCTTTTGACAAACCACGGCGGCGATCTTGCGCGTCTTTTTGGGCTTAGGCGGCATCGCTCGCTTGGCCGGTATTCCTCCGATACAGGCGCTGCAAGCTCTCCATTGTTCTTTTTTCAACAGGCTGCTATCCTCCTCTCCTATGAGATACGCTCTGATTGTCGCCGGCGGCTCCGGCACCCGGCTCTGGCCCATGAGCCGGGCCAGCCTGCCCAAGCAATTGATCCCCTTCATCCAGGGGCGGAGCCTCCTCCAGCTTGCCTTTGAACGCCTGGAGGGGCTCGTGCCCGCCGAGAACCGCTATATCTGCGCGGGCCAGGCTCACGCCGACCTGATCTGCAACGCCCTCGCCCTCCCGCGCGAACAATTCCTGGCCGAACCGGTCGGGCGCGACACGCTCAACGCCGTCGGCTACAGCGCCGCCGTCATCGCCCGGCGCGATCCGCAAGCCGTCATCGCCGTCTTCACCGCCGACCACATCATCGAGCCGGTGGCCGATTTCCTGCGCATCGTCGAGCACGGCTACCGCCTGGCCGAGGCGCAGCCACGCACCCTCGTCACCTTCGGCATCGCTCCCACCCAGGCCGCCACCGGCTACGGCTACCTGCAACTGGGCGCTCCGCTGGACGATGGCGGCGCGCGCGTGGTCGAGGAATTCAAAGAAAAACCCCCCCTGCCGCTTGCGCGCGAATACTTCGTCGCGGGCCCCGAGCGCTACCTTTGGAACAGCGGCATGTTCGTCTGGCGCGCCGCCACGCTCCTGGAGTGCATCCGCCGCTACCAGCCCGCCAACGCCGCCGGGATCGGCCAAATCGCCGCCGCCTGGGACACCCCGCAGCGCGAAACCGTCCTCAACGAGGTCTTCCCCACCCTCCCCAAAATCAGCGTCGATTTCGCCATCATGGAACCGGCCTCGCGCGACCCGCTGGCGCAGGTGGCCGCCGTGCCGATGCCGCTGACCTGGCTGGACGTCGGCTCCTGGCCCTCCTTCGCCGAAACCTGCCCCCGCGACGAACACGGCAACGCCGCCGCCGCCGCCAAAACGCTCCACATCGGCAGCAAGCGGACCCTGGCCGCCTCCAGCGACCCGGACCACCTCATCACCACCATCGGCTGCGAAGACCTCCTCATCATCCACACCCCCGACGCCACGCTCGTCTGCCACAAGGACCACGCCGAGGCCATCAAGGAAATGCACCGGCAGGTGGGCGAACAGTTTGGGAAGCGGATGGTTTGAGGCGCTTTGGAAAAGCCCGGGCCGCGCCCCGCTTTTCTCTGTGCCATGGAGAATTCTTTGCTGTTTTCTCGCATTCTGCTTGCGGGAAAGAGGAAAGTAAGCGATAAATTTCAACCCCTCCGCGAGGGTGGAAAACTGAAAATGTCGGGCTGTGGCTCAGCTTGGTAGAGCGCTTGCCTCGGGTGCAAGAAGTCGCAGGTTCGAATCCTGTCAGCCCGACCATTTTCCCGCCTGAGTCCTCGTGGAAGCTTTGAGAACAGAT
>SESF01002715.1_pt1 | contig 16357 bp, 14 predicted proteins | sample 3171521 | NCBI WGS metagenome assembly SESF01 (sample SAMN10866945, study PRJNA518727) | freshwater metagenome | biome: subpolar coniferous forest; feature: holomictic lake; material: water; isolation source: holomictic Lake 227, 6 m and 8 m depth | place: Canada: near Kenora, Ontario | collected...
TGGAAAGTCCGCCGCATCGAAGACGAGTTCAAGCGCCTCATGTTCGACGTTCAGGACGTGTGAGCGAGCGGAAATGATTGGCCCCCAGGCAGAACAGACTAGACGCAACTAAAATTATGGCAGACAAACCCAAATTAGGCTCCGAACTCGTCCTTTACCAGATCGAAGACGGCAGCACCCGCGTGGAGGTCCGGCTGGAGAATGAGACCGTCTGGCTGACCCAAAACCAGATGGCGGAGTTGTTCGAGAGCTCCATCCCGAATGTGAGCATCCATATTCGTAACATATGCCAGGAAGGCGAGTTGCGTCAGGATTCAGTTGTTAAAGAACTTTTAACAACTGCCGCTGATGGTAAAAATTACCAAACCCGGTTCTACAATCTCGACGTCATCATCACCGCCCAAGCGGGTGCTGGGCATAGACCTCGGCACCACCAACTCCACCCTGGCCCAAGTGCAACTGCCGCTCGACCCCGCCGGCTCACCTGAGCTGCTCTGCGAGTGCATCTCCATCGAGCAGATGACCCCATCCGGGCCGTTCTACGGCAGCCTCGTCCCCTCGGTCGTCGCCATCGACAAAGCGGGCAAGACCTGGATCGGCGAAGGCGCCAAACGCATGCGCTCCCTGCCGCGCGACTAGCCGCCCGCTTGGTTGGTGTCAGGCTGCGCACGAGCACCCGTCCTACTTTGCGGACAGTTTGCCAATGGCGGTCAGGATCCCGTGGAGGAGGGCGTGCGGATTGGGCGGGCACCCGGGGATATAGACATCCACCGGGATCACCTTGTCAACTCCTCCCAGGCTCGCGTAATTCTGGCCGAAGATGCCGCCGCTGCAGCCACACGCGCCCACGGCGACGACCAAGCGCGGCTCCGGGGTGGCATCGTAGGTTTTGCGCAGTGCGAGTTCCATATTGCGCGAAACCGGGCCCGTGACCAGCAGCATATCGGCATGACGCGGCGAGGCGACGAAATGAATGCCGAAGCGTTCGATGTCGTACACCGGACTATTCAATCCCACGATTTCAATCTCGCAACCGTTGCACGACCCGGCATCCACTTCGCGAATGTGCAGCGAGCGGCCGAGCACTTTGGCCACGCGCGCCTGCAACTCCGCGCCGACGGCTTCGATCGGGGATGGTCGCTGGTTGATAGTTGGTAGTTGATGGCCCAACAGCCTCTGGTGCGCTCCGCCGGGGCCGAGTTCGTACTGGGCCGTGGCGATCAAATCCTCTTTGCGCCGGACGGCGAGTTCGCAGGCATTGGTCATCCGGATGGCCGTGTCCGCTTCCGCACAGAGGCCGCAAAATGTGCATTTGGCCAGGTCCAACTTAACGGCCCGCCGGGCGCCACTATCTTCGCAAGCCAGCGCGCCCGTTGGGCAGGCGGCTACGGCAGGCCGGGCATCCCGCCACTTGGCGAAGTCAATTTGCGGGCGCCCGCGCGCCTGACTCGATACTTCCGCCGGTGTCCGCGGGTAATCCGTCGTCACGACGCCGGTGACCAGACTCTTGCGTAGGATTTTGAACATGCGCGATGAGGGTTACCGGTCGGTGCCGGAATAGGACAGGTTGAAGCTCTTGTTCACCACGGGAAAATCGGGGACGATGTTGCCCAGGATGGCTTCGCTCAGGGCCGGCCAGTTCTGCAGCGATGGGTCTTTGATCTTGCAGCGGGCCAGGCGTCCGTCCGCCGCCGTCCGAATCCAGTGCAGGATTCCCCCGCGCCACCCTTCGACATAGCCGAGCGCCACCTGGTTGGCCGGCAGAGTCGGCACGTTTACCTTCGTTGGGCCATCGGGCAGCGAGGCGAGGATTTGCTCGATGATGGAGAAAGCCGCCGGCACTTCGTCGATGCGCACCTGCATCCGCCGCAGCACATCGCCCTCCTGATAGACCGGCACGGTGAACTTCACCCGGTCGTAAGCCGCGTGCGGAAAGTCGCGCCGGAAGTCGTGATCGAAGCCGGACGCGCGTCCCGCGATGCCCACCACGCCGAGGTCGCGGGCGGTCACCGGCTTGAGGATGCCGGTGGTTTCCAGCCGGTCGCGCGTGGAGGACGACTCGTGGATCAAGCCGACCAGCGACTCGAATTCCGGCCGCAACTGGGTCACCCACTGGCGGATGGCCTCGATTTGAACGGTGCTCCAATCAAACCGGACACCTCCGAGCGAGGCCATGCCGCGCAGGAGGCGGTTGCCGGTGAGCTGTTCGTTCAGGCGCAGCACCCCCTCCTTCAGCCGCATGGCGTGGGTGTTGGCCACCACAAAGGCCACGTCGGTGGCAATGGCCCCGATGTCGGCGATATGGTTGTAAATGCGCTCCAGTTCGAGACAGACCGTCCGCAGCGCACGCCCTCGGGGCGGCGCTTCCACCTTAGCCGCTCGCTCGATTGCGTGGCAAAAGGCCGTCGCGTGGGCAAAGCTGGAATCGCCGGAAATGCTCTCCGCGAGCCGGACACCGTGGGTCACCGGGATATTCTCGAACAACTTCTCCGTGCCCTTGTGCGTGTAGAAGAGGCGGATTTGGAGGTAGAGCACCGGTTCGCCGGCCACGCTGAAAAGAAAGTGGCCCGGCTCGATGATCCCCGCATGCACCGGTCCCACCGGGACCTGAAACACACCCTCACCCTCAACCTCCCTGAACTTATGACGCTCGCCCTGGAAGGGCGGCAGCACGGTGTGCAAGTCAAAGTCCTTTCGCAGCGGATAGACTTCCGGCCAGTCATCGTGGAGCGCGCAGCGGCGGGGATTGGGATGTCCTTCGAGCTTGAGTCCGAACAGGTCCTGTATTTCACGCTCCTGCCAGTTCGCAGCGGGGAGGGCATTGGTGAGCGAGATGAATTGGGGCTGATCGGGCGACACCGGCACGCGTAAAATGAAGAAGCCGTGCAACGCATCGAGGGCGAAGACGTAATAGATGTGGAAGGCGCCGTCCTGCGCGCGCGCATCATCGGCGAACAGGCTGACCAGCCGCCCGTTCCACTTCTTATACAGCAGGGCGCAGAAGCCCGGGACCAAGTCCATTTCGGCGTGGAAATAGACTTCGTTCGGGCGGACGTCATGCACCGCCTCGATTCGCTCCCCAAAGCGTTCAGTCAAATCCGCGAGGGCTGGCTGCAGTTCAGGGAGGATTTTCATGGGGCACCTCCGATGATGGCGGCGGCTTGGTGCAGCAATTCGAGTAGCGGGGCAGGCAGCCAAACGCTGAAGAGTAGCAGACCGCCCAGGAGCAGCGCCATGGCGGGTACCCCATCCATGCGGCGGGCGTCGTTGGCGGGGTCGCCCGGCTTGCGCGCGCCCAGTAGGATGCGGGTAAGTTGTTGCAGGATGCCACAGAACGACGCCAGCAGCGCCACTAGAATCAGCACGCTGACGGTCGTTTGGTGCGCCGACAGGCCACCGCTGATGATGGTCAGCTCACTCAGGAATAGTCCGAACGGCGGCAGGCCGATGGCGGCGAGACCAGCCAGCCCCATCAGGAGCACGGTGACCGGCAGAACCTTCACCACGCCGGGGCCGATAGCTCGGAATTCGAGCGAGTGGAAGGTCTGATGGATGTTCCCCGCCGCGAAGAACAACACCGGCTTGGTCAGCGCGTGATAGCCCATGTGCAGCAGCGCGCCGAAGATGGTGAGGGGCGTGTTCAGGGCAATGCCAGTGCAGATCAGGCCGATATGTTCCAGGCTGGAATAGGCGAGCATCCGTTTTAGGTTTCGCTGGACCAGGATGAACGGTGGGGCCAGGAACATGGAAAACAGTCCAAAACCCAGGAGGAAATAGCGGCTGAACCCGGAACCCAGGCAGGCCGTGGCGAGAATGTGAAACCGCAGCAAGGCGTAAAGGGCGATCTTGAGCGACACACCCGAAAGCATGGCGCTGGTGGGTGAGGGTGCCTCACTATGCGCATCGGGCAGCCAGGTGTGCATGGGTGCGAGACCGGCTTTGGTGCCATACCCGACGAACGCAAACACAAAGGCCAGCTTGACCAGGCGCGGGTCGAGTTGGCCGGCTACACTCATCAAATAGGACCAGTTAAAACTGGGCAAAGAATCGGGATTGTTTTTGCAGGCGGCGGCATAGACAAACACCGTGCCCATGAGTGCCAGGGCCAAGCCCATACTACCCAGAATGACATATTTCCAGGCGGCTTCGAGCGAGTTGCGCCGGTTGTAAAGCGCCACCAGGAGCACCGAGGCCAGCGCGGTGCCCTCCACCGCCGCCCACATGACGCCCAGGTTGTTGGCCAACACCACCAGGAACATCCCCGCGCCGAAGAGCGGAGTGAGCACGAAGAACTCGCGGACGCGCCCGGGAGTGACCGCGCTCGCCGCCAGGTCGCGACGAAAGTAGCGCCCCGCATAGAGCGAGGTCGCCAGCGACACCACGGAAATGAGCAGCACCATCCAGGCGCTGAGGGCGTCGGCGGATAGGAATCCTTTCCATTCGGTTACCACGCCGCGCGCCAACACCTGGTGGACCAGCGCCACGCCTAGTCCGAGCGTGGCACTGAAGGCCAGCACACCAAGCGACGCCATCACCCGCGGCGGCCGCACCACCAGGCACAGGAGACCGGCCAGCACCGGCACGATCAGGATGGGGGTGAGGAGCAACATGTCAGCCTTTCAATTGGTTTAATTTGCTCGTGTCCATGGAGGCGAAATTCTCGCGAATGCGATAGACCAGGATGCCCAGCACCATGACCGCTACGAGCACGTCGAAGAAGATCCCCAACTCGACCACCAGGGGCATACCGTAAGTGGTGAGGGCGATGGCAGCGAGCATCACGCCATTTTCCACGGTGAGCAGCGCCAGCACCTGGGTGAGGGCTTTGCGGCGGTTAATCATCAGGAAGAAGCCGGTGAGCAGGAGGGTCAGGGCGATGCCCAGGGTGTTGTTGCCCACCCGTTCAAGCGAAGTGAAGGGGCGGGCGACGACGTAGCCCAGCAAGGTGAGCCCGCCGCAAAGGAGCATCGAGGTCGGGGCGTTGAGCAGCGGCTCGATTTCCTCGTGGATCTGGATGCGACGCACCAGGCGGTTCAGCAGCCAGGGGAGGAATATGACTTTGCCGATGAGGGTCAGCACCGCGACCACATAGACGTGACTGGCGTTGTAATGATGCGCCAAAACCGCAGCGATGGCGGCCAGTAGCAGCGATTGAATGGCGAACAGGCGGATATTGGTGAGCAACATCCGCTGGGCGATCATGAGCAATTGCACCACGAGCATCAGCGCCGCCATGAGGGTGATGACCTGCGAACTGAGGTCCGTTGCGGCGGGAGGGTTCATGTTCAGTGAAAGAGGAACGAAGAAAGGATCGCCAGCGTGGCCAGCACGAAACCCGCGCTCAACAGGTCCGGCACCCGGAACAGGCGCATCTTGGCGTTACAGGTTTCGACCACCACGACAGCGGCCGAAAGAACGAGCAGCTTGGCCAGGAAGGCGAGCAGGCTGAGTCCCAGCGCGGCCAGCCCGGCACCGGGTCCCGCGAGCCCGACCGGAAAGAACACGTTCAAGAGCAGGGTCATCAGCACGAGTTGCTTGATGGCGGCACCCCACTCCATCAACGCCAGGTAGCGGCCCGAGTATTCGAGCAGCATGGCCTCGTGAATCATCGTGAGTTCCAGGTGGGTGGCGGGATTATCGATTGGAATGCGCCCGGTCTCGGCCAGCAGGACGATGAACAAGGCCGCAAACGCCAGGACGTGCGCCGGGTTCAGCAACCTCCCGGTCGCGCTCTGTGTGCTCAGAGCAATCTGGCTCAGGTCCGTGGACCCGGCGGTGATGGCAACGGTAAAAATTGCGAGCATCATCGCCGGCTCGGCGATAGCAGAAATAGTCATTTCGCGGCTGCTACCCATCCCGCCGAAGGCGCTGGCTGGATCGAGTCCGCCCAGCGCGAGAAAGAAGCGTCCCAGCGCAAGCAACCCGACGACCGCCAGCACGCCGCCAAAGAGGCTCAATGGGGCGGGGGTGTTGACCATCGGGACCATCAGGCCCGCCAGCAGGGCCGTCAGGAACACAACGTGAGGCGCGAAAGAAAAGACCCACGAGGCATGCTCGGAGATGACCATGTCCTTGCGCAGGAACTTGGCGAGGTCGAAATAGACCTGCCATGGGCGCGGGCCGCGCCGGTTTTGCAGCTTGGCCTTCCAGTTCTTGATAATCCCGCTCAGAAGCGGCGCCAGGGCGAGGAGCAGGGCGGTTTGGAATAGAATGGCGGCGAGCGCGGTCATGCAAGGGTTGGGACGAAAGTCCAAAGTCCAAAGCCCAAGGTCCAAAGTCCGTAGTCCGAAAGCCGAGGGCCGAAATCCCAATCACACCAGGCAGGCGGCAGCCGGAGATGTGCAATCCGGACTGGGCTGCCCGCGGAGGGCTTTGGACTTTGGACTTTGGACTTTGGACTTCTTGTCATAGCGCAAACAGCAACAGCAACAGCAGCGTGATGAAGATATAGATCAGGTAGGCCTGCAGGCTGCCCGCTTGCAGCGCGCGCAACCGGCGCGAGGCGCGCAGCACCAGCCATCGCAGGGGACGGTAGATGCGCGTCTGGAACATTTCCTCGACGTGGCTCTCGAAGCGCAGGGTCGTGGCGAAGTAAGGTGAGAAATCGTATTCGCGCTGCACCTCGCGGCGCGGGCGAAACAGCGTCTTGAAGATCATCCGCAATGGCTTTGAAAAGCCGGTGGCAGTGTATTCCATTTGCGGCGTCAGACCTCGCAGGCCGCAGTCCCAAGTCGGGGCGATGCGGGTCTTGGCCCGGCGCGCAAACAGCACCCACAACGCCAGCGGCACAGGCAGCAGGCACAGCATCATGAGGGTGAGGCCGAGAGTCGAAACGGTGCCGCCTTGCGCCACCACCCCCGAGAGCACCAAGCCGTTCGCCACGGTGAGCTGTTGACTCAATTGCTGTCCAGTCAGTTGCTGCGTGAGCGGGTCGAACAGTTTGAGGAAGACCGTCGGAAACAACCCGAGGAAGACGCAGGCTGCGGTCAGAATACCCTGACCCAGCAGCATCGTGAAGGGCGCCTCGTGGGCGTGCCGGGCCTCGTCGCTGCGCGGTTGCGCCAGGAAGGTGATGCCGAACGCTTTCACGAAACACGCCGCCGCCAGCGCGCCGGTCAGAGCGAGCATCGCGCCGCTCAGCGGGAACATGAGCCGAATGAGGCTGGTCGTGGTGTCGAACCCTTGCAGCAACGACTGGTAGGTAAGCCATTCGCTAATGAAACCGTTGAGAGGCGGCAGCGCGGATATGGCCACCGCGCCGACCAGGAAAAAGAGCGCGGTCTTGGGCATCCGCCGGATCAAGCCGCCCATTTCCTCCATGTTTCGGGTGTGGGTGGCGTGCAGCACGGCGCCCGCGCCGAGAAAGAGCAAGGCCTTGAAGCAGGCATGGTTGAGGGTGTGATACAAACCCGCGATCAAGGCCAGGGAGGCCAGCACCGGATGGCCCGAGTGCAGAAACATCAGCGCCGCGCCCAGACCCATAAGGATGATGCCGATATTCTCGATGCTGTGATAGGCCAGCAACCGCTTGAGGTCGTGTTCCATCAGCGCGAAGAGCACGCCCAGCACGGCGGAAATTGTGCCGATGGTGAGCACCGTCACACCCCACCAGTTTGGCGGCGTGCCCATGAAGTCGAAGGCCACGCGCGCGATACCGTAGATGCCGGTTTTGATGAGCACCCCGGACATGAGGGCGGAGACGTTACTGGGCGCGACCGGATGGGCCACCGGCAGCCAGATGTGAAAGGGGACCATGCCAGCCTTGACGCCAAAACCGAACAGGAAGAGCAGGAACACCACATTCCGCTGGTCGGCCGGCATTTGGTTGCCGAGGGCATGGAAGCTGGCAAAATCATAACTTCCAGACGCTCGGTAAAGGAGCAAGAACCCGAGGACCAAGGCGGTCGTGCCAATGTGCGACATCACGAAGTAGAGCACGCCGGCGTTGCGGGTTTCCTCATGTTCATGTTCAAAGCTGACCAGGCAGTAGGCGGACAACGCCATGATTTCCCAGGCGATGAGGAAGAAGAAGGCGTGGTCGGCCAGGAACACCAGCGTGGTGGCGAGCAGCAGCAGGTTGAAGAGCGCGCCGAGCACGCCGACGTTCTTCTGTCCGTAATAACCGCGCACGTAACCCAGCGAGTAAAGGGAGATCGCCACGCTCACTAGCGAGACAATCAGGCCGAAGAAACAGCCCAGCGCGTCCGCGTGGATGCTGAACCGCACGTAGGGGATCAGGGAGGGGAACAGCTCGAAGGACCGGTTCCCCGTGACCGCGCCCGTGGCCAAAGCGTACGCGCAGGAGAGGACACCGCAACACCCACCCGCCGCGGCCAGCCCGAACCCGATGCCATTGGCCAACCGTTCGGCGCGCTGAAACAACAACGCTCCCACCATCCCCGCGACATAAGCCCACAGGGCGGAAGTCAACAGTGTAGCCGAGAGCTCGTTCATGTTCGCCTAGCGCCTTCCCCCCGACTCCTCCAGTCGCCCCAGCAATCGGAGCAGGCCGTCAAGAATGGTCAGCGGATGGGGCGGACAGCCGGGAATGAACAGGTCCACGGGCAGCAACGCGCCAGCGCCGTTGTGGACTTGGGGGTGCCCCACAAAAGGGCCTCCAGCGATGGCACAAGCCCCCACGGCGATGACAATCTTTGGCTCGGGCACGGCGGTGTAGGTTTTCCTGAGCGCCAGCTCCATGTTCTTCGAGACGGGGCCGGTGATGAGCAAGCCATCGGCATGGCGGGGAGAGGCGACGAACTGGATGCCGAATCGGCCGAGATCCCAGCCGATGGTGCCGAGCACGTTCGTGTCGGCCTCGCAGGCGGCGCAGCCGCCAGCACTCACCTGCCGCAACTTCAGCGAGCGCCCGAAAAGCCGTCGCAACTTCTTGTCCAGCATTGCTGCCAGGCGCAATTGTTCTTTGCCCGCCTCCCCCAGCTTAAGATCCTCGCGGCGGCGCACCGCCATGCGATGGTCGCCGGTTTGGGTGATGGCCCCAGTGGGACATGTTTTGACACACTCGGCGCAGAAGATGCAGCGGCCGAGATCCAGCGCGACGGGCTGCTGTGGCAGCCGCGTGATCGCCTCGGTGGGGCAGACGGCCACGCATGCGGCACAGCCGGCTTGGCATTTCGCAGCCTCCAGCCGCAAGGCACCGCCGTGGCGGTCGGGCAGGGCGGGGGCTGGGCCGGCGGGATAGGCCATCGTCTCGCAACCGCGCTTCAAACGATTCAGCAGAGTGTCGTGAACGAACATAGGGTGTCGGGTGGCGCTACAGGTCGAAGCCGCAGTAGCTCAGGTTAAAACTCTTGTTGCACACGGGGAAGTCCGAGATGGCCTGCCCACGCAAGGCGAGCGCCAGCCCGGTCCAGTTGTGGAAGGACGGGTCGGTGATCTTGTAGCGTCGCAACCGGCCGTCCGTACCGGTCAGTGCCACGTGGCAGACCTCACCACGCCAGCCTTCCACGAGCGTCACTGCAAGCGTGTTCGGGGCCAGCGCTGGCAGGGGCGACAGCGTTTCGCCATCGGGCGCCGCGTCCAACTGCTCGCGCAGAAACTCGCCGGAGCGTTGGATTTCAAGCCAGCGCACGCGGGCGCGGGCAAACACGTCGCCGTCCGGCCAGACCGACACGGGCACCTGGGCAAAGCGGAACCAGCCGGACGGGTGATCGAAGCGCACGTCCCGCACCAGCCCGCACGCGCGCGCCGCCGGACCAACCAGGCCGACTTCGGCCGCTTGCTTTGGGTGCAAGTGACCCGTGTGCTCAAAGCGCGTTCGGACGGACGCCGCATCCCACAGCCAGACCGCGGCTTGTTGCACTTCCGCCAGCGCCGTTTCGAGCCGCTCGCGCAGCTTGCCGAGGCGGTCGGAATCCCCATCCTGCAGGCAGCCGCCGGGTCGGACCAGGCCGCGTCCAAAACGGTTGCCGCAAAGCAGCGCGGTGAGATTGAGAAAATCGCCGCGAATCTTGCCGCAAGCCGAAGCGGTCGGCAGAAAGGCCACGTCGCCGGCCAGCGCGCCGAGGTCGCCGGTGTGGTTGGCGAGTCGTTCCAGTTCCAGCGCGATGGCTCGGAGCCATTGGGCGCGCAACGGCGCTTCGGTCCCGGCCAGCGCTTCCAGGGCGCTCGCATAAGCCGTCACGTGGGCGATGGTCGCATCGCCCGCCACGGTTTCCATCTGATAAACCGTGGCGCGATGCGGGCCGCCCGCGAGGGCTTCCTCGAGGCCCCGATGCTGATAGCCCAGCGCGATTTCTAGATGCAGCACTTCTTCGCCCGCGCACTGAAAACGGAAGTGCCCCGGTTCGATGATGCCCGCATGAACCGGCCCGACGGCCACCTCGTGGATCTCGCGGCCATCCACCCGGAAGAACTCGCCCACGGCGGGACCCGCCCCATGGTCTTGGCGCACCGCCTTTAGCCACGGATGGTGCTCGGGAACCGCGCCGTGCTGTTCCCAGATTTCGCGCTCGAACAGATGCGCCTGGGAATGCGCGGGGGTCAGCGATGGAAATTTCCCGGAGAACGGCTGGCTGCGGGCGACGGCCAGGGCGTTGCCGGCATCGAATGCCAGCAAGGCGACCAGTCGCAGCGCCCCGCCTTCCGGCACGCCGAAGAGACTGCTCAGGCGTTCCCCGCGATCCAGTTCGGCGCCGACATTGCGGAGAAACTCGGGCAAGGGCCACTCGGGCACGCTGGCCCACGGAAGGGCGTCGCCGTTGTTCAGCAGGGCGAAAGGGGTGGTTCGGTTCATGGCTGCGGAGATAGTTGGCTGACCGCCGCCGTCCACGACTCGCGCAGCGCGGCTGGGGTGGCGAGGCCCAGCCACAGCGACAGCAGCAGCAACACTACCGGTGGCAAAATCACGGCGAGGGTTTCGCGGTAGCGCGGGTCCATCGCTCGCGCGGCCTGGCGCGGCCGGCCATACACAATAGCAAACACCACTCGGGTCAGACCGAAAAACGCCAGCAGCAGGCAGACCAGGAAGAAAGCTGCCGCCCACCCGTGCCCGGTCAAGAAGGCACTCTTCACAATGAGCAGTTCGCTGAAGAAAGGCCCGAATGGCGGACACGCTGTCACCGCGAACAGCGCGGCGACAAACAGCGCCGCGGAGCGCGGAGTAATGACCGACATGCCGCTGACTTCGTCGATGGTCCGTCCGCCGGCCGCGCGGCGGATGTTGCCCGCGCTCAGGAAAAGCGCGCCCTTGGTCATGCTATTGTTCCACACATGAAAAAATGCCGCCCACAGGCCGACGCCACCCAGCGCCGCGCCGAGGCTGAGAATACCCATGTGCTCGACGCTCGAATAGGCCAGCATCCGCTTGAAGTCGCGTGCGGAAAGCAGGAACAGCGCCGCCACCAGCATGGAGAACAACCCGATGACCAGGAGCGTCCGGCTGGCAACCACGCCGGCACCCGCGGCGTCCACCACCGCGCGCACGCGCAGCACGGCGGTAAAGGCCACGGTGGTCACCCCGCCGGCCAGCATGGCACCGACAATTCCGGGTGCTTCGCCGTAGGCATCCGGTTTCCAGGTATGCATCGGTGCCAGGCCCATCTTGGTGCCGTAACCGACCAAGAGCAAAACCCAGGCGATCAACACCCAGGGGCGAGACAAGCCGGCACCTTGCGCCATCAACGCCGTAAACGACAGATCTCCCGCCCCGCCGCCGTGCAGCGAGGCGTAACCCAGGCAGAACGACCCCAGCAGGGAGAGCGCAATGCCGGTGCTACCGACCAGCAGATACTTCCAGGTGGCCTCAAAGGCGCGCGGGGTATTGTTGAAATGCAGCAGCGGTACGGAGCACAAAGTTACGGCTTCGGTCGCAATCCACAGCACGCCCAGATGCCGTGCCATGTGGCCCGCGCTCATCAGGCCCAACGACGCGAGGAAACTCGCCACGAAAACGCGGTTCGGGCGCTCGGCGCGCAATCGCAAATACGGCACGCCGTAGCACGCGCAGCCCAGGAACAACAGTGACACCGCCGGCAACATCGCCCGGGCCAGTGGGTCGTAACCGAGCCACGGATGGAATGGAGCAGCAGGCGGACGCAGCAGCAGCCCAAACGCCAGGAGCACATGCGCGACCCCCGCCACCGGCAAGAACCACGGACGCGTGCGGTCGTTCGGCCAGAGGGCCGACATGGCCGCTGCCACCAGCGGCACGATGATTAAAAGCAGTTCATTCATTCTCGGAGCACAGTCAGTTTCCGCGTGTCGAGCGAATCGAACGCCCGTTGAATGCGGTCCATGATGATGCCAGTCACAAACACGGCCACCGTCAGGTCCAGGAGGATGCCACCCTCGACCATCAAAGGGGTCGAATGAATCAGCAGCAGACCGAAAAGATAAATGCCGTTTTCCAGGATCAGGTAGCCGCAGACCTGCGAAATGGCCTTGGAACGACCGATCAGCAACAGCAAGCCCGTGAGCACGGACGCCAATGAGCCGGCCACCAACAGGGACTCGCCATGCTCCGGCAGCAGGGGCAGCCGGCGAGCCAGCACCACCGCGCCGATCATGCCCGCCGCGCCGAGCAGCAACGAGGGCAGGAAGCCGATCAGTGGGTTTAGATCGCGGTCGATGTTGGCCGTGCGCATGGCCCGGCGCAGCAGCGCGGGGATCACGATGCCTTTCATGAATACCGTCGCGACGGCAATCACCAGCACCATCACGCGCCATTCGTTTTCTATCAGCAGCGGCATAATGCCCAGCACCATGCCTTGGAGCGCCGCGACGCGGATCAGTGCCGGCAGCCGGCTGGTGCCCAGCGCGACGAGGTTCAAGCCCATCGCCAGTCCAATCAGCAGATTCAGCAGGTCATTCACACCGTGCCTCCTTTCCAGGCCACCAGCAAAGCGAACACACAGAACAGAAACGCTGTGGTCAGCAGCAGCGGCACCCGGCTGAAGGCGGCCCGGGCCATCAACGATTCCACGAGCCCAACCGCCACCGTCACTGCCAGCACACCCGCGATCAGCGCCGCCACCGCCGCGCTCTCCGGCAGCTTCCCGACGGGGACCACCGCCTGGACCAGCAGGACGGAGAACAGCAGCAGCTTCATCGCCGCCCCGTGCAGCACCGCCGCCAACGGTGGTCCGCTGTGGTCCAGCACCATCACCTCGTGAATCATGGTTAGTTCGAGGTGCGTGTTCGGGTCGTCGAACGGCACCCGGCAGTTCTCCGCCAGCAACACCGTGAACAGCCCGACCGCCAGCAGCGCCGCCCCGGTTCCGGCCGCGGGGACGAGCATATCGCTCAGCACGAGGCTCCCGCTTTGCATGCTCAAGGTGAGCACCGCCGTGATCACCGCCGCCTCCGCCAGCACGGCGTAGCTCACTTCCCGCGCCGCCCCCATGCCTTCAAAAGCCGAACCGGTTTCCAGCGCCGCCCACGCCGTGCAGAACCGGGCCAGCGCCAGCAGGTAGATCAGTAATATGACGTCGCCCCGAAAACTCAGCGACGTGCCCAAGGGCCCCAACGGCAGCAGCAGCGCTGCCGCCAGGACCGCCACCCAGGCAACGGCCGGCCCGGCGATAAACCCCGGCGAGGCGAGCGTGCTTAAGACGACGCCTTTGCGCCACAAGCGCGCCAGGTCATAGTAGAGTTGCAGCACCGGGGGGCCGCGTCGCCCGGCCACCCAGGCCTTTACCTTGTTGATAATGCCCGGCAGCAGCGGCGCCAACAGCAGCCACACCGCGAGTCGGGCGAGAAATTCAAGGATCGAGCTCATCACATGTTCTCAAAAACAACCAGGGCCCCGATGGCCGCCAATCCGGCCACGAGATATAGAATGTAATCCGGCAAATGCCCCTGCTGGCGCTGCCTCACCCAGGCCGAGACGGCCATTACCGCATCGTTCAAGGGACCGATCACCCGTTCGAGCACGGTTTCCGGAATCCGCTCCACATGATCGGCGCGGCGCGGAAACGGTCCTCGAGGCCACCGCAACTGGCGTTGCGGTTGCAGCACCCAGGCGAACCAGCCAACCGCCAGCGCGGAGAATGAGCCGCCCGTGTATTGCATGCGGGCCGTCGGGACCGCGTAACCGCAATCCCAGGTGACCGCCCGGCGCAGACCGTTCGCCCGGGCCCGCAGCCACAAAGCAACCGCCGCCACGGCTACCAGAGATGCCAGCGCGACTTGCACACCGCCCAGCTTGGCCAGTGGAGCCGGCGGTTCCCCCTCGCGCCAGGCAGGATTCCAGGCCGCCAGTGGCTGCTGGATGAAAGGCCAGACGGCCATGGGCGCCAGCGCGATAAAAGTGCAGGCCGCGGCCAGACCCAGCATCGGAGCTCGCATCCACCAGCCGCATTCATGAGCGTGCGCTGTGGTCTGAGTGCGGCCTGCGCCAAGAAACACCACCGCCGCTGCCTTTACAAACGCCGCCAGCGCGAGCGCTCCGGTCACGCCCAGGGCGATCGTGGCGGGCACGATGACGACAGCGACATTCGCATGGCTTGCCGCGGCATCAAACAATCCCAGGTAAACCAGCCATTCACTTACAAATCCGTTTAGGGGTGGGAGTGCTGAAATCGCTATGGAACCGAAGGCGAACAAGCCCGCCGTCCACGGCATGGTGCGCCACAGCCCGCCCATCCGGCTCATCTCTCGCGTGCCGGTGGCGTGCAGCACCGAGCCGGCCCCGAAGAAGAGCAGGGATTTAAACAGGCCGTGATTCCACAAGTGCAACATCGCTCCCGCCATCGCCACGCGGCCCCAGGCTGTGTTGCCGTTGGCCGCGCCCAGCAGTCCGACTCCGAGGCCGATCAGGATGACCCCGATGTTTTCCACCGAGCAATAGGCGAGCAGCCGCTTGAGGTCGTTTTGCGCCAGCGTGAACGCCGCACCCAGCACCGCGCTGGTCGCACCCAGCGTCAGCACCACCCAACCCGCGCTCGCCGGGACGGGCAGCCAGCCACTGAAGCGGACCAGACCGTAAAGCCCCATCTTGATCGCCACCCCAGACATGATCGCCGAGACATGGCTGGGAGCATTCGCGTGGGCGGATGGCAGCCAGATGTGGAGCGGAAACATGCCGGCCTTCACGCCGAACCCGAACAAGGCTACCCAGAACAACGGGGCCAGCTCGGGATGGTCCCGCATGGGGCCGAGCTCCCAGCTTCCCGTGCGCGCTGCCAGCAGGGAGAAAAAAGCGAACAGCCCGAGCGTTCCGGCGTGCGACGCCGCCAGGTAAAGCCAGCCCGCCGCGCGCGTCTGGGGCCGTTCCCGTTCGAGCGTGATCAGGAAATACGCCGACAAGGCAAAGGCCTCCCAGGTCATGAGGAAATGCAGCCCGTTGGCACACAGCAGGACCAGGCCCATACAGAGCACCAGCGCACTCCACCAACCCCGCCCGCGTCCGGCCGATTCCGGCCGCTCGCGATCCGGCCAATACTCGCAGGCATACACCGCCCCGGCGCCGCCCACAACCGCTACCAGTGTAAGAAACCAGGCGCTGATCGCATCGAGCCGTAGATGCAGGCGTTCGCCGCCCAACGCAAAGTCGCTCCGCCAATCCCATTCCGCGCCTCCGCCGAGCGTCCACAGAGCGGCCCCTAGAAAGGCCGCCGTCCCGGCCAGCGTCAGCGCGAGCCACAAGCGCGGGAGCCAAGCCCCGCTTAGAGCGGCGGCTACCAACACCAGAATCGCAAACAGAATAAGCCAGTCCAGGGTCATGCTCGATGCTCGCGCTTTGACTCCGTGACGCTAGCCGCGTCAGCCGCCGCCAGTGCCCGAAAGACTTCTTCGTCCGGCGCGCTTCGTTCCACCAGGTCACGCAGCGGCCCCTGCGCGACGGCCCGGCTGAGCCGGGCCAGCGTATCCAGGTGCGCCCGGGGAGAAGGCGGGATGAAGAAGAACAGCCGCGTCACCGGCCCGCCGTCCGGCGGAGGTTCCGTCAGCACTAACGCCTCGCGCAAACAAAGCAGCGCGACCACGCCGGCATCACGGCCCAAAGTCACCCGCGTGCTGAAGTGCGGCAGCGCGAAACCACCGCCCACGGGCGCCCAGTTGATGCCGCCTTTGGCTCGCAATCGTTGGCTCAGCAGCGTGCGCACGGCCTGGGGAGCGCCTGGCAATGCCGCCATGACTCGTTCCAGGACCTCGGCCACGCCGGACGCGGGAACATCGCGCCAGATGCCACCGATCCGCAGCATCGGCGCCAGGTCCAAGCCGCTTGTGAAGGCCCCGTTCTCGGGAGCGAGGAAGCCGGCCCGTGCGGTCAAGCCGTGCGCGGCCGCCCAGAGGGCCACCCGCGCCCGGTCGAACAGCAACCGTCCGCGATCCGGTACCGAAGGCAACCCCTCGTCGCGGATCCAGTCTTCGACGACCTTTTCAGAAACGCCGAACG
>SESF01013561.1_pt1 | contig 16352 bp, 15 predicted proteins | sample 3171521 | NCBI WGS metagenome assembly SESF01 (sample SAMN10866945, study PRJNA518727) | freshwater metagenome | biome: subpolar coniferous forest; feature: holomictic lake; material: water; isolation source: holomictic Lake 227, 6 m and 8 m depth | place: Canada: near Kenora, Ontario | collected...
ATGGCATCGATGTCGGACTGGTCCTGCTTGGTCTTGGCCGCGGGCGCGGGCGTCGGTGGCGGCGCGCCGCTCAGCAGGGCGTCGATGTCGGCCTGATTGAAGTGCGACGAGGCATCGTCCTCCTCCTCGTCCTCCACGGGCTCCGGTTCGGACTCGTCGTCGTCGCCACCGGCGGCCCCGGCCATCATCAGCAGTTTGGACACCGCGTCCAGCGCCTCGGATGCCGGTGGCGCGTCAAACGAGAACATCGCGTCGACGTCGGACTGGCTGACTCCCTTGCCCTCGAGCTGCGGCCCCTGGAGCAGGTGCGCATCCTCGCGCTTATCGGCCAGCGGGTCCGGGATCGGCGGATGGCCATCCTCGGTCGCGCCCCAGATGCTGATCATCGCGTTGATGCGCTGCTCGATGTAGCGCAGCGCGTTGACGACCTTGCTGGTGCGCTGGCCGGTGAGATCCTGGAACGAGCAGGCGGTGAAGATGGTGGTCACTTCGCCATCGAGGGCTGAACACAGCTCGGGATCGGCGCCGCCCTCGCGGAAGCTCGATGAGAGTTCCATCAGCCGCTCGGCAGCGTTGAGAATCTCGAACGAGGCGCGCTCGGTCGAGATCACGATGGCGTCGAGTTCGCTGGTGGCGGAAATGATCTTGTTGTTGTCGGCGTCGGCGGGCTGCAACGCGGCGATCTCCCGCCGCGCCCGCTCGATCGAGGCCGCCATCTCGATCAGCTCCTGGCGCAGGACACTGATGCGGTTGGCCGCCTCAATCGCCTGACTCTGCTGACGCCAGGAGAGCCGGAACTCTTCCAGCATCGCGCGGATTTCCTCCGTCGCGGCACCCAGGGCCTGACGCCGGAACCGCCTGAGAAAGGCACGTCCCTTCGCCGTCCGAGATATCTCCTCCTCGATATACTCGAACTCGTCCTCGGTCAGCTGGGAGAGGCGGTCCACCGCCTCACGCCCCGAGCACCGACTGAATCTTGTTCTTCAGAGTCTCGGCGTTGAACGGCTTGACGATGTAGTTGTTGACGCCGGCCTGCTTGGCCGCGACCACGTTCTCGGTCTTGCTTTCGGCGGTGACCATGATGAACGGAGTGGCGTTGAGCTTGACGTCGGCCCGGATCTCCTTCAGCAGCTGAAGGCCGGTCATCGGCTCCATGTTCCAGTCCGAAATGATCAGACCGAACTTGTTTTCCCGCAGCTTCTGCAACGCCGTTACGCCGTCGCTGGCCTCTTCGACATCGGTGTAGCCGATCTGCGTCAGCAGATTGCGCACAATCCGGCGCATCGTGGCATAATCATCGACGACAAGAATTTTCATCTAGGATCTCCGCCTCTTCCGTTAACTCACGTCCGCCCCGCTCCGCGTCCGAAACCCACTCTTACGCCGCCGACGGCCGTGTTGTCATCCCCCCGGATGGCGATCCGTCCCGCGCGAACGCTCGCCGCGTTCTTACCGCACAGACAACCCCACCCCCGGCATGTTGGGGCATGCCGTGGCCACTGATACCACACTCAAACGCGCCGGTCCAACGCGGCAGAGCCGCGATCCGGGAAATCCGCCCTGGCGCCAAAACGCCGCCATCCCTCGGGGCCGTGCCAATCATTGGTGGTAATGAATACGGATATCCACGCTTTTTCCGGATGGCCCGGTGCGGATTTTGCTGGGCGACGCGGTCGCCGCGCGCCATATGTCTTCCGACAGACCTTCGATCGGACCTCCAGTCTCATGTCGATCCGGACCGCACCGTTCATGATCACCCCCGAGCGCGCCCTGCCGGGCCGCAGCGCCGCGATGCCGCTGCCCGAGCGGCATTTCGTCCATCGCACGCCGTTGCAACCGCCCTTTCCCGAGGGACTCGAAAGCGCGGTGTTTGGCCTGGGCTGTTTCTGGGGCGCCGAGCGCCGCTTCTGGCGGCAGCCGGGGGTCTTCACCACCGCGGCCGGCTATGCCGGCGGCTACACGCCCAATCCGGGCTATGAGGAGGTCTGCTCCGGGCGCACCGGTCATGCCGAGGTGGTGCTGGTGGTGTTCGATCCCAAGGTGACCGGCTATCGGGCGCTGCTGACGGTTTTCTGGGAAAGCCACGATCCCACCCAGGGCCTCCGTCAGGGCAACGACGTCGGCAGCCAGTACCGCTCCTGCCTGCATCCCCGCTCGCCCGATCAGCAGGCCGCGGCGGAGGAAAGCCGCGACCGCTATGACAAGGCGCTGGGCCGGGCCGGCTTTTCGCCGATCACCACCGAAATCGTGGCGGCGCCGGCGTTCTATTACGCCGAGGGCTATCATCAGCAGTATCTGGCCCGCAACCCCGGCGGTTATTGCGGCCTCGGCGGCACCGGGGTCGGTTGCCCGGGCGGCTGAACCAGCCGCGGAGCGGGCATAAAAAAACACCGCCGGCCGGACGGTCCCGGGCCGGCGGTGTCGTATCCGGAACGGCGGCTCAGTCGGCCGGCGTGTTGTCGCCGGCTCCGGCCGCGGCCTTGGTCAGTTCGAAGAGACGCCGGCGTACCAGCGGATCCGCGATCTTGTAATAGGCCCGCACCAGTTCCAGCGTCTCGCGCTTGGCCATGGGATCCAGCGCCAGACTGTCGGCGCTGCTGACCTCACCGCCCGACAGCACCGGAGCGTGACCGTCCTCATCGACCCCGAGGTCGTCGAAGAAGTACGATACCGGGACATCGAGAACGTTCGACAGCTTCCATAGCTTCGAGGCGCTGATGCGGTTCATGCCGCGCTCGTATTTCTGCACCTGCTGGAAAGTCAGGCCGATGGCCTCGCCCAGTTTCTCCTGGCTCATGCCGAGCAGAGTCCGGCGCAGACGCACCCGCGACCCGACATGGACGTCGATCGGACTCGGCCCATCCTTGGCGATCGACCGCTTGGGCTTGCGGCCCGGCTTGGCTCTTTCCTCAATCTTCTTGATCATACCACCCCCGTGTGTGTATGGCGCTGCCGATGGTGGGTAAACCCGCACCCCAATCGTCGAACGCGATTCATGCCTGGATTGATACCACAAAAAAACACTAAATGCGCGTCAAAATTTTACCCCATCGTCTTTTACTGGCGCGCCGACTGAGTTTCATTATCTTTCGGATATGGTCCGATAGCCGATCGGGTCATGCCCCCCCGGCTTTACCCGCGCTCCCGCCCCCAGGACCGCGTGCCCGGCGCTCACCCGAAGCCGCCACACTTTTTGTCACGGTGGCCTCCGATGCGATGGCTGCCAGAACCATAGTGTATGCGACGTTGCAGATTCGAGCAACGGCCTATCTCAATTTGGCGGTGGAAAAAAGAAGTTCCACAGACGAGAAGCGAAAAGGCAGTATCGAACGGAAAACCGTCGCCGATCCGGACAGCAAGCGGGGGGTAATTTAGCCGCCATTTCCGATCAATATCTTACAAAGCAATCGCCATTTTCCGTGTTCACTGGCAACTTATTGATCGAACAGGCGGGCCCGGCACGACTGATCGGCGCCGCTCGGCAGCGCTGCCCCGGGAGTGCGCAGCCAGGACAAAATGTCGCTGATCACCCGGTCGCCCTGGCGGTCGCGCAGCAGCATGTGCCAGCCGTCGTGATAAATGGCCACCCGCTGCCGGCCCGGCGGCAGGGTGGCGAGCACGCGGCGGACCGCGGCTCCGGGCAGCACCTGCTCGTGGGCGCCATAGAGCACCAGTGCCGGGGTCTCGAAGCGCGGGGCCGCCGCCAGCGCCTCGCCCATCAGCTCGACCAGACCGTTGATGGTATCGACCCGCGTCGCCTTGATCACCAGCGGGTCGCGGCTGAGCGCCTTCATCATCTCGACATTGTCCGAGGGCCGGATGTTCAGCTCCCGGGGCGCGGTCATGGCGATGCCCGGCACCAGGGCATTGGTCAGCCACAGCGCCGCCCGCGGCATCAGCGCCATGGTTTCGCGGCCCCAGACCGCGGGCGCGACCAGGACCGCCCCCGCCACCGCCGCCAGCGGCGAGCCGGGCGGCCGGGGCAGGGTCAGCGCGGTCATCACCACCGCTCCGCCCATGCTCTCGCCCAACAGGTAGAGCGGCAGGCCGGGGTGGCGTTCCTGCACCAGCGCGGCCACGGTGACCAGGTCAGCGACCATGGTCGGGCTGCCCGGCCAGATGCCGCGGCGCAGCGTGGCGCCAAAGCCGCGCTGGTCGTAGGCGTAGGTCACGATGCCGTCGGCCGCGAAGGCCGGGCCGGCGGTGGCGAAGGCGTTGGAATAGTCGTTGAAGCCGTGCAGGGCGACGATCACCGCCCGGGCCGGCCCCTCGGGCCGCCAGAGGCGCAGGGGCAAAAAGTAGCCGTCGGCGGCGATGGCAAAGCCGTCGATCAGCGCCGGGGCCTGCCGCGCCGGTCCCATCGGCTGGAAGGCCGAGGCGCAGCCGGTGACCGCCAGCAGTCCCAGCCACCAGCCGACCGGCAGCGGCGGCCGGCGCGGGGGGTGGTCATGGCCGCTGGTGCGCTGGCCGTCAGCCGGTGCCGGCCACCAGCGGCGGCGTGCTGACCGCGGCTGCGTCTTGTCCGTCCCGGGTTCCGGCATCATTGCCCCTGGTCAGGGAGAGGAAGATGTCCTCAAGGTCGGCTTCTTCGGTGGTGAGATCGACGATGGCCAGACCCGAAATCTGCACCGCGGTAAGGATGGCGTCGATTCGCACCCGGCTCGGCCGGTAGCGTACAACCAGCCGGCGGCCGATTTCCAGTTCCACCGCGCCTTCGACCGCGAGTGCCGCCAGCGCCGGCGGGACCGCGGCCATATCCCGGTCGACGATGATCGTCAGCTCCTTGCGGTCGAGTTGGCCGATCAGGGTCCGAGTCGCCTCGCAGGCCACGACCTGACCGTGGTTGATGATCGCAATGGTGTCGCAGAGCTGCTCGGCCTCTTCAAGGTAATGGGTGGTCAGCAGCACCGTGGTGCCCCGGCGGTTCAGCTCGCGGACATGGGCCCAGAGCTGGCGGCGGAGTTCGACATCGACTCCGGCCGAGGGTTCGTCGAGCACCAGCACGGGCGGCGCGTGCACCATCGCCTTGGCCACCATCAGCCGCCGCCGCATGCCGCCCGAAAGGGTGCGGGCGTAAGCGTCGGCATGGCTGGTCAGCCCGACCGCCTCCAGGAGTTCGCCGGTGCGGCGCCGGCCGGCGGGCACGCCATAGAAGCCGGCCTGAAGGTCGAGCAGTTCGCGCGGGGTGAAAAAGGGATCGATGTTCAGCTCCTGGGGCACGACGCCGATCGAGGAGCGGGCGTGGCGGAACTGGCGCTCGATGTCAAAGCCCCAGATCGCGGCCTCGCCGGCGGTCTTGTTGACCAGACCGGCCAGGATGTTGATCAGGGTCGATTTGCCGGCGCCGTTGGGGCCGAGCAGACCGAAGAGGGAGCCGCGCGGGATGGCAAGATCGATCGCCTTGAGGGCCTCCCGCGCTTGACCCCGGCCCGACGCCGCATAAACCTTGGTGAGGCCGCGCACCGAAACGGCATGGACCGGCGCAACCAGCTGGGACAACGGGGGGGGGGACTCCTTAGGTATCGCGGCAGTGCGTGCAAAGCCATTGATCGCTCCGCGCCATTCGGTATCATCCCGCCTGCCCGCCGGTCAAACCGGGGAGCGGGACACCTCAGCAAGGGAGCCATGCGATGCAGCCGACCGAGACCTTTACCGTGGACAAGGAGACCGTCTCGTGTGACGGCGGCGGCGGACAGCTCGGTCATCCCAGGGTTTTCCTGTCGCTGCACGGCGGGCGGGTCAGCTGTCCCTATTGCGGCCGCGCCTTTGTCCTGCGCGCCGGCGCCAAGGTCGGCCACGGCCACTGAGGCGGATGGTCTTTTCAGTCCAGTCATGGGATAACCGATGTCGATCTTGATCACCGGCGCGGCGGGCTTCATCGGCTCGCACGTCGCCCATCGTCTGCTGGCGCGCGGCGATACCGTCATCGGTATCGATAATCTCAACAGCTATTACGATGTCCGGCTGAAGGAGGCGCGACTCGCGCGCCTGGAGGCGCATCCGCGCTTCTCGTTCCTCAAGCTCGACATCGCCGACCGCGCGGGGTTCGATGGCGCCCTGGCCACTGCCGGGCGGGAGGTCGACGGCGTCGTCCATCTTGCTGCCCAGGCCGGGGTCCGCCACTCGATCGAACATCCCTTCGACTATATCAGCGCCAACATCGTCGGTCATCTGGTGCTGCTGGAGTGGTGCCGGCACCATCCCGGGCTCAGGCACATGGTCTATGCCAGTTCCAGCTCGGTCTATGGCGGCAACACCCGGCTGCCCTTCTCGGTCGAGGACCGGGTCGATCACCCGATCTCGCTCTATGCCGCGACCAAGAAGGCCGATGAGCTGATGAGCCACACCTACGCCCACCTCTACCGGGTGCCGCTGACGGGTCTGCGCTTCTTCACCGTCTATGGCCCGTGGGGCCGGCCCGACATGGCGCTGTTCAAGTTCTGCAAGTCGATCATCGAAGGCGAGCCGATCACGATCTACAACAACGGCGAGATGTGGCGCGACTTCACCTACATTGATGACATCGTCACCGGCGTCGTCGCCGCCCTCGACCATCCGCCGGCGCCGCAGGGACCGACCGGCGCCCCGCACACCGTGTTCAACATCGGCAATCATCGCTCCGAGCCGCTGATGAAACTGGTCGGCCTGCTCGAAACCGCCTTGGGCAAGGAAGCGATCAAGGTCTACGACGGCATGCAACCCGGCGACGTTCAGCAGACCTACGCCGATATCGACGCCACCCGCGATTTGCTCGGCTACGAACCCACCACCCCGATCGACGTCGGCGTGCCGCGCTTCGTCGCCTGGTACCGGGCGCATTACGGGGTGTGAGCGGGGCTGCAAAGTGGGGGATTGTTGGAAGGCGTCGCCTGTGAGACGGCGCTCGCGGCGCTGGGCAAGGCAGGCGCCATCGCCGAACGCAATGGCAAGATCGTGTTCATCGACCTGATGTGCTCGTAAATTCATCCCCAAAATACCAACCGCCGCCGGAGTTTCCTCCGGCGGCGGTTGGCTTTTCAGAACCAGAGAGTGGGCTTACTTCACGGTTTCGCCGTGCAGGTTGAGGTCCAGGCCTTCGCGCTCGACGTCGGCGTCGACCCGGATGCCGATCACGAGGTCGATCAGCTTGAGGATGACGAAGGTCGCGACCAGATCGTAGCCGACGGTCCAGCCGATGCCCTGGAGCTGGATCCAGATCTGCTCGACATGGCCTTCGAGGGCGCCCAGCGGGGCATCCTTGCCGGCGATCGCGGCCTTGGCGAAGACGCCGGTCAGCAGCGCGCCGAGGAAGCCGCCGACACCATGAACACCGAAGGCGTCGAGGGCGTCGTCATAGCCGAGGGCGGTCTTGAGGCTGGTCGCGGAGATGAAGCAGACCACGCCGGCGGCCAGACCGATGATCATCGCGCCATTGGGATCGACGAAGCCCGAGGCCGGGGTGATCGCAACCAGACCGGCGACGGCGCCGCTGATGATGCCGAGCACCGACGGCTTGCCGCGGGCGATCCACTCGACGAGCATCCAGGCGATGGCGGCGGCGGCGGTGGCGATCTGGGTCACGGCCATGGCCATGCCCGCATTGGCGCCGGCGGTGACGGCGGAGCCGGCGTTGAAGCCGAACCAGCCCACCCACAGCAGCGAGGCGCCGATCAGGGAGAGCACGAGGTTGTGCGGCGCAAAGTTTTCGACGCCGTAGCCGCGGCGCTTGCCGATCACGAGGGTGCAGACCAATCCGGCGATGCCCGCATTGATGTGAACGACGGTGCCGCCGGCGTAGTCAAGCACACCGGCGTCGCTGAGGAAGCCGCCCGGTCCCCACACCCAGTGGGCGATCGGCGCGTAAACGGCCAGCGACCAGAGGCACATGAAGATGCACATCGCCGAGAACTTCATGCGGTCGGCGAAGGCACCCGCGATCAGGGCCGGGGTGATGATCGCGAAGGTCATCTGGTACATCATGTAGACCGACTCGGGGATGGTCTTGGCCAGGGGGTTGACCGAGTCCAGTGCCATACCGGACAGGAACAGCCGGCCAAAGCCGCCGAGGTAGGGCGAGCCCTCGGTGAAGGCCAGCGAATAGCCGACGATGTACCAGAGCACGGTGACCAGACAGGTGATGGCGAAGCTCTGCATCACGGTGGCGAGCACGTTCATCTTGCGGACCATGCCGCCGTAGAACAGCGCCAGACCGGGGATGGTCATCATCAGCACCAGCGCGGTCGACGTCAGCATCCACGCGGTGTCGCCGCTATCCAGCTTCGGAGCCGCAGTTGCGGCAGCGGCAGCGGCGGCAGCGGCGGCGGCCGCAGCAGCCGCAGGGTCTTCCGCCCAGGCGCCGGTGGCCACACCGGCCACTCCGACAACGACGGCCGCACAGGCGGCGGCCAGAGAATACCAACGTTTCATCGACGATCCTCATCCAACAAGTGGTGGCTCCAACCCGCCCGCTCCGCCCCCGGCACCCTGCCGGAGAGGCGAGGGGCCTTGCGCTGCTGCGGCGCCGGAAAATCGGGTTCCCGCAGGAACCGGTCTGCCGCTGTTTATTCAAGAACCGTGCCGGAGCGTGCCGCCGCGGAATCCGGCCGGCGCGCCGCCCCGGCTGGGATCGGCCGGGGCGGCGCGCCCCGAGTCGCGGCCGTCAATTGCACAAAATCTGCCCAATTTATTGCAGTGCCGAAGCCACAAAATTAACGCATTGGTTACGGTTGTGTTGATAAATGGCGCGATGCCGGGCAGGGATCCGGGTCGCCTCGAGCAACTGCATAAAAATTAGGCGTAGTTTGCTGAAATACGATGCGCTGTCAGGCCCCGGCACCGGGTGGCGCTTCCGACACGGGCTGCCGCGATTCCGTCCGGTTTGATACGTCAGCGAACGATGTGTCGCGCTTCCGACGCATCGGCGCCATCGGGCCGCCGGTTCGCCGCTGCGGCCGGGCGGCGGGCCGGCATTCCGAATGATGTCGACCGGTGCGATACGATTTGTTAGGCATGGCCGGCTATCCTTCCCCTTGCCGCTGTCACATGGGTTCCGCGATGACCGTCGTCACCCGTTTCGCTCCCTCGCCCACCGGATTCCTGCACATCGGCGGGGCGCGGACGGCCTTGTTCAGCTGGCTGTTCGCCCGTCACCATGGCGGCCGCTTCCTGCTGCGGATCGAGGATACCGACCGGGCGCGCTCGACCGAGGCCGCGGTGACCGCGATCCTCGACGGTCTCTCCTGGCTGGGGCTGCACTGGGACGGCGACGTGGTGTCGCAGTTCGAGCGCCGGGACCGCCATGCCGAGGTCGCTCATGCCATGCTCGCGGCCGGGCAGGCCTATTATTGCTACTGCAGCCCCGAAGAACTGACGGCGCTGCGCGAGGCCCAGAAGGCTGCGGGCCTGACGACCCGCTACGATGGCCGCTGGCGTGACCGGCCGGCCGCCGAGGCGCCGCCCGGCGTGCGGCCGGTGGTGCGTCTGAAGGCGCCGCGCGAGGGCGAGACGGTGATCGAGGATCGGGTCCAGGGCACGGTCCGGGTGCGCAACGATCAACTCGACGACATGATTCTGTTGCGTGCCGACGGCACGCCGACCTACATGCTGTCGGTGGTGGTCGACGATCACGACATGGCCGTCACCCACATCATCCGCGGTGACGACCACCTGACCAACGCCTTCCGGCAGGTGCAGATTTACAAGGTGATGGGTTGGGAGAGTCCCGAGTTCGCCCATATTCCGCTGATTCACGGCGCCGACGGCGCCAAGCTCTCCAAGCGTCACGGCGCGCTCGGTGCCGAGGCCTACCGTGAACTCGGCTATCTGCCCGAGGCGTTGCGCAATTACCTTTTGCGCCTGAGTTGGGGCCATGGCGACGACGAGATCATCTCCGATGCCGAGGCCATCGCCTGGTTCGGGCTCGAGGGCATCGGCCGTTCGGCGGCGCGCTTCGATTTCACCAAGCTCGACAGCCTCAACGCCCACTATTTGCGCCAGGCCGACGACGCCCGGCTTGCGGCGTTGATCGGGCCGCGGCTGGAAGCCGGGGCCGGCCGGGCGCTGACCGAAGCCGAACGGGCGCTGCTGACCCGGGCCATGCCCGGGCTCAAGATGCGGGCCAAGACGCTGGTCGATCTTGCCGCCAGCGCCGGATTCTATGTCGCGACTCGGCCGCTGGTCCCCGATGCCAAGGCGGCGGCTCTGCTCGACGCGCCGGCGCGGCAGCGCCTGGCCGCTCTGGCGCAGTGCCTGGAGGCCGAGCCGGATTGGCGCGCCCCGGCAATCGAGGCCGCGGCCCGCCGCTTCGCCGAAGAGCTTGGCTGCAAGCTTGGACAGGTTGCGCAACCTTTGAGGGCAGCCCTCAGCGGCAGCACGGTTTCGCCGCCGATCTTCGAGGTTGCTGAGTTGTTGGGTAAAACCGAGACCTTGCTGAGAGTGCGAAGCATGTGAGGCAACGGGCAAATGCAACTCCGATAGGTTGCACTTTTTTGCCTCAGGCTCTATGCTGCCCTGCTGAATTTTTCCAAGCCGATTCTGCCCCAGCCCCCCCTCCCCGCGTCACCGCAACGAAGGATTTTCTGGATGAGTCAAGCAGCCTCTTCCGCAGGCAAGCCTGCCAACAACACCTTCACCCTCACCGATAACCGGAGCGGCAAATCCTTCACCCTGCCGGTGCTGAAGGGGACGCTCGGCCCCGACGTGGTCGACGTCCGCAAGTTCTACAGCGAGACCGACTGTTTCACCTTCGACCCTGGTTTCACCTCGACGGGCAGTTGCGAGTCGAAGCTCACCTTCATTGATGGCGACAAGGGTGTGCTGCTGCACCGCGGCTATTCGATTGATGAGTTGGCCGAGCAGAGCGACTTCATGGAAGTCTGCTACCTGCTGCTGAACGGCGAACTGCCGAATCGGGCCGAGAAGTACGAGTACGAGCACATCATCACCCATCACTCGATGGTTCACGAGCAGCTGACCTTCTTTTATCGCGGGTTCCGGCGCGACGCCCACCCGATGTCGATCCTGTGCGGTATCACCGGCGCGCTCGCGGCCTTCTACGGCGACTCGCTGGACATCACGGACCCCCATCAGCGCCTGATCGCCTCGCACCGGCTGGTCGCCAAGATGCCGACCCTCGCCGCGATGGCCTACAAGTATTCGGTCGGCCAGCCCTTCGTCTATCCGCGCAACGATCTGAAGTATGCCGAGAACTTCCTCGCCATGACCTTCGCGGTGCCGTCCGAGCCCTATCATGTCAATCCGGTGGTCGCGAAGGCGATGGACCGGCTCTTCATTCTCCACGCCGACCACGAGCAGAACGCCTCGACCTCGACGGTGCGGCTCGCCGGTTCCTCGGGTGCCAACCCCTATGCCTGCATTGCTGCCGGCATTGCCTCTCTCTGGGGTCCGGCCCACGGCGGCGCCAACGAGGCGGTGCTCAACATGCTGCAGGAAATCGGCACCAAGGACCGCGTCAACGAGTGCGTCAAGCGGGCCAAGGACAAGAACGATCCGTTCCGTCTCATGGGCTTCGGCCACCGCGTCTACAAGAACTACGACCCGCGCGCGCAGGTGATGCGCCGGTCCTGCCACGAGGTTCTGGGTGAACTCGGAATCAAGAACGACCCGCTGCTCGATATCGCGATGGAACTGGAGCGGATCGCCCTTGAGGACGAGTACTTCGTCGAGCGCAAGCTCTATCCGAACGTCGACTTCTATTCGGGTATCATTCTCAAGGCCATCGGCTTCCCGACTTCGATGTTCACCGTGCTGTTCGCCCTCGCGCGGACCATCGGCTGGATTTCGCAGTGGAAGGAAATGATCGAAGATCCCCAGCAGAAGATCGGCCGTCCGCGCCAGCTCTACACCGGCGCACAGCGGCGGCCGTATGTTCCGCTGGCGATGCGTGGTTGAGGGCTCGACCTCGGGCTTCGGGACGGGTGGCACGGGGAACCGTGCCACCCGGATTCCCGTGTTGTTGAGCCGGCCGCCGCGCATGCCGCCCTCAGCCAACGACAACCGGCCGCCGCGCTGGTTGCGGATCGTCCGCGCCGGCTTTGTGCTGGGGCTGGCCGCGTTGGCCCTGGTCTGGCTGAGGATGTGAGCCGCCGGATCGCCGCCGCCGGCTGACGCCGGCCGCCGTCCCCTTGATCGGCGGCACGCATCGCGCATTGCCAATCCGCGCCACTGCCATTATAGAACGACTGCGGAAATGGTAATTCTCAATAAACCACAGTCCGGGTTTGTTTTATAAGGGAGATCACGATGGTATTGCGGACGGTGCGCTTGTGGGCCGCGGTGGCGGCGCTGGGTCTGGCGCTGGGCGGTGCCGCGGCGGCGGGGGAGTTGCGTGTCGGCTTCATTCCGGTGGTCGGGGCGGCCCAATTGTTCGTGATCGAGGGCGAGGGCTGGGGGCGCGAGGCCGGCGTCGAGGTCCGGCCGACCCAGTTCGAATCGGGGCCGGCGATGATCAGCGCCCTCGCCTCGGGCACGCTCGATGCCTATTACGGCGGTATCGGCCCGATCATGGTCGCCCAGACCCGCGGCGTCGATGTCCGGGTCGTCGCCGCCTGCGCCGTCGGCGAAATGGCGGTGGTTGCCCGGGGCGCGCTGGCCGGCGTCGTCAGCGGCGACGTTGCCGCGACGCTGAAGACTTTTGCCGCCACCGAGGGACGGCCGGCGCGCTTCGCCTCGCAGCCGCCGGGCTCGGTGCCCGACACTGTGCTGCGCTATTGGCTGACCCGGGTGGTCCAGGCCGATCCCGCCAGCTACGAGATCGTCGGCATGGGCATCGAGCAGACCCAGCAGGCGCTGCTCGCCGGGGCGGTCGACGCCGCCTCGATCCGAGAGCCGACCCTGACCCTGGTGCGGGAGCGCGACCCGGCGATGAAGCTGCTGGCGGTGGGCAATCAGATGATGACCGATCAGCCGGGTGCGGTGCTGGCGCTGACCGGCGATTTCATCCGCCGTGAGCCGGCGCTGGCGGCCCGGCTGGTTGCGCTCCATCTCCGCGCCACCGATCTTCTCAACCAGCATCCCGAGCGTGCCGCGCCGCATCTGCAAAAGGGTCTCGGCAAGGGCATCGTGCCGGTGGAGGTCTATCAGCGCGCCCTGGTCTCGCCGGCCAGCACCTTTGTCGCCGATCCCGGCCGCATTCGCGCCGCCACCGGGGTGATGCAGGACTTTCAGCTCGGGCTCGGGGTGTTGAAGAGTCCGGCCGACCTCGACCGCCTGTTCGACGCCTCGTTCTATCAGCAGGCGCAGGCGGCCAAATGAGTGCCGCAGCGGCGGAGCGAAGCGGGTGGTGATGAAGCAGAACACGCTGGCGGCAGCCGGGCTCGCGGCCTTCCTGCTGATCTGGGAGGCGGTGCCCCGGCTCGGGCTGGCCTCGCCGCTGTTCGTGCCGCCGCCCAGCGCGCTGCCGCTGACGTTCTGGCGGGAACTGGCGGGCGGCTATTGGAGCGACGCGGTCGCGGCCAGCCTCAGCCATTACCTGATGGGCCTGACCATCGGCACTGCGCTGGGCGTCGGGCTCGGGGTGGCCACGGCGCTGTCGCCGCGGCTTGAGGCCGGGCTGTCCTGGGTGGTGCGGTTGCTCCGCCCGGTGCCGGGGTTGGCCTGGGTGCCTTTCGCCATCGTCTGGTTCGGCATCAGCGAGCGGGCGGCGACCTTCATCATCGTGATCGGCGTGCTCTGGATCAATTATTACGCCGCCTTCGCCGCCGCCCGCGCCGTCGATCGCGACTTTCTCGAGCTGGCCGCGGCCTTCGGCCAGGGCGGGCGCTGGTCGACGCTGGTCAAGATCATTCTGCCCGGCGCCTCGGCCGGGATTCTCGCCGGTGTGCGCACCGGGCTGGGTCAGGCCTGGATGGCGGTGGTCGCGGCCGAAATGTTCGGCGTCCATGGCCTCGGCCAGCGCATGATGCAGGCGTCCAGCCTGCTCGCCACGGATGTCGTGCTGGTCTACATGGTGACCATCGCCGCGCTGTTCGGTCTGACCGATGCGCTGTTCGTGCTGATTCGGGATCGGGTGCTGGCATGGCAACGGTAGTCGAAATCCGCGACCTCACCATCGCCTATGGCAACGGTCCGCCGGTGCTGTCGGGCTTTTCCGCCGCCTTGCCCGAGCATTCCTTCACCTGCGTCGTCGGCTCGTCGGGGGTGGGCAAATCGACACTGCTGCGGGTGGTTGCCGAACTGGTGGCGCCGGCGGGGGGCGAGGTGGTGGTGCCCGACCGCGGCCACGACGAGACCAGCCGGCCCTTCGCCCTGGTGTTTCAGGAGCCGCGGCTGCTGCCCTGGCGGCGGGTGATCGACAACGTCATGTTCGGTCTCGAAGGGCTGCGGCTGAGCCGGTCCCGGCGGCTGGCCCGGGCGCAGGAGGCGCTGGCGCTGGTCGGACTGGCCGAGCATGCTGGGCGCTGGCCCTATCAGCTTTCGGGCGGCCAGCGCCAGCGGGTCAATCTCGCGCGGGCGCTGGCGGTGCGGCCGCGGCTGCTGCTGCTCGACGAGCCGTTCTCGGCCCTCGACGCCATCACCCGCCACAGCCTTCAGGGCGAGTTGCTGCGTCTGGCCCGCGAGACCGGGACCTCGTTTCTCTTTGTCACTCACGATCTCGACGAGGCGGTGTTTCTGGCCGACCGCGTGATCGTGCTTGGCGGCCGTCCGGCGCGGGTGACCCGGGATTTTGCCGTGACCCTGGCCCATCCCCGCCAGCGCGAGGCTCTCGATTACGTCGATCATGTCCGCTCGCTTCGCGAGGCCCTGACCGAGCTGATGGTCGACGGCAGCGGCATCTGAGGCCGGTTTCAGCCGCCCGGGCGCGCCATCACGAACACCAGCCCGGGCACCGGCAGGCGCTTTTCGCTGCGCAGGGTCCCGGCCTCAAGGTGAGTGAGGGTGAGGCCGGCGGCGGCGGCGGCGGCCCGGAGATGATCGGCGCCATGCCGGACCCGACGGCAGGCCATGACCTCAAAGCCGGCAAGGCCGGGCGCGGTCTCGACGGTCGCGGCCAGCCGGCCGCCGGGGCGGAGCGCCGCCGCAGCCGCCCGCACCGCCGGCTCCAGGTCGCCGAGATAGGTGAAGACGTCGGCGGCCAGGATCAAGTCCCAGGCGGCCGGCGCCCGGGCCAGGCCCTCCAGCAGATCCCCAACATATAAGGTGTGGTAGAGGCCGCGCCGACGTGCCTGCTCGACCATCCGGGGCGCGAGATCGATTCCGGCCAGATGCCGGGCCAGGGGCGCAAAGGCGACCCCGGCCAGACCGGTACCGCAGCCGAGATCCAGAATGTCGAGCCCGGCCGGGGCGTCGGCCAGCGCGGCGCGCAGCAGCCCGGGGGCGCGATAGTCCAGCCGGTCGAGCAGATCGGCGTCGAAGCGCTCGGCATAGCGGTCGAACAGCGCCCGCACGAAGACCGGGTCGGGACCGGCGGCGCCCGCCCCGGTGTCGTCGTCCGGGGCGGTGACGGCAAGGGCGGCGAGGGCGGCGGCGGCCCCGCCGGTGTCTTCGGGGTCGAGGTCGAGACTGCGCCGGAAGGCTGCCGCCGCCTTCTCCCGTTCGCCCAGCGCCCGCCAGGCCAGACCGAGCGCGATATGCAGCGGCGGGTGGCCGGGGGTGCGGCGGAGAGCCGGCTGCGCCAGCTCCAGCGCTTCCAGCGGCTGGCCCAGGGCGGCGAGGGTCCGGCACAGCCGGGCGGCACTGTCGGCGTCGTCCGGGGCCAGCAGCACCGCCTCGCGCAGCGGCACCGCCGCCGCCGCCGCGTCGCCGAGCCCGAGCAGGGCGTGGGCCAGGGCCAGCAGCGCCGGTACGCTGTCGGGGCGCAGCGCCAGCCAGCGCCGGCTGACTTCGGCGGCGGCGGTCTGCTCACCCGAGGCGTCGAGGGCCTCGGCCAGCGCCGCCAGACGGTGTGGCCGGCCGGGGTCGAGGGCCGCGGCCCGGCCGAACGCCGCCGCCGCTTCGGGCCAGCGGTGCTGTGCCGAGAGGGTTTCGCCGAGGGCGCCGAGGGCATCGGCATCCTCGGGCGCGCCCGTGACGGCGACTCGGAAGGCGCGCTCGGCGCCAGCAAGATCACCGGCGTCGCGGCACCGGTAACCGGCGGCGAAAGCGGCCGCACTTGCAGCATGTTCGGGAGATTCGGCCATCACCGGGTTATGCCCGCATCACCGCCGGCGGGCAAGCGTGGCGGCGGCGAATCCGCACCGTCAAACCGAACAGTTAACAAAAAATCAACCAAATTTGGCTGCGCCAGATCAACCGGGCGGCTGTTTGGGGGGGGCGAGAATTGGTAAATGCATCACCCCAGAATTATCCAGCATCGTCGGCCAGGGATGCCAGGATGTGCCCGGAAATCCTCGATCATTCCATGCCTATCCGGTTAA
>SESF01009427.1_pt1 | contig 16329 bp, 9 predicted proteins | sample 3171521 | NCBI WGS metagenome assembly SESF01 (sample SAMN10866945, study PRJNA518727) | freshwater metagenome | biome: subpolar coniferous forest; feature: holomictic lake; material: water; isolation source: holomictic Lake 227, 6 m and 8 m depth | place: Canada: near Kenora, Ontario | collected...
CTCTATGCCCGGCGTTGGAGAATTGAACTCTTCTGGGACGACAGCAAGACGACGCGGCAAATGGACCGGCTCAGTTGCAAGAGCCCGGACAGGGTCCACAAGGAGATGGAAATGCACTTCATTGCCTACAATTTGATCCGCTCCGTCATGGCCGAAGCGGCCCAGGTCTGCCATGTCCCCCTGGATCGCATGAGTTTCAAGGGCGGTTCGCTGGAAAGGGCTGTGGCAGGTCAAGCGAAACATCGAGGTCCGGCTGAGGGGGGCCGAGCACGAGCCAGCGAAAGTCGCGCTGCAACTGGGTAGTGCTCCACGAAACAAAAAGCATGTCCGCGACCAGGTCCAGCCGGTAGAGGCAGGAGGGCAGGATCAGGACAAACAGGATCGTCAGCGCCGGTGCCAGGACCGGCCTTCTTAGCGTCAAGGCCAGCCACATGCCGAACCAGCCCACTGCCAGGATGTCCGCACCCAGACTAATGGCGAGGAAAAAGGTTCCCAGGAAGCCCGACTCCGTGAGATGGCCAGCGCTTGGTGGTCCGAACCGGCTGAACGCGCTAACGGGCGCGGGATAAGCGGCCGTTGCCACGCCCAGCAGCAGAAACACAACCAGCGGCCACAGGAAGATGCGACGCAACGCCCGCCATTGCGCCTGGATGAGGTCCGCGTTGCCCAACGGCGAACAGAGCAACAGCTCGAGCGAACCATTGCGCCGCGTCTCCACGAAGAATCGGCACGCCTGGAAGGCGACGAGCGTCTTGAGGAGGAATGCGAAGGGCTTCGCACCGGCATACCCCAGGATGGACCGGCTGGGCCCAACCCGGCTGTCGCACAACAGCAGCGCCCATCCGGCGACGATGGCCCAAGCTATCCAGCGCAACTGGGTGCCGGAGCCGGTCAGGCACCGGACAGGATCGAACGGGGAGGTTCGCGCGCGAGGACGTCGGCTCGCGACGGCACCAGCCCGGATAGACTGTGCCGGACGCTCGAAATACTTTCCCAGCGCCCAGATCCTGCCATTCGGCCACAGTTGCGCCAATGCGACATTCGCCAGGCCGAGGAAGCCCCAGCCGAGTAGCTGGGAGGCGAATAATGAGACCCAGAACATGGCGGGTTGCGTCGTGTAGGTCGCGTCCCCGGCACCGGCAAAGGCATAAAACGGACTGGTCCACGCGAAATAGAACCACCCGGCAGAAAGGGCGGACCCGGAGCCAAACGCAGCCAGGGCCGGCAGACCCACCACCGTCAGCACCACCAACACCAGCGTGCTGCCCAGCGCGCGGGCGTAGTCATTTACAAAGGCCGAAACACAGAGGCCGGCCGCGAGCGAAAAGAACATGGCATTTACCAACGCCAACGCCATCCGCCAAAACTCCCCCAGGGTCACCCCGCCCTGCAGCAGCGGAACCGCCGTCACGGGCAACAGCGCCAGCAAGCAGTAGAGCGCGGTTACCGCCGCAGCCACGAACTTGCCCAACACAAGGTCAGTGCTCTTCAAATCGGTCAGGAGCAACAGGCCCAAGGTGCCCTCCCGTTTCTCCTCGCTCAGACAGTCTGAGGTAAGAAACACCCCGGCCATTAGCGCGAGCCCGAACGCGCACGTGGTCTGAACCCCGAACAAGGGGTTGGCGCTGTTGCCTGCGCCGGGAATCGCAAACCCCGCGGCAAGGGCAATGAAGCTCGCCCCGATAGCGAGCAATGCGGTCCAGCAGCGGATGCGGCGGGTGCTCGGACGCCGCGATGCGGCGCGCAGCCCGCGCTGCACTATCGGCAAGGAGGTCATCATTTGCGTTCAATGCACCGCATAGACAAACCCTTCCGCCCCCGCCAGAAGGATCGACAGTCCGCTTTTCTTATCCAGCACAGCGAGGCTCGGGGGGCCGGTCTGGGCGGGGAGCGGAAGTTGCCACACGACGCGACCTTCAGCGGGAGTGCTCCCGGCTCCAAGACAGACGAGTTGCTGGCCGATGACGAACACAGCTTCGTCCCGTCCATCGCCATTGAGATCGCCACTGGCTGAGCCGATTACGCTGCCAGGGGCGGGCATGGGCAGACGCCACAGGATCTGGCCGGTGGCGGCGTCGTAGCAGCGGATGCCGTCGGGGTAGCCGGCACCCACGGCTTCGAGATGGCCCCGGCCCGAGAAGTTGCCGAACCCAGGCCAATCCTGCGCGCTGTGGTCCAAGGCGTCCCACCAAACCAGCGAACCGTCCGCGCGGACAAGGCCAGTCATCGAGCGGCCGCCGAAGAAGAGCGCAGGGCGCCCTGTCCTCAGGAAATCGCCGGCGATCGGCTGCCCCCAATAGACCGGTTGGGCGGGGACCTCCTTCCAAATCGCGTCCTGGGCGAGCAGATCGCGTCCGGTGCTGCCCTGGAGCAAGTAGAGAATGCTCGGGTGCAGCGAGGCGAGGTCGTCCAGGCCGTCCCCGTCGTAATCCGCCAGTGCGAAAGGCGTGCCGCCGACGCCTCGCTGGCTGATTTGGCGGCTGCGGCGCCATAGTTCGCGGCCATCCTGGCCGGAGAGCAGCACCGTCTCTTCGCTATGCATCATCGACCGCCGGATGGTCACCAGCACATCCTGTCGCCGCCGGTCCGTGAAATGGCCCGTCTGCCACAGGATGATGCCGCCCATGTTCCACACCGGGGCGGTGCCGGGGATGTTTGGGAAGTCGTGGTGCCACAGCGTGCGCCCGGAGAGGTCTTTGGCTTGAAAGCGCGCGAAACCAGCGGGACTGGTGCCTGAAAGCAGGATTTGCCTGCGCCCGTCGCCCGCGAGGTCGGCGACGACTGGCCCGCGGACCTCGGGCCAGCTTGTGCTCTGGCCACGACCGGCGATGCGTGTGAGTTTCGCCCGTCCGTCACGTGCCGGCGGATGGAAGGCGACTACTTCTTCACCATGCCCCTGGACAATGACCGTAGGCTCTTTGGCGCCATCCGGCCAGGCGACGGCTACCGGTCCGGGACTGCCGGCAGACCGCTTGGTGGCCAGCAGCGTCGCTTTCGCGCCCCCGACCTGTAACGAAGCGGCTTCACCGGGCGGATGATATACGCGAACCAGCAGCCGGTTTGAATCATCCAACCCGACGGCTTGCAGCCGTTGGCCAGTAACGGACATTACTGGCTGGAGACTGCCTCCAGACCATCGGGCCGTTGAGAGGGTGACACTGCCTGTTCGGGAGTCGGTGGCCTCGCGTATCACGACGGTAAGCCCTTGCGAATCCCTATGACTCGTGACCGTGGTGCTTCCGAAGGTGGCGGCGCTTTGCACGTTGGCAGGCAGAGGCGGCTCCCACATCTCCCAGGCAGCATTCTGCTTCTCCCAGAGCGTCGTCAGGCGGTTGTCCTTGAGCGAGCGAATGTGGATCATGCCGAGTCCCGGCGCCCCGGCGCCTGCGGCGCTGATCGTGAGAAGCTGGCTTACGCCGCCGCCGCCGAGATCCAGCACCGCGGCGAGATACTCATCCGGTAGTTCCGCCTTGATGCGTCCGGTCAGCGCTTCATGCACAGTCACGCGCCACCGTTGGTCGCCGCGCTCGTTGAAAATGGTGGTGAGCACCTCGGATTGGCCGTCGCCGTCCACGTCGGCCACCGGGTTGGGCCCCACCCGGAGAATCTTCTGCGGGTTGGAGATGTCCGGCTCCACATTCCGCTGCCAGAGCAGGGTCAGCTTGCCGTCGCGGAACCCGAGCACATCCACATGCTTCGAGAAATCGGCCTGCACGAGGAACTCCGTCCGCCCGTCGTGGGCGAAGTCGTAAGCGCCAAAGAAGCCGTAGCTGCGAGTGTCCGTAAACCGGCAACGGTCCTTGGTCGCCCCGGTCCGCGCATCCAGCAGCAGCAACTCGTGGAACGGCAGGATGGCAATCTCCGGCTTGCCGTCTCCGTCGAAATCCCCCACCAACGGCAGCGGTTGAAACAGGAGATCAATCGGCTGAGTCTCCCAGACTTGAACCCACTTGCCTTCACGCCGCGCGAAACAGCGGCCGACGCACTTCTGCCATTGGCCGTTGACGGTGGGCTTGGCGAAGCCGCTCTCGAATTTGATCTTCTCCACGCCGGGATCCTCGGGCAGCACATCGGCGTAGGTTGTGGTGGCGGAACGGGCCTCGCCTTCTATCAAATCAGGCTTCGGAAGGAAGTTTTCCGGCGCCAGGCCTGGGGGAATGGAGCCAACGGCAGCCTCCTCCAACGGCAGCGACAATCGGCTCTGGCCGGAAGCAGGCTCAAGCACCACCTGGCTCTCCAGGACGCCGACGAACTGCCGCCAGGCAATTCGTGGCGATACCACGCTGCCGCGCGCGGGAGAATGTGCCTGAAGCGAGCCGTCGCGGCGGTAGGCCGGCCATTCTTCGGGCGCCGGGAAGGCGCGGGGGGAAGGTGCGGCACGGACTGTGAATGGGATAAGCGGGAATGCCGCCAACATTGCCAGGAACCAAAGGAGGGCCACGCCTGGCTGGCCCATTTTTGATCGAATACACCTGCATCTGGGGTGCTTAACTCGCCGGTCTGATGGGTGCCACCAAGCGGGCAGCGCCCTCGCCCGCATAGGAGCGCAGCCTTCAGGCTGCAGCAAGTTGAAGCGTGAGAGGCGTGCTGAAAATGCCCGATGCCTCAGGCAAGTTTCACAGTTCTGCAGCCTGAAGGCTGCGCTCCTATGCGGGCGTGGCACCGGCGAGTTGCGCCGGCCTTTAGCCGGCTCCGAAGCGGGCGCGGGAGCTTCGCTCATAATAGTTGTAATAAAACGGTCCGCATTTGACTTTGTCCATATAGAACATAGGTATGCGTGAGACTGCAACATCCGACGCGGATCGCTTCCTGGCGTTGCTCAAACCGATTGAGCGCGACTTGGAAACGTATGCCCGTCGCTTGGTCTGGGAGCCCCAGGAAGCGCCTGACGCATTGCAAAACGCGGTGATGCGCGCCTTTGCCGCCTTCGACCGTTACCATGAAGACGCCAGCTTCCGAGCCTGGATGTTCAAGATCCTCACCCGTGAAGCCTTCACCCTGAATCGGAAGCATGCCCGGATTGCCCGCCACGAGTTCCAACTCGAACCGGAGGAATTGGCGGGGCTGCCCTCCACGGGAGAGCAGGATCAGGGTGGCAGCCAACCCCTCTCGCTCGATGCCTTGAACGAGGAACTGGACCCGGCCTTGGCGGCGGGATTGAAGACGCTGACGGACACCGAGCGCGCGGTGCTGTTGCTGCGCGCCATCGGCGAACTCCGCTACCGCGAGATTAGCGAAACGCTGGGCATCCCCCTTGGCAGCGTGATGGGCAACCTCTCCCGCGCTCGCCAGAAGATGCGCATCCATATCGCCCGCGCAGCACGAAGAACCGATGTATTGAAGGAGAACTAAGTATGAAATGCGACGAAGTCCAAAGCCTGCCAGGCCCTTATCTTGACTCCGAGTTGGATGCCAAGACCACGTTTGAAATCGAACAGCACCTGGCGGGCTGTCCCGCCTGCGCTCACGTCTTCGCCCAGGAGCAGAAGCTGGAGGCCAGAATAAATGCCGGTCTGAACCGAGGGGCAAGAACGGCGGCTCTGTGGGCGCAGATTGAGCAAAAGGTGGCCGGTGAATCATCTACCTCTAGTCCACGGCCCACGGCACGCGTTGCACAGCCCGCTGGATGGCCTGCCGTGGCCGGTGCGGTGGTTGCCCAGATCCGCGCCGGCTGGCGAGCTTCGCGATGGGCCTGGACCGGCTTGGCAGCGGCGTGGGTGGTCATTCTCACGCTCAACCTGGCAGCACGCGAGCCGGCTGCCCCGCTCGTCGCCAAGCAGGAGGTGCCCTCGGCGTCCGAGATGCGCCTGGCATTGATACAGAAGCACCTGTTGATGGCAGAACTGGCCCTTTCGCCAGCACCGACTTCGGCCAATAAGCCGAAACCCGAGCCGCCAAGCCCGCGCAGCGAGCGGCGCCACGAAACCCTGAACGCCTAAGGCAATTATGAACGACAAACTCAGAACCATCCTCCAAACCGCCTGGAATGAGCCCCGCCACTTCTTCTTCTGGCTGGCCATGCTGAGCCTGTGCGGATTCATTGTCGCGGTCGGCGGCGCAGCCCTGACCGCCCCGACGCTCTTCCTTGGATTTGTCGCGCTGGGGAGTATCCTCTGTTTTTTGGCCAGCATTCCAGCTTTCATCCTGGCTTGGATCCCGCCCGTGCGACGACTGTTCTCGTGGCTGCTCCGCCGCCGGTTTCTAGTGCTCGGCTGCCTGGTCACCTTCATTGCCCTTCTCTATGCCATCGAGGACTGGCGTGGACGGCACGCCTGGCAGAGCTACAAGCGCGCGTGGGAGACCAAAGGCGAGCGGTTTGAATGGGCCAGCCTTGCCCCGCCTCCGGTGCCGGACGACCAGAACTTCTTCGAAACGCCTCTGTGGGAGGACCTGCGCTTCGTTGCGACCAACAGCAGCAGGGTGAAAAGAGACTTCGATTGGGCGGAGCACGTCATTTTCACCGCGTACGGCCCCAAGAGTAAAGATGCGCCCAGCACCGGCACCGGCAGTTGGATGAAGGGCCAACGTGTGGACTTGCCGACCTGGCAAGCGTTCTACCGCGGCAGCAATAATGTGTTCGAGGGCAAAAGCGGCCCACCGACGAATTACTTTCCCATCGCCAAAGAGCCGCAGACGCCCGCGGCCGACGTCTTGCTGGCCTTGAGTAAGTTCAACGAGAACCGGCAGCTTTTGATCGCGGCTTCAGCCCGCCCCCAGGCCCGGTTTTGTATGAATTACGAGGCCGGTTTCGCTATGCTGCTCCCGCACCTGGGGCGACTGAAGGCCAGCTCCCATTATCTGTGTCTCCAAGCGGAGGCGGCGCTGAAGGCCGGGGACAAAGAAACCGCGCTGGAGGACATCAAGCTCTCATTTCGCTTGATCGAATCCATCCGGAGCGAGCCGACCCTAATCTCCCACCTGGTGCGCATCGCCATGGCGCAAATCGCCTTGCAGCCGGTCTGGGAAGGCCTGGCGGACCGGCAATGGACCGTTGCTGAACTAACTGCCATTGAGAGGCTGCTCGGCGCGATGGACTTCCTGTCCGATTACGACTCTGCCATGCGCGGGGAGCGGGGGTGCAACCTCTGGGGGGTGGATTACATCCACAAGGCGGGGATGTCGGGGCTAAAGGAGATGTCCGCTCCCGTAGAGGATGTTCCGCCTAGCGACATGGAGCAGTTACTGGGCATGGCCACCTTTCGACTGATCCCGGCTGGCTGGTTCGACCAGAACAAGCTTTCCCTCTGCCGCATGTACGAGAAATATCTGTTGCCGCTGGTGGGGGAACAGGACCGGCGTGTCGTTTCGCGTGCCACCATCCAGGAGGCGAACTCAGCCCTTCAGCGGCGAGACCTGCGCCCTTATGACGTCTTCTCAAGTATGCTGCTGCCTGCCCTGGCCGGCTTCGCCGACAAATGCGCCCGCGCCCAAACCGCCGTTGACCTCGCCCGCGTCGCCTGTGCGCTCGAGCGATACCGGCTGGCGAATGGCCAGTTCCCGGACTCGCTCGACGCCCTCACGCCGAAGTTCATCGCGAAGCTGCCGCATGACGTCATCAACGGTCAACCGCTCAATTACCACCGTACTGACGACGGCCAGTTTGTCCTCTACTCGGTCGGAGCCAACGAAACTGACGACGGCGGCAAAGTCGAACTAACGAAATCTGGCAACATCGACATGACCAAAGGCGACTGGGTCTGGCGCTATCCGGCCCGGTAGTTACTCCCTCGCCGTTTGCGCTGGCAGCGCAGAGAGCGGGCAGTTCCGGTTCGTCTCGCCGAAGTAATTGGCGGACCATTCGTTCGGAAACAGCACGACAGGGTTCTTGCCTACATCGTAAGCAAGGCGCGAGCCGGTGGGCAGCGAGAGGGCGTCCAGGTCGTCTTCCTTCATGTCCGTGGGCAACCAGCGTACGACAGCCCACGGGGCGGATTCGAGGCGAGAGACCGCGCCGTATTCGTTTTCCAGCCGGAATTGCACGACCTCGAACTGCAGCGGGCCGACGGCGGCCAGCAGCGGGGTCTTCACCGACGAGTTGCGCAAGTAAAGCGCCTGAATCACGCCTTCCTGTAATAACTGTTCGAGTCCCTGGCGGAATTGCTTGTACTTCGCCGTGTTCGGGTTGTGCAGGTAGCTGAAGGCTTCGGGCGTGAAGCGCGGGATTTCCTTGTAGAGGATGGTCGGGTCGGTCGTCAACGTATCGCCGATGCCGAAGCTGTCGTGGCCGACGAGGCCGATGACGTCGCCCGGATACGCTTCATTTACCGTTTCGCGCTCGTTGCCGAAGATCTTGTGCGAGCTGGAGAGGCGCACTTTCTTCTCCGAGCGAGAGTGGTACACGGTCATGTCACGTTCGAACTTGCCGGAGCAAACGCGGATGAAGGCGATGCGGTCGCGATGCTTCGGGTCCATGTTCGCCTGAATCTTGAAGATGAAGCCGGAGAACGCAGGGTGTTCGGGCGCGATGAACGCAGGGTCGGAGTGGTCTTGGTCTCCCGGGGCTTGGTTCATTTCAGCCGACGCCAAGCGCGGCGCCTGTAGTGCGGCGTTCAAGGAATGCCGCCCGCGCGGACCGGGCGCGTGCTTCAGGAAGCCGTCCAGCAGGAGCTGCACGCCGAAGTTGTTGATGGCGCTGCCGAAGAAAACCGGCGTGGTTTTGTCCGTGAGCACGGCGGTATCGTCCCAATCGTGGCCGGCGTGTTCGAGCATCTCCAGCTCTTCGACCGTCTTGTGAAAGGTCACGCCGTCGAGCCGACCGCGAATGAGCTCATCATGCAGCCCGCCCACCTGCACAGGTGCGCGGTACTGTCCGCCGACGGTGCGCTCGAACAGGTGCATTTGCCCCGTCTGACGATCAAAGACGCCCTGAAACTCGAAGCCGTTGCCGATGGGCCAGTTCACCGGAAACGCACCGATGCCGAGCACCCGCTCCAGTTCATCCAGCAAGGCGAGCGGCTCCTTCATCGGACGGTCGCACTTGTTGATGAAGGTGAAGATCGGCACGCCGCGCTGGCGGCAGACCTCGAAGAGCTTGCGTGTCTGTGGCTCGATGCCCTTGGCGGCATCAATCACCATCACAACCGAGTCCACCGCCGTGAGCACCCGATACGTGTCCTCGGAAAAGTCCTTGTGGCCCGGCGTGTCGAGCAGATTGAGGCGGTAGCCGGCGTAATCGAATTGCAGCACGGTGGAGCTGATGGAGATGCCGCGCTTCTTCTCCAGTTCCATCCAGTCGGAGGTGGTCGCGCGCTGGTTCTTGCGGGCGGTAACCGAGCCGGCGAGTTGCACAGCGCCGCCGTACAGCAGCAGTTTCTCCGTTAACGTGGTCTTGCCCGCGTCCGGATGCGAGATGATGGCGAACGTGCGCCGCGTTTGAACTTTGCTTATATTGTCCACAGGGACGCGAACGATAGCATGGAATTCCGCCGGGACAAGCCGGTTGATTTCTCGCGATCAGCGGGGGGCCTTCCCCCGCTCCAGGTTTTCCCGCGCCTTGGCGGCGCGCTTTTCCACTGAGGCAGGCGGCAGTGGCCAGACGCGGTTCGTCAATCGCTGGTAAAAGAGCACGGCCTGCGACCAGTCCTGCAGAGCTTCGGCCAGATCGAAGGCTTTCAACCCAGCCTCCTTGGTCCAGAACCGGTCGAATTGCTCGCTGTCGCCGCGCAGGATGGTGCCATAGACCACGTCCAGGCAGTTGCTGAGGGCCTGTTTGAGCAGCGCGGTTTGCTCCGCTCCGGTCTTCTGTTTCGCCCATTTCTCGAGCGTAACGGCGTACCCGACCTTGGCCTCGCTGCGGAGGGCTACGTCCGCTTGTGGTGAATCATAGACCCGCTGGTAGGCGTTGAGCGCATTGGTCAGGAAATCATACTGCTTCCGCTCCAGTCCCCACTGCAGATAGCAGTCGCCCCTCCTTCCCCAAGCCCGAACTGCCAACCGGTTGGTCGGAAATGTGTCGCAGATTCGGCCGAAGGCGCGCGTGGCTTCCTCCCAATTGGCCAGTTTATTGGTTTCGTCCGGGTCCACTACGCTCATCAAGGTGTCGCCGTATAAGAACAATGCCTCCAGGCGCACTTCAATGTTCGTGATAGCGAGGTTGTTATAGACGTTAGTGAAGTAGGAGCCGGCATCTTTCCAGACCTGGCGGCCAACGGCGGCGCGCCCGGCCATCAGTTGCGCCTGATACGTCCAGTCTCCAGGGGGCCAGTTCGTGCTCTGGAAAAGCGCCTTGTAGTTCCGTTCCGCCTCCGGGAACTCGTGCGAGTTGAAGTAGTAATCGGCCACCCAAATTCGGGCCAGACGCGCGAATTCATTAGTCGGGAACTGGACAACCAAATTGGTGAAGAGTGTCAGCGCATTGGTAAATCTGCCTGCCTGCCAGGTGTCCCAGGCGCGATAATATGCCGCCTGCGGTTGGGCCTCGTTGTTGGTGAAACGGGCCAGCCAGCCGTCATACTGGGTAATGGCCTCCGCCCAATTGTTCTCCTTTTCCCAAGTCGCCGCGACGGCCAACTGCCGCTCCGGCCGCAGCGGGGCTTCCGGCCAGGCGTTGGCGAAATCCATCAACAGCTTGCGTGCCGCCGGCGGATCGCCCCGACGGCTGATGTCCTGTGCGGTCAGCAGCACAGCGTGGGCGGCGTTTGTGCTTCCGGGATACCACGCCAGCAGATGCTGCAAGGCATTGGTCGCGGCCGTCAGGTTGCCCCCCGCGAGCCCAGCCCGCACCGTCTGGTAAAGTGCGGGCTCGAACAGGTTTGACTTCACTTCCGACAGGGCGGCGAACTTCTCGATGATCGCCTGGCAGCTCTTTATCGCGCCGGCAAAATTGGTCTGCTGGGCTTGAATATCCGCGAGCCGGAAATAAGCGGTCGCCAGGTCCAGCGAGACGGGCAGACCTTGTATGGCGGCCTGGTAGGCGGCCTGAGCTTCCAGCAGTTTGCCCTCCCGCCAACGACACCAACCAAGATCAAGCTGCGCCTTTCCCAAGTGCGGGCTTTGCGGAAACTGGTTCGTCAGTGTGCTGAAGGACACTATGGCCAGTTGGAGGTTATTGTTGGCCACTGCCGCATTGGTTTGGGCAGCCTGGGTTAGGTTCGCACCGGCTTCATGCTGGCGAAACCAGAGTTCATACTGTCGCAGCCGGAGTTCCCCGAGCGTCAGCAGCGCCATATCCGCCGCGGCCGCGTTCGTGTACTGGCTAAGGAATAGCTCCAGCATTTCGATTGCCTGCGGGACGTTGTCCTGCGCCAGGGACCACTCAGTGATTTTCAACAACGCCTGACGGTGACGCTCGGTGGGGACGCCCTTGGCGAGATTTCTCCGGTAAGCCGCGATGACGTCGTTGGTCCGGCCCAGGCGTTCGAACAGGCTGGCCTGGAAGGCGGTACTTTCGGCCAGCAGGTTGGTTTGCGCGGCATTGGCCGCCACCGTCAGCAGATTCGTGCTGCTCTGCAAAGCCGCATTGGTGCGCCCGTCCGCCAACTGGATGCGGCAGAGCAGAAACTGCGACTGCCAGGCCAGCCCGGGGCTCAACCGGCGTTTGGCTAGCGGCTGCAATGTCTCTTCGGCCCCGCGGTAGTCCCTGGTCGCCAACTTCGCTTCGCTCAACAGCAGGTATCCTTGCGGCAACAGGTCGCTAGTGGCATTCGTGCGCGCCGCGCATTGGAACAATCCATTGGTTTGCTGCAGCAACTCGATCACCCGCGGCCATTCCGTCGCCTCCGCTTGCGCGAGGGTCGCCCGTGCGGACGCTTCGCGGAGGGTCGCCTCCAGGCAGCGCGATGAGGCCGGGAACTCTTTGGTCAGCCTCGCAAAGGTGTCGCCGGCCGCACGCCAGTCTCCTTTGCATGAGCAGGCTTGCCCCAGCCAGAAAAGGTATTGATCGGCATTCGTGCCTGCCGTGGCCAGATTGGCCGTCAGCAGATCAATGGCACCGGGGTAATTCGTCAGTTCGAGCCGTGCTTCTGCCTGGAGGAGGACCGCTTCCGACAGGCGTGGCGAAGCCGGGTTCTTTTGGCAATAATCGGCGAGCTGCGCTTCCGCTCGATCATAGACGGTGTCGTGGAATGCCTGCACCGCCGCGTCGAAAGCCTGATCGGCCGTGCTCGCCCCCCAAAGCCGCGGCCCGCCAGCGAGCAGCAGGGTCAATACCAATATCCAGCGGCACAGAGCGGCCATAGCGCAGAGACTCTAAACCAGACCGCGCGGCAACAGAAAGCGGGAAATCTCCTCACTTGTTGAAGCGGAAGTTCACGAGGTCGTAGTCTTGCACGACATACTGTTTCAGCTCCAGCCGCTGCTTGCCGGCGCGCTTGGCCTGGGTCTCACCGCCCGCTTCGATGAAATCGGCGAAGCTCGTGATCTCCGCGCGGATGAAACCCTTCTGGATATCCGTATGGATGGTGCCTGCAGCCTCCCAGGCCGTGGTCCCCTTGCGGATTGGCCAGGCGCGGTTCTCCTTGCCGCCCACGGTCAGGAACGAGATGAAGCCCGCATCCGCGAAGGCGCGCAGGAGCAGCGCGTCGGGGTCCTGCAGCTCCTCTCGCGCGGCCGCCGTGATCGGCTTGTTGGTGTAGAAGCTGTGCGCCGCGACCGCCTGCAAGTCCTCCGGGCTCAAGCCCGAGCTGAAGAGGAATCGTTCGCTCTCGAGCAGCGCTTGGATCTTCTCCAGCGCCGCCCGCTCCGCCGGCTGCGGGTCGCGGCCCAGCCGTGTCTCGACGAACTCCAGGTCTTTGAGGATCAAGTCCGCCTTGTTTTCCTGGAGCGCGAGGATACCGTCGGCTTCGAGCAGCAGGTCCTCACCAATCACGTCGGCTTGCGCGTGCGTTTTCTTGTCGGCCTCGGCCAGCTTGTCTGCCTGGTCGAGCCGGGGGTCTTTGAGGTTATGCTTGCCGAGTTTAATTTCGGATATGCCAAACAGAGCAATTTTCATATAGGTCTTTGATCGGGCGTCATCACCGGGCGGAGCATAGCGGAGTACGGCCGATTCGGAAACAGGTTTCCGCTGCTGGGATGATTTACCGCATCGGCTGCGGCGGAGGACCCGCTGGGGGAGGCGCAGTTTGCAGCCGGGGGCCATCTTTGGCCATGAGTCAGCGAACTTGCCTTGTCATTAAACCTCCCTTCGTGGAGAATCTCCCCTATGGCGAACAAACAAAGTCCACCGGCCCCTGTGGTCCCGCTCGATCTGTGGCGTGAACTTTACCAGGCGGCCGCCAGCTTCCAGGTTCTGGCCCCCTGGCAATGGATGCATGACACCCATGTTCTTGGCATCAACAACGAGCACGGGGTTCGCTTGGTAACCGTGCTTGGGAACATGGGCGAGGTCTTCGGCTTGGCCAGCTACCGCGGCAGTGCGGGCGCCAATTTCTTATTGCGTCTCCGGAGCGGCCAATTTGCCCCTGAAAGCCCCGACGCCCGCTTTTACCAGGACGCTCTGCTGGCGGACTTTGTCCCGCGGAAGAACCTTCGGAAGGAAGAGCGAGCCATCATCCAGCAGATCGGTTTCCAACCGTTGGCCCGCAAACCCCAGCTCTTTCCCGAGTTCCAAAGCCACCGACCTGGCTACGTGCCATGGTTTGTTGATGAAGCCGAAGCCCGCTTCCTGCTGGATGATCTGCGCAAAGTCGTGCCGTTTGCCGAACTGCTGCGATCTAACCCGGCGATTTATGACTCGCGCCACGAGAACGAATTCCCGTTCTTCCCCGCCTCGGTCTCCGGGCCTCTAACCTGGGATCAATTTGAATGGCACACCATCTTGCCTGTCCCGCCGCCGGCCGACCTGCCTGTCGATGCGGACGCCTTTGACTTGGCCGCTTTGCGCAGAGTGCCGCAACCCCCCCATTCTGCCTGGGAACTGACCGCGTTCTACGCGTCCATGGCCATCGGCGAGCCGCCGCGCCCTTACTATCCCAAGATGGCGCTGGGGGTGGATGCGGCGACGGGCATGATTCTGGGACACCAGCTTGCTAGCCCTGAGCACACCATGGCCCAAGCTGCTGCCAGCGGCCTGGTCCAATCCATCCAGGCGTCCGGCTCCCGGCCCGCCGCCATTAAGTTGGACTCCATCAATCTCATTCGCGCCTTGCAGCCGCTGGCTAACGCACTGGGAGTCGAACTTCACCAGGCAAAAACGCTGCCGATGGTCAACGAAGCTCGCCGCTCGCTGGAAGCCTATAACCGCCAGTTCTGAAGCGAGCCTTGGTATGGTGCGTGAAACCGCCAGCGGGATCTACTACTGCTGGTAAACTGGCTTGGCTCACCTATCCCCGGTGTCGCCTTCATTTGCTGCCGCCGCGGACGCTTTCGTCCTGCAATCGTATGGCCCCTTGTCCTCAACTGGCGCATGCATTCCCGCTCCACAGCCAGGGGGGAACGCATCCAAACCAACGCCAACAGATATGTAACACTGTGCTGCGATGACGGTGCGGCAGTTCATTTAACCTGAAAACAGCACTTGCCCGCTAAACACGCTAAACAACGCGAAAAGGGGCAGGCCGATGCCCCAGAACGGGCCTTCACCCGGAAGGTGAAGCCGGGATCATTATTAAATCGGCCCCATTAGCGTCGTTTAGCGTGTTTAGCGGGGTTGAACTGCTCTTTCCAGGTTTAGCGTTGTCGGGGCTAACAAATCACCGAAGGCCGGCAGGAGCGCATACTTGCGCTGCCAGGGCGTGTACATGAACCCGCGCACTTGCGGGGTTTGCCAGGCAAGTTTCAGCCAGCCTTTCACTTCGTTTAGATCGTCGGCGTCGTAATAACAGGCAATTAGCGTGTGAAAGTGCTGCTCGGCGAAGAACTGGAGGCTCTTTGCTCTTGCCTCACCACCCCACACCGCCATCACCAGGTCTTTGGGGACGTGTTGCCACGAGCCGGTGAAGTCCCCATCCGCGAGATAGTAGTTGCCGTGCGCGTTGTGATTCGGGTCGAACATGTCGGACCAGACATAGACCTGGGCGCCGGGACTATACCGGCGGATGCTCTGCGCCTGTTTGGTGACACATTCGCCAAGGAGTTCTCCCATGTTCCGACCGCGGCAGGCGCGACAGGTGCCGCCCATCCGCACCTCGTCCATGTTCAGCAAGACGCGGCGCGGGTGCAGGTGCTCGGCCAGCAGCTTGGCCTCGTGATCGAAGATGTCGTTGAGGGCCGGCTCGGCCATGCAGACGGTCACCTGCGAATCGTTGATGAGCATCGAGTGATACCAACTGACCCGCAGCCGCTCGCCGTCCTGGATGCGACCGCCGGCGAGCAGCTTCAGGGGCAGCGCTTCGCTATCATCACGCCAGGGGCTGAGGTGCGGGTCGTGCAGCGGCGCGTAGTCCTTGCCCTCGAGGTAAGTAATCGTGCCATCCTCGCTGCGGACCGTGACAGGCGTCCCCGGTCGGTGGAGCACGTTGACCGGGCCGACTTCCTCCACGCTCCAATCGTCGAGCCAGACTTTGCCGGCCTTGCCGCCCCAGAGGCCGGCGTACAGGAGGATTTTGTCATAGTGCAGACTGTTGACGAGCAGCGAGAGCTTACGCCAGTCCGAGGTGGACGGCAGGTTGAACTCGCGCGGCGCCAGCTCGCGGTTGTCCGCCAGGGCCAGCAACCGAAACGCGTTCGCTGGCTGCAAGCCCTCGGTCTTCACCCAGATCGTGACGCGGTAGCCGCGGTGCGGTTGAACCGGCACGGACTGCATGACGCGGCCATGTCCGTGGGGGTTGGAAGTGAAGTTCTCCAGCCGCAGGGACGCCTGCCCGCTATGCTTGACCAGTGTATCGATAAAGCTCACTTCGCCGGGCTGGTCGTGGAAAGCGAAGCCGCTGAGATTGCTGCCATTGAACTTTTCGAAGCTCCCATTGATGATTCCAGCGGAGTTAGTGGTTGCGAACCGCGCCTCACCGCCCTTCGCGACGAACGGTGCGTCCTCAACGGGCAGACCTTCCGCCAGGTTCCGGTCGTGCGAGAGAATGCCGCCGCCGTAGCCGACCGAGAAAACGGCGGGGATCAGGTCCAGATGGTTTCGCTCGCAGGCCTGCTTGACCCGGTCCAGGCGGCGGAAGTAATCGGGGGATTGCTGGCAGAGCGTATCGAGGCCGAACGAGACCACCGCCCCATTCAATCCGTGCTGGCCCGCTGTGTCGAGGACGCCGGAGATTTCGGCCACGCTGCTGTCCTTATCCAAGCCCCAGCCGAAAATCCAAACCAAGCGGTCCGAATAGGGCTCGGCGGCGCGCAGTTGAACCAGCATCAGGGAAGCACAGGCAAACAGGGTTAGCTTGATCATAAACTGAACCAGAGGATGACACAGCACGGCAAAGCCGCAACCAAAGAGGATGGTGCATCTGG
>SESF01023718.1_pt1 | contig 16322 bp, 8 predicted proteins | sample 3171521 | NCBI WGS metagenome assembly SESF01 (sample SAMN10866945, study PRJNA518727) | freshwater metagenome | biome: subpolar coniferous forest; feature: holomictic lake; material: water; isolation source: holomictic Lake 227, 6 m and 8 m depth | place: Canada: near Kenora, Ontario | collected...
AAAGCATGTCGTTTCATCACACGCTTTGGTAATATATTCAATAACGTTCAAGAGATGGAGTGTGTATCATGAATACAACAATACGAAAGTTAGTCGGGTGTGTGAGTTTGATTTTGAGTCTGGCACTGGCTTCGCAGGCCGGACAGTATTGGTGGTCGGGCAATGGGACGACGCTCGGCGGCAACGGAACGTGGAATACGACGTCGAACAACTGGAGCGCGACGGGTGCGGCTCCTTTTGGGGCTTGGCCCAATGGCGCCGATGAGGCGATCTTCACCAATGCGGCGGGAACGGTGACGCTGAGCGGACCAATCAATGTCAACAAACTGACGTTCGATGTCAATAGTTGCATAATCGCTGGCGGTACGCTGAACCTTACAGGTTCGAACCCCACCTTTACAAAGCGCTCGACAGGTGACAACACGTGGGAAGCTATCGACAGCCCCCTGAGCGGGAGCAGCGATCTCACGCTTGTCGGTATCGGCAACTGGCAAGGCATCATCCATCTGCGGGCCAACAACTCGAACTTCACAGGAAGAATCGTGGTGACGAATGGTCTGGATCTCGCTTTCACGAATGATGTCAACCTGGGTCTTGCGCCTGCAAGTTTCACGTCAGACGCCTTGATCTTTCGAGGTGCAAATTTGCGAAGCGGGACGGGTAGTTACAGGCCAAGCCTCAACGCAAATCGCGGAATCAATAACATCGGCGGCATCACAGTTTATGAAGGTATAAATTTAAGTAGCCCGATCACTGGGCCTGGCGGTATTACGTTCAGAAGCGATGGACTTGGATCGATGATGAGCAGTTCAGCGAATGACTATACCGGCGCCACCCAGCTCTATACTGATAGTGGATCGTCTACCTATTTAGTACTTGGCGTTGACAACGCCCTGCCTCATGGGGCGGGCAAGGGGAACCTGACTCTTACAGTGTGGAGTACTGGAATGGCGAGAGTTGACTTGAATGGTCATAATGCTGTTATCAACGGGTTGGTTACCGGTGGCAGTTCGACGTATTATTATATAAAATCGGTCATTGATAACGTGTCAGCGGGAGGGACCGTCACGCTGACGCTGGGAGACGGTAATGCCACAGGTAATAATTATTACGGCCAAATCAAGAACACCACCGGAACCATCAACCTCACCAAGATCGGCACGGGGTCGCAGACGCTGTCCGGTTCCTGTACCTACACGGGCGCGACAACGGTCAACGGCGGAACGCTGACGATTGCCGGGACGAACTCGGCCAGTTCCGGGATGGCGGTGAACAACGGCGCCACGCTGGTCATAAGCGGATTTCTAAGTAATGCGGTGCCGCTGACAGTGAACGCGGGCACGTTGCAGGCCGATCTCTCGGTGAACACCAACGGGGTCTTCAACTCCGCCTCTGCCGTGACGCTTGCAGGCGGAACGCTCAACATTAAGGGCAAGAACAGCGGAACGTCGGCGACCGCACTCGGTAATCTGGTAGTCAATGCCGGCGGCAGCACGGTCAGTCTCACGCCGAACGGTGGCAGCGGCACGACGCTCTCGCTGAGCAACACGTGGACGCGGCAGGTTGGCGGCACGTTAACTATGGATATTTCGGCTGCGGGCTCCACGGTGACCTCCAGTCCGACGCTAACGAACGGGATCATCGGCGGGTACGCCTTTGTGAAGGACGGGACAGGGACGGGCTTCGGGACGGTGTCCGGCGGCAATGTGGTACGGTATACAGGCGCGACGGTATTGGACGCAGCGGCGGCGTCCGGGAATTTGGATGGTACGGTCAATTATGTGGTTACGAATAGCGTGACGCTGAGCGGTTCCAATGCCACGCAGCCCGTGAATTCCTTACGGTTGGAGTCTCAAATAGCCTTCGGGAGCAAAACGGTTGTTGTCGGGAACGGAGGTGTTGTCCTCAAGTCCGCCGGATGGAATACCCCTTCCGGAATTATGACCTCCGGCGGGGCGGACTTGATCATTAACCAGGCCGGCGCAGAAGTTGGCTTATCGTTCAACATTGTTGACAACGGGGCAACGCCCGTCGGTTTAACCATCACGGGCGCTGGCAGTTTGTTTATCTATGGCCCTAACACGTACAGCGGCGACACGGTGATGAACGGAGTTCAGCTCAAATGTTATTCGGCGATTCCCTATGGCGTAGGGAAAGGTAACCTGGTTGTGAACAGTGGCGGGAATTTTGATTTAGGAGGTGCGGCAGTAAAAATCAACGGGCTTGCCAGCTCGCCGATGAATGCCGGCGGTGTAGTGAACAGTTCATGGGGGTCGGCGATTACTCTGACGCTGGGTCACGGTGATGCGAGCGCAAGTTATAGCGGCTATATACAGAGTGCTACCTTGGGCTTGATTAAAGTCGGCACTGGCACGCAGACCTTGACCGGCATCAACAGTTATGGCAACGGTACGATTCTGAGCAACGGCGTGCTGAGCGTGTCGAGCACGAACAACATCGGCGGTGCGTACGCCAAGGTCACCTTTGCAGGTGGCACGTTGCGGATCAGCGGCACGACGTTCAATTCGTTTGGCGCCACGCCACTCACCTTCACGAGCGCGGGCGGTGGCGTGGAGATCGCGGATGCGGGCAACAGCTTCACGCTGACGAACAACCTCGCGTCTGGCACGGTGCTGACCAAGACTGGCGCAGGCACGCTGACGCTGACCGGGACGCAGGCGGGCACGGTCACCACCGACGATCCTTCGAAGATCAGCTTCGGCGCAGGTCTCGGGTTCTATAACCTCGGCGTCACGACCAACGGCGTGCTCTCGCCGGCCGGCAGCGGAACAATCGGCACGGTTGCGGCGAATAACAACTTCACGCTTTCAGGCAAGCTGTTGGTGGATGTGACTGCATCCACGAACGACACGGTGACCGCGGGTGGCACCATCACGCTGTCGACAGGGGCTTCGCTCGAGATCGTGAACACCTCGTTGCTGAGCCGTAGCAAGCGGTACACGCTCATGACGGCAGGCGGTGCGGTGAGCGGATCGCTGACGGCGCTCAATCTTCCGGATCGCTGGAGAGTTTTAACAGTCGGCAACACAATCGTGCTTTACTATGCGTATCCTGGGACAATGATTAGTATTTTCTAGGACACGCCCGACGCTAACTGATGGTGAATTAACGAAGGGTTAACTTATTTCGTATGGATAGTAGTAAGTTTGGGCGTATAGGCGTCCTCGCCTGTACCCGAGGCTGGATGCTTATGCTGGTCCGTCAACTGCCGGACCAGTGAACAGGCGGGGACGCCTATTCGCCCAGCAAGGCATCTAAGTTTATCATTCCACTTTTCCAACATTCCATTTTGAAGTCACAGGAAAATCAATGAACAAAAAAATAAAACAACTGACAACGTATTCGATGGGAGTGGGCGACCGCTTCGGGCAACAGGGACGAGCGCAAATCAAAGCCTTTCAGAGGCTGTTGGATGAACGCAATGTGAAGGTGTCGCCGGTCTGGAACAAGTCCAATCGCGAGCACACCATTATCGGTACGCAGCCCGAGACCGTGCGGTGCGAGGCAGATGCTGCTGCACGCGACGCAAAATGGACCTTGCCCTATTATGTGGATGCCGATCACATCAGCCTCAAGAACGTAGATGCCTTTCTTGCCGCATCGGATTTCTTCACGCTGGATGTGGCGGACTTTATGGGGGTTCCACCGGATTGGGTTGATGTTGCCGATTTTGTCATGAGGCACGAGAAGTTATGCGGCAGCCACAAAGTTGAAGGACTCATCGAACCCGTGATACTGACCCGATTTGCGCTGACCGAAATCGCATCCAAAACACTGTTCGCTATCCGGCAGGCAGGGAAGCTCTACCGACACATCGTTGAGAAGAAGGGGTCGGCCGATTTTGTCACCGAGGTCTCCATGGACGAGACCTTGCAACCTCAGTCCCCAATGATATTGTTGGTGATCCTGGCGGCTATCGCCGAGGAGAAGATCCCCGCGCAGACGATCGCACCTAAGTTTACCGGACGGTTTAACAAAGGAGTTGATTATGTGGGTGATCCAGAGGTGTTCGGACGCGAGTTTGATGCCGATGCCTGTGTCGTCCGATATGCCGCGCGGCGGTTCGGTTTACCCGAGAGCCTGAAACTCAGCATCCATTCTGGCAGTGACAAGTTCTCGCTTTATCCGTATGTGGCAGAGACGCTGAGGACGAGAGGAGTAGGGGTTCATCTCAAGACGGCCGGCACCACCTGGTTGGAAGAGGTGGTGGGGTTGGCTGCTGCTGGAGGAGAAGGTCTGGCTGTCGCCAAAGAAATCTATGTCAGCGCGTTACCACGCTTTGATGAGTTGTGCGCGCCCTACGCGACGGTGATTGACATCCGGAAGGAACGGCTGCCGCGTATCAGTGACATCGAGGCGTGGGATGCCGAACATTTTGTCAGCGCACTTCAGCATGTACAGAGTAATCCGCGTTTTAACCCTGATTTCAGACAGTTTTTGCATGTTTCGTTCAAGGTGGCAGCGAAAATGGGAAGCCGGTACCTCGATGCCGTGAAGTCAAACGAAGCCGTGGTTTCGCGTCAAGTGACGGACAATATCTATGAGCGTCACTTGCTTCCAGTCTTTGGTAACTTGGACGTTTCTAGCCACGGATGAACATAGATTTAGAGAGGAAAAGTTCTCAAGAGAAACTTGTCAATCCGGTCAAAATATTTTTTTAGCATCCGAAATATCCGCCTTCGCGAATACGTCTACGGCGGACAAGCACGAAACACACGAATGGAATAATGGAATGGTGGAAGAAAGTGCCCTCGGGAAGAACGAGCGCCTGTATCGCCGTAGCCTATGGCGTAGGCGGATCTGCTCGTCCAAGGCACGTCCGGTGGCGGCCGGATGCCCCTCCCGTGTATCTTATGCCCTTAATAGGGTCTAAAGACTTTTCGACAGTGGTATAAGTCAATAAGGCAATAACGCAATAAGGCAATAACGACTCGTTACGTATCCGTAACCATTCGGCGAATGCCGAAAGCGAAGCGCTAATTCTTTGGTTGCACAAAACAGCAATCGAAATGCACGAAAAAGCATATCTCTTAATCTCACTCTTTGATAAGATATAAACAATAAATTTGTTTAATAGATGAGGGGGATCAATCATGGGGAGAATCTTTTCTGCGACAATCGTGATCGCAATGCTTATGCCGGTTCTTGGTTCCAGTGCTGAGAAAATGCAGGCGTTGCAGCCGACTGCCTGGTGGGTGGTCGGTGCATTTCCGCGTTACACGGAGAGCGATTTCAAGGCGAATGAGACGATTGAGAATGCGCGCAATGAGAATCCCAAGGGCAACGAGTGCAATGGCCTCGTCGGGCTCGGCGGGCGGGAATTTCGGGGTAGGCAGGTTCCAGCACAGCGGGGTGTTTTGGACTTGTCCGCTGTTTGCGGTCCTTCGCTTTCCAACGCCTGTGCCTACGCTGGTTTTCGCGTGAGCAGTGAGAAGGCTTCGCCGTCAATCATCACGGTTACTGCTCCTGGGCCTATGCGCTGTTTCCTGAACAATGCGCTTGCAGGTGAAGGCGTTGATACGGTGAAGGTGCAGGTTTCGCTGAAGGCCGGACTGAACAGCGTGCTGGTCAAATCCTGGAACGTGAAAGGCTGTCAGCAGTGGACCATAAACTGCACGGTCGAGTCAGATGCGAAGTTGAGTTTCGAGTCAATAGAGCCGGTAGCCGAGAACATCAAACCTGCGATTGGAAAACGCAATGTGGCGTTGTGGTCGGAAGGGGCTCGTGCGGCAACCAGCAGTTACCGGTGGCGCGGCACGGACAAAGATCAGCTCGGACGCAATTTTATCAATGACGGGCAGTTGCCGGGGCCTGCTTGGTCGTCACTGCCTCAACAGAACATGCCGCAGTGGGTGTGGGTGAAATTTGCAGGACATCGGAAAATCGACCGACTTGTGCTCGTTGCCGGACAGAATACGCGCGATTTTGTTGCTGAGTATTCGCCTGACGGCGGAGCCACTTTCAAAAAGCTATTTGAGAAGAAGGACGAGAAGCCCGGCGCGCAATCATCATACACCGTGGATTTCAAGCCGGTGGTTGCCGACAACGTGCGGATCAGGATTACGCGCGTGGAGAAATCAGCAACCTCGGGTTTTGATACCGCAAGTGTCTCGGAACTGGAAGTGTATGGCGAAAATGCTGAGGCGGGCGCCTCTTCGAAGCGAGATTCTGTGCTGGGCAGGGATGATGTGAAACCCTCAAAATTAAAGCCTTCGCGTGGGTTCGTTCCGGCTATCAAAGAGGATGCTTCTCAGCTTGATGTTTCTACGCCCTGGTACCGGATGAAGCTGGACAAGGCGCGGCCGCGGCTGAGTTACCTTTCGCTGGATGCCACAGGGCGGGGTGAGTTCTTCTGCAATATTCTTCGCAATGCAGGTGCCTTTCCTGTCGTTGAGCCGCTGTTTGCGGATACGAGCATAGCAGGGGATGGACTGTTTCAGAGGAACGGGAATGTCATTCAGTATCCAGCCGTGGAAGTCGCACAGGGTGTTTTTGCCCGCGTGGCATTTCGGTTCCGTGAGAAGGATTACGATGTGGAGCTGACGACCCTCTCGAAACACCGCCAGCCGTTGCGGGGCGGGCTATTCAGGTTTGATTTGGATTTCCGCCAGACGCCGACTTCGTTTTATGGCCGCGCGGAAGATGCGGTCAGCTTGGTGACGATACCGTGCTACATGCATGCGCCGGATTGCGGAACATTCCGTATTACCCAGTCGGGTGATGGGGCCATGATGCGCCAGTATCCCTCGTCGGATGAATTCAATCTGGCGGCGCATTGCATGTTTGATATCGCACCGGTGACAACGGGGGTGAAAGAACTGATGGGTGCGATTCCTGAAGGCACGTGGCAGGGAACGTTTAACTTTGCAGTCGAACCCCAGATTCCCTTCAAGGAAGTGGTCAAGGATGAGCCGCGGCTGAAGGGGTTGCCGAAGTATGCGTTAAACATGGCGCAGTGGCGGGTAGATCAGGGGGTACTGGCCAATAGTACAGTCAGCACGGATTGCCCGCTTTCGCTTCAATTCTATGCCGAGATGGCTGTGTATGCGCCGGCGATGAAGGACAACATTTCACCCATGGCGCTGGTGGTGCCGACGGTTGATCGGTATCTTGACGGCCTAGGCGGACATTTGATGTGGCATGGATTGAAGGTAGAGATCACGCCCCCGGGCAAGTGGAATGCTTCGCTGGAGAGCGGCGGATTTATTATCAACAGCGCCTGGTATGCGGTTCGGACGCTGGGTGAAAAAAATCTGCTCGGACGCTGGCTCCCGAGGCTGGAGGCATTAGCCGGACACTTGGAAGCACATGATCGTGATGGCGACGGGATCGTGGAGTCTGGCGACCGTGGTCACTGGTTCGATACCTACGCGTTACCTGAGGGCGTGAAAGAGGCCCATTCGACTGCGGTTAACTACGATGCGTTCCGGCATTTGGCCAACCTAGAGACATTAGCTGGCCGCAAGGAGCAAGCCGCGCACTGGCAGGCGCGTGCCGACCTGATCAAGCAGAATTATCTCAAGGTGTTTTTCAATCCGGAAACCGGAGTCATCGGTGGCTGGCGCGACAAGGAGGGCAAGTTGCATGACCCGATGTTCCCCTGGGTGAACGGTTATGGCATCTGTGCCGGTTTGGTAGATGATGCGCTGGCAAAAAGTATTCTTGAAAAATTTCTGGCCAAGATGAAGGAGATTGGATTTGGTGAGGCGCAGTACAAATACGGCATGCTGACCAATCTGCTGCCGCTGAAGCCAGATGAGTGGAATCATCATGGGGCTCATGAATGGCAGGGGTATATGAATGGCAGCATCACACCGCCGTATTCGAACTACTTTATCATGGCCCTTTATAAACATGGGTTCCGTGAGATCGCGGAGCAAATGCTCTGGGCGCAGGTGGGATCCTTTGACAAGGGAACCTTCAATTCCGGCGTGCGCATTCCTCACCTGCCTGTGCGCAATCCAGTGGGCAGTGCATTTTATAAATGGGATGGTTCCATGGCCAATGGCGAAGGGTACCTGCCAGAGAACTGGCATGCGTATGTCGGGATCTTTGCAGGGCATTACGGTATTCGTTTTGACGAGAATGGGTACAGCCTTGAAAAAGGTTCACCGCTGAAAGGTAAAAAGATTTCCTGCGGACTGCCTGTGATGGGCAAGATTCAGGGCGTTGTAGAATAAGTTAAAAAAAGGATAAAGGAGAATCGCAATATGTGTAGAGTACTGTCAGCAATGTTAATGGTTTTTGTATTGATGCCTGTGGTTACGTTCGGTGCGCTATCGGTGACGACAGAGGAGATGCGTCAACGCAGTCTTGTAAGTGCGGGCGATCCTGCGCGTCTTCAGGCTGTACTGGCCAAGGCGCGGCGGGGCGAACCGATCTGCGTGGCGGCCATCGGCGGCTCCATCACGGCGGGCGGGTTGCAAACCAAAGATCCGTCACGGCGCTATGTGCGTCAGGTTGCGGCATGGTTCGAGAAGACCTTCCCTGGGGTGAAGGTGCGCTTCGTGAATGCCGGCATCGGCGCGACGAACTCGGGTTATGGTGCACTGCGCGTGCAGCGCGATGTCATAGCACAGCAACCCGACCTTGTGGTCGTGGAGTACGCTGTCAACGATTCCACGGGGGCGCAGATGGACGATTGTTACGAAGGCGTGCTGCGACAGTTGCTCGGCACTTCGATGAACCGCGCAGTAATCGAACTCTTCTTCATGCACAAGGACGGCAAGAACGCGCAGGCCGGACAGACAACATTGGGGAAACATTATGGCCTGCCGATGATCAGCTTCCGCGATGCGGTCTGGCCGGAGCTGCAGGCTGGCACAATCAAATGGGAAACGATCTATGCTGACGTGGTTCATCCGAATGATGCAGGACACGACATCGCGAGCGAGCTGTTGCGCGGTTTCCTAAACGCGTCGCTAGCAAAATTGCCGAAGAATGATCGCGATCTCCCCGCGATTGCGCCTGTGCCTGCGCGGCTAAACGCGGACACGTATGAACGGTGCGTCCTCCTGCGCGGTGCCGACTTCAAGCCCGTGTCCAGCAACGGTTGGACCTGCGCGAAATCCGGTGCCTGGGAGTGTGGAAGCGCGGGTGGCCGTCTGGAATATGACGTGTCCGGCACGGTGCTGCTGCTGGGGCGCAACATTCCCGCGTCCGCCAAAGGGCGCGTCGAACTTGTCATCGATGGCGGCGCGCCGCGTCCGCTATTGCAAGACGGACACAATCTGCCCGTGGCGAAGGGGTTGACTGCTGGCTTGCATCGCGTGGCCATCGTGGCTCATCCGTTCGTTGAAAGCGAAAAAGAAAAAGGGACCAAAGTCCAAATCTGGTGGGGAGGAACTGCAGGCTTATGAATATCAAAAACACTCAGTCGACTATGAATCGCAGGAACGTTCTCAAAGGTCTCACGGCCGGCATGGTTGCCGCCACCGCAGGGCCAACCCTTTTCCCGGCGCGGCTCTGGGGAGCATCCGCTACGGGAGACAGGCTTAATATCGCGTTGGTGGGATGCGGAGGCCGGGGACGGAGCGATCTGTTGGAGGCCTTGGGATGCAGGACCAACCTCATTGCCTTGTGCGATGTTGATCAGACCCGTATCCAGGTGGCCCGAGAGGATGTCGCGAAACGATCTCCGAAGTTAAAGGATGCTGCGGAGTCTGCGCGCGGCTATTCCGATTACCGCGAACTGCTGCAAAAAGAGAAAACGCTGGATGGCGTGATCATCGCCATCGGTCCGTGGTGGCACGCGCCGATGAGCACCGCCTTCATCAACTCAGGCAAACATGTCTATTGCGAGAAGCCGCTGACACACACGATTGCTGAGACGCGGAAGCTTGGCGAGCTGGCGAGGAACTCAAGAGTCGCCACGCAAATGGGAACGCAGGGCGTAGCGTCTGAACCTTTCCGGCGCGCCGTTGAGGTGGCGCGCACCGGGATCTTGGGCAAAATCAAGGAGATTCATGCCTGGAATATTTGTTATCCCCTTCGTCCGGTCAGCTGTGTGCGGCCGGAGGGCGCGGATCCGATCCCCTCGACCTTCGACTGGGATATGTGGCAGGGACCCGCGGCGGAGCGACCTTACAAGGCCAAGGTCTATCAGCCGGGCTGCATGACCACGGCCATGTGGCTTGACTACGGGATGGGCTTGATCGGTGACTTTGGCGTCCACACATGGCAGTTGCCTATTCGGGCGTTTAACCTTGGCTATCCGTTGCGGGTGGAACACAACATACCCGAAGCGGTTAAGGAAACGTATGTGTCCAACGCAAAGATCCGCTATGATTTTCCCGGCGGGATTACCGGATGGTATTACGACACCGTCAATCGGCCGCCCGAAGGTCTGATTGCCGAACTGCTTCCCACCTTTGGGGAATTCCAGAAAGTCGGCGCACTGACCGTCGCAGAAAACGGGCTGATGTTTTCGGGGGGCTGGAGCAGCGATTGCTATCTCAAGCTCAAAGGGGATGAAAAGTTTCGCGGCATCGGCAAACATCCGGCGGTGGAGGCCATTGCCAAGACCGAGCCCCGGTCACCTGGCAGCCATATAAAAGAGTGGGTCGAAGCCGCTTTGGCCGGAACCAAGACGTATCAGTCTTTTGAAATGGCGACACGCTCCATGGAAATCATTCTGCCGTCACTGGTCTCGTTGCGCATGCAGCGGGCGATCGATTGGGACGGAGCGAATATGAAAGTGCCGGGCTGTCCGGAGGCTGACCGGTATATCCACGCTGATTATCGGAAGAAGTGTCTCATTTAAAAATCTGACTATAACCATCATCTGGAGTTCACTATGAAATATAACTTTATTATTGCCGCTCTTCTCTGCCTCGGCGCCCAACTGGGGATGACCGAGACCAAAATCAACAGTTCCAGGCCGCAGCGCACGGGTGCACTACCGCAGGAAAAATCCGTTGCCGAATTACCACCGCTTCCGCCTCTGCCGGAGGCGGATGTCGAAAAGATCCGCGCCGCCATTCCCTCAAAGAGTGAAGTGGCAACCCCAAAACAGCCACGCAAACTCTTGGTGTTTTACCGGAGTGGCAACCCGGGCATTCATCCCATGGCGTATGGTAACAAGATGTTTGAATTGCTGGCGGAAAAGACCGGGGCGTTCACAGTGACCTTGAGTCAGGACTATGCTGATCTGAGCGCGGACCGGCTCAAGCAGTATGATGCGGTCTTCTTAAACAATGCGGGAGGCTTGAAATTCCAAGGATTTCCGGAGCGGCAGGGACTGCTTGAGTTTGTACGGAGCGGCAAAGGGCTGGCCGGACAGCACTGGGCCACAGACAATTTCAGAGACTGGCCTGAAGCGGCCAAGCATCTGTTCGGCGGGGTCATGAACGGCCATCCCTTCTTTTCTGCAAATGTGCGAAAGGATGTCACGTCAAGCTCCTTGACCGCGATGTTTCCGTCTGCTGGTTTTTCATGGGGTGAGGAGTACTACATCTTTTCAGACAAGGACCATCGGTCGGAACCCAATTTCCAACAGACCTACGACCGTTCGAAACTCCGCGTGCTCCTGAGCATAGATCTGGAGAAATCGCCGGATGTTCAAAAGAGGATTGCTGCCATCGCAAGCGATCCCAAAGACCGGTACCATGGCAAATTGCGTGATGACAACGATTATGCATTGTCGTGGATACGCCGGGAGGGAGAAGGGCGGGTCTTCTATACGGCGTTCGGCCATGCCAAGTCGGCCTATTGGAATCCCTTCATGGTCAGGCATTTCATGGCGGGCGTGCAGTATGCGCTGGGAGACCTGCCGGCGGATGACAGCCCTTCCAGTCCGGTGAAGGCTGACACCCAGCGCGCTGATGGAACTGTAAATACGGGAGGCGTGCACTGATGGAACGTTGTAAACATACTTCCTGTGAGGGCAGCGTCATGAGCCGTCGCTCCCTGTTGAAACAAGCCGCTGCCGCGACGACAATCGGGGTGGCCGGAGTAGGCCGTGTGGCGTATGCTTCGGACAGCGCCGGAAAAGACGCCATCCGTGAGCGTATCAAGCTTTCCTTGGTGCATTGGTGTCTGGAGACATCCATGGAGAAGTGGTCCATCGAGCAGACCTGCGCGGCGGCGCGGCAACTCGGGCTGACCAGCGTGGAACTGGTCGCTTGGAAAGATCTTCCAGTGCTCCGGCGACATGGCCTCCAGTGCGCCATCGTACAGCTCGACACCGGAAGCGAACCGCCTTTTTTGCATGGCTGGAACAAGCGTACGCTCTGGCCGTTGATGCGGCAGCGGACGCGCGATGCCATTGACATGGCCGTGCAGCATGGCTGTCCGAATGTGATCACCTTCACTGGTTTTGAGATGGAAGATCCGCTGAACCCGGCCAGCCGGAAAATCCCGCGCGAGGAAGGCGCGGCCAACTGTGTCGAGGGATTGAAAACCGTACTGGGGTATGCCGAGCAAAAGAAGATCACCCTTTGTCTGGAGATGTTGAACAGCCGTGTCAGCAACCATCCGATGAAGGGGCATCCGGGCTACCAGGGCGATCATGTAGACTATTGTGCGGACATCATGCGCGCCACCGGTTCCGAACGTGCAAAATTGCTGTTCGACATTTATCATGTTCAGATCATGGATGGCGACATCGTCACGCGATTGCGCCAGCACCGGGACTTGCTCGGGCATATCCACGTGGCTGGTGTACCGGGACGCAATGAGCTTGATTTGCCGCAGCAGGAAATAAACTTCAATGCCTGTATGCGGACGTTGCGGGAAGTCGGTTATCAGGGATATGTCGGCATCGAGTTTGTTCCTACCCTGCCGCCGATGGAAGGCTTGCGCCGCGCTGTCGGTCTGCTGGCGATGAAAGATTCATGAGACATGGTATAATCGTATCAAGCAGTTTCAATAATTAGAACTGAAAGAAACAAATAATGAAACACGCCGTCACACTCATCATCACCCTGCTACTCACGCCTTTGTCGGTGCTACACGCTGCCGTTGCTCCGATTTTCATCACGGATATGCGGACCGAGGGCGTGTCCCAGCCGATGGGAATCGAAGAGGCTGCGCCGAGATTCTCCTGGCGCTATGAGGCTTCTCCTAAAGCGCCCCGTGGCTTTCGGCAACAGGCGTTTCGGATTCAAGTCGCTTCGTCAGTTGAGAAACTGACGCAAGGCCAGGCGGATCTGTGGGACTCGGGAAAGCAAGTAGGGGCTGATACGCTTGCTGCGATTTATGCAGGGAAGCCGCTCGCCTCGGCTACGCGCTACTTTTGGCAGGTGACTGGCTTTGATGCCGACGGCAAAACCTATTCGGCAAAACCTAAATTTTTCGAGACCGGTTTACTGAAAGCGGAAGACTGGGGAGGGGCGCAGTGGATCGGCGCGAAGAGCGAGCGGCCTAATACCCTCCCTGCAAACTTACAACAGTTGAAGGATTGCACGTTTGAGACGCGCTTCTGTATTTTGGAAGGGACTGCGGTGGTGTTCTTCCGCGCGAGTTATTATGGGGACAGGGAATACCGCATCGAGATAAAGCCTGGATCGCCAGGGAAACTGATGGTCTCGCGCACCGGAAATAAATCGGAACTCATCAAAGAATATCCGCTCCAAAATATCGCCCAAGGCGAATGGCATTCGCTGGTCGTCACTGCAAAGGGAGGGGATTTCACCTTCCGCGTCGACACAACATTGCTCTGCAACGAGCCGCTCCATGATGAAACGATCAAGCAAGGATCGATTGCAATAGGTTCGCTCTCGCTGGATAAAAAGAAAGGTCGCGTCCAGTTTGATGATGTCCGTCTGACTGTGGATGGCAAGCCTCTGGTGGAGGAGTCCTTTGATAACGCGGCACTCTTTGCCTTCCAGGAATATTTCGGTAGCAACAATGCGTATGCCCGCGTAAAGGATGGCGCGCTCGAAACGTGCGGCGTTATCAGTTATATGGAACCTAAAAAAGGACTGGAAGCCCCGCGTTTCCGCAAAGCGCTTGCCAGCAAGTCAGGGCAGCTTCGCCGTGCGCGGGCGTATGTCTCCGGGCTGGGGTATTACAAGTTCTGGCTGAACGGAAAACGCATGGACGATTACGAACTGAATCCCGGCTTTGCTCGTTATGACAAGACGGCTTACTATTGCGTGTATGACCTCACGGGGCAGATTAAAGCGGACAACATGCTGGCCTTCGAGCTTGGCCGCGGCTGGTATGCCATGACTACGCCCACGCTCTGGGGCGAAACATTCCATGGCGATTGGATGGCGGAACCCGCGTTGCGTGTGCTGGTGACGCTCGATTACGCTGACGGTAGTCGGCAGACTCTTGTGTCAGACACCTCCTTCAAGACGGCCCCAGGACCGATCCTGTTTGACTCCATCAAGGCGGGTGAAATTTATGACGCGCGCAAGGAACAGGCGGGGTGGAACACCGTCGGGTTTATTGACAAGGACTGGAGTTCCACTGTTGTGGCAAACGGCAAAATGCCTTTGTCGGCTCCGGGGTTGACGGCCCAGCTTTTCGAGCCGATCCGCGCGGTTGAACGCTTTCCTGCTGTGAGCATCACGAAGGTGGAAGATGAGAAAGATGCCTGGCAGATTGATTTCGGCAAGAACATGGCCGGCACCATGGAGATGAAACTCAAAGCCAAGCCCGGGCAGGAAATACGGCTGTCGTATGTCGAGTTGCCAGGCCATGGCGGACGGGAACGCTGGAATAATTTTGGCGCTGAACGTACCGGAAGTTTCCAGCGGGATATCTATGTTGCCAAGGGGAGCGGAGAGGAAGTCTACGAGTCTTCCTATTGCTACAAAGGCTTCCAATACGTCCGGCTCGAAGGGTTAACTGAAAAGCCCGAGCTCGGACAGTTCACGGCAAAGGCGATCAACAGCGACATGGAAATGGTCGGGACGTTCAAGACGTCGAGCGAACTTTGGAACAAGATCTGGGAAGCTGGCAGACGGTGCATCCAGAGCAACATGCATTCGATTCCCACGGATTGTCCCCAGTGGGAAAAACTTGGGTGGACTTGCGATGATGCATCTCCCTACTATGCCATGGCATTCAACTATGATCTGCGAAAGCTTTACGAAAAGCGTCTGCAGGATTATGCGGACGACATTTCAGCCGACGGAAAGATTAGGAATTGTGTCCCAGGGTCTTGGGCCAAAGGTGAAGATCCGGCGTGGGTGGGCAGCTATGTGCAACTTGTCTGGAAGCATTACCAGACGTATGGAGACCGCCGCGTCATTGAGCGTCATTTTGACAATTTAAAGCTCTACATGAGCACGCTCATCAAAGAGGGACAGTCGAGCGAAAAGCCGCCGCTACTGACTATACCGCGCAAAGCACTGGGTGATTGGGTCTCTCCCAATGGAGCGAATATTCCACCCGAGGGAGCCCTCATCTATTTTGATTGCTATTTTTACTATTACGCTGGCATGATGGCCGACCTCGCCACGCTGCTCGGCAAAAAGGACGACAGTGCTTATTACACCGGACTTAAAAGCGATCTAAAGAAAGCCTTCAACGAATACTTCTTCGATGAAAAAGAAGGCTGCTATTATGGGACGAATAAGGAGGTTGGCTTCCGCCAGTCGCCGCAGGCGGTTCCGCTCGGCATGGGGCTAGTGCCTGCGGACATGGCGCCCCGGGTCACTGAGCGGCTTGTGCAGGATATTCGCGTGCGGAAAGACCACTTTTGGACGGGCATCCTGGGCCTTGAGTTCATCGCGGATGCGCTGTGCGAGAACAACCGGGCTGATGTGGCGTATACCATTCACTTGAAGGACGACTATCCCAGCCTGGGCAACATGATCCGCGACGGGGCGACCACTTTGTGGGAGGCGTACAGCGAAAAGACAACCCGCTCAATGAATCACAAGATGTTCGCCACCCCGCTCGGCTGGATGGCCCGATACGTTGCGGGTCTGCATGTCGAAGGGGTATTGGGTGAAGGACCAGGCTTCCGCAAGGCTGTGATTGCTCCCTATCCGGTTCCAGAACAAATCAAGTTCGCCCAACTCGACTATGATTCCCCGATGGGACGCTATTGCAGTGGCTGGCGCATGACCGACAACGGCATGAAGTATGACATCGTGGTTCCTCCCAACGCCACAGCCCTCTTCCGTCTTCCTCTGCTCGGAAAAATGAATGCGATTGTCAGTGAGTCTGGTAAGGTCTTGTGGGAAAATGGGAAGCCTGCAGAAAAAGTTGATGGCATTGCACCTCCAATCCAAGAGAATGATCGGCTGGTTTTTACAGTGGGCTCCGGGAGCTATTCCTTTCAAGTGAAAGGTAACTGAACGTGGGCAGCTCTTAGTTCAATCGTGAGTAATCCCGCCGCCCGG
>SESF01025234.1_pt1 | contig 16307 bp, 10 predicted proteins | sample 3171521 | NCBI WGS metagenome assembly SESF01 (sample SAMN10866945, study PRJNA518727) | freshwater metagenome | biome: subpolar coniferous forest; feature: holomictic lake; material: water; isolation source: holomictic Lake 227, 6 m and 8 m depth | place: Canada: near Kenora, Ontario | collected...
TCGCCGCTGCCGCCGGCTAGGTTCAGATTCTGATTCGGTGTGCTCCAGGTGGCAGTGCCGGTACTCACGTAAAACGCCCTATTCGTCCACGCGCCCGCGAGGTTGGGGTCCGTGGAAAAATCGTAAAAGTTGGCGGCCGCCTGCACGTCAGCCGGCATTGCCAACCCGAACCCGACCGCCGCCGCCGCTAACGCGGCCCGCATCGCGGCACGTTGTGCCGTCTTGATCAGTTGCATCATCTTCATGATTTTACTCCTTCGTTTTTGTTGTTTGAACTCGTCACAGCAGTGTTCCAGACCTTGGTACCGTTCGTCCGAATTCAGTTAACAACGATACCTTAGCACATATCAGCCGTTTCAAACCATATACATTTAAGCAAAATAAACCTTCTCTTTTGAGCAAAAACAGAATTGCACTTTTCTCCAGCACCGTGTACGCTAATGACCATGAAAAAGTTACTGACCAAAACGCCGCATGTGCTCGTTGAAGTCGCTACCGGCAAAGCGTGTCGCGATAAACTGCAGGGCATCCTCCATTATGCCCGGCTGAACGGGCCCTGGGAGTTTCAGTTGCTGTTAGAGGGAAATCCCGACGTGACGCCTCCTGAAAGTTTTAAGACCTGGCGTCCCGACGGACGGATTATCAGTAACCAGGACTGGAAACCGTCCGCCCAGGAGCGGAACTGCAAGGCGAGGATCATCACCCTTGACGTCCCCGGCGATGTGGCCACGCACGTCTCCCGCGTCAACCATGACTCGGAGAAGATCGCCGAGAGTGTTGCCGATTATTATCTCCAGCAGCGCTTTGAACACTTTGCCTTCATCGGTTCTGACACCCGCCCGTATTGGTCGCTGATTCGCGGCCGGGCCTTTGAGAAAGTTGTACGGGACAGCGGTTTTACCTGCAGTACCTACGTACCAAACCAGAAGCAGAAGAGGCTCGACTGGACCCTCGAAGAGAAACAGATGCAACAGTGGCTGCTGAGGCTCCCCAAGCCCTGCGGGATCATGGTGGCCTTTGACTTTAAGGCCATGCAGGTTTTGGAGTGCTGCCTGAAGTGCAACATCAAGGTGCCGGAGGAGGTTGCCGTCATCGGGGTGGACAACGACGAGGCGCTCTGTGAGAACACCACGCCGACGCTCTCGAGCGTGCTTCCGGATTTTGAAGGGGGCGGCTACATGGCCGCCGAACTGCTCGACCGGCAGATGAGAAGCACACGCTACAAACCCGTCACGCTGACCTACGGGGTCAAGCGCATTGTCCACCGGCAGTCATCACTGCACACCTCCAACCCCAACTGGATTGCCTTGAAGGCCAAGGAGTTTATCCGACTCAACGCCTGCATGGACATCTCGGTTGTTGACGTCGCACGGCATCTCAACATTTCGAGGCGACTGGCGGATCTGCGTTTCCGTGAAGCCTGCGGGTATACAATCCTGGATGAGATTCAGAACCAGCGGCTGGAAAGGGTCTGTTCGCTGCTACGCGAGACCCATCTGTCCATCGGCACGATCGGCGAACGCTGCGGCTATTTGACGGAGACCTACCTCAAGGTGCTTTTCAAGAAGCGCTTCGGCATGACCATGCGCGAATACCGTGATTCGTGACGTAGTCAAACGCTTACTGACACTTCCCCTCCTGATCCAGCCGCACCGCCTCCAGGCCGGGGACGAAGCGGCACATCTCTTCGAGCACCCCGCCGCAATGGTCGTAACCCATGGCCGCGTGGTGGATCCACGGCCCCTGCATCAGGGTGCGCTCCCAGCGCAGCCAGTCATCGACCTTCATCCAGACGTAGTTGTTCTGCGTGTGCGGCCCCTCCATCGACACCCCCTGCCCGATGGCCAGCTTGTACTCGCCGCGGTCGCCGTCAAAACGGGTGACGGTGATGGGGCCGTCTTTCAGAGGGAAATGGGTCATGCCCGAGACCGGGCTGGGCAGGATCCAGTGGCGTCCGAGCTGAGGCGTACACCCGGGCTTGCGCAAGGAGAGAGGCGCGCCGGCATGCCAGAGCAACACGCCGTTGTCGTCCTGCGGATGACGGACAGTGACATCGGCCAGAAATACCGGATCGCCGCCGTTCGCGCGCGACAGCAGCAAGGTGCTGACCGCGCCATGGATGTCAGACTCCATGGACAAGGGCAGGGTGTCGGAGATCAGGCTGTTGGCCAGCAGGCAGTAGGCGCCGAACTCTTCAATCAGCGAATTGAAATCCTGAAGCGCGACGGCGTCCAACCCCTGCTCCGCTGCGATATGCAGCGCCTGGTCGCGAAGAGCCAGGATGTTCATCAACTGCTGGTCTTCCAGACCTTCGATCTCCATCGTCTTCCGCAACCCGGCGACCTCGTCGCCGTAGGCCTTGGCACTGGCTGCGGCCCGCTGGCGCACGTCGCGGATGAAGAGCACCATGTCGATCGGCAGCACCTCGACACGGAAACGTTGAAGCAGTTCGCTCTCGTTGGCGATGGTCGTCCAGAAGAAGTCGATCCGCTGCCCGATGTGTCCGATGCGCATCCCGCACCGGAGCGCCTGCGCAGCATGCGCAGTACGCAGGAAGTTGCGAACACCACGTTCCAGTTGCGGCTCGCCGATGCGGCAGTTCTCGATATAGGAGAAGGGCACCCCGAGCTTATGGAGCACCTTGCTGGTGGCGAACATGCCGCAGAGGCTGTCACGAAGCCGCCTGCCATCGGGTTCGGGAGCCTCATCCCGAGGACCCCACAGCAGCAGCGGCACGCCGACGTCCCGTCCGATCACCCCGGCCGCGCCCTCGGTGCCGAAGTTGCAATGCGGCATGAAGAGCCCCGTGACATCGTGCTTGCGGAAATGGGCAGTGGCAGCAGCCACCTGGGCCTGATTGCGGATCATCCCATCTTCGATCACGCCTTCGAGGTCCACAAAAGGTATCTGCCACTGACGCAAGGCCGCTTGAAGCTCGACCTTCCAGCGCATGGCATCCGTGTGGCTAAAGACGAATTTACCGATCGGGCAGAGGCCCAAAAGCGGCTTACGAGGTGTGAGGGTTGACATGTTCATTGTATTTACTCCTTTTAAAAAATAAGTTCCAAAGCCTGCTCGACCAGCACAGCACCCGCGTCTGGCGTGAAGAGGCTCAGGTTCGCTTCGTAGCCCGTCGCCTCCGGCGTGGTGATGTACCCCTGCAACTCGCCATTCGCCATACTGATGACGAAGGTGCGGGCACTCGCCCGCCGCTTGATCTCCAGGGCATACTCCACGAAATATTCGCCTGGCAGAGCGACCAAAAAAGTGTCGCCCACCCAGAAGACTTGCACCTCGGCGCGCTGGTGTGCCATCTGTACGGGAAGTAATCGTCCATCCGCTTGCGCTTTTGCCAGCGACACCACTTCCTCGGCGCCAAACACCACGCACTCGGCTGTACGCACCGCGCCATGTCCCGCGCCTTCGCGCGTCAGCCGTTGGTATGTTTCACGCGCTGCGTCCAATTCAACTTCTGCTGCGGTAACCGATGAAAAACGTCGCACGGGCAGCGACACAAACGCGCGCGTGCTTCCCACCGAAGCAACAGAGGCAAACTGCTCGTCCTGCAACGCGCGGAGCGCCTCCACCACAACGTTGCCGAGCCGGCCACCAAGGCGCTCCGCCTCAGCAAACGTCTGCGCCTTGACATGATAACGCGGACTCAGATTGCCGCAGGGCCCGTTGTGATAAACCACCTCGACGCCCGGAAATGCTTGCTGGATGGCTTGACGCGTATAGGCGGGGAAATCGGACGAGACCAACGTCGAGTCCTCGTGCAGCACCGTGGGGTGCATGGCATAGAAGAGTTGTACCGCCAGCAGGGACTTATCCCTGACGCGCCGCACCGCCACAATTCCGGCCTCCGGATCGCGGGCGGCCTCGGGCGAGAGCCGGTTGCAGCCCACGCCATCGATCTGCGCCGAGGTGATCGCCACCTCGGCGGGCACACACGTTTCGGCAGCCTGACAGGCGGCCTCGACGATGCCCTGAATCACCTGTTCCCGATAGGACGGATCAGGTTCAGGAACCACAGGATCGCCAGACATCGCCAGTAGCGAGCACGTGACAGGCCCTGAATGCGTATGGGTGGCTGAGATCATGACGTGCTCGGGAGACACGGCGATACGCTCTTGGATGCGGCGGCGGCTTTCGTCCGCCAGCGGTTTATCGACGTAGAGCACATCGACGGCAACTGCGAGCGTGCGGCGCTGTCCATCATCGAGGTACAGCGCCGTTGCAAACAGCGGATCATGAATGCCTGTGGACATCCGCGCCACGTGCGGATAGCCCCACAGGAACATGGATTCCGTTGGAGAAACATCACGCTTGGCTGTTCCGGCTTTAAGCATAATCCTCCACAGACTGGACGACCTCGGTCGACTGATTTTCCTGACTGCGCAGCGCGGCTGTGAAGAGCAGGTGGCTGACTGCGGCCTCCTCCGGGGTGACACAACCGGCAAACCGTTTGATCGGCTTCTTATGCACCAGCTCATACAGGAATGCGGCCCACATCTGCAGGATGGAGTCGGAAAAGCCAGCCTCGAAAATGTGGCCGGTCAATGAGGTGAAGGCCATCTCGTGCCCCATGTCAATGACCTGCCAGGCCTGTCGCCCGCCCGTGTATTCCATGATCTCCAACGTCTTGATATGCTTACTGCTCCAGCGAGCCGAGCCTTTCATGCCCAGAATCTCCAAGTACCACGTGTTCGTTTGCCCGGGGGCGATGCGCTGGGTCTTGATCGTCAAGGGGAACTCGCTGCCGTCACGGTCTTCCGCGGTACAGAGCAACGTCGCGTTGTCCCACGTCTCGCAAGATGCCATGCCGCCCTTGCCGTCGGGACGTTCGGGCACAAGATTGGAGAGCACCGCGCGAACAGTCTTCGGCAGCCAGCCTGCCCGGAAGGGCATGTGGCAGGCGTGCATGCCGAGATCACCCATGCACCCATATTCGCCGTTGAACTTCAGCAGCCGTTTCCAGTTGATCGGCTTGCTGGTGTCCATGTCACTGGAGTGCAGAAAGCCGCTATTGACTTCGATCAGGCGGCCAAAGGCCCCCTGCTCAATCATCGCACCAATCTGCTGCATGGCGGGGAAGAAGGGTGACTCGGAACTGCACCGCACAAAGACTTCGGGATGCTGCCGGACGCAGTCGAGAATCTGGAGGTTGGCCTCCAGGTCGATTCCGAAGGGTTTTTCGCCCATCAGGTGCTTACCGGCTCTGATGGCTGCGCAGTAGAGTTCAGCGTGCAGATTGTGGGGCACCGGGATGTAGACCGCCTCCACCTCCGGATTGGCCAGCAGCTCGCGATAGTCCGCCGTAACCTGCTTCACGGACTGGAACCGGTCAGCGAACCACTGCGCCAGCGAGGGATTCGTGTCGCACACCGCGACGATTTCCGGCCGCACATCCATCTGGGTGAGATGGCACCAGCGCGCCGCGGCACTGCCGAACTCGCGCCCCATCAGGCCGCAACCGATAATTCCAAATCGAACTGTTTTCATGTTGCTAATACCCCAACTCCTTCTCAGTCTCGCCAATGGCCTCGTCGATCATCTCCAGCCCTTTCAGCAGGACCTCGTCCTCCATCACGACCGGCGGGCTCATGCGCAGGATATGTCCGGCTGGAATCCATGCCAGCCCCTTGGCAAAGGCCTTCTGGTAGACCATTTTACCGGCAAGATCCAGCGGCTCTTTGGTTGCCTTGTCCTTGACCAGCTCGATACCCATCAGACACCCCTTGGCACGCACATCACCGACGATCTTGTGCTCGGCCTTCATACGCAGCATGCGTTTCAGCGCGATCTCACCTAAATGCGCAGAGCGCTCATTCAACTGCTCCTCCTCGATCGCCTCGATGCAGGCCAGCGCGGCCGCACAGGCCATGGGATTGCCGCCATAACTCGACGACGCGGAAATGGCTTCGAAGGACTCCTTGTGCGGTTCGCGCACAGCCACGCAGGTCACAGGGAAGCCGTTACCGAAGCCCTTACCCAGCGTGACGATGTCAGGCACCACACCCCAATGCTCCATACAGAGCCACTTGCCGGTACGCGACATGCTGGTCAGCACTTCGTCAATCATCAGCAGAATCTTATGCTTGTCACAGAGCTTGCGCAGTTTCGGGAAGAAGTCATCCGGCGGCATCACTGACCCGCCCCAGCCCTGGATCGGTTCGAGGACAAATCCAGCGACCTGACCGCAGGTACCCTTGTCCAGATACTCCTCATAAAATTCGATATATTTGTCCGTGTCGATCGTCCCGTCGGGCTTCGTCCACATCGGACGATAGACATCCGGACGCGGCACCATGTGGGCGCCGGGCATACGCGCCGGGCCATAGACTTTGGAGCGGATATGTCCGAGGGAGACGCCGCCATAGGTCTTGCCGTGGTAATCATTGAAACAGGAGATCATCTCGTGCTGCTTGGTGGCCGCGCGCATCACACGCTGTCCCGCTTCCACAGCGGTGGTGCCGGAATCATAGAACTGGAACCCGGTCAGATCGCCGGGCAAAATTTCCGCCAGCTTCTCCACCAGCTTGGTCTTGATCGGCGTGGTGAAGTCGTGGATGTTCATCATCTGGGCTGCGGCCTTCTGAACTGCTTCCGTTACTTTTGGATGGCAGTGGCCCAGCGTCGTCACGTAGATGCCGGACGAAAAGTCGATATATTCGTTGCCGTCGACATCCTTCAGGACACAGCCGTGGCCGGACTCGAACGTCACCGGGAAGAGTTTCACCTGACTGCTCAGCCCCTTGAAATACTTCGTGCAACGATCATGCCACTGCTTGGACTGCGGTCCCGGGGGCGTGACAACGATGCGGGGGATCTTATTCAGATCCACATGCGCCCAATAATTCGTGTTATTCATCATGACTCCTTTGGTTGGTTGTTAGGTCTGTTTTCTTTGGTTAATTCTAATTCATCGTTAAACGTTAAGTGTTAAAAGTTAAGCGTTGAGCGTTCAAACTCTTAACTCTCAACGTTTAACATTCAACTCTTAATTTTAAAAGTTTCCAGTCGTTTTGTTCTCGGGACGCCTGCTCGCACAAGGCCCGAAGAGAACTGCACGCAGCCGCATCCGCTTGTGGCCAGAGATCCGCTGGATCAACAGGTGCGTCCGTCTCTTTTTCGAGCAAGCGAAATGCGGCCTTCACGCCGGTTGCGAAACGGACCGGCTCCACCCCTTGGGACAATGCCAGCCGCATCGTTCCGATCAGTCGGTCATTCCAGGCCAGCTTCCGGCGCGGGTCGCGGATGATCCGCGCCACCTGGTCGCGCAGATACGGATTCAACATCCGCGCCAGCAGATCGTCAGCATACGCTTGAAATCCCTTTTCTGTGAAAAGTTCATCCACGCCGGCATGTTTGCGGATCAGTGCCTGTCCGGACTCCTCGATAAAGGCGGCCCGGCAGAACGCGATCAGTTCCGGGTCGCGTGCAGCATCCGACATAAAGCGCAAGCCCTGTTCATTCGCCCGATACCCCAGCAGCGCATGCGTGGCGTTGTGTCCGTACAGCTTGGCCTCTTCGAAGGGCAGGAGATCCGTTTTCTCAACAAAGGTACCGAGGCCGCGTTCAAAGCCGGGAAGGGTGATCCTCGTGATCAGGATACGGTTGAAGGCCTCGACCAGGAAGGCGCGATCGGCGCCAGGCGTCATGCGTGCCAGACCGTCCTGCCGGATCTGCTCCGCATCCACCACCACGCCGCTCATCTTGCCCACCACGGTGTTCAGGACCTGGAACCGGCCGGAGTAGTCGGCGCCGACCTTCACGCGCAGGAGCGCGTCAAGAATCTCCGCGGCATGGTTGTTGTTCTCCGCGGTATAGAGCACGGCGGACGGCAGCGTGCCGTCGGCCAGCTTGCGCGTCACGGCCTCCGCCACCAGTGCGGCGACCGAGGCTTCGCCGCGGTCATAGAAATCCACGTTCGGCAAGGCGGTCGCTATCTCCTGCGCCTCCGCCAGGGCGGCGACGAGGCGCGGGCGGTCCACGGGGTCCAGCGGGTTGTAAATCTCGATGTTGGTGACATGGTGTTGCTCGATGCCCCCGGCTGTAGCCACATTCAGCGCAAAGCCATTGTTGGCCCGCACGGACTGCACCACGTCGGTCATCACCTCCGCGACCACCAGACGTTTAAAGTTTCCCGAGCGGGCCCCTTCGTACAGAAAGAGTCCGCTCTGAATGGCCCCGAGGCCAAAGCCCACGAATGTAGCTCCGTTATTCATCATGTCATCTCAGCCAACGTCTTCAGGACCAGCGGAACCGTCCGTTCCCAGTCCGGCGGGATATCCTCGCTGATCATCAGGCAGGAGCGGGTCTTGCCCGCCGCGGTCTGAAGCCGCCTAATATTTTCTGGTAGTGTTGCCAGGTTGTTATAGAGGCCCAGATTCGGATTCACCCAGAGGAATTGATCCGGCCAGCAAACCCGTGCCTCTTCAACAGTCATGTCGCCCTCGGGCGCTTCGGTCAGCGAGTCGATGCCGTCAAACCCGAGGCTGGCGATGTCCGCCGCTACGCCCCTGAGCTGTCCGTCGTAATGCACCTGCAAACGCTTGCCCTGCGCCGTGAGAATCTGAAGGATCTCGCGATAGAGGGGCACGAGGTGTTGCCGATAGAGATTCGGTCCCATGGTGACCAGGGAGAGGTTTTCCCAAAGTTTAATATGCTCGGCCTTGCTTGCTGCTGCGGCCCGGATCTCGTCCAGTTTGAGCGCGTTCATCCGCTCCAGCAATTCCATCATCTCCGGCACTTCCAGTGTCATATCATACGACCATTGCTCAAGCCCCACCCAGTCGATCTGCAACACCATCAGGGGCGTGCGTCCGGTGCCGAGGCCAATCATATGCCCGACCGTGATGCCGCCCTCGCCGACCTTCTGCTCAGACGCTTCAAACGCCAAGTTATCCGTATAGACCTGAACCCCTTCGAGCGCCCGCGCCATGATTTTGTAATCCTCCGGCGTCTTGATGAAATCCTCCTGCTGCCATTCACCCGCATACCATTCGTGCAACTCGCCCACGTCCGTCACCAGTCGCACATCGCGCCGAAGCATGCCGTCCTTTTCGACAATCGTTTCGATCCGTTCAAAATTCGGGTGCACGTGGCGGATCACGTTGGCGTGGTTGATCTGCCCCAGTCCCAGATCAAAAAGCTGCTGCCAGTCCACGTGCGGCCTGTTTTTGACAAACCAGTCATACACGGCAAAGACGGGCCTCTCGACCCGGCGTCCCGCTGTCGCGTCCGCTAACCGTTCGCGTATACTCTTGTTCATGTATTTACCCTCTCTCGCGTCAGCGCGAACAACGCAGCCCCTTTCGCGGCCGTATCCGCGGGTCGCGCAGGGGACACGGCCACGCCGGAGGTCTCCTCGACGATCCGCATCCAGAGATCGCTCCTGGCCGCGCCGCCCACAGCGAGAATCCGCGGGACAGGGGTTTCGCCCGCAGCCAGATCCTTCAACAAGGATGCCGTGTTCCGCCCGGTCAGTTCCATCACAGCCCTCACGTAATATCCCTGGCCTAACCCTTGAGCGTTGAGCGTTGAGCGTTGAGCGTTGAACGTTGATTTTTTTTTATTGCGCATTCCCGCTGCGGCAGTCTCCGTCTTAAAGAGGATCCTCCCGTTTTCACTGACGGCGCGCAGCCCGTCGCACCCCGGAGGAATATGTTCAGCCGAGGCGAGCAGTGCTTCAAAAGAGGACTCCGGCGCGTAATCGCGCCGATACCAGTCCATGGCCGAGGCCCCCGGGGCGTTGAAGGCGATGCGGTAGAAACGCCCGGGTTCTGTCGCTGGGCCGAGGCAGCTCCCCCGCAACGGCACGTAGCTCTCCTCAAAACGGAAACAGACGAGCGAGGTGCCGAAGGAGACGCTCACCGGCGCCTCGCGGCCGATGCCGCCGCCAAGGGCCGCGGCATGGTGATCAAGCGCTCCGACGGTGAAGGGTGTCCCCTCGGGGATTCCAAGCCATGCAGCGGCGTCCTTCCCCGTTTTCACAGTCAAGGCGCACGGGCGATGGAGTTCCGGTAGCGCCTCCGGTTTCAGCTCCAGGAGGTCCAGCATCGTCGTGTTCCAGCGTTCCTCCCGGAGATCCCAGAGTCCGGTGAGCGCCGCTGTTCCGGAATCTCCGATATACTGACCGGTCAGCAGGAACGACAGATAATCGGAAATCGTTAGCACCCGGGCGGTTTGACTCCACAGTTCCGGTTCCTGCCGCCTGAACCACTCCAGCTTGGACGGCATCCACTGTGGACCGATGAGCCCCTGCCCCGAGGCTTGCAGAAATGCTTCCGTGGAGGTGAACGCGGACAGGGACTCCGATAGCGGCGCGGCGCGCAGGTCGGGCCAGACAATCAGTGGCGTCAGGGGCCGGTCTTGGTTGTCCAGCAGGAGAAAGGTGTTGGCCTGAGAACAGTAGGAGACGCCCCGAAGCGCCGCAGGTGTACACCCCGCCTCGGCCAATGCCTCACGGAAGGCCTCAGAGACCAGCTCCTTGAAACGGGCGACAGGCACCGTGCAACGTCCAGAGGCGTCCTCGTCCTTGACAAAGGGACGATGACCGAGGCCGACCCGTTCGCCATTCCCGTTACAGAGACCGACCTTGACAAAGGTCGTCCCCAGATCAAAACCCGCATATAAATTGTTTCCCATAATCATGCTCTTCCTGAACCCTGTCTCCTGAACCCTGACTACTTTCCCGTTCGCTTCAGCCAGAAATGCCCGATCTCCTCCAGCGTAAGCCCCTTGGTCTCCGGGACTATCCGCCACGTAAACAGAGCGCACGAGACGCAGATGGCGGCAAAGAGCAAATAGGCTCCGCCGGGATGTCCCATGGCCTTCTGGAACGCCTCCGTGAGCATCGGAAAGTATTGGGCGCAGATGAAGGAGGCCAGATAGAGGATGCAGCAGACAATCGAGACGGCCTTGCCCCGGATCTGGTTCGGGAAGATCTCCGACACGATGACCCAGCTCAGGGGCGCCAAACTAAGGGTGAAGGCCCCTGCGGCGAGGAACATCGCCCCGAGGTTCAGCAGGGGTGAAGCCTTCAGGAAGAAGGTCATCGCCATGGCCAGGTGCCCGAGCGCCATGACGAGCACGCCCCCGATCAGGATCTCGCGCCGGCCGAAAATCTTGACCAGCCAGAAGGCGATCAGGGTGGAGACCAGGATGACCAGGTTCAGGAAGATGGTAAAGAAAATGGCATCGGAGGCCGTGCCGATGCCAGCTTCCACCAGGATGGTCGGCCCGTAGAGGAGCATCATGTTCACCCCGTTGACCTGCGAGAAGATCATGATCACAACGCCGATCAGCAAGGCCAGACGGATGCCGGGCTGGAAGAGTTCGCGGAAAGATCCAGACTCCTCCAGCAGCTCAGCCTGTATCTCTCCCAGCTCCTTGTTCGCCTGGGTCGTGCCGTTGATGCGCGTCAGGACGTCGAGCGCCTCGTCATCCCGCTTGCGGGAGGCGAGCCAGCGCGGACTCTCTGGAACAAAAAAGAGTCCGACCATCAGAAAGAGGATCGGGAGAGCCTCAGAGGCGAACATCCAGCGCCAGTGTCCGCCGAAGGAGAGCAGATAGGAGGCGATGACAGCCAGGTTGATACCGATGACGATGGCAAGCTGGTTCACGGTGACCAGACGGCCCCGCAGGTGAGCAGGCGCGATTTCGGCGATGTACATCGGCGAGGTCACGGCTGCGAGTCCCACGCCCACACCGCCGACCATGCGCCAGAAGACGAACTCCGCCAGGCTCTGAGGCACGGCCGTGCCGATCGCCGAGGCCATGAAGCAGACTGCTGCGATGGCCAGCGTCATGCGCCTTCCGACCGCATCCGCCAGCCAGACTCCGGCAAGAGGGCCAAGGATCGCGCCGAGGATCGCACTGCTCGTCGCCCAGCCCTCCCCGGCAGCGTCCAGCGCGAAATGCGTCTTGAGGAACGGCAGCGCCCCGCTGATGATCGAGAGGTCATAGCCGAAGAGGAAACCTCCCACGGCTGCCACGAAGGAGACGAGATAGAGATAGGTTGTCTGGGTTGTTGTTTGGCTCACAGGGGTTCCTTTCAATCAAGCACGTCAATCGGAATAAGAAATAGCATAGCGGAGTCACAAAAAGAAAACAGCATACAATTGAGCAAAAAATACATTCTGTTTTGAGCAACACGCAGGTGCCGTTTTCGGTAAGACAGAGGGATTTCGGCCATTATGACAGGAGTACCCCTTATGGCGTTCTGTTGCGTGTGGCCAGGTATGAGACAGGTCCGTTTGCCTTCATCTTCTTAAATCTCCATTTCAGAGGTGATTGCTTTCCGACGCCAGCACCTGCCGCCAGGCGAGATCCTCGCGTCCTATCCTGACGGGGTGGCTGAACTTGCGGCACTTCGCAGTGACCACACGGTGCCCCGGGCCTCTGAGCTGGGCGACTGGATTGTATCGTTTTCATACTACAGAACTAGCCCCTCCCAATAGCGGAATCCCCTATCGAGTTGAAAAAAATTCAGACTTACTACACGCTTGTCAAGTGTGATGTCACCGGTTACTTGTGCAATGTGCATGGGCCTGACTCTACCCCTAATTCTACCCCCTGCCTCTGGCCACGAATGGCCACCCGAGCGAGCTTAGGCCGGTTCAGTATTTCAAATTCTTGCTTTGCTGCTTATCAGGGATACTCGTTTAGTTGAGCCTTAAAGCAAAATGTATATCATGCACCCCGTCATGCACCACTCATTAATTTCAAGTGGCGTTGAGCTTTTTAAAGGCCTCAACATCATTGTCATTGGATGCTCAATTTTTTTTCACCCCACTTTCTACCCTTTGGCAGTATTTCGCCAGCTTCAAACCACTGTTCTATTGTTGGAATAGGTTAAAATGTTGTGCCGATGTTGTGCCAGTGTTGTGCCGATGTTGTGCCGATGTTGTGCCAATTTACCCTCTGTATGCTTCGTTTACCATACTGCAACATTTTATTGGGTAAATGGCTATAGGCACAAAAAAAGCCCGTAAACATTGGGTTAAATCAACATTTACGAGCTCTAAAAATGGTCGGGGCGGAGAGATTTGAACTCTCGACCTTTTGCACCCCAAGCAAACGCGCTACCAGGCTGCGCTACGCCCCGATGAAGTGATGAAAAGTGCGCTTACTTTAGCTTATTATAATCGTCTCTGTCAATCTGAAAGAACCTGCAAACGAAAAAATATCAGTGGGTCCGTTTTTCGAGCACAAGTTTGGCGTGGTTGGCATACATGCCACGTGGATCACGGGAATATGCACGAAGGATTTTCTCGCCAAGTCCTTTGTCGTCACCCAGCCGATAGAGCGCGCGGGCCAGGGCAAGCTCTCTCAACACGTCATTGCGTTCTTTGTTTCCAGCCCCGTCTTTGAAGGTCGCCAATATGGGGAATGCTGTCTTGGAGTTGTCCATGGAAATTGAAAACCCCGAGATCCCTTTTTTATTCAGGAGCTCTGCTAGGACGGGTGCAGCGGAAGGATCCCCTATCCCCTCCAGCGCGATGGCCAGTGCGCGGAAGTGGGAAAATTCATTCGTGATGCTTAATTCACGGGCTTTCTCCAACAAGACAGGTAATGCTTTCGTCGACTTTGCACGCCCCAGAGCAATCATGTAACTGTCCACCCAACTGACGCTCCTCCCAAATTGTCCCATGCCACGGAAATTCCATCCAGCATCCCACGTCATTGTTTGCACCTTCTCGATGAGCAACATCTCTCCGTCAGGCTCTCCCATCATGGCCAATACATGAGCGTATTTTAGCTTCGCCTCAGACGCAGTGGCCTTTGCCAGCGCATCACGCAAAAGAGGGACGCTCCGTGAAGAGTCTGTCAGCACAACAGAGAGTCCCTCATAATTGTTCGTCATTGCTGTGGCGGCTTTGGCAAATTGAGATGTGGCAAGCGGGAAGGAGTCCTTCATCTCCAGCACGTCACGAGGGAGAACATCTTTCTCGATTAAGTGTTGCTGCAATTTTTTGATGTTTACTTTGCGCACCGTTACCTGGTCTTTAATTGACATAGCCGCTGCCACACCTGCTGCATAACCTTGGTTCTGCACATCAGGCTGCATCCGCAGAATCGGCATCGCATCGCGATGCGCACTCATTCCAAGTCCGACAACCAGTAGCCCCTCAACGCGCTTCGGAAGGAAGCATCGATACGGAAGGTTGACATACATGGCCTTGTGACCTGGATCATTAATGAAAAACTGTTCACACACCGTGTGTCCATGTGAATCGAAATTGCTCTTGGTTTGAACCACAACATCCGGATAGGTGCGGTTGTTCATCACATCCATGGGCGTCATGTAGAAAGCCCCGATCAACCGGCGACGTTCACGGCTATTCACGATTTGAGATTGATCCCACGCCGTAATCGGCATGCTCATACGTGCACGCAGGGAGAAAAAACAGAGGTCTGACGCATCCGTGTCATCCACAAAGCTGAAGTCATTATTTGCATAACTCGATCCCAGCGAGCGTATGGTCTGGCCTACCCCCTGCACCGCGATTTCATCGGAGCGCATAAATTCAGTCTCCTCTCCTGCCATGGCCGCGAGATCCGCATTACCTGTGGCATCGATGGCGACTTTGCATTTGATTACACCCCGCGTACCATCTTGCATGACAACGATAACGCCTGTCAACTTGTTGCCCTCTGTCACCACGCCATTCACCATAGCGCCATACCAAATTTCAGCGCCGGCCTTACGATTCTCATGACGATACCATTCTGACTTGGCCTGCGCGAGCACTGAACCCATCTTGGCGACACCAGCATCGATCTCTGATGTGAATCCTCGTCGATTGCCAAAGTAGTAGACCCCAATCATCCCTTCTGTCTGAACGCCACCCATCTGATAAAGATATTCACACACAATCGTCTTTGCGCCTTTCCGGGCCGCGGCGATCCCAGCCGGCGCACCGCCGGTACCTGCACCAGCAACCACCACATCACACTCCGCCAACGTTGGCAATAGCTGCTGCTCCGCGAGAATGGTCCCGCCTATATTTGAAAGATAATGAGGCAAGGTATGACTGCCTTCACCAACGGTTTCCTTCTTGGGAGGAAGCGAACTAAGATGCGTCATCCGACTCCCAATCTTGACCGTACCCGATGCCGTACAAGACTTTGCCTGTGCTGATGCCGCTTCACCTACGCGTGTACCCACAGCCATCAGATTGCCGGGCCTCATTAATGCTTCTGCGGCATCCCGTGAAATATCAGCCAAGGGCCCTAACACAAAGAGATTGTCAACATTCAGGGGCTGGAACACGCCCAAGTCAAGTGCCGCTACCCCATTCCACGATGCCTTTGATGAGGCCTTGCAGACAAATTGATCTGGGGGAATAAACGCCATCGTATCAGAAGTATCGAGCTGCGTTTGGGTAAACATCTGATCACGCGCTTTTTGTTCAGCTTCTGCAAATGAGCGAGCGGATCCATCTTTCAGCGGAAGAGTGATTTCACACACATACGTACGTCCAGCAACGACTGAGGGCATATTTTTGGGTGCTTTCACACCCTTCACCTCTGTCTTGTAGATTCCCAGTAATTCGGAGATACGCATATTTTCAGCTTTCGGCGGTGGTTCGCCCGAAATTAATACACGTTTAAACGTATAATTACCGCTTGGGAAGTGTGTTGCCTTTGCCCCTGCAGCCCGAGCAATCATGCCACGCTCGGTAGCATCAATCACAACCTTCGCCCGAATGGCCTGGCGTCCGCTTCGACTCGCAATGACGACCCCACCGAGCTTGCCTGCCTCATCCGTAAGGATTTCCGTTGCAAAGGCGCCTGTCAAAAAGGAGACGCCAGCTTTCAGTAAGGCTTCATCCAAGGTACGTTTGATTTTAAAGGGTGTTGTTTCTGAAGAACGGTTCCCTTCACGCGATGGCACATTTGTGAGGGTGACAGATGTAAATATTTTAGCATAAAGCTCGGAGGACGTATCTTCATTCACATCTGCGCGCAGATTCAGGTGTCCGGCCATGTCATCGCCCAAATAAGGACGAGGTGCAACCAAGAAAACTTTTGAACCGGAGGCAGCAGCCTTTTGCGCAGCCGCGACAGCACCTGATGATCCGCCCACGACCACAATATCCGTGTCTTGGACGAGGGGTAGCTGTTTTGCTGATTCAATAACATCAGCTCCAACTAAAAATCTAACCAAAAACAGGCTAGCGACAATGACCTGATAATATTTCACTTGTTGCATAAAGGTTCCTTTGTGTTTAACTATATCGAAATAACGCCCCGCTTGTCCATTGCAATTCAGAGACTAGGGCGTTTCTATTTGAACG
>SESF01018283.1_pt1 | contig 16292 bp, 7 predicted proteins | sample 3171521 | NCBI WGS metagenome assembly SESF01 (sample SAMN10866945, study PRJNA518727) | freshwater metagenome | biome: subpolar coniferous forest; feature: holomictic lake; material: water; isolation source: holomictic Lake 227, 6 m and 8 m depth | place: Canada: near Kenora, Ontario | collected...
TGCTTCCTGCTGTGACGGGGTCGATCACCCAGTCGTAGGAGGTTGCATTGACGGCGGCAGTAGTCTTAAACACTGAAGTGGAAGTCTTGTTTGAATTCACGCTGTCGGGTCCGCTGGGTTTGGAAGCAACTCCCGGAAGAGGTTTCACGTTCACCGGAAGTTCATCGGAAAACGAACCTGCTCCGCAGTCGTTGTTTGCCTGGACCATAACAGTGATAGGGCCTGTATAGCTGCTGTTAACACTGAGTGATGCAGTTGTTCCGGTACCTGTGATTGTTCCTGCATTATCGGGGGTCACGACCCAGAAGTAGAAGGAGGCGGTAGGAACTGTGGTTGTAGTATATTCTACAGCAGCACTTCCCTGGCAAATCTCGGTGGCGCCGGCAGGCAGTGAAGCCTTGACAGGAGCAGAAGCAATAATCACATCAGAAGTTCTGGTGTCGGAACATCCGCCGGTCGACTGTATCTCGAGGGTTACAGAATAAGTTCCGGCAGTGGAGAATGTATGTGAGGGATTTTCCAGAATTGAAGTATTGCTGCTTCCGGATGAGGGATCACCAAAATTCCAGGCCCATCCCGTAATTGTTGAACCCGGATGGGTCGAGATGTCGGAGAATGCAGTAGGTAACCCGGCACATGCTGCGGCAGCAGAATAAGCGGCAACCGGTTTTTCGTATACGTGGATGTAAGCAGCTTTTAGCATTGTATTCGGGGCCTGGCCTGATTTTGCTACAGTAAGACTAACATCATAGGTTCCGGGAACCGAGTAAATGATTCCTGTCGGGTTCGAAACGACTGAAGTTGCTGGTGTACCGCCCTGGAATGTCCAATCCCAGCCTGTGGGAAGTCCGCCTGAAAGATCAGTGAAATTGACAGAACCTCCAACGCATATATTGGTGTTGTTTGCTGCAAATTCGGCGATCAGGTTAACAGAAGTCACCATGATATAAGAAATGTAGCGGTTAAAATCCTGTTTGGTGGCAGTTACCATGATATTGGTGCCCACCGGGAGAACCGGAATGGTGATGGAAACCGGACCGTTTACACTGCCGTAAGCAGTAGCAATGATCTCATTGTTTACTGTGAGGGCGATAAAAGCGCTGTCATTGGCCTGGATATCAACACTGGTTGTGCCATAATTGATGGTCGACGGATGGTTTACAGTTAAATTAACGGGAACTGTATCGGATAACTGCAGGAAGGCGTCGCAATGAGCATGAAACAGCCGGTAGGTGATCTGCTTGTTACCCGGGTTTGAAGGCCAGCTCGACTGTTTCAGGAAATACTTGCCTGCAGCATTACCGAAGGCAGGCATGATTCCCCTTGAAGCGGGAGTTGTGCCGTAGGAAGGCATAAAGTGAGGCCACATATTGTCAAAGGCACCCCATAAATACACGTCATTAACAAAGGAGTAAGATGTTTCGGAAGGGCAAACAAGACCTAAAGCACCTGCATTGTGTCCGTTTTTAACAAGACGCTGGAATGCTTCTGAGAAGCAGGCAGGCGGACAGCCCGATGGATTATGATACGCACCGGTTTCACAGTTGACTGAGAAAACGAAAGGAAGAAGGGTATTTGTAAGCTGGTTGACGTTGGTCGTGGAGTATGCAGGTTCTCCCCATCCGGTATAATTTCCGTGATCCCTGTGGAGAAGAAGGAAGGAACCTGCGTTGATAGCATTATTGATTTTGGTTGCAGTTCCGCCTGTAAATCCGCCGATAGTGCCCGGACTGGTTGGAATATAATTCAGTCCTGAAGGCCCGAAATAATTCATAACGCTGGTTGTATTCGATGCGGTTGACCAGGGGCCGTTTACTGTATTGTTGGCGGGTGATCCAAGGGCGTTGATCCTCTGTACATTTTTCCCAAGAACATTTTTCCAGAAACCACCAACCAGTTCTGAGCAAAGCTGGAACCAGCGATCATCCTGCCATCCGAGGGCAGAGATCGGGCGGTTGTAGTAACCAGTGTCGGTCGGACGGCTTCTTTCAAAATTCATGATACGGCCAACCATGACCCTTAACTGGGTTGAATCATTGGCACAGATCCTTGCGAAAACCACATCGGGCATTTCATCCCCTGTTACGTCGGCATAAAAGTTGTCTGAAGCAAAGTTCGGGTAGCCGGCATCATGTGGATACAGGTGGGAGATAAGATTTTTGTTCCCGTCGGTGCCGTAGTCGCCAAGGAGCAAACAGGCTGCGGGTTTTATGGTCCAGGTGTTATATGCATTGTCGATAAAGCTCTGGATATTGTTTTCGGTATTTCCTCCAAGCTGGGATATAGGGAACACTTTGGTGAGGATGCCCTGCTGGTTACGCCAGTTCTTGAGGGTATCGGCCCAACGGAGAAAGTCGGGGCCGTCGGGGCTGATGATGATGTATTCGCATTCATCAGTGGCGGCTGATTTTGCATTCCTGATCTGCTGCATGCGGGCGGGATAATTAACCGGAGGCAGGCTTGAAAAGTTCAGGATGTTGTCGGCCATGATGGGATCCCAGTAAGGACTGCGGAAGGCCTCATTTCCATAAGTACCGCTTCCACCTTCGAAGGTCAGATCTATTTTAATGTTTTTATAAACCTTGAGTTCTTTTGAAACCGGGTTATACTGGAAAGGAGTGATACCGAGCATGATCACATCGGTACCGCGGATCTGGTCAACCCCTGAGATCTGAACAGGGCTGGCAGGAAAGAGAGCATTGGTGCTGTAGACATTCTGATCTTTTTTAAATACTATGTCTTTCTGGGTTTCCAGGGGGATCTCAGGTGCCCAGGCAACATCAACATTCTGAATGGTCACAACATCCATATCGACAATCCTGAGATGGGGTTTTGATCCCTGAGGGATTACAAGATAGCGGCTGGCCTGAGGAAGATCGGGTTTGCCTGCATCATTGAACAGGAAAACACCCGGGAGGTTCACCTTCTGAAGCTGCTGTCCTTCGATGACAACAGGATCGATTGAAAAAGTCTGTACGGAGTAGACAACCTGCACTACATCCGATTTTGACTGGGTCAGGTTGAATCCCTGTTTACCCCAGCTGTTGCTGTAAGAGAAGTTCTGTGCATTAACTGAACATGCAGCGAGGAACAACACAGCGATCAGGAATAAAGTTCTTTTCATGGAATGGAATATTTGATTTTAACTAATAAGATTAGTAAGCAACAAATTTAATAAAAATTTTATATAGGGCTACCTAACAATGAGTTTTAATTTGGAACTCAGACACGATCCTTCCACCTTAAGGGAATAAACCCCTGCAGGGAGCTGAGGCAGGCTTAGAGTAAGACTTTGAGGATCGGAAAGGTTCATGCTGTCCCAGGTTCTGACGACTTGTCCATATGTATTCACAAGACATATGTTAACTCTTGCTGATATGGCAGAACCGGCCTTAAGAGTAACTTTATCGGTGCAGGGATTCGGATAAACGCTCAGGTTAAAGGCATTCTGTTTATCGGTGATTATGCCAACCGGGATATTTTCGGTGAAGACCCAGAGTACAGGATCTCCTAAAAGGTTACAGTCATAATGACACCAGCGCTGGGCTCCGGGCTCAAATTCGTTTGGGACAGTAACCCATGGAGCAGTTTTAACCTTCGACATGAGGTGGGCTGAGCCCAGCTCATGGATCTGGTTTGCAATGGTATCATTGTACAGGGCGCTTACAAATTCCCGGTTCAGGTGGGCCGAAGGTCCTTCGGTAGTGCCCTGGTCAAACCATCCGTACCTTGAATTAAAAATACCACCGGCCAGGAAGTTTTCGATAAGCACAGCCCTTTCGGCAATACAATCGTTATTGTCAAAAGCTCCGCAGTCACAGCCATGGGTATACATGAGTGTATAATTATGAGTCACTCCGTTGAGGGCATAGAAGTTTTGATTTGTTATATCGGTGATGTACATTTTCATCATAAAAACAACATTGGAATGCCCTGCATGATGAATGAACGAAGGTCCCTGGTTGACTTTTGCATAAAGTTCTCCAAGGGTCCATTCATATTTCACAGGAGGAGGTCCCGCACTGACCAGGGTGTCGTAAAGTCTGGTTATATTGTTGGTGGCGGATGGGATTCCATGTGTAAAATAATTATTATCGTTATGGTCATTTACCAGGAGTTCGATATAATCCTGTCCCCAGGTCATGGTTGCCTCATCCATGAACTCTCCGACAAGGAGTGGTTTTGCCTGTTCATTGGGTTTCTGGTGAGCCCTGTACCATATTGTTTTGTGAATGATTGCCGACTGCTCCTGCACAGTTTCAAAAGGAAGTCTTCCGACAGACACTTCCGGCATCAGATCGGGAGCATCGGCTACCTCTGCGTAAATGCCATTGCCGTTGGCGTCGTAATTCCCGTCCATCCCTGAATAATAAATATCGGCAGGAATGTCATCGGCAGTATACATTGTTCCACTTGAATTGACTTCACAGTAAAACTTACGGTGGGGCACAAGGCTGACATCTCCTCCAAGCATTGCATATTCAATTCCGTTTGTCTGGTATTCCCTTTTGATCAGGTTCCTGATCTTATCCTGGGTGTCGAGACCGGTAATATTGGCGATAATATCTTCAACAGTATAGATCTGCCAGCTGACACCGAGTGAGTCATACAGGTTTGTAAGAGGAGAAAAGCCCTGAACGAAGGTTTGCGTAGTAATAATGAGCACCTGGTAGGATGCTGATGAACTTTTTTTCATGGGATAGAGATCCATAATTTCAGGATTCTGTGCAGCCTGGCTCACCCTGTTCAATACCTTGCCGGAGGTCGAAAGATTTTTCAAAGCTTCAACTGAAGCTACAGATTTTTCAGTAGTTATGGTAACTGTGACATCCGAATAATAGCCAGCTTTCTGAAGCGAGGGGAAGTACACCACAGGAGTGAAACTGCAAAGGGCAAAGGCATACCCGTTAAGATAGGAAGTGATGAGGTTGCCGGCATTTACAAGAGGGTAGGCTGAAGCAGAACGGTAAACGCTTTCATTTTTCAGAAATCTTCCGGTTCCGCCTTTTGAAACAGGGCTGATATCCTGCTGAGGCTGCAGTGAATAAACACCATCAAGTTCAACGAAACCTGAAGATTTTATCTGAATGTTTTTTGCCGACTCTCCCGGGGGAAGCATGAGTGAAACTGCATTCCATGGAAGCATAGGTTCACCGGGGTTTCCGCTAAGCAGGGTATTTTCAAACGCAAGTGTCTGAAAATTGCCGTTGCTTTTAATGATTACTTTCCCAAAATGGTAGGTTTTTGTGACAGTGCCTGCAGATACAACAAAAGTGAGGAATAGGGCACAGGCTAGAAGCAGATATTTTTTCATGGCAGGTATTCTGTTTTATCGGGTTATCAGGTTGAAAGACAAGTAAGCAGAAAGGAAGGTTGCTTGCAGATATAAAAAAGAGGCCGCCATTTGCGTGACGGCCTCTCAGAGGACACAGATCTTGTATTAGTTGATCAGGATTTTTTTAACCAGTTTATTGTCGCCATTCTGGATGGTGAGGAAATAAACTCCGGATGGAAGACCGGTAGCCCTGATAGTTTTGGTAAGGTCATTGCTGATGGTAACATTGCTTTCGCTGTAAACTGTTGAGCCGTTTGCATTCCTGACAAAGAGATCAGCAACAAACGATTTGGCTACGTTGAAAGTAAGTTTGAAGTTGCCATTGCTTGGGTTGGGGGAAACAATAATCTGGTTTCCAGCCTGTTCGCTTACACCAACACCAATAACATGGATCATTGAATTCTTGATGACGGTGTCAATCTGTCCGCCACGGTTTACGATCAGCTGAACGTCAAATGAACCGCCCATATCATAGGTAACTACCGGGTTCTTGTCAGTTGAAGTGGTAGGTGTACCTCCGGGGAAAGTCCATGCATAGGTCTCGGGAACGCCGATGTAACCGCCGTTGGTTGCGTTTGTGTAGGTAATACTCTCACCCTGCATGATCTCATTGTTGCTGGCAGTAAAATCAACGCTGAGGTCGATAGTTCCCTGCTTTACGCATTGGTAAACAACATATTTCTTGAGGATGTAAGAACCTGATGTGCCGCCCTGGTTTCCCTGGCCTGCATCTTTGTTCTGAAGGAATGTTACAAATTCACAGTCGGCGATCGGCCATGAAGCATCCATGGTAAAATTCAGGGTAACAGTCTGAACGTTGCCGCCTGTAAAATCAACAGCTGTGCCTGCGGTACCACCAACCATAAGACGGTTAACATGCTCGAGATGGTTCTGTCCCTGCCAGTTTACGCTCATATGCGACTGGGTAACAAAGAAAAACAGAATATTGCTGGTTGAAGTAATTGTTCCAACCTTTTCAAGTGTGATGACTGCAGTATAGTCCAGTCCCGTATGAGTAACAACCATGTTCATCGAAACAGGTGATTCAAGAGTGATAAGGCTGTTGTAGATCGGCAGATAAGTGTTGTAAAGGGAACTGGAATGGTTTCCACCCACGTAACCCTTGTTTCCGTCAAACCCAACTGAAGGGAAAGCTGAAACTGCATACATGGTATTCCTTTGGTTTGAAAATGTGTTTGCATAAGGATCACCATTGTGGTTTGCAATAACACCGACAAATTTTCCGCCTGATAACAGGTCGTCACAACCCATGGCAGCGCCCGGGCAGTATGTGCACCATGTTCCGGTTGCGTCTTCTATTGAAACCATCTGACGTGTTACGCCCTGGGCGAACATTGCGCTGATGGCAAGCATAAAACAAAGAGTAAAAATTGTTCTTTTCATAATGTATTTTGTTTGGTTAATAATCAATGAGTTAATTTTTTCAAGGTACAAAGATAATGATTAAATAATCTGTGAAAGCGGCAAAAGGAAAATTCTCAATAATTTTTATTCAATCTTAATAGTTGATAATCAGGCGAATCAGTAATCCTAATGTTAGGGAGGTGCCCTGCATATAGAAAGGCATATGTTTGAACTGTCACAACAGTTTGAAAATTCCTGCTCCTGCCTTCTTTTCATAAAAAAACCAGATCCCTGCTTCCACCCTGTGGATTGAAAGGTTATAGCCTTGAAAGAGCATAGGCATAAGCTCCCAGGGAAACAGCGGCAGAAGTTCCCAGCCTTGAGATTCCGACACCCACTTTTTTCTGGGGGTCATATTGTACAGTCGTTTCTGAAAAAGGCACCTGTATCCTGCCTGAGCCGGAATAGAGAAATTTTTTCAATTCCTCCTGGTCTTCAAGGTTATAGACTTCAACTTCAAGTCTGGGGAGCGGATGTCCGCTCATGGTTGCGAAAGGTACGTTCATTTCTTCAACAAGTTTCGGGAGAAACAGGGGGTAAGCGCCTGAAAGTCCGCCCCCTATGACAACCAGTCCGTCAGTCAGGGTAACCGCATTTGCGATCGTATCTGCAGCATCGACCGCAAAAGCCCTGAAGGCTTTAACCGCAGCTTCCTTATTCCCGGGTTTCTGTCCCATCCCGATCGTAAATATCTCCCTGGGTTCAGGGACTGAACCAATATTTAAGCCGGTCAGATTCGCATATTCACGCTTTAGCCCCCTGATACTTACGCTTTCTTCAGCATCCCAGGTTTTATAGGTACGGTTCCTTGAGCGGTTGATTTCTCCACCTGCAGAATTATCGCCGAAAAGCATTCCATGTCTCGTAACGATTCCACCACCGAATCCTGTTCCAAACGTAACCCCCAGGAGGTTCTTATATTCTTTGGGATTCCCCGAAGCCCTGAGCTTGGCATTGATTTGGGGTAGCAGGCCGAACATCGCTTCACCATACGCAAACAGGTCGCCGTCGTTCAGAATGAACACAGGCATCCCGAACTGTTCCTGCAGCATCGGTCCCAGCGCCACTCCGCCCCTGAAAAACGGCAGGTTCTGAAGGTCGCCTATGATGCCGCTTTCGTAGTCGGCCGGACCCGGGAAAGCAAAGCAGATCGCCGAGGCTTTTTCGGGCAGTTTGGACTGCACAAGCTGGAATCCTTTGATAATGGTTCTCAGGATGTCTTCCAGGGAATTGGCCTTCGACGGAAGCGTGATAGGTTCAATGATTTCCTTTACATGCTGCACAGCATTAAAGACCAGGTTCGTGCCCCCTGCGTCGAGGGTCATGACGATGCGTTTGTCGGTGGTGTAATTCATACGATGGTTATTTGTTCAAACAAAAAGCGAAATGGCGAAAAGCGAAAAGCGAAATGGCGAAAAGCGAAATGAAAAAAATCAGATTAATGCGGACAAGATTTTTGTTAATCCGGGAACACATAAATTTCGCTATTTCGCTTTTCGCTTTTTATCAATGCGCCAGCAACCAGTTCTCCCCAGTATTCATATCCACTTCCACCGGGACATCGAGGAGCATGGCATTCTTCATCCCGGTTTCTACTATTTTTTTAACATCTTCAACTTCAGCCTGGTGAACATCGAACACAAGTTCGTCATGAACCTGCAAAATCATCCGGGACCTGAATTTCCGCTTTTCAATCTCATCAAAGATACGGATCATCGCGATCTTTATCATATCGGCAGCAGTGCCCTGGACCGGGGCATTGATGGCGTTGCGCTCGGCAAATCCGCGCACATTCGCATTGCCCGAATTGATATCCCGGAGGTAGCGCCTGCGTTTCATCAGGGTTTCAACATAGCCGTTAGCCCTTGCAAAAGCAATGGTGTTATCCATATATGCCTTGATCCCCGGGTATTGTTCGAAGTATTGTTTGATCACATCCGCAGCTTCCTTTCGCGACATGCCTGACCTTTCCGACAAACCAAACGATGAGATCCCGTAAATGATCCCGAAATTCACCATCTTGGCATTCCGGCGCATGTCTTTGCTTACCTCTGCCAAAGGGGTATTATAGATTTTGGCTGCCGTAGCCTGGTGGATATCCTCCCCGTTTTTAAACGCTTCAATCATGTTCTTATCCCCGCTCATCGAAGCAATGATACGTAGTTCAATCTGGGAGTAGTCGGCACTCAGCAGGGTATAATTCTCATTCCTGGGAACAAAAGCCTTTCGTATCTCACGCCCTTTTTCAGTCCTGATAGGAATATTCTGGAGGTTTGGATTATTGGAACTCAGCCTTCCGGTCGCTGCAACTGCCTGGTTATACGAAGTATGTATGCGGTTATCACGGTGGCTTACAAGCAACGGAAGCACATCCACATAGGTTGATTTTAATTTTGTCAACGATCTGTATTCCAATATCTTGCTGATGATGGGATGTTTGGCTTCAAGCTTGGTAAGTACATCCTCAGAGGTGGAATACTGTTTGGTTTTGGTCTGTTTCGGCTTTTCAACAATTTTAAGCCTGTCGTAAAGGATTTCGCCAAGCTGCTTCGGAGAAGAAATGTTAAAGGAAGTCCCGGCATCCTTAAAGATCTCCTCGGTGATCCTGAGCACTTCCCGTTCAAGTTCCACCGAATACTCATTCAGAACCGAAGAATCAATCCGCACCCCTTCCTTTTCCATAGAAGCAAGGACCGGGATCAGCGGGATCTCGATCTCGTCAAAGAGTTTGCGTGTATCACTTTCGGCCAGCATAGGCTCGAACACATCCTTCAGCTGAAGCGTCACATCAGCATCCTCGGCAGCATATTCCTTCACGGTTTCGGTATCGACAGTGCGCATGCTTAGCTGGTTGGCTCCCTTTTTCCCGATCAGGGTTTCAATAGCTACCGGCTTGTATTTCAGGTAGATCTCAGAAAGGAGGTCCATATTATGTCTCATATCGGGCTGGATGAGGTAGTGCGCGAGCATGGTGTCGAACATAGGCACCTTAACATCGATGCCGTACCATTTCAGGATGGCGATATCGAATTTCATGTTCTGTCCGACCTTTTCGATCTTCGGATCCTCCAGTACCTCTTTGAATTCCTGGACGATAAGCTCGGTCTCATGGTAGTTCTCAGGTAAGGGAACATAACATGCCTCATGCGGCTTCACCGAAAACGACATCCCCACCAGTTCCGAGTTGTTAGGGTCGATCCCCGTGGTTTCCGTATCAAAACAGAAGGTTTTAGATTCTTTAAGACAGCGGATGAGGTCATGGCGGGCCTCCTGTGTTGTGACAAGAACGTAAGTATGTCGGGTATCGGAGATGGTGGCGAGTGAAATGTCAGAAGGCGAAATGGCGAAATCGTGAAATGGCGAAATTTCGTTGGTGGTAGTTTCCTGATTTTTTACCGGCTCATCAAGGTCAGAGAACAGATCCGGCCCTGAATTTTCGCTTTTCGCTTTTCGCTTTTCGCTTTTATCTTCAATTTCGCTTTTCGCTTTTCGCTTTTCGCTTTTATCTTCAATTTCGCTTTTCGCTTTTCGCTTTTCGCTTTTATCTTCAATTTCGCTTTTCGCTTTTCGCTTTTCGCTATTAAATGAACCCGCCCATTTGAAAACACGTTCACCCAGAGCTCTGAACTCCAGTTCATCAAACAGCCGTTTCAGCCGTTGCTCATCGGGTGGTTCCATGACCAGCTTATCCGGTTCGAAAGCAATAGGAACATCAAGTATTATTGTCGCAAGGCTTTTCGACATCAGGGCCTGGTCCTTGAAATCAATGACCTTTTGCCTCAGTTTTTCATTGGCAACCTTTTCGGGGTGGGCAACAAGATTTTCAACCGATCCGAATTCGGCTAAGAGTTTTCGTGCCGTGACTTCGCCCACACCCGGGATACCCGGGATATTATCCGATGCATCTCCCCAGAGCCCAAGCATATCGATAACCTGCAAGGGGTTACTCACCCCAAACTTCTCGCAAACTTCCTTAACTCCGAGAATATCCACATCCCCGCCGAACTTCCCGGGACGGTATATCAGGGTTCGGTCGCTGACCAGCTGTCCGAAGTCCTTATCGGAGGTCATCATATAAGTCAACCAGCCTGCAGCCTCCGCCTGCTTGGCGAGGGTGCCGATCACGTCATCCGCCTCAAAGCCGTCTACAAAAAGAACGGGAATTTTAAAAGCGTGAAGAAGTTCGTGAATGACAGGGAGTGATGAGATTATATCTTCGGGGGTTTCCTCCCGGTGAGCTTTGTACAATTCATAGCCTTCATGCCGCACGGTAGGTGCGATGGTATCGAAGGCAACACCTATATGCGTGGGCTGTTCCTTCCGCAGTACATCAAAAAGAGTATTGGCAAAACCGAAGGCAGCCGAAGTATTCACACCTTTTGAATTCACCCTCGGGTTGTTCTTGAACGCGTAATACGCCCTGTAAATCAGGGCCATTGCATCAAGAAGGAATAATTTGTTTTCAGTCAAAATAATGATTTTCGACAAAGATAAAGGAAATAGGGATAAAATATTTCCCAACAAAATCTTGTTTATATTTTCTTTCGGCGGATGTAGAATCACCATATTTAAACATATACTTTTATGCAAGTCAAAACATCTTCCATGATAAAAAAGAAATCAGCAGAAAAGAAGATCTTCGTGTTGGATACTTCAGTTATCCTGTATAACCATGACGCGATCAGTAGTTTTGAAGACAATGATGTGGCCATCCCCATCACGGTGCTTGAGGAACTCGACGATTTCAAGAAAGGCAACGACACCATCAATTTCGAAGCCAGGGAGTTTATCCGCATAATGGATAAATTATCGGCCCGTTCAACCCTTACCAAATGGATCTCCCTTGGCGGGAGCAAGGGAGGAAAGTTCAAGGTAGTAATGAACGAGCATAGCGATCTCGATGCCAACACGGTGTTCGGCGAGAACAAACCCGACCACTGGATACTCAACGCGGCCCTGATGATGATGCAGGAGAACCCGGGGAAAAAGGTGGTACTGGTTTCCAAAGACATCAACCTCAGGCTGAAGGCCAAGGCGCTGAATATTGCTTCAGACGACTTTCTCACAGGCAAGGTCAAGGATGTGGAAGGACTGTATGCCGGGAAAACGACGATTGAGGGGCTCGACAAGACGATCATCGACCTGATGTATGAAACAGGCTTTTGCCTGCCCGAAGATATCGGTGTAAAAAAGCCAATTGCCAATCATTATTTCATATTAAAGAACGGGAAAAGCTCGGTGCTTGCTTATTTCAATCCGGCCACCGAACGAATTGAAAAGATCGAAAAGCATTCCTGTTACAAGATCACGCCCCGCAACGCCGAGCAGGTATTCGCCTTTCATGCCATTTTGAACCCCGATGTGAAACTTGTTACCTTACAGGGTATTGCGGGTACAGGAAAAACCCTCCTGGCTCTTAGCGGCGCACTTGACCAGAAAAGAAATTTCAAACAGATCTACCTGGCCCGTCCGATTGTTCCCTTAAGCAACAAGGATATCGGATACCTCCCGGGCGACATCAAGTCGAAGCTCGATCCCTACATGCAGCCCTTATGGGATAACCTGAAGTTCATCCAGAACCAGTACAACGAAAAAGACAAGGAATACAAGGTGATACAGGAGGCAGTTGAGAATGAAAAGCTGGTGATTACACCCCTGGCTTACATTCGCGGAAGAAGCATCTCGAATGTGTGCTTTATAGTGGATGAGGCTCAGAACCTTACACCTCACGAGATCAAGACGATCATTACGAGGGCCGGGGAGAATACCAAGATCATTTTTACAGGGGATATTCACCAGATTGATACGCCTTATCTCGATGCCCAGTCGAACGGGCTGTCGACGCTTATCGACAAGATCAAGTATTCTCCGTTGTATGCACATGTGAAGCTCGAGAAGGGTGAGCGCTCCGATCTTGCAAATCTCGCGAATGAGCTTTTGTAAGCTTTAGCCCAGCGGAGTCCTGACCCTGCACCCCACAGATGCCAGGAGCGAAGGGAGCACTTCACATAAGCTGCCTCAGGGTTAAGTGAGTGAACAGAGATCTGGGTTATGATTAAGGGAAGAGAAATGGTGAGCTCACTTAGACCGTAGCAGCGTTGTGAAAGTGCGACCGACAGCGACCCAGCAACCTTAGCGTTGCGATGATGCAAGCGTAAGATGCAAGCGCTTACTGTTCTTCGTATACTACCGTCATCACAGTTTGCCCAACAGCCTTGAGAGTATTCGCGTCGATGGCAGCAAGATTGTCTTTCGTAGTATGCCAATATGGATAAAACCCCGACTCAGTCGACTTGTCGAGATGGATCAGGTCAACGACCGGGATGTTCATATACTTCATGATGAAAATATGGTCATCGGTCACATAACCTCCTTTTTCATAAAGGAAGTACGATGAATACCCGATGCGGTTGGCAACATCCCAGATCTTCTGCTGAACATCCCCTGCATTCTGCTGGGAAATACCTTCAAGCAGAAAGGTGGCACCAGGAGCCCCGACCATATCGAGCAGGATGCCATACCTCGCAGAATAGCCCTGTTTATGCGGGTTCTGGGCCCAGTACTGGGAACCAAGCCCCCACCATTTGTCTTCCCCCTGGCTTTCATCCTGGGGCGGACCGTAATCCTCGAGGTCAAATAATACAATGTCGATCCCGATCGCAGGTTCTTTAATGCTGAACTGCCTGGCGGCTTCCATCAGGATACCTGTCCCGCTTGCTCCGTCGTTGGCGGCATCGACCGGTTTACGGCGGTTTTTCGGATCAGGGTCGTGATCGGCCCATGGACGGGATTCCCAGTGGGAACAAAGGATGACGCGGTTTTTCAGTTCAGGCTTCCAGGAGGCTATAATGTTTTTCCCATCAAGCATTTTCCCGTTGAAAGCGGCAATCCTGCATTTCTGAACAATCACATTTTTGCACCACGACTGTAGTTTCTCTGTGATGAATCCGGCGCATTTTTCATGTGCAGGAGTGCCGGGAACCCTGGGCCCGAAGGCAAGCTGGGTTACAACATATGCATATGCCGAATCCTTGTTGAACGATGGGACCTCGACTTTTGGTTTGTTCAACGCAGAAGAATCTGCTGCCGATGCTGTTCCTTTCTGCGGATTATTGCTGCAAGAAGCAAGGATTATCAGGATTGCGAAGAGGAGAAGGAATTTCATGGTGATTGGTTGTTGGTTGTTGGTGATTGGTTATTGGTTGTTGGTTGTTGGTGATTGGTTGTTGGTTATTGGTTGTTGGTCATCCCGCATCTTGCATCCCGCATCTTGCATCCCGCATCTTGCATCTCGCATCCTGCATCCTGCATCCTGCATCTTGCATCCCGCATCTCGCATCCTGCATCCTGCATCTTGCATCCTGCATCCCGCATCCTGCATCTTGCATCCGGTTACCCGGCGATCTTGGTCCGCCTCCTCATGACCCATACTCCCAGCGACCCGAAATACAGCAGAGCCCCCAGCCATGAAAGCCAGTAAGCGATGTAGTCTCCATGCAGGGTATAAAAGGTCATTTTATCGTTTGCATTGACTGTTGCTTTGATCACTGCGGGGACCCAGTATATCGTCTGCTGATGCGCATCGCCTCTCTGGTCGATCACAGCCGAGATCCCCGTGTTCGCTGAACGTAGGATACTGCGGCGTGTCTCGATTGCACGCAGGTGGGCAAACGCAAAATGCTGACGGTGGCCTGCAGTGTTTCCCCACCATCCGTCGTTGGTGATAATGCACATTACCTGGGCCCCGTTCCTTACGAATTCCGCAAAAAATTCTCCAAAAATCGATTCATAACAGATGCAGGCAGCAACAGGAGGCATATTCACAACTTTAAAAACCCTGCGCACCGAATCCATACCGAGGCTGCCGACGATTCCTCCAAGGTCAATTGCATATTTCTCGAGCCATTGAAAGCCATTGTATGAAGGCAGGATCTCAACCCCCGGAGTAAGTTTTGATTTGTGATATAGCTGTAATGCCGGATAGCTGTTTACCATAATCGCCGAATTGTAGCGATTGTACCATGCGTTCTCCTGGGTGAATTTGCGGGCTGTATGCGGAATTTTTTCCCCGGGCTTGAATGCATAAAAAGTTGTTCCTCCCACGATGAGATTCAGGTTGGGATACCTGCGGATGATCTGCCTCAGCAGTTCAACACTCTCGAAAGATTCCATATTGTTTTCCCACATCTCCTGCTGGAGGGCCGATTCGGGAGTCACAAGGATGCTGTTGTTCGAATCCACTGCTTTGCCTGCAAGGCTGACAATCCTCCTAACGACCTGCTGAGGAGTGAGTACATACTCTTCAGAATACGGATCTATATTGGGTTGAACGATGACGGCATGAACGGGGTTTGGTTTTTCGCGGTAAGAGTAGTAAATTACGTAAGAGAATGTAATAGGCAGGAGGATTAAAAGCGAAATGGCGAAATAGCGAAATGGCGAAATTTCGCTTTTCGCTTTTCGCTTTTCGCTATTTAGAAAGGAATAGATCATCACATTCACCACCAGCACCCAGACGGTTCCGCCGAAGGCACCAGTGTATTCGTACCACTGAACCCAGCGGTAATATGAAGAAAAGCCGTTCCCGAGGTTGAGCCAGGGCCAGTTCAGGTCCCAGTTCAGGTGCAGGTATTCAAGCATGACCCAGTAACAGATCAGGGCCAGGTAGCTGGCAACCCTGTTGTTAAGTCTGCGTTTGGTTCCGCTGAAAAAAGCGAATACAATGCTCATGAACATCGAATTGAGCCCCACTGCCATAATGGCGCCTTGTCCGGTTGAATTGTATATCCACCATGTAGTCAGCGCATTCCAGATGAAGAAAGCGGGATATGACCAGAAAAACACTGAAAAACGGTTGAAGCGTTCCCGGTTGGAACTGATGAGCTCCTCCATCCGCAGTAAAGGGACAAAACCAATGAACAGCAATGCAGGAAACCCCCGTTCGGGCCATGCGAGGGAAAAGATCAGGGCCGAAGAAAGTGACAGCAGAAGAAGCTGCAGTTTCAGATTTTTCATACAAGCAGAATAGGAACAGCAAAGTTAGTTAACCATTGCATACGTTAAGCTATATGAATTCAGGACGTTTGGCAATTGTGTTAATGAGAGGGTATTGTTGTGGGCCAAAAACAAAAATATTTAATACGATATATATTATTATTCATAACTTTACAAGTTCTGTGAACAGAATAGCAATGGATCCCGAAGTTAGTTTAAATAATCCTGATATACTCGAGCAATTCTCGGAAGGCTTTCTGCTCCTTGATTCCGAAGGAAAAATCATTTTCTGGAATAAGGCCCTTGAGGATATTTCGGGAATGAAAAGGGAAGAAGCCCTTGGCAGGCTGCATTGTGATGTTATGTTTGAATTTGCGCTTCCTGAAAGACGAACGCCCGAGACCCTTGCTTTTATTAAAGCATCCCTGGAAACCGCCCTGCAATCAGGGGCTGCCCCTATCATTAAAAAAGCTTGTGAGATTAAAATAGTTACCAGGGACGGTGAGCGTAAAACCTTACTGCAGACGGCTTTTATGGT
>SESF01005697.1_pt1 | contig 16285 bp, 16 predicted proteins | sample 3171521 | NCBI WGS metagenome assembly SESF01 (sample SAMN10866945, study PRJNA518727) | freshwater metagenome | biome: subpolar coniferous forest; feature: holomictic lake; material: water; isolation source: holomictic Lake 227, 6 m and 8 m depth | place: Canada: near Kenora, Ontario | collected...
AGCACCGGGTTGCCTTCACCGAGGGCGGTTGCACTGACAGTTTTGTGGTGTTCAACGATGCCGACCGACATGGCATTAACCAGCGGGTTGCCGGTATAGCCCTCTTCAAAATAGATTTCGCCACCAATGGTCGGTACTCCGAATGAGTTGCCGTAATCGCCGATGCCACGTACTACGCCGTCAACGAGGTAGCGGACATGGGGATCTTTTGGTGAGCCGAAGCGGAGCGAGTTGAGTGATGCCACCGGGCGCGCACCCATGGTGAAAATGTCGCGGTGAATGCCGCCCACGCCGGTCGCCGCTCCCTGGTAGGGTTCGACGGCGGAGGGGTGGTTGTGCGATTCAATTTTAAAGGCGACGGCAAGGTTGTCGCCGATATCAACCAGACCAGCGTTCTCTTCACCGGCACTGGTCAAAAGTGCTCCACCATCGCGGGGCAGGGTCTTGAGCACCGCAATGGAATTTTTATAACTACAATGTTCTGACCACATGACGGAAAAAATCCCGAGTTCGGTAAAGGAGGGGACCCTACCGAGAATGGTACATATTTTACCGTACTCTTCACTATTCAGGCCATGTTCAGCGGCAAGGGCAAGGGTGACTTCAACTTCAGTATGTTTCATAGCTCCTTTCGGGGTGGTTCATTTCAGTGTGAATCATGATGGTTCAAGCGTTTTGGCCGCAGCAGTTTTTATATTTTTTTCCACTTCCGCAAGGGCAGTCGTCATTGCGGCCAGGCTTTTTTTCGGCGATGACCGGTTGCTGCACACTCTCGTCACTCTCATTGTCTTCATTCTGTTCGACAATGGTGTACACACTTCCTGCGGGGGAGTGCTGGGCAACCAGCTTGTCTTGCCGTACCGCAGCTTTACGCTGGCGCTCTTCCATCTCCCGGGCCTCTTCAGGATCGACAGGGAAAAGCTTGAAGGCAAGCGAAAGGGTTTCGAGTTCGATGTCGTGCAAGAGGTCAATGAAGAGACGGAATGCCTCCTGCTTGTATTCGAGCAGGGGATCTTTCTGCCCGTAGGCACGCAGATTGATGCCTTCACGCAGAGAGTCGATTTCACGGAGGTGCTCTCTCCAGCGATGGTCAATGACGCTTAAAACGGCATATTTTTCTATCTGCTGCATAATCTCTTCCGGTACGGCAGCCTCTTTTCTGCGGTAGAAGTCGAGGGCGGTCTGGTAGAGCTGCTCGGCTGTTGCATCGACTCCTTCGCGCTCAAATTTCTCGCGTTCAGGCCTGAATTCGATGGAGAGTTCGCGCATGAGCTGTTCTTCAATGGCGTCCACATCAAAATGGCTGTGGTGTTTTTTGATTACCAGATCACTGTAATCTTTCAGGAGGTCAAGAATGTCACTGGTCAGACGCTCTTTGAGCAGGCCGTTACGGCGGCGGGAATAGATTACCTCGCGCTGCTGGCTCAGCACATCGTCATATTCAAGCAGGCGTTTGCGGATGGCAAAGTTCTGTTCTTCAACTTTTTTCTGTGCGCGTTCGATCGATTTGGTGATCATGGAGTGTTCAATCACATCGCCCTCCTCATGGCCAAGGCGATCCATAACCGAGATAACCCGCTCGGAGCCAAAAAGGCGCATCAGCTCATCCTCGAGAGAGACAAAAAAGACCGATTCTCCAGGGTCGCCCTGTCGTCCGGCACGTCCACGGAGCTGGCGGTCGATGCGGCGTGATTCATGGCGCTCGGAACCAAGAATAAAGAGGCCGCCCAGTTCGCGAACACCAGCCCCGAGTTTGATATCGGTTCCTCGTCCGGCCATGTTGGTAGCGATGGTCACCGCATTTTTCTGGCCCGCTTCGGCGACAATTTCCGCTTCTCGATCGTTTTGCCGGGCGTTGAGCACGTTGTGGACTATTTTTCTGGCGCGAAGCATTCTCGACAGGGTCTCCGATACCTCGACGCTTGTGGTACCGACAAGTACCGGTTGCCCCTTTTTCTGCAGCTCCTCAACCTTCAGGACAACGGCATTATATTTTTCACGACGGGTTTTATAGACAAGATCGTCCATATCCTTGCGGATAATTCTTGCATTGGTCGGAATGACGACAACATCAAGCTTGTAGATTTCATAGAATTCCGAAGCTTCGGTCTCTGCCGTACCGGTCATGCCGGAGAGCTTTTTGTAAAGGCGGAAAAAGTTCTGGATGGTGATGGTCGCCATGGTCTGCGTTTCACCCTCAATCTTGACCTTCTCCTTGGCTTCGATGGCCTGGTGCAGTCCGTCACTGTAGCGGCGTCCGGGAAGGATTCGTCCGGTAAACTCATCGACAATCATCACCTGCCCGTTCTGCACGACATATTCATCGTCGCGCTCAAAAAGTGAGTAGGCCTTCAGCAACTGGCTGATATTATGCAGCCGTTCAGAACGGTCGGCAAAAAGGCGGTAGACCTCGTCTTTTTTATGGATTTTATCGGCAACGGCGACTGATGCATCACTCTCAATGATGGCTACTTCAGAGCCAACATCGGGGAGCATGAAGATATCGCTGTCCTGGTGGCTGAGCTTGCTGAGAAATTCACGTCCCTTGTCGGTCAGGTCAATGGTGCCCCCTTTTTCGTCAACCGCATAATAGAGCTCATCATCGACCTCCTGCATCCGGCTCGAATTGTCTTTAAGGTATTCGTTTTCGGTCACCTGTACCAGTTTTGCCACACCGGCCTGGGAGAGCATCTTGATGTAGCGGGTATTTTTTGGCTGTCCGCGCTTGACGCGAAGCAGTGCAAGACCTGCATCGACATCGCCGGGTTTGGTTTTAAGGAGTTTTTCGGCATTGCCAAGGTAGATGGCCACAAGCTGCTGCTGGGCACGGACCAATTGCTCAATCCAGGGTTTGATATCCTGGAATTTGCTGTTGTCGGCGTTGGGTACCGGTCCGGAAATGATAAGCGGGGTTCTGGCTTCATCAATCAGCACACTGTCTACCTCATCAACGATGGCGTAGTAGAAGTTTCGCTGTACCATCTCTTCGGGCGTTCCGGCCATATTGTCGCGCAGATAGTCGAAGCCAAACTCGTTGTTGGTGCCGTAGGTGATGTCGCAGGCATACTGCTCCCTTCGCTCTTCCGGCCTCATGGTGTTGAGAATAACACCCACAGAGATGTTGTGAAAGGCAAAAACCGGATTCATCCACTCTTTGTCTCTCTGGGCAAGGTAGTCATTGACTGTCACGACATGCACCCCTCTGCCGGTCATTGCATTAAGAAAGACCGGCAGCGTTGAAACAAGGGTTTTGCCTTCGCCGGTGGCCATTTCGGATATCTTTCCCGAATGGAGCACAATTCCGCCGATAAGCTGAACATCGTAGGGAACCATGTCCCAAACCATCTCCCTGCCCACGACCTGATAGACGTGTCCTTTAAGACGCACACACGTCTCTTTGACAAGGGCAAAGGTTTCTGCAAGAAGCTCCTCAAGTATGGCGGCGGTTACCTGTTCGTACTCTTCAGCCAGGGCATCAAGCCGGGCGTTAATGGTTTCAGCCTCTTCAAGGTTGATATCAGGATTGTCGAGTTTCAGTGAGAGCGATTTTTTCTCCAGCTCAAGCGGCTCAAGAGCTGCACGCACCCTCTGTTTCAGTGCTCTTCCCCTCTCGCGGAGTTGGTCGTCACTGAGCGACGCCATGGCAACCTGCAGTTCGTTGATGTTGCTGATTATGGGCTGGATTTTTTTGACATCCTTTTCGTGTTTGGAGCCGAAGATCTTTTCAAAAATTTTCAACATGTACAGGCCTTTGTTCGCTCTAAGGGTTCAGATAGTTTGTTTGCAATGGAGTGGGGGAGTCGCTTTTCTCCGCTCTCTCCGCGATGTCTAATTGATGCTCAAGGTATTGAATTAGACAGTGAGAAAAAAGCGGGATGCTTTGAAAAAAAATAGTGCCATAAAATGGCCATTACTTCCGGTTCAACAGCAAGGCAGAGAATGGGTTCACTCCTTATGCACTATTGGCTGCAAGTTCAGCAAAAAACTCTTTCAGATGGTGGGTGCCGCAAGGCGGTGCAACATGGTCGAATTTGAGCGCTTCAATGGCAAAGGAGAGGAGATCGGCCAGATTGCGGTTGAAAAGCCCTGTTACCATGAGTCCTCCTTCGGCAAGCCAGATCGGAAGCGGGGTTATCCAAACAGCCTTGCTGCAGGCATGGAAGGCAAGCTCCATGGCTTCCCGGAAGGTGTAGATGTCGGGTCCGCCAACAGCAATTTCCCGGGATTCTCCCTCTGCTGCGTCTGCACAGACGATGGCAAGATCGGCACCGTGAACAGGATTGATTCTTTTCTCTCCTTCGCCTACCATGAAAATGTGTCCGCTTTGGGCCATAGAGAAAAATCGCCCCATGTCTGAAAAGTACCCGTTGGGGCGTATGACGGCCCAGGAGAGTCCTGATTGTTTAAGATCGGCAACCAGAAGTTCGTGCGCCTTGATGGAGAGTATCTCGGCCATTTTATCCTGGTTGAAGACTGATATATAAATAAAGCGTGCAACATGCTCTTCAATGGCTTGATCGAGGATGCGTTTATTGCCAAGGTAATCGACATCATAACTGGTGAGTTTCGGATCGGGAGTGGTCAGGCCGAGTGAGGAAAAGACAAGATCAATTCCCTTGCAGATTCCCTTGATGCTTTCGGGATTGGTGACATCGCCGACAACAATTTCATCGACAAGATGGTAAATCGCCGGTTCCAGGTGCGTACCGGTTGTTTTGAGCTTTTCAGGATCCCTCACCAATGCGCGGACATAAAAGCCTCGTTCCTTGAACTCTTTGACAGCGTATCTGCCGAGATAGCCGGAGGCTCCGGCAACCAGTACTTTTTTTTTGATACTCATGCTCTTGTGGCTCCTCATTTCAGGGATTGACGGTATGTATTGCAGCTTAAGTGAAACATTATTTTGCCTAAAACGTTCGAAGTTCCTTTATCTCCCTGCGCCAGCAGTGAAAAAGGAGGTGTCCGGCGTAGCCTGCAAGCTCCGGGTTCAAAACAGTACGCGCCTCTCTGTCGAGGGCAAGATAGTTGACCGGGCTCAGGGGGCGCAGAGCCGTAGAGCTGTTGAACCACTCTGCGAGGTATTGTTTGACATGGGTATCAATCGGGAATGCATCAAAACGCCCAAGACCGAAAAGCGCAATACAATCCGCAATTTTATAGCCGATTCCTCCATTTTGGCTCAGTATGTTGCGCAGCTCTGAAAGGGGGAGTGCCGGATTACCAAGAGCATCAAGATCAATAACGCCCTCTGCAACGCCTTGTGCAGCGAGAATAATATTGCTTGCCCGGACACGATTGTTGTTGGTACAACGGCTGAGCAGAGTGGGGTCTGCTGCAGCAAGTCGCTCAGGAGAGGGGAAGTGATGCAGTATGATCTCCTTGCCGTGCAACGAAACACTCCTCTTTTCTCCATAGGTTTGGCGAAGCATTGCAACCTGTCTTCTGATCAACTGCATTCCGATACCCTGGGCGCACATAAATGAGATCATGGTTTCATAGGGATCCTGCCTGATGATGCGTAATGAAAAATATGGCATCAGGAGTTGCCACAGTTTTGGATACAATTGACTGAAATTCTCGGGAAATGCGCGTTTTATGTCGATGTCAAGCGTAAAGTAGTTTTGAATAAAGTCAGATAATGGCACCCCTCCGATCTGTTTTTCTGTTGAAATTATCTCAAACTCATACTCCGATATTTTTTTTATAATTACAGGTACTGATTTTATTATTGACAGATAATATGGTTGCATGTCATGATGAATATCCCACAAAAAAGTTTGTCCACTGAAAAGCGTATGACTGATATTTATTATCGATTTCGATTTTATTTTATGGCAATACACATTAACCTCCTTAATATGTTTTTGTGTTATAAAATGGTGCATTCAAAGCTTAAGAAAGCTTATCTCTTGAGATTGATTAAGTATTTGAAATGAAATAATATAAATACTGTTGATTAAAATAATTCTATTGCTTTTTTGTTGTCGTTTTTTTTTGATTTAATTTTTTTAGTACTTAGTTTAATGGTGTATTTCGTTGCGCTATATGTAATTTTTTATATGATTTTATGGTAAGTATACTTTATCTTTATGGCGTTGGTATTGTTTTTCTTGGCGTTGAAAGGCTTGTGATAATTTTTTTTCTCGCCTCTTATTTTTTTGTATCAATTTTTAAGGATATGCTTTTGATTGCTCGTCCTGATTATATGCTATTCTTTGTTTTTGTTTTTCTTTTTATTGCTGTTTGCTGTGGGTAATCTGCCGGGGAAATCTTGAGGGTGGTCTGCGAGATCCCCCGGGAATCCGGTGAAAAAAAATGGATTCCGGGGGGATTCTTGCTCGCCAAAGAGGGTGTTCAGGATGGTATCAGGCTGAAAAAGTGGCTGAGTGAGGTGTTTGGTGCAGCGTCAGACTGTATAAGTTCAAAGGTGAGATTGTGTGGCTCGGGGGTAAAAAGGGAGATGACAGCCGCCTCTGCGACGTCACTCCGGTCGATAATTCCGGTAGCAATTTTGTCTCCGGTATCAAAAATAAGGTTATGCATAAGTGGAGGGCCGTCAATCAGCCCCCCTGGCCGGAGGATGGTAAAGGAGTAGCCTGCCTCCGAGTAGAGCGCTCGAACTGCATTTTCACCCTCAAGTTTCATGGTGAGCACCTGACCATATTTGTTCATCGGGTGCTCCGGTTTGGTCACTGCAAGAGAGCTTACGAGGATAAACTTTTTGATGCCTCGCTCTTTGGCAAGTGTGGCAAGCCTTTTGACTCCGTCACGGTCGATCGCCGATGGAGGCGGAGCCTCAGGATCGGTTACCTTGCCGCCGATGGTGCAGATAACGGCATCAGCATGGCTCAGGGCCGCCTTGATCTCTTCAGGATTTTCGACGGATCCGACGGTCAGTTTTTCGATAATTTCAGGGCCAAAAAGCTCGATTGCCTTTGGCGCGGAACGGATAAAAAGGTGGTATTTGATGTTATGGCTTTGCAGGCGATTGACCACCCAGACGCCTGTTCTGCCGGTAGCCCCGACAACCAGAACGGTTCCGTCAAATGATTTCATGGTAAAAGTGTTCAGTTGAAGAGTGAAAATCGGACGTTGCAGACCATGGTCAAATCGACCAGTGCGTGGAGGAAGATGACGCTTCTGATGTCGCGATACCAGAAAAAATTGAGGGCCCAACTGCCGGCAATCATGAGTTGAATGGGCATGAAAAAGGGTTTGTAGGGGCTTGTCTGTACCACATGTTCCGGCAGGATATTGATCCAGAAGAGACCGTGAATAAGGCCGCTGTAGATGATAAAAAAGAGAAAGCCGGTGATAAAGAGCGCCCAGGAGTTTTGTGTGAAGCGGCCTGCAAGAGCGTTTCCAAGACGGAATACTGCATAAAACATGAAGGTTTCAGCGACGCCGTTGCCGATGGTGAAGATGAGAACAGTCAAGGGGTCGAGCGCCCGCCCGCCATCGGTGGTAGAGTGGGTGTAGACCCATGCATTGATTGCAACAACGACAAGAGAAAGTGCCAAAAGGGCGATTCTTCTGCTGTCGAATTCACGGTTGAACGTCAGAATATCTTTCTTGAAAAAGATGATACCCACAAGAATGGCAAGGGCCCAGTAGGCATAAATCATCATCGGTACGGAGAGTTCCATGTGGCTCAGGGGTGGTTTAGTGGGTTAAAAAACGGTTTCCGGGTTTGTTGTCAATGCTTCGGCATGATAGGAACTTCGAACAAAGGGGCCTGATTGCACATTACGGAAGCCTGCTCTTTCGGCAATGCTGCGGTAGTGTTCAAACTCCTCCGGGGTGATGTAGCGCTCAACCGGCAGATGCGAGGCAGAGGGTTGCAGATACTGGCCGATAGTCACCATATCGCAGCCATAACAGGCGAGGTCTCTGAGCGAGAGCGCAATCTCCTCCGCCGTCTCACCCATGCCCACCATCAGTCCCGACTTTGTGGTAAGGCCGTGTTGCTGCTTTGCCCGCTCTAAAAGCTCCAGTGATGCCCGGTAGCTTGCCTGTGGTCGAACTTTTGCGTAAAGGGAGGGGACGGTTTCAATGTTGTGGTTCAGCACGTCAGGAGCCTCCGCCATAAGATGGTCGAGGGCTTTTTTATTACCCTGAAAATCCGGAATGAGGCATTCGATGGTCACCAAAGGGGTCAGGGAACGGATGGCTTGTATGCATTTTACCCAGTGCTCTGCTCCACCGTCACGGAGGTCGTCACGGGTAACACTGGTCAGAACAGCGTGTTTCAAGCGCATGGATTGAACCGCAATCGCGATTTTTTCCGGTTCAAGAGGGTCGGGGGCTGGCGGGTTTGCGGCTTTGCCAACAGCACAGAATGTGCAACTCCGTGTGCAGATATTGCCAAGCAAAAGAAAGGTTGCCGTCCCGTTGGACCAGCACTCCTGAAGGTTCGGACACATTGCTGACCGGCAGACCGTGTTCAGGCTGTGATGGTCGAGCAGTTGCCTTGTTGCTGCAAACGATGCGCCGCCAGTCAATCGTATCTTCAGCCAGTCCGGTTTTTTTCCGGGTTCACGTTTCATGAGGGTCTGCTGCGTGAGAGTTAATGATTCCAAGGGCCCAATATAGCTAATCAGGAAATTCTTTTTCTGCTGAATAATCCCTTGCCTCATAGAGCGCTCTCTTTGAACGCAGCCGGTACGGCAAAAAAAAGTCCACCATAAACTGCTGTAATGATGGACTTTAAAAGTTGATAGAGAGGTCAGATGTTCATTGATTATCCGCCCATCGCATCCTTCAGGAGTTTACCTGGTTTAAACTTGACAACTTTTTTCGCAGCGATAGTAATGGCAGCGCCAGTCATGGGGTTGCGTCCTTCCCGTTCAGCACGGTCGACAATGGTGAAGGTGCCAAACCCGGTAAGGGGGACATCGACACCATCTTTCAAAGATTCTGAAACAACACTGATAAATGCTTTGAGGGCGCGATCAGCATCATCTTTGTTCAGCCCGGCCTGATCGGCAATCTTTTCTACTAAAGCGGCTTTTGACATGGTACAGATTATTTTGATTGTTGAAGTGAGAGTTGTTAATCGGAATGGGTTCCGCCATTACCAGTGCAGAGATTGCCCTGCCCTGATTCGGGTTGTCATGAGTTTATGCTACCCTATTATGACAGGCTTTTTCAAATAAAACACAATATTTCCATCTTCCCTAAATTCTCTTCAACATTTATCCCTCTTGTCGTGATTTTCTCCCCCCCGGTTCGGGCGAGCAGCCCCAAATTTTCAGGAACCGGGGGGGGATCAGAGTCTATCGGATGTTGCACTACTTGTAAAAGAAACGTGAACAGCACGGAACTCTTCATGATGTCTATTTCTGGAGATTATCGATATTTTGCCCTTCTTTTTGCTACGTTTCAGGAGGTTCAGTGCGATGGATGTGACCCATTCGTTTTCAGTGAGAGAGTGGTGGGATAATGAAACAGGTTGTTATGATGAAAAGAGAGGGTGAGAGGGTGAAATGGCCATTATTGCTTTCTCCAAAGTTTTTTGCGGGATTGTTTGTTCTGCTGGTGGCGATTTTTCTTGGTACGACACTTTTTGAGTATCACTACCGGAAATCAGAGATTGAGCATAGTATGCGCGAAGAGGCGGCCCTGCTTATTGATGCATTGAACGAAGGAGCTGATAATGCAATTACGGGGTATAACGAGAACCGATCACTGCTTACCGGCAGTCTTTTCAGCCAATTGCGGCTTCTTGATCGCATCGATAAAAAGAGTGCGCTGAGCTCGGACGATCTTACCGAAATAGCCGGATCCGGGGGGATCTACCGAATCAATATTTTTGACCGTGATGGAAAAAGGATAGCATTCAATACTCCGCCAGATCATCAGCCCATGGCGCAGCAGTGCGATCCGAAATTGCAGTTACAGCCGATCTTTTCTCACCGTGCCGACTCTCTTGTTGTCGGTATCAGAGAGAGTGCATCCAGGAGGGGAGCGCGGTTGATTGTAGCCATTGCCCGGAGCCGGGGTGGTGCGATTACCGGTAATATCGATGCTTCCCGTTTGATTGATCTCCGCCGTCAACTTGGTGTTGGAGGGCTCATTCAGCGCATCGGAGCAGATACGACAGGTATTGATTACATCATCTGGCAAGATACGACAGCTATTCTGGCAGCCACACCCAATATTACAGGAGCTGCACCCCTTCTTTCAGACACCCTACTTGCAAGGGCGCTGTTACATCGGAACCCAACAACCCGATTGACGACTTTTGACGGACGCCAGGTTTTTGAGGTACTCAAACCATTCATTTATCAAGGCACCAACCTCGGGCTGCTGCGCATAGGCCTCAAAACTGATCATTTTACCTCTGCATTGACCAAATTGCGTACCCGATTTGTCATGCTTGCCTTTTTTGTCTGCTTTGGTGCCCTCATCATGCTCAGTCTGGTAATGACCCGCAGGAGTGAAGTGCGCATGACGCATGCTTTTAAGCGCTCAGAGGCCTTTTCTTCGTCCATACTGGAGAGCATGGCCGACGCTGTTGTTGCGGTTAATGCGGATGGTCGTATTACCCTCATGAATAGTGCTGCGGAGGTTCTTTTCAGCATCTCATCCCTCAATGCACTCGACAACGAGCTGAAGCTTGTGCTGCCCGAATGCGCAGAGTTTTTCTTTGCTATCATGGATGAAAAAAAGGGATCACTCCACAAGGAGTTTGAGTGCACAGCCAGCGGTAAAAGCCTCTTTCTGGCAGGAAATTTTACGCTCATTACGGGTGCTGATCACCGTATCGAAGGAGCTTTGGGTGTTTTGCGGGATCTGAGCCAGCAGAGAGCAATGCAGCGGGTCATCAATCGCCAGGAGAAGCTCAGCGCGATGGGGGAGCTTGCTTCAGGTGTCGCCCATGAGATCAGAAACCCGCTTAACGCAATAGGGGTTCTTGCCCAGCGTCTCGATATGGAGTTTTCACCGACAGCCGATGAGGGTGAATACCGTCAGCTCGTCCGTTCCGTGGTCTCCGAGGTATACAGGGTCAATGCCATTGTCCAGCGATTTTTGAAATTCGCCCGTCCACCGCAACTCATGATGGTCAAGAGCAATCTGGATGATTTTATGATCGCCTATTGCCCGATTCTGCAGGGGGAAGCTGATGCGAAGGGCGTCAGATTTACCCTTCATACCGCAAGTTGCGCAACGGTACTTCTTGACCGGGAGCAGATGCAGCAGGCAATCCTTAACATTGTACAAAACGGGATTGAAGCCACCGATCCAGGGGGAGTGATGACGATTGTTCTTTTTTGTCGAGAAGAGCGTGCAATTATCGAAATTACCGATACCGGAAGAGGGATTCCTGAAAAAGAGAGATCCCTGATATTTAACCTCTATTATACCACCAAGGAGGATGGAACCGGTATGGGGCTGAGTATTGCCAACCAGATAGTCCAGTCACATGGCGGAATTATTGAAATTGCGGGCAGGGAGCCTCAAGGCACCTGCTTCAGGATCCTCCTGCCCCTGGCATAAAGGGTTTCAGTTTTGGTCAACAGCAGCAAAGTGGATTGAAAAATGCGTTACACGATTCTTGTCGTTGAAGATGAACAGGTGCAACTGGATGCTATCTCCGGCTTTTTACGCAAACAGGGTTATGAGGTGTTTCAGTCGGCCCGGCCGGTTGATGCGCTTGCCCTGGCAAGGGATCGTGCGGTCGATATTGTACTGACTGACCTCAAAATGCCCGGAATGAGCGGAGTGGAGCTGCTTGAAGCACTCAAAAAAATGAATCCCGGTATTGAGGTAATCATCATGACCGCCTACGGCAGTGTGGAGTCGGCTACAGAAGCGATGAAGCTTGGAGCGGTAGACTATATCACCAAGCCAATTGATCTCCGTCAACTGCAGCTTATGCTCCGTAACACGCTCGAACGGAAGCTGCTTGTCAGCGAAAACCAGCAGCTTCGCCAGCAACTTTCAGAGCGGTTCAGTTTCGAAGGTATTGTTTCGCAATCAACAGCCATGAGCCAGGTGCTTAATATTGCCGGGCGGGTAGCCTCCAGCGGCGCACCTGTACTGATTACAGGCGAAACAGGAACGGGCAAGGAGCTGATTGCCAAAGCGGTTCATTTTGCCGGATCCCGCCGTGAAAAACCCTTCGTTGCTCTCAATTGTGCCGCACTCTCCGAAAATCTCCTTGAAAGTGAACTTTTTGGTCATGAAAAGGGAGCTTTTACGGGAGCTGATCGTCAGCGCAAGGGGCGTTTTGAAACAGCGGAAGGAGGAACGCTTTTTATTGATGAGGTCGGAGAGATTCCGTTTGCCTTGCAGGTGAAACTGCTCAGGGTCTTGCAGGAAAAATCTTATGAGCGTGTCGGAAGTTCTCTTCCTGTCCCGGCAAATGTGCGCATTGTGGCGGCAACCAACCGCGACATCGAAGCGATGGTGCGCGAAGGAACATTCCGTGAAGATCTGTTCTATCGCCTCAATGTTGTTGCTATCCGTATTCCCCCCCTGCGGGAGCGCCGTGAAGATATTCCGCTGCTTGTTGATGCTTTTATCAAGCGCTTTGCTTCTGAAAACAGTAAAAAACTTTCGGGTATTTCAAGGGAGGCTATGGATCTGCTTATGAAGTACTCCTATCCAGGAAATGTTCGCGAGCTTGAAAATATCATGCAGCAGTCTATTGTGCTGTGTCGTGGAGAGATGCTTGTTTGTGAAGATCTCCCGTTGCGAGTGCATGAACCCGTTTCCGAAAAGATCTCTGTTCTTGAAATGGAGGGAACGTTCACCGAAAAGGTAGAGGCTTTTGAGAAAGCATTGATTCTTGCCGCATTGAAGGAGACGGGTAATGTGCAGACCCGTGCCTCTGAAAGGCTGGGAATAGGTGAACGGCATCTGCGATACAAGATTAAAAAATATGGGTTGAAATAATATGCCTGGCGATGGGGTCGTTTTGATGAGAGTTGCGACGATATGGTCGAATCAGCGACTGACTGGTCGAAATTCTGGAGAAAACCGCCACAGGAAATAATTGCTGTGAAGATGATAACTTATTCTAAAACAAGTCTTTGTTTTTTTTATTTATTCGTGGCACGCAATTTGAATATTAATGAGTAGTGAAGGCGGAATGGATGTGCAAGGATGGTTCTACTTTCAAAGTGATAACATTACTCATTAAAAAACAGGAAGACTTATGAAAAAGATTATTGGTATGGTTGCTGCAGCCAGTGTGGTATTTGTTCTCTCACAGGCAACTCCGGTTCATGCGAAGGGGCCACAGAATCAGGGTACGAATATGATCTGTGGGGGCGGCTTGGGTACTTTTGTTGATCTCAATGGTGACGTGATTAATGATTGGCAACGTGATGCCGATGGTGACGGAACTGTCAACCACCTTGATCCTGATTATGCTCCTCCACAGGATGGTACGGGAAGTGGCCGTGGAGCTGTTTCTGGGACAGGAACAGGGACAACGGTTCTTAATTTTAAATAGGATTAAGATTATCTGTTTTAATTATGCTCCTCCACTGGATGGTACGGGAAGTGGACGCGGAGCTGTTTCGGGGACAGGAACAGGGACACCGATACTTGATGGCACAGGCCCTCATGGCGCAGGAAAACCGATTCGTTGATTGCGACCGTAACCGTTTTTTCAGGTATGGGAGTTTTTTACTGAAAGCTCCTTTGCCTGAAATAATTTTCAGACTGGATTGTTCATGTTTGTTGCCAAAACCGGCATCTTTGTTGTGCTTGCTCTCTCCTTGTTCAGTGTTACCCGGGTGGTGTTCGCTGATGAGCCAGTAACAATGCGACAGCAGCCCGCAGGGATCTCTGCTGAATGCAGGGGAGGTGGCGCGCAGAAAAAGCTCAGGTTTCTTGACGAAAATGGCGATGGCCTCAATGATCTTGTTCGCGACAGTGACGGTGACGGCGTTCCTGATGGAAGAATCTGTAATGGTCCAGGATATGGAGGCGGTCGTGGAGCTGTTTACTGGCAGGGAGGAGGTGGCGGGATGCGTAATAGCGCAGGAAATAGTGGATTTGGAAGAGGATCTGGTAATGGATTCCGTCAGGGAGGCGGACGAAGATAGGAGTGTACCCCAATAATTTTAAAAATAGTATACCAATGAAGCGTTTGTTCTTGATGGCTGGCATGGGGTTGCTGTTCAATACGGCAGCAACTGCCGAAACGAAAGCGCTGGATGGGCAGGCAATTTTTCAGAGGAACTGTACGGTGTGTCATGCAATGAACCCGCCACCCAAATCAGCTCCACCGATTATCGGGGTTATCTCGCGATATCATGCCAAATTTCAGAAGAAAGAGGAGGGTGTCAATCACCTTGTTGCCTATCTGAAATCACCGAAAAAGCAAAACGCCGTTGAGCAACAAGCCATTACACGGTTTGGCCTTATGCCTCCATCACCCCTTTCGGAACCTGAATTACGAGCTGTAGCCGGATGGATATGGGATCAATATGATCCAGCCATGGGGTCGTGCGGAGGTTTCAGAGGGCAGGGCGGAATGAACAACAATTGCAATTAGGGAATTACCATGAAAAAATCATTCAGGTGGCGGCTTTTTATCAGTTTCGGGCTTGTTATTGCCCTTTTCATGATGCTTGTTTCGGGCGTTATCCTCTATATCTCCCCTCCAGGCAGGGTCGCAAACTGGACGGATTGGCGATTGATCGGCCTTACAAAAACAGGCTGGCGGAATCAGCATCTTATTTTTGGATTTGCCTTCACCCTGCTTTCGCTGTTCCATCTTTTTCTGATTAACTGGAAGGCGTTTTTGTGCTATCTCAAAACAAAAACAGCGGAAGGTGTCAGGCCTCCAATAGAGTTGCTGGCCATTCTGCTCTTCTCATCGTTTTTCGGAGTTGGAACCTATTATGGGCTTGAACCCTTTTCAGCAATAATACAGTTTGGTAACAGGCTCTCCAGTTCATGGGAAGTTCAGGAAAAGAGGGCGCCCGTTCCTCATGCCGAACTTATGACCTTGATAGAACTCTCGAAGCAACCCGGGATGGGTGGCGATCCCGAAGCCCTGAAAGCAAAACTTGAAAAAGCAGGTTTAACTCTCTCCTCTACGAAAGAGACACTTGCCGCAATAGCCGAGGCAAATGGCATGGCAGCAGAAAAGGTCTACGAGATGCTTGCTCCCGGAGAAGATGGGAGGTCGGTACTGAGTGGAAAGGGTTTTGGGCGAAGAACCTTGCAACAGATAGCCGATGAGTCGGGTGTTTCAGCTACCTCACTGCAGCTTGCACTCCGCCAGAAGGGGATTGAGGCAAAAACCGGTACGCCGCTCAAAACGATTGCTGAAGAGAACGGTATGGAGATGAGGGAGCTGCGTCAAATGCTTGAGACGATGATCAGGCGGTAAGGCAATGCTGAACGATTGTTGTAGAGTCGGGCGGAGTGTTGCAGAAAACATTTCACCCGACTTGGGGGTAACGGAATCGCTTGTCGATTGCAGAACGGATGCATTTGACGCAGGGTGCCTTGTTTCGCCATTTCCCGACAAAGGATGCTCTCTGACAGTTGGTGATGGAGTGGCTTGCCGGGCAACTGCTTGGAAAGATTGAGAGGGTGACTGAGACTGTTGAATCGGCACTTGATGCGCTTGAATGCATGTTCATGGCTTATATTGATTTTGTTGCACAGCATCCTGGTGTGCCAAGAATGATTTTTTCTGAACTTCAGAAGCCCGAGAAATCATCTGCAAAAAAATTGTTGAAACCATGCTGCTTCGTTATGGTGAACGCCTTGAAATACTTCTTGAAAAAGGAATTGCCCAGGGTACCGTGCACCCTGAGCTTGATGTGAAAGCTGCGTCAGTCATGTTTATCGGGACAATCCAGGGTTTGGTGATGCAGTCACTTATCGCAGGTGATACATCACGAATGCTCGGCAATGCCAAACCGGTGTTTGCGCTTTTCCGGCAGGCTATTACAATGAGAAAATCATGAAAATCAGGATTATCAATAAAAAAATGGTGGGGTTGTTTGCCGTGCTTCTTCCTCTCCTTTTGCTCTTTTTCTATGTGGCATTGCGCTCAGGCCCCCTTGCCCCGGTACCGGTAACGGTTGTGACGGTTGAACAAAAACAGATGAGCCCGGTATTGTTTGGTATCGGCACTCTTGAGGCAAGATATGCCTATCGAATTGGTTCTGTAGCTTCTGGCAGTGTCGATAAACTGATTGCGACATCCGCGAAACAGATCGGGATGTTTCTTGTCATTCTTTCAATAGTAAGCGCTGCTATCGTAGCCTTTATTATCTATACCATGACAATGGCAAAAATCAGGGAAATT
>SESF01032623.1_pt1 | contig 16281 bp, 15 predicted proteins | sample 3171521 | NCBI WGS metagenome assembly SESF01 (sample SAMN10866945, study PRJNA518727) | freshwater metagenome | biome: subpolar coniferous forest; feature: holomictic lake; material: water; isolation source: holomictic Lake 227, 6 m and 8 m depth | place: Canada: near Kenora, Ontario | collected...
ACCCTGTCCCGATAGGGCTGTTCTAACCAAAACCTAGACGAGCAATGAAAATAATAAAATGACCGTTCAAATATTTTCGCGCCCGCGAAAAAATCTGTATAAATCTTGTCAAGTTTAATAAATTATTAAAATGAGCAAGTGCAATGCTCAAGAGCAGCAAATTTTTCGCCAAAAGATGAAGCATTAAACGGTTGGGGACACTCAAAACCGGGCTTTGCTCTGCCTCGACTATCGCAAATGGTAGCATCGCCCATATAGCAATCAACAGCATAAGGTGCCGGAATCAAAAAACGATATTTACCATTTCCAGCGTTATTCCTGTAAATAGCCGGGGCCGGTATGTAATTACGATCAATCATAAAACACTCCTAAAAGACCCGGAAGCCGCCGGGACGGAATTTTTAAGCTGCCAAAACAAAAGCGACATCTAAAGAATTCAACAAAAGGCGGGGCGGTAGCCCCGCCATAAAGCATTAATGAACCAGCTTAGTCATTTCCTCAGATAAAACCCAAAGGGCGCGGTTTAATTTGATATTAGAATCCATACCATTAACCGGGCGGGTTGTAACCGTCTTATGTTCTTTGTTACGGCCACGCAACCCCCCTTTAGTGAGGTTTTCCTGAATGCGGTTGAAGACTGTCCAAAGGTCGTTACTCTTGTCATCAACACGGCGGGGGCGTAAAACTGAATCCTCAGAGACAGGGGCGTTTTCAAAATCGTCATAACGTAACGTTAAGGCAGATTTAGCAAAAGCCCGTTGTTGTCCCTCATTAAGTGTTAAACCCTTCATGGTTTCGCGGCTTTCGTCCACAAGCTGAAAGCGTTCAAGCACCTCAAAAGCACCCTCGATAACACGGTCTTTAACATCACCGACATGATTAACGCGAAAATCTGCAACTTCTGAACCAACAATCAAACCATTGGAGCAGACAAAACGCAGCACACCCGCAAAAATCTGATATGAGCTAGTGCCGTTGTGTGAATTAACAAGAATTATTTCGTTGGCGACATCACCGCTGATTTGCGAAGCATGACGAAGGCGCAACATGTGCTTAGTGTGAAATTGATTTTCAGCGTTACGGGTGCGGGACTGGCAAGCCATAAAAGGCTGAAAGCCTTGTTCCCTTAAACTATCAAGAATAGTGTTAGTGGGGATATAAGAATAACGCTCTGAGCGGCTAGAATGCTGCTCATGAGCATAAACAGAAGGCGCAACAAACCGGATTTGGTCATCGGTTAATGGGGCATTAGCGCGAATAACATTAGAATTACGGCCAAAGCGAGTAGCTAATTGATAAGTAGACATAATAAACTCCAAAGTGGGCCACGGATGCCGCCGTGGACGGGTGTTTTGAGTTCTTCAAAACATGGCTTATTGTACCGAAACCATGCCAAGATGTCAAGTGTTTTTACTTGTCATATTAAAAATAAATGGCTGGCTTGTCGGCAATATAAACAGCCTTTTTTATGCCCCTCCTGGATGCTCTTGCTTGAGCTGTCGTGGAAAGTTTGAAAACCAAAGTCCGGTTTTCAATTAAAACCAGTCGGCACCGCCGCTCATTGGCTGGACGGCTAAACAAACGAAACCGGCCAGGTGCGGATGCCCTCGAATCGCTGTGGGATTCTACCGGCCCCCGGTTTTTTTCAAAGTCAAGGAATGGGGTATAGCGCAGCGGCCCTTGACTTTGAAAAAACCGGGGGCCAGAATTCCCACAACAAGCGATTGAGAGGGCATCTGCACCGGCTTATGGTTGTGCAGCCGAGCGGCCGCGAAGTCCACAAGAAACAGTCAAGATGCGGTTCCTTGTCTGTTTCGTTATTCAACGGCAAAAAACAGGCGCGAAGTAACGCGTAGCTTCTGTTCTCCTTAGCGAAAATCAAAACAGGCTGCGCAGCCACCGTCAAGCTACAGAAGGGTTTAGCTGGAAATGGGATGGGGCAGGGGGCTTAGCGACCGTTGGCCAACTTTTTATGACAGCGGAATAACAAAGTGGGCTTACGGGCGCTTGCCCAGGGCCTGATCGCATTGCCGGCTAAACCCTGTCCCGTTAGGGCTGTCCATAGTTATAAACGACTGTCCAATATAAACAGTAAATCAGCGACCAGATTAAAATATTTTCGCGGACGCGAAAATATCAGGATTTATTGATATTAAGCTGATGAGGACGATTTATACACAATAAAAAACTTTTTCGGGGGCAGATTGAAAGCCCCCACGTTTTTTATTGTGCATAAATCTTGATGTTTTAATCCCTCTGGATTTATCCATTGGCCTCAGTTTGCTAAAAATATATTTATACATTCATTAAGGTGACGAATTTTCAAATTTAAATTTTTTGATAATTTATGTTGCCGTCATCTTTGGCTGCAATTGAATAGCGATTCAACCGGATGTATTCTAGCCAGAAGGATTGTTCAATTGTTCAAGATACCATTTGTTACTTTGTTCTATGGTCATTTCGTACTCACCTTTCATTTATTTACAGGGCTTGAAGTCCAGCGGTATTTTTCGTACTGCTGGGCTTCAAACCTTTTTAAAAGAACCCTAAATTAATCCGTGTTCGGCAAATGAATAAGGTTGGCCATCCGCTATTATAAAATGATCCAGAACTCGAATATCCAGCAAGGCTAATGCCTGTTTGAGTTTTTCGGTTATTTGCTTATCCGCAGGACTGGGCTCGGAAATTCCGGAAGGGTGGTTATGTGCAAAAATCACCGCCGCCGCATTATGATGCAAAGCCTTCTTAACCACTTCACGGGGGTAAACACTAGCGCCGTCTATCGTTCCTCTGAACAATTGATCCAGATGAATGACGCGGTGTTGATTATCCAGAAATAAGCAGGCAAACACTTCGTAGCTATACCCGCGAAGATGGGCGCTAATATACGCGCGGGTGATTTCAGGACTGGTTAAGGCATTACCACGCTCAAGAACCTCTTTATAGTGGCGCTTAACCATTTCTAACCCCGCCTGAATCTGTGCATACTTGACACCACTCAATCCACTAAGCGCACTGAATTTTTTTTGTTCCACATCTAATAACGCCTTCCACGACCCAAAAATAGACAGCAATTCTTGAGCCTGGTCTACCGCCGATTTGCCCTGTGTGCCGGTACGCAAAAAAATTGCCAGTAATTCAGCATCCGTTAAAGCGGTTGAACCGCGGTTAAGTAGTTTCTTGATGGGGCTTTCAACAACTAAAGCTTTGCTCATTTTCACTTACTCCAAAGTAGGCCACGGATGCCGCCGTGGACGGGTGTTTTGAGTTCTTCAAAACATGGCTTATTGTACCGAAACCATGCCATACTGTCAAGTGTTTTTACTTGTCATATTAAAAATAAATGGCTGGCTTATCAGCAATATAAACAGCCTTTTTTATGCTCCCCCCTTGGATGCTCTTGCTTGAGCTGTCGTGGAAAGTTTGAAAACCAAAGTCCGGTTTTCAATTAAAACCAGTCGGCACCGCCGCTCATTGGCTGGAAGACTAAACAAACGAAACCGGCCGGGTGCGGATGCCCTCGAATCGCTGTGGGATTCTACCGGCGGCAAGCTTTTTTCAAAGTCAAGGAATGGGGTATAGCGCAGCGGCCCTTGACTTTGAAAAAACCGGGGGCCAGAATTCCCACAACAAGCGATTGGGGGCATCTGCACCGGCTTATGGTTGTGCAGCCGAGCGGCCGCGAAGTCCACAAGAAACAGTCAAGATGCGGTTCCTTGTCTGTTTCGTTATCCAACAGCAAAAAACAGGTGCGAAGTAACACGCAGCATCTGTTCCCCTTGGCGAAAATCAAAACAGGCCGCGCAGCCACCGTCAATCTACAGAAGGGGTTAGCCGGAAATGGGATGGGGGCCGGGGCTTAGCGACCGTTGGCCAACTTTTTATGACAGCGGAATAACAAAGTGGGCTTACGGGCGCTTGCCCAGGGCCTGAGCGCATTGCAGGCTAAACCCTGTCCCGATAGGGCTGTCCATCACCATAAATCGGGTAAGTTTCAGATAAATAATGTCCAGGCAGGGCTAGGAACACTAAAGGCTGTAACGGGAAATGCCAAAAATTTGAACGCAGAAATCGAAATCCTCATCTAATCCTAATCAAATACACAGGCTTTCCCTCATCTAGTTCAGGTAATATTTTCACTGAAGAAATTAGGTTCCTAAGCAGTAAAAGCTCCTTTTGAAAATACACTTATTTCTGCCAAGAAAAAGCCCTAAAAGGAGTACAAAAATGTTTTCAAAACCCATTCAGACAAATCAGCAAGACGGCCTGTCAATAGCCAGGCTATTACGCAATGGCCGTTCATTTCGCCTAACGAAGACCCGGCCAGGATCCCGCATGAAAATGGCAGGATTGCCGGCATTTTCTTCCGAAGACAACCCCATTGCCAGGCTTTGGAAAATACCCAACGCAAGCCAACCTATCCGAAGCATGCCAACACCTCTGAAGATGGTCATCATGCCGTCACCACTTTCAAGCCGTATCGGCAGGACACCCGGGTTACCGGCACTGATATCAACGGGTCTTACATTGACGGTGGATGACACACGAATAGACGCCTTGCGGGAACCCCAAAATAGTATCCCGCCAAACAAACAACCCGACTGACAAGCCCTTCGGAGCGGGAAAAATGGGGGGTCCGGCAACGGGGCCGTGGCACCCATTCGAACGACACCCGAAGACCTGCCAGCTACGCCAAACTGACCAGCGAACGGTTAATGGCACCACCCCCAGTGAACGCCAAGGAAACCGAGCGCATAAACCAATGAAGACAGTTATAACCCTTATCCTCCTGGCCCTGCCCGCCCTAACACCGGCAACGGCCAATCCGCCCGCCACCACCGTAGACAGCGGGCAGCAAGCAGCCCGCGACCACGAAAAGCTGGACATCCTGCGCAACGAAAGCGATGAACAACGGCAAATAGCGGCGCAGTTACAGCAACAAAGGGCGATAGACCTTGCCGACGGCAACCAGGAAGAGCTGGCCAAAACCGAGGCCAGGCTAGAGGAAGTCAGCGGGAACATCACCCAGATCCAGCAAGAGATCAATTTGGCGCAAGGGCAACCAGCGGCGATACAACCAGTGACGGTAAGGCTGAACCCCCAGGGGGCCGGAACAACGACGACCGCCCAAAGTGGAGCCGGACCGCCAAAGACCCCAAACGGGCAGTGGTGGGACTTGTATAACAAAAACAAAAAGAACCCATAAACCTGCCATCAGGACATACCTAAAAAAAGCTTATGACCAGAAAACCGACTTAACCCGATCAAGATAACCCTAATGCTAAAAAGCGATGATTTAGCAAAAGGACACCACTCAAAACTAATAGGCCTATCATGGCACAGAGACCCTCAGCAATGAAATTTCACCCCAACATCGCACTTGTAACTATGGCCGGACTCGGCCTATTCATGCCCGGACTGGCACTGGCGGCAGGCCCGTTCACCTCCGGCACGACCACCCTGGCGCAAGATATTTTAACCATCCTGACCCCGGTCGCCGTTATTGCGGTCATGGTCGCCGGCGTTTTGGCCTGGTTTGGCCGAATTTCATGGGTTTTGGCGATCAGTGTCATGGCGGGCATCGTGCTGGTCTTCGGCTCGCAACAAATCGTATCCTGGATACGCGGGCTCTTCGGGGTCTAGCGTGAGCTCCAACAACGGCCTGCAGGCAGACCCGCTCTTTGTGGCCGCCACCCGCCCACCGATGCGGTTTGGCGTGACCACGTCCGGCATGGTGCTCGGCGGGATAGCGGTGATAGAAATGTTCCTGATGACCAGAAACCTGTTGTGGCTGTTGGCCTACCTGCCCATCCACGGGGTTCTGGCGCTGCTGCTCATGACGGAATGCCGTTTTTTTGAGCTGTTGGCCCTGTGCGCCAGAACTAAGGGCTTGAATTGGGTTAAGGGCAACCCACGCCACTGGCAAGCGAGCAGCTACTCGCCGCTGCGCCATGACTTGCCTGACCTGAAAGGGCGGCGCAGGCATCCACAAAGAGACTTGGCCCACTCCAACGGAAGGTAACCACCATGCAGCCAAAGCGCCACAAAGAAATTTTAAGGGATGAAAGCGCCGCCTTCCATATACCGTATACCAGCCATGTCACGGAGCAGATAGTCAAGACCCATAACGGTTACGTCATGGCCTTCAGGCTAGCGGGTATCGGCTTTGAAAACGCCGACGACGACCAGCTCAATAACTGGCATGAGCGTTTGAACGTGTTTTACCGCAACCTCAGCAAGCCCAATATCTCAATCTGGCAAACCGTCATCAGGCACCGTGAAAATACCTACCCGGACGGCCACTTCGAGCCCGGGTTCGCGCATGACCTGAACAAAAAATACCGGCAACGGATAGCGCAGGAAACCCTGATGGTCAACGATATTTATGTGGCTATTGTCTACCGGCCGCAGCCTGGGAGGCTTGGGACTACCGCCATGGGCTTCCTGCGCCGCATAAACAGTGACGCACTCCGCCAGGAACAGGAAGAGGCCCTGGAAGAATGCCAAAAATTGCAGCAACATCTCTGCGCGTCCCTGTCCCGGTATGACCCGGAACCTTTGGGCATATACCAGCGGGGCGTGCATACATTCTCTTCTTTACTGGAATACTTCGGCCTGCTCGTTAATGGGGAATGGCAGCGTGTCCCCTTGCCACGCTCGCCGCTGAACCAAGTGCTGGCCACCACCCGGTTGTTATTTGGCTCCGAAGCGATGGAGTACCGCACCACGACCCAAACCCGTGTCGCCGCCTTTCTGGGCATAAAAGAGTACCCTACGCCCAGCGTTGTCGGGATGTTCAACCCGCTGTTGACAGCGCCCTTCAGTTTTGTGCTGACCCAAAGCTTCACCTTCATCAATAAGGCCAGCGCCCAAAGCCTGCTGGGCCACCAGTACCATCGGATGATCAATGTCGGCGATTTGGCCATCTCCCAAGCCGAAGAGCTGAAAACGGCGCTCGACCAATTATCCGGCAACGAATTCGTGATGGGCGACCACCATTTTTCCCTGCAAGTACAGGCCGATGTCTTTGAAGGCGTCAAAGAGGCCGAAAACCTGCCCCGCTTACGGGAACTCAACAACCATGTCGCCCTGGCGAAAACGCTGCTGGGCGATACCGGGATGACGGTGGCGCGTGAGGATTTGGCCATTGAAGCGGCCTTTTGGGCGCAGTTGCCCGGCAACTTCGCCCTGCGGCCACGCCTCTCGCCGATCACCAGCCGCAACTTTGCGGCCATGGCGCCGTTTCACAATTTCCCGGTAGGCCGCGCCACCGGCAACCATTGGGGCGAGGCCATGGCCGTGCTGGTGAGCAAGGCCAACAGCACTTATTATTTTTCACTGCACGCGGGCGACCCCAAAGACCCGACCGGCGGCAGTAAAAAAGATGTCGGCCATACCGCCATCTACGGCCAGGTCGGTTCAGGCAAAACGGTGCTGATTGGCTTCCTGGTGTGCATGAACCAAAAGCTCAAGGCCACGCAGGTGATTTTCGACAAGGACTATGGTCTGGAAATACTGATACGCGCACTGGGCGGCTGCTACCTTACCATCCAGAACAAGAAAAACACCGGGTTTAACCCGCTGCAACTGGACCCCACCCCAAGTAACACGGAGTTTATGGGCCAGTGGCTGCAACAGTTGGCCCATCATCCTGACCGGCCACTGACGGTGCGCCAAAGCAAAGACCTGGAAAAAGCCCTGCAGGGCACCCTGAAAATAGCACAAAAATATCGCCGCCTCTCGCGGCTCGTTGAGTTTTTGGATAAGCGCGACCCCGAAGGCCTGTATGCGCGGCTGGGTAAATGGTGTGCGGATACGGGCGGCGACTATGCCTGGGTATTCGATAATGAACGGGACAGCGTCACCGAAATAATGGCGCAAAACGCCACCATTGGCTTTGATGTCACCGATTTTATCGATAACCGCACCACCTGCACGCCCATCACCCTATACCTTTTTCACCTGACCAAAGGCCTGCTGGATGGCAGGCGGCTAATCTGCTGGATGGATGAGTTCTGGAAGCTGTTAGGCGACCCCGCCTTCCAGGGCTTTGCCAAAGACGGCCTGAAAACGGCGCGTAAAAAGAACGGGGCCTTTGCGTTTGCCACCCAAAGCGTGGGCGATGGCCTGGACAGCCCCATTGCGCGGGATATTGTGGAGCAGACGGCCACCCAGATATTTTTTCCTAACGGGGAAGCACGGCCGGAAGAATACATCGATGTCCTGGGCCTGAGCGAACGCGAATACTTGCTGGTTAAGCAGGAACTGGAGCCCGGCAGCCGTCAATTCCTGGTCAAGCAAGGCCAGAGTAGCGTCGTCTGCCAATTAGACCTGAAAGGCTTTGATTTTGAGCTGGATGTTATTTCAGGAAGATCCCATAACGTCGCCATAGCCAGGGACATCATCGCGCAGGTGGGCGACAACCCCGACGACTGGCTACCGCTGTTTCAACAACAACGGGGCAACCCGGCCCCAACCTACAGCCGCTAAACACGCAACCATAAGGACCAACATGAACAGGCAACTAAAAACCGGCATCTTGTCTTTGGGCCTGCTGCTTTGCATGGCGGGTAAGCCGGGGTATGCGATTGATCTGGTCTTTGACGAGCAGGCACTGGTGGCTAACATCCAGCAATTAGCCAATTGGGCGCAGCAACTGGCGCAAATGAAAGCGCAGCTCACGCAGCAAACCGGCAGCTTGCAGGCAATGACGGGCAGCAGGGGCATGGGCAATGTGTTGCCATTGGCCAATTCAATGCGCAATTACCTGCCGCAGGGCGCGGGCGATATGATGGGCGTGCTCAACAACACGAATAACAGCTATTCGGGAATGGGCAACCAAATACAGGCGCTGGTTAAAAATAACGCCATCCTGTCCAATACCTCCCTCACCAACATGAACATGTTGCCGGCCCAAGCGAAACTGCTGGCCGACCGCCGCACCAATGCCGCCGCGATCCAGTCCATCGCCGCCCAGGGGATGGCCAACGCCAGTGCCCGGTTTGCTTATCTGCAAAGCCTGATGGGCCAAATTAACACCACCACCGACCCCAAGGCGATAGCGGAATTAAATGCGCGTATCGGGGCCGAGCAAACCATGATGACCAACGAGCAAACCAAGCTGCAACAGACCATCAGCCTGATGCAAAGCCAGGATGCCATTACCCAGCAGCAGCGCAACGAGATGGCCATACAGCAAACCGGCAGTGTCAGCACCCTGCAGCAACCCAGCCTTAGCCACATTAATTTTAACTAATAAAGGGAAAGCCTCATGACTTCGAACCTCACCCTGATTACCACGCTTGTCATCACCGCCGCCATGGCGTCGGCAGGGACTTACTACCTGACGACCAACGAACCGGCCAGTGCTAACCCGGTCGTGGATGCCGCCCACCCCCCATCCGAACCACAACAACCCCCTGTGGCGATAGCCGTTGATCAGCAACCCAACAAACCCGTCGAAATTATCATTAAAACAGAAGTCGTAGAAAAACATAGGCAAACAGGGCAACATGATTTTATAGCCGAAGGCATAGCTGCAAGAAACCGTCCGCAACCGCACTATGAGGTTCTCAAATAACATAATGCCAAGGAGAAAAACATGGGATTTTTCACAACATTCTGGAACTTTTTGCAGGGCAATGTCTTGAGTACGGTCTCGGCGATCACCAGCAACCTATCGGCAAGCCTGAGCCCCGCCGCCGTTACCCTGGCAACTATCTATGTCATGATCTGGGGTTACCTGCACCTGCGCGGGGCGATTGAAGAACCGATCATGGAAGGGGCCAAGCGTATCGTGGTGCTGGCTGTCATTCTGGGGGTTGTCCTCAGCCTGTGGGAATATAACGCCGTTTTCGTCGATTTCTTTGTCACCACCCCACAGGCCTTGAGCGGCGCTGTTCTCAACGGAAACGATGCCATTACCATCATTGATGGGATATGGGTAAAGGGCGCTACGGTAGCCGATTCTCTAATAGAACAAGGCGGGATTCTTGATGGCAACTTTGGGTTTTACATAGCGGGATATGCAGTATATTTATTTGTAGGATTTATCAGCGTCTGGATGGCCTATTTATTCTGTTTGTCGCTTGTCGCGGTCGGTATCCTCCTGGCTCTCGGTCCATTGTTTATCCTAGGCTTGATGTTCGAGGCGACCAAGCGGTTTTTTGAAGCCTGGGTCGCCCAGCTCTCCAACTACGCATTGGTTATTGTGATTGCCGCTGTCGCCGCAAAACTATTATTAAATTTTTTAGATGCCTACGCGACCCAAGCCCAAGCGGCAGGTGCCGGCATAACCATCGCAGAGTCGATGCAGCTCTGTCTCGCTTGTGGTTTTACGCTGCTCATCATGAAACAAGTCCCCAGTATCGCCGCCGGATTGGCAAGTGGCATTGCCTTAAGCACCTATAACGCCATGAGCAGGGCGATCAACTGGGGCACGGGCGGCGCCGGCCGTTCCCTGTACCAGTTCGGGCGTGGCATGGGCGATGCCAGAGCCGGGGAAAAACCCAGCCGTTACCTGTCCGGCACCCGTAACCTGGGCAACCGGACCTATGGTGCGGGCAGAGCGGTAGCCAACCGGCTAACCGGAAGCGGCGACAGCACCGGCGGCAAGATAGCGAGGAAAAATGTTTTTTAAGGCGGCGAATTTGAAGGGCCACCCCACGACACCAGCCGCTGCGGCAATACTGGCCGATTTTTCCGCGTCAGACTGGCTTAAGGCCGCTTTGCTATCGGCGCTTGAGCGTGATCCGGTGGATGCTTTGAATGATGCGGAGATCTTGGCAAGAACGCTTAGGGAGCGCCTTGATGCGGTCTGGAGCTTAGCCGACGTGGGTATTGGGGGCCAAGTTGATGAGCACTGAAAATAAAATTAAGCGCCGGGATGAGGCTTGGGCTTGCTGCAAAAGCAACCAAAAACCCGATGCCGACCCTCCGCCTGTTTATGGATTGCCCTGGATGCAGGGGTTAACCATTACGCAAAATGGCCCTTAAGGAACTTTTTAATCTTCTTTAGGTGTGGTTTGCAAGGGTTAGCGCCCTGATTATCTTGTGATGCCACGTTATGACAATACCCAACCAACCGATTGAACCGAACAAAACCCTTATGTTAGTGAAAAAACTATATATGGCCTGCCTGATTTTGGGGCTGCTGTCTGCCTGCAGCGCCACCAAACCGATGCCCCGTTGCACCCAAGACTTTACGCCGATTAATCCAGACACCGTAGCAAAACCATGAGGCGCGATCCCCAGCTTGACACCTATCTGAAAGAAGCCGCAACCTGGGAGGCCGACAAATTACGGGATGCCCTTAACGCCGGGGAACGCTGGTTCAAGGCTTTTTGGGCGGTGACCTTCCTGCTGGGCTGTGCGCTGGCGGCGATTGCCGGCCTGACGCCGTTAAAATCCACCGAGCCTTATGTCATCCGGATAGACAGTTCAACAGGAATTGTTGATGTTGTCCCGGTCTATAAAGGTGAGGCCGAAGCCTCGGAGTTGGCCACCCGACATTTGCTCACCCACTACCAGACCGCGAGGGAGCGGTTTTATTATGCGACCGCCGAAACCGACTATGAAACCGTAGGCGCATTTAATAACGCCAGGCTCAATGAAGAATGGGCGCAATACTGGCAAGAAGCCAACCCGGAATCGCCCTTAGTGCTGTACAAAGATGGCACCACCCTCACCGTGCATATTAAAGGCATCACCTTTCTGGAGCCGGACAGCGGCGCCAGGGACACGGCACAAATCCGCTTCACCACGGACAGGCGTCCGGGCGGCAATGCGGCGCCCCAAGTGACCCATTGGCTGTCAACGATAAAATACGGGTACGGCGAACCCTCAAAAAACGACAAGCTGCGCGGCCTTAATCCAATGGGGTTACGGATAGTAAGCTACCACAAAGAGCCGGAGGTCATCGCCGAACAGCCGGTAATTAATCCCCGTGGGGAGCAACAATGATGGCGGTCGGCGGTCGGCTGTCCGCCGTATTTTTATTGCTGGGGGTAACACTCTGCCACGCTGAAATCCTGCCAAGGCGGGGCAGTGTGGACCCTCGGGTGCGCGAGGTCATCTTTGACAAAAACGATGTGATCAGCCTGATTGGCTATGAGGGTTACCAAACCCATTTAAAACTTGCCGAGGATGAGGAGTTTATCGGGATTGGCGCGGGCGACACCGGGGGGCTTGATATTACCGCCGAAGGCAACGATACCTGGATTAAGCCAAAGGCGGTCATGGTCCGGACCAACTTCGATTTAAAAACCAACAGGCGGGTTTACCATTTTGATTACCAGTCCAGAAAAAGCCCCCCCAAAAACCGGAACCAAATGATCTATTCGATTACCTTCCGTTACCCGGAGGATGAGGCAAAACAACAGACACGGCTGTCAGCCCAGGAACAGCTTAAACGTAAACTCATGGCCACCGGTTATGGCGCCATAAACCGGGATTACTGGTATTGCGGAAACCCCGCAATGAGGCCTGTTGAAGCCTACGACGACGGCCTGCAGACGCATGTCAGGTTCAGCGCCTATGCCGAGTTCCCGGCGATTTTTGTGGAGAACGAGGATAGCACCGAGGCGTTAATCAATTTCCATATCGACCCCGATAACGGGGAAGTGGTTATCCATCGCATCGGCCGCCGCTTCGTCCTGCGCCGTGGCGACCTGGTGGGCTGCATTGAAAACCGGCAATTTACCGGCGGCGGCAAGCGCACCGCATCCGGCACCATCAAGCCGGATGTCATCAGGGAAACCCAACCTACCGGCGAGGTGGCCCATGACTGACCAGACTGGCCATGGGCAGGATACGGGAGTCGTAGGCGAGCGCAGCATACCCAATGTCACCCGGGGGCAATCCCTGCAGGCCAAACTCAACAGCTTCTTTGGCATTGCCGTTATTATCCTGGTGGGCGGCGGCTTTTTGTTCTGGTACTACAGCAACATCATCAGCAAACAGCAGCGGGGCGAGGAAACCAAGAGGAAACAACAGGCGCAGCAAATGCAAGGGGACACCATCTTACCCAAACTGGGCCCGGTGCCTTTTCCAAGTCCAGGCACCCCGTCACCACCGGCACAGACACCCTCAGGGCCGGCCACTGTGGGCGATATATTTGGGCCGCCTACGGTCATTCCTGAAACCACGGCGGCTAACAATCCCGGCACCAACACCGCCCAGCCACCCAAAACGCCGGAGCAACTGGCGGAGGAACGGCGGCTAAACGGCCCGGTGTTTGCCAAGTCCGGCAGCACCGCCACTGTTGCCGCCACCCAACAAAACCTTGCCGTAGCAAGTGCAGGCGCAGCCCCGGCAGGCGGCAACACCCCTTTAGGGGATGCCCTTAAGCCGACCAAAACAGTGTCCGCCCGTGCGCAAAAGCTCCCCACCATGACCTATCTTATTCCGAAAGGGGCTAAAGGGGACTGCACGCTGGAAACCGCCATCGACTCACAACTGCCGGGTTTGGTGACGTGTGTGTTGGCGTTTGATATTTATGGGGCCAATGGCAAGGTCGTTATGTTGGAGCGCGGCACCACGCTCACCGGCGAAACCCGGTCGCAAGTGCAACAAGGCCAAAACCGCCTGTTTGTGCTGTGGGCGGAAGCACGCACGCCCACCGGGGTGGTCGCGCAACTCGATTCCCCCGCAACCGACGCCTTGGGCAGGTCGGGGGTGACCGGCGCACTGGACACCCACTTTTGGGATCGGTTCGGTGCGGCCATCCTGATTTCGGTGGTTAATGGCGTCACCCAAGCCGGGGCCAGTTACGCGGGCGGGGCCGGAACCAACGGCGGCACCAGCATCAACTATAACCCGCAAGGGGCCAACAGCGTGATGACCGAAGTCTTACGGAACACCATCAACATCCCGCCAACCATCACCGTGGCGCAAGGCGAACGGGTACAAATCCTGTTTGCCCGCGATGTCGATTTTCGCCCGGTGTACGCCCTTATCGACAAGTATCAGGTTGTACCATAATAGCCCATAAAAAAAGAGATAAGAGATGGAAAATAACAAACTTTGCGATGAAAACACGATAGGGCCCTTGAACCTTACAGTGCGTGTAAAGAAAAGCACCAGGCGCTGGCAGTTTGTGTTGCTGGCATTCGTCGTTAGCATTGGCGTAATAGGACTTGTCATCAAAAAGCTGAATGTTTCGCCTGTGACGCGTGATGATGGCACTCGAATTGTCAACCTTCCGGTATTGAAAACTGTGCCGTATCCCTCGGACCCCGCGATTCAACCTGGCGAGCGGTGGCCTGACCCTGTTACAGTTGAGGGGACACAGCAACCTTTGCTTAGCTCAAGCTCAAATCAGTGGTGTGATGGGGATGAAACCATCTGCACGACTGCGACAACCGCCAAACCGATTGAAACACTCAAAAAGCTGATTGCCGCGATACCGCAAGACAAAGCCAAACAGTACAAGATTTATCTGTCTGTAACGCCTCTTCAAGTTGAGGAAGTTGCGATAGACGATGCCTCGAAGTAATAACTGCACATCTACATAAAAATATGAAAGCAGAAAACCTAACCGAAAACAAGGTAGAAAGCATCAGCTCTTTGCACTTCTTCCTGGCCCCACTCAGATATATTCTGGATGACGGGCAAGTGACCGAAGCTTGTATCAACAAGCCGCATGAGGCTTTCATACAACGCTATAGCGGCTGGACCCGCGAAAAACTCCCTTTTGCCAGTGTTGGCTGGTGTCGGAGCATGGCCAGTTTAGTCGCCAATAGAACGAACCAGGGCGTTGATGAAAACTCGCCGTTGTTATCCGCCGACCTGCCCAGCGGCGAACGCATCCAGTTTGTGTTGCCACCGGCGGCTGAACATCTGTCAATCACCATTCGCAGGCCGTCAAGCAGGGTCTGGACTTTGGACGAACTGGCTGCAAACGGGCTTTTTGACCGTTGCAAAGAGGCCAGCAATGAACTGGATGCGGTGGAGCGGCGCTTGCTGGAACTCAAGCATCGGCACAACTACAGTGATTTCCTCAAATTGGCCGTTTTATCCAAAAAGAACATCCTGGTGTCGGGGGTTACCGGCAGCGGCAAAACCACCGCCACCAAAGCCCTGATCCTCGAAGTTCCGGGTGATGAGCGGATCATCGTCATTGAGGATGCCAAAGAGCTTATCCTGAACAACCACCCCAACCATGTGCGCCTGTTCTACTCAAAAGGGACGCAAGGGTTAGCCCATGTCACCCCGAAAATGTTGCTGGAAGCGTGTTTGCGGATGCGGCCGGACCGCCTGTTTTTAGCCGAATGTCGCGGTGATGAGGCCTTTGATTATTTGCGTGTGGTCGCCTCGCATCCCGGCTCAATCACCAGCGTCCATGGACATACGGCGGAATTGGCACTGGCGCAAATGGGCCTGCTGATCCGGCAGTCGGAGGCGGGGCAAGCCCTTAAGTCGGAAGAAATCCGGTCTTTACTTTATCAGACCATCGACATTGTGCTGCAATTCGATTTTGAAGGTTCCACCCGGTTTGTTAAGGAAGTCTGGTACAAGCCCGGCCTAAAACGGGCGATGGCTAATGAACAAGGCAGGTAAAATAGTTGTAGTGTCGTTGTTAGCAATCACAGCCGGACTTTACTTGTCCGGCTACTTCTTCTTATTTTTCAACCATCAAAACCCAATACAGACGACCCCCCTGACCCTACTCCAATATGGCTATTATTACGGCCACAATCCGGCCCTGCGTAAAAGTCTGATCGGCAGTTCCGCATCAGGCTTCGGCATTATAATCCTCTTCGCTCTGTTGCCACTGATCCCGCGCAGCCGGGCATTACATGGTGATGCTAAATTCGCCACTTCATTAGAGATCAAGAAACGTGGTTTATTAGACGGTGACGGCATCCTGCTGGGGCAGCTAAACGGCAACTATTTGTCCATGCCCGGACAACAGGGTGTAATCCTGTCCGCACCACCCAGATCGGGCAAAGGTGTTGGCGTGGTCATACCCAACCTGCTTAATTTCCCTGGCTCCGTTATCGTGGTGGATATAAAGCGGGAAAACTGGGGGATTACCGCAGGATTCCGGCAACAACACGGACAACAAGTCTACCTGTTTGATCCGCTATCTGAAACGGGCGAAACCGCACGCTGGAACCCGCTTTTTTATGTGTCGGACGACACCAATATCCGCATTAATGATATTCAGCGGATTGCCGAAATGCTGTACCTGTCTGAAACAGGCAAGGATTCATTTTGGGTAAACAGTTCCAGGACGCTATTCTTGGGCATAACGCTATACCTCTTTGAAACCCGGGGCGC
>SESF01030946.1_pt1 | contig 16264 bp, 14 predicted proteins | sample 3171521 | NCBI WGS metagenome assembly SESF01 (sample SAMN10866945, study PRJNA518727) | freshwater metagenome | biome: subpolar coniferous forest; feature: holomictic lake; material: water; isolation source: holomictic Lake 227, 6 m and 8 m depth | place: Canada: near Kenora, Ontario | collected...
GAAGAGGCGAAGTATTTTAATTGAAATCCAGGTGCTAAAGCGTGAAATTGGATACAATAACACATAAAAGATGAGCAAAAGCCAGGAGAAAAACCGCAAAAAAAGATTCGGATTTACCCGAAAAATGGTTTTGGGCAGAAACTCACCTGTAAACAGTACAATTATAGTAGCGAGAATGGTTTGAGTAAAAGTAATTAAAAACTGACTAGCCATAAAATTAAGCCAGGGAGTCATTATCTGAGCCATCAATAGCCCATAGATTACCAGACATATATTATTCCCAACCAACATGGTGGAGATAAACTGTTGAGGATTGCGGTAAAATATAGAAAGTATCGACGACGTGAGGTTTCGCTGTTTCTTATTCAACTCAAAACGCAATCTGTTTGATGTAACAAATGCAATTTCCAATCCCGAAAAAAATGCGGAAAATATTAAAGTTAAAAGTATGAAGGTAATATTATTCAAAATTCTGATTATTAATCAATTTAAATAGATTTCAAGTTGCAAAGATACAATTTTTTGGAAAGCTTTGAGTGTTGAATTTTGAATTTTTAGTTAGATTCTATCAACTTGATTTAAGATAATCAATTTGAATCAAAACAGAATGAATGAAGAGCTTTTGTTCTAAACGGCTGTTTGCTTGAGACTTATAATGTGGTGTCTAAATATAACAGTTTTTATTTGAAAGAGCATTTGTAATTTTAAAAAAAAGCAGTATCTTTGCAACCGCTTTTAAAAAATGATCTAGTAGCTCAGCAGGTAGAGCACATCCCTTTTAAGGATGGGGTCCTGGGTTCGAGCCCCAGCTGGATCACATTTTTTTTTGAAGCAAAATTACAAAGTATCGATGATCTAGTAGCTCAGCAGGTAGAGCACATCCCTTTTAAGGATGGGGTCCTGGGTTCGAGCCCCAGCTGGATCACTTAAAATAAATCAGCCTTTCAAAATTTTGAAAGGCTGTTTTATTTTTTTGTTATTCTACCAAAAATTTATAGATGCACCATTCGTCATATTTTCCTCCCGGACGGAGCAATGAGCTAGGAAAATGCGCCACGTTAGGCGAATTAGGAAAACCTTGGGTTTCCAAACAAATAGCATCCTGCCGGTCATAAATTTTAGCTTCTTTACCAACTTGATTTTCTATCCAGTTACCCGTATAGATTTGTATTCCGGGTTGTGTTGTGTAAACTTCCAATTTGCGTCCTGAAGTTGGCTCGTAAACAGCACCAGCCAACACACAATCTCCGGCTTGTTCCTTACGAATGCACCAGTTATTGTCAATTCCCCAACCCGGAACAAATTCTTCAGCATCAATCCGCTCAGCAATCAAGGTTGGATTTCGGAAATCGAAAGCAGTTCCTGTTACCGGACGTATTTCGCCAGTAGGGGCAAACGATTCATCTAACACGGTGTAGAAATCCGCATTGATTTGCAGCGTATGGTCCTTTACCGTTCCATTTCCGACACCTTTCAGGTTGAAGTATGAGTGATTGGTCAAACCAATAATCGTTGCTTTGTCGGTTGTAGCTTCGTAGTGCATTTTGATTTCGTTATCGTCACTCAATATATATGTGCAGCTAATCGTCAAATTGCCCGGATAACCTTCTTCCCCATCGGGCGAGAAAAGTTCCAGCACCAATTCCTGTTGAGAAACTGATTTTACGGTCCACACTTTCTCGTTGTATCCGTGAATACCTCCATGTAAAGAGTTAGTTCCGTTGTTGATTGGCAAGTTGTATTTCACCCCGTCGATGCTGAATTTACCATCTTTGATACGGTTTGCAAAACGACCGCAAACTGCTCCGTAGTAAATCTCTTTTTCAATCACTTCGTCCAGTGTATCGAAAGCAAGCACCACATCGTCGAATTTGCCCTTCTTATCAGCAACCATCAGTCTGATAATCTTTGCACCATAGTTTGTGATATCCACCGACATGCCGTTTTTATTGAACAAAGTGTAAAGTGATACCGGTTTACCGTTCAATTCTATTTCTAATTCTTTTACTGTTTTCATATTTTGTATTAATGTATAATTCATAATGCATAATTCATAATTAAGAACTTAATTATGCGTCAACTGATGACAAAATTATGCATTATGAATTACTAATTATGAATTATATTTTACACGCTCCATCACCAATTTCGGCAATATAGAACTCTGGTTTAATGCCAATTTTAGCTTCATAAGCAGCACCAACTTGGCTGATGAAAGTATCGATAGCTTCGTCTTTTACTAATGAAACAGTACATCCACCAAAACCACCACCGGTCATACGTGAACCGATAACGCCATCAATTTTCCAGGCTTCGGCAGCCATACAATCCAATTCAGGACCGGTAACTTCATAGTCGTCGCGCAAGGAAGCGTGAGAAGCATTCATCAATTGACCAAACAATACCAAGTCGCCGGCTTTCAATGCTTTTACAGCATCTGAAGTACGTTGAACTTCACCTACCACGTGGCGGGCACGTTTACGGGCAACAGGATCGGTAATAGCCGATTCGATTGATTTGAATTCTGCTTCAGTTAATTCAGCCAGATATTTCAACGGACGAACAGTGTTCAATTGCTCAACAGCTTTCTTACATTCAGCCACACGTTGGTTGTATGCACCTGAGTCTAATTTGTGAGGGCTGTGAGTATTTGAAATTAGAATTTTTACACCTTCCAATTTTACAGGAACCAATTCGAATTCCAATGTATCACAATTCAGGTGAATAGCGTGATCTTTTGCACCGTTAGCAGAAGCAAACTGATCCATAATACCGCAATTAACCAATGCAAATTCGTGTTCTGATTTCTGACCAATTTGTGCAAGCACTGTACGATTGAAACCTGTTCCCAATTGGTCATTGAATGCAAAAGCAGTAACAACTTCGAGGGCTGCTGATGACGATAGTCCTGCACCGTTAGGTACATTACCCCAAATCAAAATATCATAACCTTCAGTAATAGCAATACCACGTTTTACAAACTGAGCAATAACACCAAGCGGGTAGTTCACCCACGATTTGTCGAGCGGAGTAGTCAACTGGTCAAAACCAAGCGAAATAATTTCAGGTTGGTTCAACGATTTGAAGTTCATTACTTTTTCGTCGTTTTTTGCTAATAGCAAATAGGTGCCAAAACTCAATGCACATGGAAATACGGAACCGCCATTATAGTCGGTATGCTCACCAATCAGATTTACGCGACCCGGAGAGAAATATACGGCTTCAGCGGTTTTTCCGTAGGCCGATTCGAAAGCTGCTTTTAATTCTTGTACTGTCATGTTTTCTATATTTTTTAATTGTACTTTATACAGTTATTAATTTCGCGACAAAATTAGTTGAAAAAATGGAGTTTGTAGTATTGGATATTCATGTTATTCAGCATAAAAAATTTCAAAATTTGGTTGTGAAATTTAAAACATTGGAAATTTCAGCATCAATATAGGAAAACTTGCTAACAATATCCTTTCTGAAATGTTTTATATCAGCCGATAAGGTGAGGTTTTCTGTTTTTACCCAGGATAATACTAGGGAAGCATCCTGCGTTTTTTTGCCGGCAGATTTCAATAAAACCATTAGGTTTCCAGCATCTTCTTTTGATTTAATGACCTAATTTTGGCGGCAAGCCACGTATTTATTATATTCAATAACGCCCTGATTCATTTCTGTGACGGCTCGGTTATATGTTTCTGTCTGAATTCTAAGTTCTTCATTTGTAATTTCATTGTAAAGGTCTGTCATCGTTGATTTTATGAAACTGTTGGTCAACCCGCATTGGATAATCCGCCGGCGTTTATGATTCAATTGTTCTAAGGTATTCTCCTTTGTAAGCATTCTGATTGAGTCCGAAAAATTGTAGGTCGACTTTATAGTAAGTTTTTGAAAATTATCTGAATCAAATTCTTTAAAAGTAATCGGATTCGAGCTGAATTGCCAGATTGGATCATTTGGCATATGCGTTTTAATAAATTCCGAGGGGGAAACCATAAAAAATTCATCCTTATACTTAGGAGTAAACTTATCATTGTCGACATATCCGGCTGCCCAGGTAACATCAATATTATAAAACCCGTTGTCAATCTTTACGGCATTCCACGAATGTCCATTCAATATTAATTTTCCATTTTGGCGGACATATCCTTCAATAACATAATCCTGAATGCCAACCGAAAGGCAGAAGGCATTAAACAATGCGGTATAATTGGCACAAACTCCTACTCTTTTCGACAAAGCATAATCCACGAGCTCCTGCGGATTTAGGTACGTTTCGTTCAGCTTCATTTTCAGCACATCATAACGGATATTGAGAGCAATCCAGGAATATATGGCGCGGACTTTTTCTGTTGGTGAGTTAAGATTACGGGTAAGATACGCGGCTATTTCAGGTGTGGTTTTTAATCTGTCGGGAACAGTTTCGGACTGTTTGTCAATTCGGCAGAAATCAGTAGCGAAAACGGCACTAAAACTGAGCATCAAATGAAAAAACAGAAGAAATCGTTTCATACAATGTGAATTCAAAAACTATAAAACGGAGAAAATAAGAAAATAGCATATTTCCATCCGAAATCAGATTGAAATACGCTATTTTCAAAGACCACTTAAAGGGATTTTAGGAGTCTTAATCCGGGAATTCCATCAAAAATGCTTTGATAAATGCATCGATATCGCCATCCATTACTCCGTTTACGTTCGAAGTCTGATAGTTGGTTCGGTGGTCTTTCACGCGGCGGTCGTCAAACACATAACTGCGGATTTGCGATCCCCACTCGATTTTCTTTTTACCGGCTTCGACCACTGCCGATGCTGCACGTCGTTTTTCCAGTTCCAGTTCATAAAGTTGCGATTTCAGTAAGCGGATAGCATTGTCTTTATTCCCAAACTGTGAACGGCTTTCGGTATTTTCAATCACTATCTCGTCGGGCTGATTTGTAACAGGGTTGATAAATTTATAATGACATCGAACACCGGTTTCCACCTTGTTCACATTCTGCCCACCGGCTCCCGACGAACGGAAAGTGTCCCACGACAAGCTTCCCGGATTGATTTCAATCTCAATGGTATCATCCACTAATGGAACCACATACACCGAACAAAAAGAAGTCATACGTTTACCCTGAGCGTTGAATGGAGAAACACGCACCAAGCGATGCACACCGTTTTCGCTTTTCAAATATCCGTAAGCCATTTCGCCTTCAATCTGCATGGTTACGGTTTTTATACCAGCCTCGTCACCGTCCTGCAGGTTCGTGATTTCACACTTATAGCTCTGACGTTCGCACCAGCGTTGGTACATTCGAAAAAGCATCGATGCCCAGTCTTGCGCTTCTGTTCCACCAGCTCCACCAACAATTTTAATCACAGCACCCAGTTGATCTTCCTCATGCGAAAGCATGTTTTTCATTTCGAGCGTTTCAATCAGCTCCAAAGCCTGACGATACGCTTCGTCTACTTCTTCTTCGGTGGTAACTTCTTCGCGGTAAAAATCGTAGGTCAACTGAAGTTCATCGGCCGCCGATTTCACAGCATTGTAGCCCAACACCCAGTTTTTCAACTCTTTTACTTTACGCATTTGTACTTCGGCAGCCTTGGTGTCGTCCCAAAAACCGGGAACCTGCGTGCGTAAATCTTCTTCTTCTATTTGGATCAATTTCGTATCGACGTCAAAGATACCTCCTCAACGCGGACTCGCGTTCCAACACATTTTTCAGTTGGTCTATCGTTATCATAAATGTTTTTTTTAGCCCCCAAACCCCCGAAGGGGGCTTAAAGACAAGTTTGTATGTAATTATATTTGAACTTTTATTATAAAAGAAAGAAACCAAATGTTCTTCCCCCTTTGGGGAGGTTAGTTGGGGCTTCTAAAAGAAAAAACTTGGTGTAAATACCAAGGCAAAGCCAACCAGAAAACCGGCTAAAACCTGTGCGGGCGTATGTGCTTTCAGTTCGAGGCGCGAAAGAGCTACTAATCCCGAAATACAAAGCACTGCTACGAAAAGCCAAACAGGATTTATCGCTGTGCGGTAGCAAACCCCGAAAATGGATGCGCAAAAACCACCCATTCCCGCGGCATGAGCGCTTATTTTCCATCTTAGATTGATCAAAACAATTACAAAAATCGAGGCAGCTGAACCCATTCCCATGGCAACAATAAACATAGGGAACTGAAGTGTCCGCCACATAAAAAGCGCCCAGAAAACATAAGCCATAAATGAGAAAAGATAGGGCATAGTGCGCTCTTCTTTCTTGGAAATAAACAAATCGTTTATTTCACCGCGTTTCATCATTAATAAAATTGGAATTGCAGGAAAAACTCCAGTGAAAAGCATCGTTCCAACGATAGCCACCCCTCGCCAGAATAAAGCAAGTGGGGAGAAAATATCCATGTTCATCAACAGAATCATGGCATAAGTAGGCATCAACAAGGGTTGAAACACCAGGGATATAATGTTGAAAAACCAGCCCCCTAAATCCCCCTTGGGGGACTTGAAGTTAGAACTATCATTTTTTATTGTATTCATATTTTTATTTTTAACGAGAAAAAGTCTTTAAGTCCCCCAAGGGGGATTTAGGGGGCTTATAATCTAAATCTCTTTCCTCATTCGTGCCACCGGAATATTCAATTGTTCCCGGTATTTAGCAACGGTACGGCGGGCCACGATATAACCTTTTGTTTTCAGCACTTCTGCCAGCGTTTCATCGTTGAGTGGCTTACGCTTTTCTTCAGCATCAATGCAATCTTGCAGGATTTTCTTTATTTCGCGGGTCGAAACCTCTTCGCCTGAGTCGTTCGTCATCGATTCCGAGAAAAAGTACTTCACCGGAAAGATTCCAAATTCTGTTTGAATATACTTGCTGTTGCTTACACGCGAAATGGTCGAAATATCGTATCCGGTACGGTCGGCAATATCTTTCAGAATCATTGGTTTCATGTAGGTATCATCGCCTTCGATAAAGAACTGACGTTGAAAATTCACTATCGCAATCATGGTTGTGAGCAAGGTTTGTTGTCGCTGTTTGATAGCGTCTATAAACCAACGCGCGGAGTCAATCTTTTGTTTTACAAACATGACTGCATCTTTCATTTCGCGGCTTTGATTCTGCTTGTTACCGGCATAATCCTGAAACATTTCGTTGTAAGTGCTGTTTACCCGCAACTCAGGTACATTGCTGTTATTCAGCGAAACTGATAGCTGACCTTCATCGTTTTCCAGAATAAAATCCGGAACAATAGTCGTCATTGATTTTTCCAAAATATTTCCACCCCAAGCATTTCCGGGTTTGGGGTTCAGATGAATAATCTCATTCATTACCTTTTTCAGCTTTTCGTCGTCCATTTCCAGGCCGCGCTGAATTTTATCGTAATGTTTTTTGGAAAATTCCTCGAAATATTCTTTTATCAATCGGATAGCCAGTTCTACAGAATTACTGGCTTCTTTTCGTTTTAGTTGAAACAAAAGGCATTCCTGCAAATTGGAAGCGCCCACTCCTGCGGGATCTAACTGTCGAACCAGTTCTATGATGCGATACATCTCTTCGTCAGTGGTTTGCACTCCTGCCTGAAACACAATATCATCCACCATGGCTTCGGGAGTGCGCCGCAAATAGCCTTCGTCGTCGATATTACCAATTACATATTCAATCAACAGACGTTCCTGTTCCGTGACCTTAAGTAAACCCACCTGATCTTCCAGAAACTCATGAAAAGTCATACCCACCGAAAACGGAATATCTTCGTATTTGTCGTCTTTGGACGTATTATTCGCTTTCAGTTTATAGTCGGGTATATCGTCATCGGCCATGTATTCTTCGGGGTCAAAATCATCATTGTTGCCGCCGTCGTCAATGCTCAAATCATCCATCTCCTCAGTCTCTTTCTCCGATTCAGCCCCTTCTTCCAAGGCCGGATTTTCCTCCAGTTCCTGACGGATGCGCTCCTCCAGCTCCAAAGTAGGCACTTCGAGCATCTTTATTACCTGAATCTGCGCAGGCGAAAGTTTCTGTTGTAATTTTTGCTGTAACTGTTGTCGTAACATAAACGAAGCTTCGCTATAAACGAATAATAGAGCGCAAAGATACGTTTTTTTTGGAAGAAAATAAAAGGGGGTGAAAGCAGTTAGTTAAATGTATTAATTAAGGTTTTTCTCAAAAACAAGTAATATTAATAAATATCTTTTTATGTTTCATGGATTATTTTTTAATTAAAAATGATTATATTTGCAAATGCATATAGATTAACAAAAACAATATTCTTATGAAAAAAGTATTACTCACTTTTACAGTCTCATGCATTGTCATTCTTCTTAATGCACAAGTTTCCAAATCATTGCAATTAACCGCCGGAACTTTATCAACTACTTTATCCGCAGATGAATTAGCCACTGTAACTAACCTTACCTTAAGTGGTACAATTGATGCCCGTGACTTTTTGACAATGCGTAATAAAATGCCAAAATTGAATTCTATTGATTTAAACGAAACAATAATAAGTCCATATTCAGGAAAACTAGGAACTCTGGGACCTGGAAATACCTATGATTATCCGGCAAACACAATTCCAAGTAATGCTTTTTATAATAATTCTACAGGTAAGTATTTACTTTATTTTCAATTTCCAAAAACATTGACAGCCATTGGAGATTATGCTTTTAATAATTGTGGTATTATTGAGATTACAATCCCTTCAACAGTAACTTCCATTGGCAAATACGCTTTTTATATTTGTGGTTTAAATAAAATCTTGATTAATTCGACAAATATTACTATTGGAGACTATGCATTTGGCTATAATGGCATAAACGAAATTGATATTATTTCAATGACTCCCCCAATAGCTTCTCCAAGTTCATTTATTGGAATATATCTGCCACAGATATTTTTATATGTCCCTTTTGGGGCTAAAAGTGCTTATGAACAAGCTGATGTTTGGTATAATTTTTATAATATTATTGAGGTGTTAAATTTAGATGTTAAATCTGTTATTTCATCAAATCTAAAAGTGGCTATCACTAACAAACAAATAACTATAGTCGGTTATAAAATTGGTGAGACCCTAACTGTTATAACGGCTAATGGTTCTATAATTCTCAACCAAAAAACGTATAATAACAGTGTAACTATAAACGTTCCTACGAATGGTATCTATTTTATTCGTGTAGGTGAACAAAGTATTAAAGTATCAATTTAGATTTAAGTTTAAATTGAACGACCAAAACAATAATCAATAACCGATACACGGTTGAATCTTCTCATAAACGAAGTTCAGCCGTTTTTTTAATCCCCCTTTTACCTATTTTCCGAAATAAAATCCGTAGTTTTGTAATCCAAAATTCACTAATCCAAATTCCCCCTTTTAGGGGGTTAGGGGCAAATGATTGACCAAGCTACCATAGACCGAATAACCGAAGCCGCGCAGATACAGGATGTGGTGGGCGATTATGTTACCCTGCGTAAACGCGGGGTAAATCTGCTTGGTTTGTGTCCGTTTCATGGCGAAAAAACGCCTTCGTTTACGGTTTCTCCGGCCAAGGGTATTTTCAAATGTTTTGGTTGCGGAAAAGGTGGTAACTCGGTGCATTTTATCATGGAGCACGAGCAGCTCAACTATACCGATGCGCTAAAATACCTTGCGCGAAAGTATCATATTGAGGTGCAGGAACGCGAACTTTCGCCGGAGGAAATGGCTGTCCGCAACGATCGTGAATCGATGTTTCTGGTCAATGAATTTGCACAAAAACACTTTACTTCCACACTTCACAACCATATTGATGGAAAATCCATTGGCCTTGCTTACTTCCGCGAACGTGGATTTCGTGACGATATAGTACAAAAATTCCAACTCGGGTACAGCCTTGAACAGCGGGATGCCTTTACACTGGCCGCTCTAAAAGCCGGATACAATAAGGAATACTTAGTAAAAACGGGCCTTACGCTTGAGAACGAAAGCGGACAAACCACCGACCGTTTTCGTGGTCGTGTGATGTTTCCGGTTCATTCTTTGTCGGGCAAAGTGGTGGCTTTTGGTGGTCGTATCCTGAAAAAGGACGACAAAATGGCCAAGTACGTCAACTCGCCCGAATCGGAAATTTATCACAAAAGCAACGAGTTATACGGTATTTATTTTTCCAAGCAAGCCATTGTCAAACAAGAACGTTGCTTTCTGGTGGAAGGTTATACCGATGTTATTTCGATGCATCAAAGCGGCATCGAAAATGTGGTAGCTTCGTCGGGGACCTCCCTTACACCCGGTCAAATTCGACTGATCCACCGTTTTACCGAAAATGTAACGGTGATTTATGATGGTGATGCGGCTGGAATAAAGGCATCTATTCGCGGAATTGACTTATTACTGGAAGAGGGGTTAAACATCAAAGTATTGTTGTTGCCCGATGGAGATGATCCCGATTCATTTGCCCGTAAAACTAATGCTTCCGATTTTATTGAATACGTGGAGCGCAATGCATCCGATTTTATCCGTTTCAAAACCAATCTATTGCTTAACGATGCCGGTAATGATCCTGTGAAACGTGCCGGATTAGTGCTGGACATCGTGCGTAGCATTTCCATTATTCCAAATACCGCTATTCGGGGCGAATATGTGAAGGAATGTAGCACGCTGTTGAACGTCGACGAGCAAATGCTCTACTACGAAATCAATAAGCTTAAGAATTCGGAAAACGAAAAACTGGCCACCCGCCGTCAGCCCGAAAATGCCGATATGCCTCAGTCAGAAGAGGGTGATAATTCAGTAACCCGTATCACTTCGTCTTCAAAATTTGAAGACCAGGAACGGAATATTCTGCAAATTCTGGTAAAGCATGGCGAAGTTGTTTTCTGTTTTGCCGACAAAGAAGAGACAATTCCTGTTACTGTCGGTGATTTTATTTTGGAAGAGTTAGAACGGGATAAATTGCTTTTTTACAATGAAATACATGTGTTGATGCTTGAAGAATATAAATTGCAGCACAAGCAAGTGGGTTTTGAAGCTGAACGATTTTTCCTCTATCATCCTAACAGCCAAATCAGTTTGCTGACTGCCGATTTGATTTCCGAAAAATACACACTCAGTAAAATACATTCTAAAATCAAAAAAATTGAATCAGATGCTGAACGTTTGATCGAATTGGTTCCCCGTGTGGTTTATGAATTTAAAAATAGTTTGATTCTGGACATGATTAAACAAAAACTGATTGAATTAAAGGCTGCAAATGATTCGAAAGATACAGAATTGTTTAGCAAAATAATGCAAGATTGGGATCAGTTGGAAAACGTCAAAAAGCAACTCTCAAAAACACTGGGAGAAAGAATAATAATAAAATTATAGATGATTTACAGTGAATAATTGTATAGTTTATAAACCATTAAATAAAACCATTATGAAAACAATCAGCAAAGTAATCTTATTCTTGATTCTTTATATTGCCTGTGGAGTAAAAGCACAAACTCATAGCGGAACTAACATTGTTTCTGCTCAAATTCAACAATCTGACAGTACAAAAACCAAACAACTTTATCTGGTTACCAAACTAAATAATCTGGAATATGTAGGTGAGATATTAAGTGATGATGGTCATGAAATATTCTTAAATACCGAAAATGTAGGGAAAATCTATATTCAAAAGTCAGAGATTAAAAGTATTGAAAAAAAAGAAGATGTAAAACCAATAATTAACATTCAAGATGTTGAAGATAATTCTTTCTCAACAATGTATATTTTCTCGTCAAATGCCTTACCATTTAAAAAAGGGACAAACTATGGGCTTTTATCTTTGTTGGGGCCGGAAGCTCATTTTGCACTCACTGATAATTTGTCTGTTGGTATTCTTTCTGCATGGATAGCCAGTCCCTTTGCAGCAACTGTCCGATATAGTTTTAAAACAAATAATGAAAATCTACATTATTCTGTTAGTTCTTTATTCGGAACTTCGGGTTACTTTGACAACTTTGATATTTATTTAGTGTGTCCTAACGCAGCAGTAACTTGGGGGAAAGAGAAAAAAAATCTTACTATAGGGTTTAGTTATCTTTTTGTGGGAGCATTTTCAAACCCATCGTTCAGTACTGGTGCTCCAATGTTGTCATTTGCAGGAACAATCCCTATCACTCGTAAAACACAATTTATTTTTGATAGTGAAATTGGACTTCCATCAATTATAGAGCCAAATAATATTTATACATCTCCTGACGGTATTCTTTCAATTGGAAAGATTAATAATGCTTCATTTGTGTGGCTAATGCCAGGTGTACGCTTTCAATCAAAGCCCAATAGTGCTTTTCAGATTTCACTTTCTGGGGTGATAAGTATTGATGGGGCTTCCAAAACAGCTACTACAACTCCTTTTCCAATTTTCTCCTGGTTTTTTAAATTCTAATTAAATTTTCTCCTGAATGTTCTTATTCAACGAAATCATTTTCGGACCTATTCACAGTCGTCGTCTTGGGCTTTCGCTGGGTGTAAACCTATTGCCAATCGATGCTAAAATCTGTTCTTTCAATTGCATTTATTGCGAGTGTGGTTTTAATACCAACATGCAAGAATCGCCCATTCCTAACCGGGAACAAGTGCGTGAAACGTTGGAGGCTAAGTTGAAGGAAATGGTTGCTGTAGGACAAATCCCCGACGTGATAACATTTGCCGGAAATGGTGAACCCACGCTTCATGCTGAATTTGAAGGTATCATTGACGATACAATCTCATTGAGAAATAAATATTGTCCGACAGCTAAAGTCAGCGTGTTGTCTAATTCTACCCGTGTTCACAAGCCCCATATTTTTGCAGCTCTGAACAAGGTTGACAATAATATCCTGAAATTTGATTCGGCTATCGACCGTACCATGAAACTAATGGATCAGCCTGTTGGAAAGCATATAAACGTGACATGGTTTATTGAACAATTAAAAAAATTCGAAGGTCGATTAATCATTCAAACCATGTTTCTACGTGGCGAAGTCAACGGCGAGAAACTCGATAATACAACTTACGAAGAAGTAGAAGCATGGTTATCAGCATTGGAACAAATTCGTCCACAGCAAGTTATGATTTACTCTCTCGACCGTGAAGCACCAACTCAAAATCTTCAAAAGGTCAATGTTGAAGAATTGAACGATATTGCCGAAAAAGGAAGAGCTAGAGGATTTGATGTTTCTGTGGCAGGATAAATCAATGAGCCAATAATTTAATATGCCAATGTGCCAATAATTCTTTTTGGATCAGCCTCACATTGGCACATTTTCACATTATGAAAATATTAGTTTGCCCGCTAAATTGGGGATTAGGTCATGCTACACGCTGTGTACCTCTAATCCAACAGCTTATTATTGAAGGTAATGAGGTGGTTGTAGTGGCTGATGGATATCCATTGGCTTTTCTTCAGAAGGAGTTTCCATCGCTTCGTTTTATTGATTTCCCATCCTATTCGATACATTATGCTTCCGGAAAATCGCAAGTGGGAGCGATGTTATTTAATTTCCCCAATATTATTAGTGGCATTATTCGGGAGCATATCTGGTTGAGAGATTTACTTAGAAACGAGCATTTCGATCAGGTGATTTCGGATAACCGTTTCGGAATGTGGAGTCGTCGTGCTCATTCCATCTACATGACACATCAATTGATGGTGAAAATGCCTGCAAATCTAAGGTTTTTAGAACCACTTGTTCATCGACTTCACAGTGCTTTTATCTCTCGATACGACGAATGTTGGATTCCAGACCGAGAAGAAAATGGGGGTTTATCGGGTGATTTGGCGCACAAATACCCCATACCCAATAATGCGAAATTTATCGGAACACTTTCGCGTTTTCATGGGATGGAAAAAACAGTTCCAAACACAGTATTTGATCTGGTGGCTGTTGTTTCGGGAGTTGAACCACAACGGACTATTTTTGAAAACAAGCTGATATTGAAATATAAAAACGGAGCTGAAAAAGTGTTGATTGTTCGCGGGCAACCACAAGTTGAAAAGATTGAAATGCATGTTGAAAATATCACTCTTGTTTCACATTTACCCGATGCTGAATTAGTTGCAGTTTTGCTTGGATCAAAAAAGATTATTTGTCGCTCCGGATATTCAAGCATAATGGATTTGGATGTGCTGAATTGCCTTAGCAAAGCTGAATTGATTCCGACACCCGGACAAACTGAGCAGGAATATCTCTTTTCAGTTCATAGCGGTCCCCTAAATCCCCCATAAGGAGGACTTTTGGATTGTGCGACCATTGGATTTAGGAATAAATAGAACTAACAAAAGATAATTGCGTTTATTTGCATTAATAAAAACACTTTGTTAGTTAGGAGTTGATAGTGAACAGTTCTCTGTAAAGGTATGTTTATCAACCGTCAACTTTGAACTGTCAATTGTCAACTTACTCGGTGTATATCGGCAAATGTTCGTTTCACTCCTTTTTTGTAATGAACATCGGCATATCCGAAAATTAGAAACAATCCTTCGCGTGACGTATATTTGATACCCCATTTTTCCCTGAAAAGGCGGGCTTTTTTGCCATTCTGAATAAACGGATGAACAGCTCCAAGCATACAGGTTCCAAGTCCGAGGCTTTCGCCGGCAAGCATGGCGTAAGTGGCTGCAATAATAGGGTCGGCAGGGTCGGAATAGGGCGAGCCATAAAAATACATCGCAAGTGGTGCATCGTAATTTATCCAGTTTTCACCTTTTTCCATGCTGTCAACATAAATATCAAATACCGGTTTGATAAATTCGCGCATCATTTCATCGTTCGCTTTCCCCCAGAATGGTCGCATTAGAGTCATAAACCAATTTGAAGCCATCCAACGCATACTTTTCAGATAGACTGAAAATTCTTCGGCAAATGTGCGAACCTGTTTTTTGTTTTCAAACACAACCACATGTACATCTGAAGGAGGTAGTCCCATTGGAGCTGTTTGAGCAGCTTCGAGAATTTGATTGATTTTTTCAGGTTCAACTGCTTTATCTTTAAACTTTCGGATACTACGTCGCCGCTGAAGTAAAGCTAATAAACTTTCGAATGTCGGAACTGATTCTTTATCTGCTAAATCGAATAACTGAACCGGCGATAATGTGCGTCCTTCTACTACAATAGCTCCTGTAGGACATCCCATCATGCACTGGCCGCAGGCTACACAGCCGAAAATACTTTTTTTGGAAATCACCGCTTTGTTATCGACAAGTTCAAACCCAAAATCAGAGCAAACTTTCACACATTGTCCACAACCGTCGCATTTAAGGGTATCTATAAAGATGCGTCCGCGTTCTTTGGTTCGGGAGGTAGGAATTGCCATAACAAAAGAATTAATCTACAAATTTAAATGATTTCGTTGAAATAAAAAAACCGTTGGAATATTAATTCCAACGGTTTCTGCAAACTAAACAAAATCTATCTATTAACCTCTAATCTATTTTCTTTCGTCATTTTTTGTGGAATTATCCCTCGTATCACGTCGTGGTTCTTTTACTATTGGTTGTGAAACTACTGGTTTACGTTCTACAGGTTTTGGCTGTGTTTGCTGCGTATTTGGTCTGTTTGTATTGTCACGATGAATTGTGTTATTCTGATTTCCGTTGTCGTTTCGTATTGATGGCTGAGTTACACGGTTATTATTGTTTCCGTCCAAATTTCGGTTATAATTGGTCGGAGGAGTTGTGTAATTCGGAGTAGTTGAGTTGTTTTGATTCCGATTATTATTTTGTAATCCACTATTATTTCTGTTACCCGAATCGTATGGATTTGTACGGTTTTGATAATGGTTGTCACGGCTTGAATTATTTGCCGGATTTGCTTGATTCCAACCATTCGATTGAGAATTTCTTGTCCCATTTGAATTATTGTAATTTCGTGAAGGTCTCGTTGTTTCTGTTGAATTTTGTTGGTAGCCTGGTCGTGTTGCCCCATTGCGAACTGCCCCGTTACGATTGAATTCAAAGTCACGTTTATTACGCACATTATCATTTCTGCTGCTGAAAGTCCTTTCGGGATGCATTGTGGCATAATCATTTCGACTTAAGCTTGCATGAATATCTCTGGCATATTGATTGCGTAAGGTGTTGGAATAATAATAGCGGTGATCATGATTGATATGTCCATAAATATTTGATAAATAAATGTTTAATGTAAACGGACTGTGATGATGGTAGTACTCAGGATAATATCCCCAGTAATAGGGTGAATGCCAGCTATAATATCCGCTACCCCAGAAAAACGAGAAAATGGAAGGTGTATAATAATAGGCCGGTTCTATAATATAGTTCGGACCGTAAATATAAGGATCGCC
>SESF01025491.1_pt1 | contig 16255 bp, 19 predicted proteins | sample 3171521 | NCBI WGS metagenome assembly SESF01 (sample SAMN10866945, study PRJNA518727) | freshwater metagenome | biome: subpolar coniferous forest; feature: holomictic lake; material: water; isolation source: holomictic Lake 227, 6 m and 8 m depth | place: Canada: near Kenora, Ontario | collected...
AGGAGAGGACCGAAACGGCGCGGATTATAACACTCTGTTGCCGCTTATTCAATGAAAGGCATCAATCAATCAGGGCAAACGCATCTAATTTTTTTCGCTCTGTAGAGAGAAGCGTTTTAAAAACTCAGCTTTTTAAGCAAAACAAGAGCTTGTTTTATGCGACGTCTAGTATCACAAGCGCTTGTGTTCCAACACGTTAAGATGCGATTGCCCTGATCAATCAATAAGCGCCAGATCGGCCGCAGCGGCGGTCTGCTCCAAAGCGGGAGGCGGAGCGCTCTCGTGATGCGGTTGGGCCCCCTGGGTCAGAAGAGCCGCGCTCATGACGTCTTTAAACACAGGCGCGGCGACAACGCCGCCGTAATACATGGGGTGCGCTTCATCCAGCACGACGACCATGGCATAACGAGGGTCGTCTGCTGGCGCAAACCCCACAAAAGAGGACATGAAAGCGCTGTGGGAATATCCCTTCCCCCCGGGGAGAATTTTCTGTGCGGTTCCGGTCTTTCCGCCAACCAGAACATCCGGAATTTTCGCCTTGGTTCCGGTCCCCCGCTCCACCACCTGAGTCAATATCTCGCGCATCGTAGCGGAAGTTTCTGGCCTGATCACTCGATGTTTGATCACGGGTTTTTTCTCTTTCAACACAACGCCCGCAGGATCTTCAACCTTAGACACGAGGTATGGCCGCACAAGATTTCCGCCGTTGGCGATCACAGACATCGCTGTCACCATCTGGAGTGCCGTCACCATCACTTCCTGCCCCATAGGAATATTATAGGGAGAGGTCTTGGACCATTGGGAAGGCGGCCGCGTGTAACCGGGCGCCTCCCCCGAAAGGTCGATGCCTGTCGTTTTTCCGAAGCCGAAGCCCTGCACATAATTCTGAAATTTTTCTGCTCCCATTTTAAGAGCGATCTTCACCGTCCCGATGTTGCTGGATTTTACGATCACTTCCGACATGGGGAGCATGCCATAAGGATGAACATCATGCAGCACTTTAATGCCGTAATTCCATTTCCCGTTTTCACAGTTTATCACCGTTTCAGGAGTGACCGTCCCCTCATTCAAACCGCCGCTCGCCGCCACGATCTTGAATACGGAACCCGGTTCATACATGTCCGTAATAGCCCGGTTGCGCTTCGCATCGGGACCGACCTTGGCGTAGTGATTGGGATCGAAGCCCGGTTGGTTCGCCATAGCTAGGATCTCTCCCGTCTTCGGGTCCATCACGATCGCCCAGGCGCCCTTGGCTTTCCATGTCTTGAACGCCTGCTCCAAAGATTTTTCGGTCAGATACTGGAGATGCTGGTCGATCGTCAATACCACGCGGTTCCCGTCGATCACGGGCATGCTCTTGATCTCAAAGGCCTTGATCTCGCGGCCCTTGGCGTCGCGCTGAGTGATCCTTACTCCGGGCTTTCCGCGTAAGTCACCATCCATGGTACGTTCCAACCCTTCGACGCCCTGATTATCCACTGTCGAAAATCCGAGCACATGCGCCAACATGGCGCCCTGGGGATAAAACCGCTTGTATTCCTCAAGAATGCCAAGCTCGGGCCTCTCAAGTTTTTTGATCTTCTCAGACTCATCAAAGGTGACACGTCGTTTTAACCAAACAAAAGATTTATCGCGTGATAAACGGTCTTTGACCCAGCTCGGATCGAGTTTAAGGATCTTCGCAACATCGCGGCTGAGGCTTGCGACATCCTCATCCCGGACAGATCGTGGCACGGCATAAATGGATGGAATTTTGAGATTTGTGACAAACTCATTACCGTTGCGATCTGTAATCGGTCCGCGCAATGGGGGGGTATCGATCGTCAAATAATGCTGGCGGCGCGCTAGTTTAAGAAGAGAAGGCTGATGGAAGCAGGTTAGCTGTACGATCTGATAAATAATGAGACTGATGATAACGAAGATAACAATGTAGAGAAACCAGAATCGCCGCGGCGAAAGCAACGCTCGCATTGGCTAGGAAGAGAGTTCGGTTTTCGCCTGAGCCGTCTGGATCCACCGGCCAAAAAAACTCGAAACTTCAGAAGAAAACGTTCGGACGGATTTTTGACTGGGAGAGATCGGAACAACGATTTCGGGGACCTGTGGAACTTCCACCACTTGAACTTTTTCGGGAAGTGCCAATCCCATATCGTGCCGCTTCATTTTTTCTTCAAGAAGGCGCGGGGCCCTCAATTGGTCGACTTTGTATTGAAACCTGCGAAGCAGCTCTTGCTTTTCGGCGACATGGCGGGAACTTTTATGAATATCAAAAGAAACAAGGACCGAAGCGACCTGGAGATGCACAAAAAATAAAAAGGGGCAGGCTAAAATCGCTATAAGGATTAATAATTTCCCACTGCCCTTCATGATATTTTCTCGATGATTCGAAGTTTCGCGGTTCTTGATCGTGGATTATTCATTATTTCTTCACGCATTGCAATCATAGGTTTGCGAAAAGGCAATTTTCCTTGCTCTTCGTCGTCCCACTTGCGAAATTGCTGCTTCACAATTCGATCTTCGATCGAATGAAAACTGATGACTCCAAGCCTTCCGCCGGCCGAAAGATGCCGAAAAGACGCGATCATCCCCTCTTTCAGGGCTTCAAGTTCATCATTGACCCCGATCCGCAACGCTTGATAAACTTTGGTCCCGGGATGACGCCTCGCCCACGAAGGTCTACGTCCTTTTTCAAACCTTAAATGCTGCGGTAACGCTTCCTGGAGAGTTTCGTTCAGATCTTGGATCGTTTGTATCGGCTGATGGCGTCTTCTTTCGACAATGACGCGGGCAAAACGTCTGGAATGCCGCTCTTCGCCATAATTGTAAAAAAGGTCCGCAAGCTCGGTTTCGGACATTTGAGCGAGCAATTCTGACGCTTTTAAACCGACTTCCGGGTTCATCCGCATATCCAATTCCCCTTCCGTTTGGAAACTGAAACCGCGCTTCCCATCCGCCAACTGCTCCGACGAGGTCCCGATATCCAAAAGCACAGCGTCGAAGCCCACAACTCCTAAATCTTTGAATACCTTGACGACATTCCTGAAGTTCTCATGAACCAGCGTTACCCTGGGATCACCCTGGAACAGCGCCTGACAACGAGCGATCGCTTCTGGATCCTGATCGAACCCGACCAATTTCCCGGAAGGTCCTATCTTTTCAAGCATCGCTTCGGAATGCCCGCCGCTTCCGAGCGTCCCGTCCATCACAACAGCTCCGGGCTTTAATTGCAACTGATCAAGAACTTCTTGTAAAAGAACCGGTTTATGCCGCAAAACTGAGAATCGCCTCTTCTTCCGTCGAATAACTTTCCATCAAACCATTAACTCCGATCATCTGAAAAGTCCTCTCCACTTCAGGACGCAAATTGCACAACTTGATATCCCCTTTTTGCTCGCGCACTTTGCGCAGGCGGTCCACCAGGATCCCGACTCCCGCGAGCTCCACATGTTTCGTGTCCTTCAGATCCAGCAAAAGACGCTTATGGTTCTGGTTCAGTAGACGGTTCATGCGATCTTTCATTTTGATCATACTGACAGCATCGAGATCTCCATTGAAACGCAACACATCCACTCCTACTTTCGTTCTGGCATGATAGACCATAAGGACTCCTTTTCTATTCCGAAACTAATTTTTCAGCGAGCTCTTCAAAATGACCTTTATGTTGATCAAAAAAGGTTTGCCACTTTTCTTTCGCCCAAATTTCTATACGGCTTGAAACACCGACGATCATGACATCCCCCTTGATCTCCGCATAACCTTTCAGATAATCAGGAATGAGAATCCTCCCCTGCTTATCGCACACCACCTCACAAGCGCCGGAAAAGAAAAGACGGTTAAAGGTTCTTGATTCAGCTTTGGTGAAAGGCATGTCCCTAAACTTTTTTTCTTCCGTCTTCCACTGTTCCTCAGTGAAAACAAACAGGCACTGATCGAGACCGCGAGTGATGAAGAAACGCTCGACATAACGTTCCTTGAAGATCTCCCGGAATTTTGCGGGGATCATCACGCGGCTTTTTGTATCAATCACATGCTCGAATTCACCGTAAAACATGGATTCCTGCTCCTTTGATTACCGCCACTATCTCCCACTTCTTCCCACTTTATTATCGGCGGCAGTATACGCATACCTTAATACCCTGTCAATATTCTTTTTTTAGGGAATGAGGGAAAAAAGCGACAAAAAGATACGGTTTCTTCAAGAGATGAAGCTTAAGAGAGCTAAAGCAAAAACAAGGGAGCGAGAACTTAGGAAATGGGATTAAAAAAATATGAACGGAGGAGAAAAACTAGGCTTCGAAGTAGAGAATGCGGGAGCAGTTCTCACAAACGATGATCTGATCTCCGAGCCTTATTTCGTTAATAAGCTGAGGTCGCAGCTTCATCTGACAAGCAGAGCAACTTTCGCCATTCACAGAAGCAAGAGCTAGCCCCTGTTTTTTGACGGAGATCCTGCTGTAAAGCTCTCGAAGCTCAAGAGGCAACTGCGCAACAGCTTCGTCTCGCTGCTTCTGCATATCCGCAAGACGGATTTTCAAGGTTTTCTCCTGCGCGACCATTTCATCTTCTTTTTCACGAAAAGATTTCTCTATTACAGCGAGTTTTTCTTTTTCTTTACGCGTCTCATCTTTTGCCGCATCCACTTCATCCAGAACATGGATGATCCCTTCCTCAAGAAGCGAGTTGTCCGCCTTGAGCGAAGCGACTTCCTGTTGCAACGCAGCGTATTCCTTATTCGTCTTCACCTGAGAGAGCTGCCCGTCGAGCTTCTTGATCTGCAGTTCTTTTTGAGAAAGCTCCAACTCCCGGTCTTTCAGCTTCACTTGAATATCCTTGAGGGATTTTTCAAGATCATGCAAACGTCCCTTCTCAGACTCCAATTCGGTCTTGAGCTGAGCGCGTTTTGAGGGAATATCCTCCAAAAGCCCCTGAGACTGGTGGATCTCACTATCCAGGAGCTGAGCTTTTTTGAGAGTATCAAGATGTGGGATTATCGAGTTCGTCATAAGTGGGGTGGATTATAGAAGAGATAGGAGACGTCATCAAGAACGAAATAAAAAAACAACGCTATCAGCGGTGGTTTAGCGCGATAGATAATTCCGAGAGAAAAGCAACTTCCTCCGGAGTCAAACGAGAAGCCTTCATAAAACTCACCGGAACAACGGGATCACAACAGACCCCGACTTCGTTTTCCGTCGCTGGATCGTCGACAATAATCCGCGATGGCGACCATTTGCAAATCCGGATGGCCGTATTTTGAGGCTCCCCCCCGCAAAGGCCCCCATACTCAAAAAAACTCAAACGATCACTGAACCCATTCATCTTGAGGATCTGGCGACGATCCAATTCTGGATAGAAGAGATAGAGAACGGCATCATTGGACATCAATACCCATAGCTTCCTTATCTCCGACTGCAGTTCTTCAATGGAATAATCGCGCATCGACCGGTAGAAAATCCGCACCCATATCTGAGCGTCCTTGCTTTTAAAAAGAAAGGGAGCCGCATTCACGTCATCCAGAATCACTTTATCCGAGTGAAGTTCCTGCATTGACGATCGGATGGATTGGAAGATCTCCTGACGGAAGACGCACTCCGGGGCGACAATCATCACGGAACCTCCAGGAAAGGACCCGTTTGATTCTTTTTCTCCAAAGATTCTATCCAATGGGCAAGCACAAATTTTCGCAAGTTCGGTTTCGGATCCCAAACCCGGTAACGAAGGGGCTCCACATGAAGCGCTGAAGAAAAGTGCCGGGAAGGATCCGCTAAATCCATCCATCCCAACCACCCCAGCTGGACATCAAGCTGTTTAAGTACAAAACCTGAGAACCGCTCAAAAAGCAGTTCCCCTTTCGTCTCTTCGGCTTTGCCGCCTACGACGACGTAAAACTCAAGTTGCGGATTAAGCTCATGCCCGACCTTCATCATCTTATAGCCTTCAGTCAGAGATTCGGCGCTTGGCTTCAGGAAAAGCACCCATTTATCCAGCAAACAAACAACCTGTTCAAAGTGAAGCAACTGCCGATACTCAAAATCCAAAAAAATATCACGATTCCGGAGCATGCCCCGGTTCTTGTCCGGCATCTCCGGACCGATCAAATCACGAAGTTCATCCCAGTAAAGAGCATAGCGCCGTACATGTTCTCCGAAGAGCTCCGGCGCACCCACTCTTAACCCCGGCGAATCCTTAGAATGTCGCGGCAACACGCTCACAAGAGAACAGGCCTTATCCGGATCGGCGATCTGTGAGGCAAAAAAAGAATTAAGAAAAAGTGAATCACCTTCGCCATCCGGACTTGAAACGCCTAAGACCTGCACCTCGGATAACCGGCAAGACGCAACATCTTCAGTAACGGCACCAAAAAGCGGCGAAATATCCTTTAATCCGCGTACCAGCTTTTTCACTTCCTCACTCATCAGGCTAACTCCACATAGGAATCAGCACCGCCATAGGCATTTTCTCTTTGCCTAGGCTGACTGGGATCAACCTGCCATTCCCCATCCACAATAAACTTATACCGGAACACCTTAGACTCTACGGGAATGACCTTCTGCCAAAGTCCGTCTTGATTACGGCGCAAAAGGGGCTCCGCAACCCAGTGATTAAAATCCCCGGCGATTTCCACGGAGGAAGCCGTCTTACTTGAAAACTGAAAAAGAATACCGTCCGAAACTTGACGCGGTCCAAAATGGTTCTGATAAACTTGATCCCAACCCAGCTCTTTCTTCGGCAGCTTTCGATTCCAATCCCGTTCCAAAAACTCCACCGCAAGATTGAGATAATCCTGAAAGGCCTGCGATTGAGGCCCATATTGAACAATGCTCTGCCCTGCTGCCGCCGCTTCCTTGAGACTGACATGCTCATGAATGATCGTTGTAAAGAGCCGGTCCTTAAAATGTTTACGCACTTCGTCGTAGATCTCATGGGAAAAGTTCATTTGAGAGTTAAAAAGTGTCAGAAGCGCATGAATGGCAAGCGGTATCTCCCGACTTCGGTTTACGATCTGAAGGGTCTCTGAAATTTTCGCAAGGCCGTGCAGCGAAAAAAAGGAAGGCTCAACGGGAACAATGATCTCGTCAGCCGCGTTCAGGGCATTCCAGGTCAGCATACCGAGATTGGGAGGACAATCCAGCACCACAAAATCATAGTGCCGCTGATCTTCAAGAATAGTGCAAAGCAGTTCACGCAGTTTAAGATGATAATTAGGCATAAAGCCGAATTCTTCCTCGATCGCATTCAAACTCGCATCACAAGGAATAAGATCAAAATCCTCCCGAAGGCTTTGAATGGCCTGGGCAAGAGACGGTTTGACACGCGGAAGCGGGCTTAAGAGGTCGTAGAGGGTCGGCATTCCCTTCTGAGTTTTAATCCCCAACCCGCAAGTGGAATGCCCTTGAGGATCCAAATCGACCACGAGAACCTTCTTCTGAATAAAATTTAAACATGCGGAAAAATTGATGCTGGTCGTGGTTTTCCCGCATCCGCCTTTCTGGTTCGCGATAGCAATGACTCTCAAAAAGATAGTCTCCTTCAATTAAAGAATTTCTCACTTATGTAACGGCTCGTCTTAGTAAAGCTTTATAATAATGAATCCCTTGAGGGGAAGGCTCAATCTATGGACAAAATATTTAGATGATAAATATAAAATCCAGCATCGCTTTAATAAGAACATAAGTCGCGGAGAGAATATTTAAGAATCCGGAAGGTTACTTGAGACGGGCTAGGAGCGGCGATCAGTGCTTATCGAAAATAAGAAGCCGCTCGATGGGAACAATCCCCTTGATGTCCCCCGCTCGATCGGTCACAACGGCATAGGATTGTCGCTTTTTCTGAAGTGTCAGGAAGGCTTTCTCCAGAGAGGTATCCTCCGGGATAAAGATCGGGGCCCGGAGAAAATCATGCAGGCCCCGCGCATTTTCCTCCTCCCAAAGAATATCGAAAACATAGACCATCCCCATGACGATCGAAGGGATTTCTTCGTAAACAAGCATCATGCGAGCCTGCGTTTCCCTCGCGATCCGCTTGACATCGGCTATCTTGCTATGAATATCGACCTTCGGGACCTTCCCTATCGGCACCATGACGGACTGCACCTGGATCCGCTCAAAATCAAGGATGGTGTGGATCAATCTCTCTTCTTGCGGCCCCACGATGCCACGGTGAGTGCTCTCTTCGATCAAGGAACGGAACTCCTCCTCGTTGACAAAAATATCCCGAACCTGGCCCTGCTGAAATGACGGCCAGAAGAAGCCCAGAACTCTGAAGAACAAGATGATGGGACCATAGAGAACCATTTTAAGCCCTCGGAGCCAGAAGGTCCTCCCCAGGAGAAAAGGGATCGCGTTCAGGCGCCCGAAATCTTTGGGAACCATTTCGGCAAAAATAATAAGGACCGGGGCAATCGTCAACATGACAGCCCACTCACTGTTCCAGCCAAAAGAGTCTTTAAAAATACATGTTGCGATAGAAATAGCGATGACATTCACGGCATTGTTCCCGATCAGGATCGCTGTCAGAAAATAATTGGGGTGCTGCTGGAGCTGCATGATGAAACGGGCCTTCTTGTCACCCGCATCGGCCATCTCCCGGAGCTTCAGCTTGTTCGCAGTAACAAAGGCCATTTCCGAACCGGAAAGAAAAGCCGAAGCGACCAGCGAAAAGAAGAAAATGGCCAATAGACCAATCACGGTTTCCTCCTGACAATAACATGGTGGATACGCTGACGCACCATATTCTGGATCGCAAAATCAAAGGCTTCTGTGTTCAAAACTGCACCCTTCACCGGAACGACTCCCATTTTTTCAAAAAGATATCCCCCGAGAGTCGTAGCCTCCTCAGCCGTAAGGTGCGAGGAGAAGAACTCATTAAATTCCTGCAAATTGATCTTTCCCTCCACGAGATAAAGATCCTCCCCCATGCGCCTTATGGGATTCTCAACCTTGGCGTACTCATCGTAAAATTCCCCGAAAATTTCCTCCAGGATATCTTCCTGCGTTACCACCCCCGCCGTCCCGCCGAACTCATCCACGCAGACGGCAAAACGCTCGTTCTTGATACGGAACGTCTCAAGAAGATCATCGATCCTCTTACTTTCCGGCACAAAAAGTGATTCCTTCATGACCTGTTTCACATCCGGCCGGGGCTCCTGCAAAAGATAATTCTGAGATTCCACAACGCCGAGGATATGATCCAGAGAACCCTGGAAAACCGGCAGGCGCGTGAATTGATGCTTTCGTATCAGTTCCTCATGTTTGTCGGAAGATTCTTCGATGTCGAGCCCCACCAGATCGGTGCGGGGAGTCATGATATCCTTGACCGGCCGTTCGCCGAGATCCAGCAGTTTCTGGATCATATGACGCTCCTGCCCTCCAAGAACGCCTTCTTCTTCTCCGATTTTCACAAGGACTTTCAGTTCCTTTTCGGAGATCATGTCCGACTGTTCGATCTTCTCATGGACCAGCAAAGAAAGGATATGGTCAGTGGCAAAGCGCATCAGGATCCTAAAAGGGGCGAACAACATCGCGAAGAACTTGAGCGGCAAAGAGACGATCAGCGCCGTACGGATCCTTGCCCGGACCGCAAGGATCTTCGGAAACATCTCGCAAAAGACGATGAGAAAAACAGTAAATATCGTCATCCATGCGCCGAGGCCGGAACCTCCGAAAAGCTTGAGAACAACGAGGGTCACCGTCGCCGTCGCAAGCGAATTCACAAAAAGATTCCCGATCAGAACGGTCGCAAGTGTCTTCCTCGGCTTTTCCAGATGTTCAAAGATCCATTTCGAAGCGTGAGGGTATTGTTCTTTAAGCTTGCGTTTATCGAGTTTGGAGAGAGAAAAAAGGGCCGTTTCGGAAGCTGAAAAAAAGAAGGAAAGAAGAAAAAGCCCCCCTAAAACAATGAGGTGCAAGGATGTATTCATCTTTCAGACTTCCTGTAGAGTGAATGCGTTTGAATGTAGCGAAGAACTTTCAGAGGGACCGCTGCCTCTGCGGATTTTTCATTCCGAATCGTTTCCCGGATCCCGGAGGCTGAAATCGGACATAAAGGCATCTGGATCCATTCAACACGAGCCCCCAGGGGCACCGGGCCTCCGTAATTTTCTCTCTTTGCGACAAGGAAGCGGACCCATTTTTTGAGTTCGTCCGCGCGCTGCCAGGAATCCAGTCCTTCCAGAGAGTCCCCGCCAAGGATCATGAAAAATTCAGCTCCAGGATATTTTTTTTTAAGCTCAATAACCGTATCGATCGAATAGGAGATCCCCTTCCTCTGAATCTCACAATCAGACACTTCGAGTCCCTTCTGACCTTCAACCGCAAGACGGACCATTTCACAACGGTCCTGAGGAGAATTCAAGAACGTTTTTTTTTGTTTATGAGGAGATTGATAGGTAGGAACCAGGATCACCTTGCCGAGCGAGAACTGGATCAGGGCCTTCTGAGCAAGCTCCAAATGCCCTAGGTGGACCGGATCAAAGGTCCCTCCCAAGATACCGATCTTCATGCAGAAAGACCGCCTTTAGGTGCGAATATGACCGTTCCCTACAACGATATATTTGTAAGAAGTAAGACCGTCTAGCCCCATAGGCCCCCGCGCGTGGACCTTGTCGGTCGAAATGCCTATCTCCGCGCCGAACCCGTACTCAAATCCGTCAGAAAAACGCGTGGAGGCGTTGATCATCACGGAGGAAGAATCCACCCTCGCCTTAAACGCCCCAGCCGCATTTTTATCCTGAGTCACGATCGCATCCGTATGATGAGAGCCGTGGGTCTCGATATGGCCAATGGCCTCGTTCAGGTCCTTGACGATGCGTACCGCGAGTATTCTTTCAAGAAATTCATAGCCAAAATCACTCGCCTTCGCGCGTTTCGCCCAGGGTATGTAGCGACAAGTGGTCGAATCCCCACGAACCTCGCAACCGCCGCGCTTCAAGGGATCAGCGACGAGAAGCAAAAACTTTGCCGCGATCTCACGATGCACCAGAAGAGTCTCCATCGCGTTACAAACCCCCGGGCGCTGCAATTTGGCATTCAGCGTGATCGCAATGGCCTTCTTGAGATCGGCCTTTTTATCCACATACACATGACAGATCCCCTGATAATGCTTCACTACCGGGATCCGGGACTTCTCCACGACCCGGCGTATCAATGGCTCCCCGCCACGCGGGATCACCAGATCGATCCGGCCTTCCTGTTTTAAAAGAAAATCCATGGCCTCATAGTCAGGAGTCTTTACAAGGTTTATATGAAAAGAGGAAAGACCGTAACACTTGAGGGATTGCTGGAAGATCGACGCGAGCGCGCGATTTGAAGCTGCGGCCTCACGCCCGCCCCGAAGGATCGCAACATTTGAACTTTTGAGACAAAGGGCCGCGCATTCCACCGTCACATTCGGTCTGGATTCATAGATCATTAGGATCACGCCCAGGGGTACCGTTACCTTCTCAATCTTGAGCCCGTTGGGCCTCGTCCACTTGGCCAGAACCCTGCCGATCGGATCTTTCAGGCGGGCAACGGTCCGAACCCCGTCCGCCATGGCCTTGACGCGCTTTTCATTGAGTGTCAGACGATCGATCATCGCAGGTGAAAGCCCAATCGCCTTGGCTTTCTTGATATCCCTGCTATTTTCGCTCATAAGCCAAGCGCTGTTCTTTTCAAGACGGGCGGCAACATCGATAAGCAGCGTTCTCTTAAAATCCGTCGACCACTGCGCCGCCGCGGCAGCCGCCGGGCGCGCATTCACAAGCATGGTCTCCAGTTCCTTCTTCCAGCTCATCGTTCGCTCCAGAGCACAAGATCATTCCGGTGAATTACTTCGTCAGAAGCTTTACTGCCAAGGATCGCCTGGATCTCCCCTGTCTTCTTCCCCGCAATACGCCCAAGATCACGGCTGCTGTAATGAACAACACCTCTCCCGAGAACCTTACCTTCGAGAGTCTCCACTTCGACGACCTGCCCCGCATCAAAGTTCCCCTCGACCTTAACGATTCCGCCCGGTAAAAGGCTCTTTTTCCCGAGAAGCGCCTGAGAAGCCCCGGCATCGATCGTCACGCTGCCGCTCCGGATTGCTGAGAACGCGATCCACTTGTGCCGCATATCTTTTCGAGCTCCTGAGGTAATAAATAACGTTCCGACATCCTTCCCAGCAATGATATCCTGCAAGATATGGGGCTGATGACCATTCACGATCATGAAGGGAATCCCGAGCTGCATGGCAACGCGAGCAGCCTTGAGTTTTGCCCGCATCCCGCCGACGGTCTCCTCACGATTTTTATCCGCCAGATGCATCACAAGCTTGCTGTCGATCTCGTCTTCGGATGTCACCTCCCGCACACGCGTCCCGTCCTTGAGCAAGAAACCTTCGGCGTCGGAAAGATTGATCAGAAGGTCCGCTCCCACAAGATGCGCCACGTGAACTGAAAGAATGTCATTATCGCCAAAAGCTATCTCTTCGACAGCGACCGTATCATTTTCATTGACGATCGGAAGGATATTGAGTTTCAGGAGCGTTTCAAGCGTGTTGCGCGCGCAAAGGAACCGTTTGCGGTCTTCCAGCCCATCACGGGTAAGGAGGAGCTGCGCGGTATGGACATTCTTCTTGGAAAAAAAAGTCTCATAGGCATGCATGAGCTTTCCCTGCCCGATCGCGGCGCAAGCCTGGAGTTCCGCCATTTCCTTCGGCCGCTTTTTGAATCCACAGCTCTTCATCCCCAGCGCGATCGCGCCCGAGCTCACAAGAACCGGCCGGCGGCCTTTCCTGATAAGAGCATGGATCTCCTGGCAGACACGCGCGTGCTCTTTATGGGAAAAACTTTCTCCTCGGGTCTTGAGAATGCTTGTCCCGATCTTGATGACGATCTTTTGTGCGTGGCGGATGCGTTCAGACATGGCCTTCTTTTTCGATCCTCTCATGAATGAATTTCATGAGGGATTCTACCCCTTCGCCGGTTTTCACCGAAATTAAAAAATAGATCTGCCCCGAAGTTTTCAGCTCTTCCTCGATTTTCCCGAGGTCTTTCCCTAGATCGATTTTATTGACCACCACCACGCTAGGGATCTGGCGATAAGCCGCGTCGTTCTCATAGGTGATCCGCTGCAGAGTGCTCAATCCCGCGATAGCCGTGGGCGAAAAATTCAACGTGGCATCGATCATGAACACGATCAGCTTGGCTCGGGCCAGATGCCTCAAGAAATCAGTGCCCAGACCGCGCCCATCCGTAGAGCCCTCAAAAATCGAGGGAAGCTCGCAAAAATTGATCTGCTTATAATCATCATAAGGATGAACGCCTAGCACCGGACTACGGGTCGCGAACGGATAATCCTTGCCTTCCACCGGCGCGCGGGTGAGGTGATGGAGAAGGGATGACTTTCCGGAACTCGGGAGCCCCACGAGAAACACATCGGCCATGATGCGAAACTCCATATCGATCTCAAGCTGCTCTCCTTCTTCACCCGATGTCGCCGTTTTGTCACCAATATTCCCTGAACCGCCGCGGCCACCGCGTGCAATGATCACTTCATCACCCTCGAGATAAAGGTCACGGATCGCAAGATGATTTTCTCTCCGGAAAATAGAAGTTCCGAGCGGAACAAGCACCAGAAGATCAGATCCTTTGGACCCGCGCCTGTTATCGCTGCTCCCTTGCTCACCATTTTCCGCATCGAGATGTTGCTTCAAGCGGATCCGATCAAGCCCCGGAGCATTATGCGACGCACGAAAGATCACACTGCCTCCGTCTCCGCCATCCGCACCATTGGGGACTCTCTTATGGTCCTTGCGGTGGTTAAAGCTTTCACAGCCCTTGCCCCCTCGTCCGCCCTGAACCGTCAGATGTATTTTATCGATAAGCATCGGGATCCTTTAAAAGAGAAAAGGCCAAAAAGCGTGGAAGCGCTCTTTGGCCTTTTCAAACTTGGTTGAAACTGAGTTAACTCGGAATAATATGAACAGATCGGTTGGCCCGGAACTCCACGATCCCTGCGCGCTTCGCAAAAAGAGTGTCATCGGAACCAATCCCGACGAAATTCCCTGGATGATAACGTGTCCCACGCTGACGGACAATAATGCTGCCCGCACGAGCTTTTTGGCCGCTATAAACCTTCACACCCAAGCGTTGGGAGTTAGAGTCTCTCCCGTTTGTTGTACTTCCCTGACTTTTTGTATGTGCCATTTTTTCCTCTAAAAAGTAGATTAACCGACTTTGATCTCTTTAACAAGCAGGCGCAGCAAATCCTGACGGTGTCCCTGTTTTTTTCTGGAAGACTTCCGCCGGCGCATCCGGTAATGAACGATCTTAGGACCGCGAAACTCTCCGAGATTTTCACAGATGATCTTGGCGCCTTCAATGACCGGAGTCCCTACTTTCAATTGCCCTCCCGCCTGAACCAACAGCACCTGATCTAAGACAACCTCTTTCTGCCCTTCCGCGACATCTAAAAGTTCAACTTCGATCACTTGCTTGGGTTCCACCCAATACTGCTTGGACCCCGTCTCTACGATTGCATAATTTGCCATGAAATGACTCCTTTGACTTTAAGAGAGTGGGTATAATATGGAAATTCGCCCAAGCTGTCAATGCTTTTTAAATAATCGCAAGTCTTTCCTGAGAAATGGGTTAGGAAACATCAAAAAAACTTTCCGCAAGAAGAATAGCTAGACGCCACTTTCTTTATGGTCGTTAAGCGTCCAATCAAAGGCTGGATATTCGATCTTATACTGGCCCTCATGAAGAAATTCCCCTTTAGCCTCATCCTCGACGTAATATGCCAAAAAAGATAACACCGCGGTATCCGCCGCAGAGAATTTTCCAATCGGCTCCGGCGTTCCAAAATCAAGCTTAAAATCCTTTCCATACCACTTAAAGATCTTCGAAATTCGGATTTTTTTCCTGGTCAAAACAATATCCACAAAAGCAGCATTATTGACGAGCTGCCGGGTCAAAAGGAATAACTGTCCCTCCACCTTTGGCCCTGTAAAAGCCTCGGGCATAAGCCGGGGCCCACCCCGGGATGCCATGGAAAGGGCCAAGTGTATCTTTTCATCATGAAAAACACCGATCAGGTTTTGGGTTCGGATATCATTCAAACTATATTGTTTTTGATCTTTCGAAACCTCCCCGAACCGTATCAGGGAAATATCCCAAAAACTCGGGATCTTCTGGACAGAGCTCACGGGATAATGCTCCACCACAAGCTTGATAAGCGTTGCGTGATAGGCATTCAACCAAAAAGCCAACCTCTCTTCCCTCGGCCATGACTGCATTTCAAGATCGGTGACGGCTATCAAGCTCGTCAGGTAATCCTGGAGAGGTTTCGGATCCTTTGCGATGGCGCGGTAATTCACGTCACCTTTTTCATCCACCTGTTTTTTGAGAAAAGCGCTCCAGGCAGAATGGTCAAAGGCTACGGCCTCCGGAAGAAGCGAAAAAAAAGTCGCGGCGACAACAAGGGAAATAAGGAGGAACCTTTTCTGAGGGGGCATAAAATCCCTAAAAACGGATACCGTGTTGTTTAAGGAATGCCTGATCTTCGTCGTTAAGCTCACACTTCAATTCGCCGGACCTGAAGTGCTCGCTCATCGCTCCGCTCTCGAAGAGTTCCTCCATTTCGCTGAATTCCTCGGGAGAGATCGGCGCCATATTAAGAAAGAAAATGTTCACGTCCGCACTTTTATCCTTGATATCCTTGATGAATTTCATGATCTCCCCGGGATTCTTCCCTTCGGCCGGATACTGAGTCATGATTTTCTTGAGCAAACTCATCAGCTGTTTCATGTTCTGTTCAAACTCATCTTCCAAACCCATGAATACTCCTCTGCGCTATAAGATTTGTAAGAGCGTTTTGATTATGAATGATCTTCCAGATAAGCCTGGGCCGACAAAGCCGCCGAACACCCTTCGCCGCAAGCCGCCACCAACTGACGCACAGCCCCCTGCCGCACTTCCCCCGCTGCGAAAACTCCGGTCACTGAAGCGGCAAGAGCCGCCCCTGTCACAATGTAGCCCTGTTCGTCGAGCGCCACAAAATCTTTGGCCAGACGGCTATTGGGATCATGTCCGATAAATATAAAAACACCCTCCACGGGAAAATCAAGAAGTTCTCTCGTTTTCACATTCTTCAAGCAAACTGCTGAAACCTTCCCGTTCCCCTCAATTTTATCAATAACCGTATCCCAAATAAAGGCTATCTTGGGATTTTTCTTCGCGCGTTCCTGAAGGATCGGACTGGCTCTCAAGGCATCGCGCCGGTGAACGACCGTC
>SESF01012678.1_pt1 | contig 16252 bp, 9 predicted proteins | sample 3171521 | NCBI WGS metagenome assembly SESF01 (sample SAMN10866945, study PRJNA518727) | freshwater metagenome | biome: subpolar coniferous forest; feature: holomictic lake; material: water; isolation source: holomictic Lake 227, 6 m and 8 m depth | place: Canada: near Kenora, Ontario | collected...
CATTCTGGCCGGGCGACGCGAGTGGCTGCGGTTCAAACACTTCGGCTGGCTTAACGTCATTGCCGTGCTGGTGCTTTTGTCCGGCTGCACGCCTCCGGGGCCACGCGCCTTGTTCGAAGGCAAACGGTTGATCGACGCTGGGCAGTACCCGCAAGCCATCCAAAAGCTCAAAGCGGCTTCGACGCTGCTCGGCGGCACCAACGCGGTGGCGTGGAATTATCTGGGGCTGGCTTACCAACACGCCGGCGAGGTGGCGGAGGCCGAGTGGGCCTACCAGCGAGCACTGCAGATTAACCGTGATCTGAGCGAGGTCTATTATAACCGCGGCTGCCTCTGGCTGGCGCAAAACAAGCTCGAGGCCGCCAAGGGCGAGTTCACGGCTTACACCTTGCACCGGCCCAACGCAGCCGAAGGCTTCCTCAAGCTTGGGACGACGCAGTTGCGAGCGCGCGAGCCCAGCGCGGCGGAGAAGAGTTTCAACGAGGCGCTCCGGCTTAACCCGCAGAATCCGGAAGCCATGAATGGGCTGGGGCTGGCCAAGCTGCAGCGCGGGCGCGCCGCGGAAGCGGAGCAGTGCTTCGAGAGCGCTCTGAAGCACCAGCCGGATTATCGTCCGGCCCTGCTGAACCTGGCGATTGTGGCGCACCAGTATCTGAGAGACCGCCCGTTGGCGCTGCAGAAATATCGTGAATACCTGGCCCTGAAGCCCGCGCCCGCCAACGCCGACGCCTTGGCGGCTACCGTGCGGCAGCTTGAGCAGGAACTCAATCTCCCGGTCCTGGTGCGCCAACCAGTGACGAATGCCTTAGCCCCGCCCAAACCGCCCGCCATCGTGCCCAAGCCGCCCGCGACGAACGGGACGCGAAAGGTCAGTGCTCCCAAGCCCGAATCGGCTGCAACTGGGGCGCCGGGGGAGGGCACCCGGCCTACATCCAAGTACGCCTACAAATCTCCGCCCCCGCCGTCGTCCGGAAACGAGGAGGATGCCGAGCGCGCCTTTGAACAAGGTTTGCACGCGTACCAGGCGCATCGGTTACCTGAGGCGATGCAGGCCTACCGTCTGGCAATACAAGCGGATCCGAGCCTTTTCGAGGCGCACTACAATCTCGGCCTCGTCGCCACCGAGGTCGGTAATCTGACGCTCGCCCTGACGTCGTATGAGAATGCTTTGGCCATTGAGCCGAAATCACCCGAGGCGCGACTCAAGTCGATCGATGCGCGCTACAACTTTGCGCTCGTGCTCAAGCAGGCGAACTTTCCGGCAGACGCCGCCCGTGAGCTGGAGAAGCTGCTCGCCGCTTATCCCAACGAGACACGGGCCCATCTGGCGCTGGCCAATCTCTACGCGCAGCAGCTCGGCCAGCCCGCCAAAGCGCGCGAGCAATATCTGAAGGTTCTGGAGGCGGAACCACAGTGTTCCGCAGGCACCGCGATTCGCTATTGGCTGAGGGATCATCCGCCCTAGCTCCGCGGTCTGGTCCTTTTCGGCATGCTCGTTCCTGCGTGATAGCGACCGGATGGGCCGGACTATAAATTCGGCCACAAAAAGTAATGGGTTTTTGGCCGGGCAGTGGCATGATGCCTCCGGTAGAAGAGAAGTCATGAAACCCGCGATTCAAAAAGTGATTTGCTGGCTGGCAGTGGCCCTGCTGGCAGGCGGGTTTCCGTTTCGTGGCGAGGCCAAGAGCTACAGCAGCGGCGGCGGCCACAGCTTTAGTTCCGGGGGCAGCCATAGTTTTAGCTCCGGCGGCAGCCATAGTTCCAGTTCGGGTGGTGGTCGCAGTTCGAGCGGAGGGTCCACGCACAGCTCCAGTTCCAGCAGCGGCAAGAGCTACAGTTCCGGCTCAACTTCGAGCGATACCGGCCGGCACAGTTACACTGCCGCCAAGAGCTACAGCGCTGGTTCGGGCCATACTTTTTCCTCTAGCGCCAGCAGTGACAATCGTGTTCGGGAAAGCCGAACCGCGCGCAGCGCCGGACCAAATGCGGGCGGCACTACTTTCACTTTTGACGCCGCAGCCGCGCGCGCGCGCAGGCAGGAAGCCAGCAAGGTGAAATTCGCGCAGTTCAAGGAATCGCAGAACCTGCCCCCAAACGCGCCGGCATCCGCACTACCCACCACTCCGTCCGCGCCGTCGTACCGGGTCAAGCCGCCGCCGCTGCCAGGCTCCGCGGGCGGGTCTGGTCGGCCGGTAGTTTATGTGCCGGACGCGGGCACACTTTCGAGTCGGTCGCAGCGGACTTACAGTGCCTTCAACCCCTACTGGTCGCGGCCCGTGGTGATCTATCGCGATCCCTATAACAGCTTGTTCTGGTGGTGGCTGCTGGACCGCTCAATCGATGACCGGGCCTGGTGGGCGTATCATCACCGCTACGACATGGATCCCGCCCGTTATCAGGCGCTGGTGGCCCAGGACCAGCAATTGGAGGCGCGCGTCCAGCAACTGGAGGCCCAGCAGTCGCCTCGCGATCCAAATTACGCGCCGCCTGGGGTTGACCAGGATTTGATGTATTCCGACCGTCATGTCGAGCGGGCCTACAGCAACCGCCCCACAACTGCGGGAGTGGTGGCTTTCTGGGTCCTGGCGGTTCCCTTGGCGCTGGGGGTGTCCGGCTTCTTCATCTGGCTTATATGGTTCAAACGCTGGCAACCCGCAACCACACTCGCTTCCTGATGTAACTCTTGTAACTCTTGATACCCATTTTACCCTTCCAACTACTATGCAAATGCACCTTCCTGACTACCTGCTGACCGATCTCGTCTCCACCGCCGCCTTTGGGGTGGTGGCGATTCTCCTGATCGTTCTCGGCTATATCACGTTCGACAAGCTCACCCCCAAGCTGGACTTCAACGATCTGCTCAACAAGGGCAACGTGGCGCTGGCGATCGTTGTCGGATCTTTCATCCTGGGGCTTTGCTATGTGATCGGCCGGGTTGTGGCGGCCATTTTGGGGGGCTAAGGCCGCGAGCCCATACCGCCCCGGTTAGCGCAACCTCATCTTTGGGACTTACGCAAATGCAAATGACACCTGAGAACCAAGGCAAGACGCTGTGGGAGATGCTCATGGAGCGGCTCCACGGCGGCGGCAACGGCGCCGGCATCGCGTTCGCCAACCCGCTCGATCTGCGCGTTGGCTCGCCGGTCGCCGTCGCCCACGCGAACGGCCCCGACTATGCCGATTACGACTTCACCGTGCAGGAGATTCGCGAATATAACCGCCGCATTCAGGGCCAGGAGTTTCGCTTTACGGATTATGTCTTGCGGGGAGTCAGCTCCAAGACGCTCGATGCCGACGATGTCTTGCCGGCCCGGCTGCGGGTCGTCCCCAACCAGGCCGGAGCGCACGATTCGCTCCTGCTGCGGCTCTACGATGAGTTCGAGTTCGCCGAGGACTTTCTGGCCGTGGTCAAAGATACCACCGGGCTGTTCAAAGTAACAGACGACAAGTCGGGCGCCGAGGTAACCTACTCACGCATCAACGACTTGCGCGAGTCCTACCAAGCGGCGGTCCTGATTGTGGCTGAGACGACCCCCGATGGCAAGGGCGCGCCGGGGAAGGTGTCACCGGACAAGGTGGAATACTGGGACTACTGGCGCGAGTCGGACATCGGTGCCAACAAGACGGCTAAAGAGTTCATCTTTGTCGAGATGAACTCCGACACCGGGTGGTTCCAGATTTGGCGTGGCCGGGAGTTCTTTGCCTGAGGTTAGTGGCCGCAGCCGCAGCTATCGTGTTCGCCGCAGCAGCCCCCGCTTAGGTCTTCCTCGGAGGGCAGGCGGCCTAATTCGAGGGTCTTGCCGACATACTTCTGGATGGATTCCCGCACCTCGTGAAGCTCTTGCTGCGCGTCGATAAATCCGCGCGCAATCGGGTTCTTCAACAACGTGTCGCGATGCGCTTCGAAGTCTGAGATCTCGTCGCCTGTCAACGGCGTTGACGACTGCTGCTTCTGCTGCAGCTCCTGACCTTTGGCGATCAGGTTGTCGTATTGAGCCCGGGTTTTCTCATCCGCCATGAAATTGTCGATATGCTGTCGCAGGCTCTTCACGCTCGGCTCCTCCAGGATCGCCTGGCAGAGTTCGCGGGTTTTCTGCGTAATCATAGTTTCTTCAATTGTCGATGCCATATTCAGTTTATGTCACTTTTCGCGGACACGGGCACTTGGCCATTAGGCGTGTCAGTGCCACAATACACCACACTCGTGGCGGAAAAGCAAATGATTGTCCCGCCGCAGGAGGCAGGGAATGCGCTGCCGGTACCGCCGGAGCGGGGCTTCCTCGAAGTGTCTATTCGTGCCAACGGGTGCCTGCTCCCGTCCTTTACCGCCAGACGCACGCGAACTGGCTTGACCCGCGCGCCAACACAGGTTCAATGAGCAAGCTATGGCCATTTTGAACATCAAACCGGGCGGTTCAGGCAGATACGATCTGATTGCGCTAGGGGAAATTATGCTGCGGTTGGACCCCGGCGAGGGGCGAGTCCGCACCGCGCGCGAATTCAAGGTCTGGGAAGGCGGCGGCGAGTACAACGTCGCCCGCGGCTTGCGCCGCTGCTTCGGCCTGTGCACGGCCATCTGCACCGCGTTCGCAGACAACGACATCGGGCGGTTACTCGAAGACTTCATTCTTCAGGGCGGTGTCGCTACTGAGTTCATTAAGTGGGCGCCATACGACGGCGTGGGGCGGACGGTGCGGAACGGACTGAATTTCACCGAGCGCGGCTTCGGGGTGCGGGGCGCCATCGGCATCTCAGACCGCGGCCACAGCGCCGCCAGCCAACTCAAGCCGGGCGACTTTGATTGGGACCACATCTTTGGCGCGCTGGGCGTGCGCTGGATGCACACGGGTGGCATTTTCGCCGCGTTGAGCGACACTACACCCAAGCTCGTGCTCGAGGCCGTTCAGGCCGCCCGGAAGCACGGCGTTACCGTCTCCTACGACCTGAACTATCGTCCGTCGCTCTGGAAGAGCATCGGCGGCCAGCGGCGCGCGCAGGAGGTCAATCGCGAGATTGCCAGGTACGTGGATGTCATGATCGGCAACGAGGAGGACTTTACGGCGTGCCTTGGCTTTGAAGTCGAGGGCGCGGACGAGCACCTTTCCCGGCTTGATGTGACGGCCTTCCAGAAGATGATCCGCCAGGTGGTGAAGGCTTACCCGAACTTCAAAGTCGTCGCCACGACGCTGCGCGCCGTCAAGTCGGCCACGCGCAACGATTGGGGCGCGATTTCCTGGGCGGGTGACCAGTTCTATCAGGCGCCCAACCGCCAGGACCTGGAAGTTCTGGACCGTGTGGGCGGCGGAGACAGTTTCGCCAGCGGGCTGATATACGGACTGATCCAGTTTGACGATCCGCAGAAGGCCGTCGAGTACGGCGCGGCGCACGGCGCGCTGGCAATGACTACGCCAGGCGACACTTCCATGGCATCGCTCAAGGAAATTGAAGCACTCGTCAAAGGTGGCAGCGCCCGAGTGCAACGTTAAGGCTGCGAGCGTTTTGCACCTGCCAGGGGTCTGCGTAAGTCCGGCGGATGGCAGACCATATTCTCTTCCGGAGCCTGCGAATGATTCGGCTAGCGGGATTTCGTTCCGCCCCGCTGCCGGAACGCAGCCAGCCTTGTAGGGGAATTCCTTACAATGGGGGCCGGGTTTTTCCTGATAGACACACCCAGCCCTGCTGATAAGGTCAACTCAGTCGCGAGATTTGAAATAATGGTTGTGCCGTGTGATACTGCTGGGCTAGACATCTGCCGTTAGCATTTACAGCCTCGGAATAGGCAGCGTATCAACTGGAAGATTGCCGGTCAGCGAAAAGGCCAAAGCTAAAAGAAACATCATGAAAAGGAGTTCTATCGGTACACTAATATTCATTCGCCCGTTGATATGGTCGGGTTTATTGCTGGTTATGGCGAATTCGGGTTTGGCATTCCTTCCGCCAGCGAATCCGCCCCTGCCTAATTTCGATAAGCGGCAGAAGCAGGCGCCGCAGCCGGCAGCTTTGCCGGCGGATCAGGCCGCTGCGGTGGCTGAACTCCGCGCGCAGCTACCCAACCTGACCGTGGATTTCGAACCCGTGACGGGTTCGCCCAAGAGCGTGTCCGCGGGGGAGGAGTTCCTGAGCGGAGCGGGCGGGAAAGGCAAAGCGATTTCAGCCAACAGTCTCGCGGGCTTTGCCGGCGATGACCCTTACCGAATCACCAAGGCCTTTTTACGGGACCACCGCCGGCTTTTTGGCTTCGGGTCGGAAGCCCTGGACAACGCTCGCATCACCCGGGAGTTTGTCACCGCCCACAATGGGCTGAGGACAGTGGTGTGGGAACAGCAGGCGGAGGGCATCGCGGTGTTTGAGGCGGTGCTGATTTCGCACACGACGAGCAAGAGCGAACTGGTGAACATCTCCAGCCAGTTCGTGCCCGATCCGGCCGCCGCCGCCAACAACGGCGCACCGAATCGGGCCGCGCTGGTTGCCGCACCCGTCGTTACGGCGTCTCAGGCCGTGGCCCTGGCCGCGCAAAATGTTGGGGTTGATCTGAAAGCGGGCAGTGTGTCCGCTACTTCCGACCCGGTGAGCGGTCCGGAGCAGCGCCAAAACTTCAAGGCGTCGGGCTTGAAGGGCGAGGCCGACGCAAAACTGATCTGGTTGCCGATGGACAAGAGCACGCTGCGCTTGTGCTGGGACGTGATCTTGATGAGCCGCGCGCGCGGGGAGATGTTCCGCGTGCTGGTGGATGTGCAGACCGGCGAAGCGTTGCTGCGACGTTGTCTGACCAGTTACCTGAGCGACGCGAGCTACCGGGTTTATACCAGCGACAGCCCGTCGCCGTTTTCACCAGGATACGCAACGCCGGTAACCACCCAGCCACCGCTGGTGCCTCGCGCACTGGTGACGCTTCCGGCGCTAAATACCAACGCCTCGCCTCTCGGCTGGATAAATGATGGGGGCAACGAGACGCTCGGCAATAATGTGGACGCTCACACGGACAGGAACTCTGATGATTACCCCGACCTGCCACGCCCGCAGGGATCACCGTTCCGGGTGTTTGATTTCTCGATGGATCTTAACACTCAGGATCCGACGAATTATCCCTCGGCCGCCGTGGTGCAGTTGTTCTACCTGTGCAACTGGTATCACGATAAACTCTATGAATTGGGGTTCACCGAGGCCGCGGGCAATTTCCAGAGCAATAACTTTGCCCGGGGCGGCCTGGGCAACGACGCGGTGCAGGCCGACGCGCAGGACGGCAGCGGAACCGACAACGCCAACTTTTCTACGCCGCCGGACGGGTATCCAGGCCGCATGCAGATGTACATCTTCACGGGCATGAGCCCGCGACGTGATGGGGACCTGGACGCGGAGGTCGTGCTGCACGAATACTCGCATGGCTTGAGTTGGCGGCTGGTGGGTGGTGGGCAAGCCCTGGGCGATACTCAGTCCGATGGCATGGGGGAGGGCTGGTCGGACTTCTACGCGTTGGCTCTGTTGAGCGAGGCGGGGGATAACGTGAACGGCAATTACGCCGCCGGTGCGTATGCCAGCTACCGGATTGGTGGTCCGAGCGACCTGTATAATTATTACTTCGGCATTCGGCGCTATCCTTACACGACGGACATGAGCAAGAACCCGCTGACTTTCAAAGACATTGATCCGGCGCAGGCCGATTACTGCTCCTCCGGCGCACCGTACCATACCACTATGTTCGGCGCGTGCGGCACGGGTGACGCCGCCGAGGTCCATAATAGCGGCGAGGCATGGTGCGTGGCTCTGTGGGAGGCGCGGGCCAACCTCATCAACCGATACGGCTGGGCTGTCGGCAACCAGCTCGTCTTACAACTGGTCACCGACGGAATGAAGCTAACCCCACCTCATCCCAACTTCCTGCAGGCGCGCGATGCGATCATTCAGGCCGACTTGGTGGACAACGGCGGGGCCAACCGGAACGAACTCTGGACGGCCTTTGCCAAACGTGGCATGGGGTTCAGTGCGACCTCGCCTGCCAGTTCCACGACCGCGGGCGTGCACGAGGCCTTCGATTTGCCTGATGACCTGCGGATTTCACCGGGCAGCGGGTTCACGGGCAGTGGCGCTGTGGGCGGGCCGTTCAGTCCCAACGCGATCAGCCTCATCCTCACCAACGCCGGCACCAACTCGTTCAGTTGGACGAATGTCAACACTGCCACCTGGCTGAATGTGTCGCCGACGAGCGGCACGCTCACGTCGGGCGGCGGGGCAGCGACGGTGGTCGCCAGTGTGAATGCGTCGGCCACGAACCTGCCGATGGGGATTTATGCCAGCACGGTCTGGTTTACCAATTTGAGCAGCCACGCGGCGCAAAGCCGGCAGTTCATGTTGCGGGTGGGACAGCCGGACTACTATACAGAACTCTTCGACAGCATGACGAACGATCTGGCGTTTCAAACCATCACCTTCACTCCCGATGGGAGCGCGAGTTTCTACTCAGTCTGTCGCAGCGTGGCTGCCAACTTCCCGACCGATCCGACGGGCGGCACCACTCTTTCGCTGAGTGACGATTCCTACACCAGCGTCACGCTAACCGGGACGAACACCGCGGCGATTTACAACACCCGCAGGAACATCTTGTACATTGGCAGCAATGGCTACCTGACGATGAACGCCGGCGACTCCTACATGGTCGAATCGTTTGCCAACCACTTCAATCTCCCGCGCGTCTCGGCCCTGTTCCACGACCTGAACCCCGGGGTCTCGGGGACCGTTTCCTGGAAGCAATTCGCCGACCGAGCCGCAGTGACCTTTCAGGGCGTGTGTGAGTACGGGACTACCCTGCCGAACAGCTTCCAAATCGAGATGTTCTTCGACGGCCGCATCCGACTGACCTATCTGACCATTAACTGCCACTACAACCTGGTGGGACTGTCGGCTGGACAGGGAGTGCCGGCCGGCTTCATCGAGAGTGACTTCAGCAGTTACTCGATCTGCGTGCCGCCCGATGCGCTGGTCGTGACTCCTGATGCCGATCTTGCTTCACAGGGATACCAAGGCGGACCTTTCACGCCCGCGAGCGCGACTTATACCCTGAGTAACGTGGGTACGAATTCATTGAACTGGTCGGGTGCCGCCAACCAACCGTGGGTGACGATAGATTCGTCCGGTGGGATCCTGACCCCCGGCGCTTTCACCAACATCACCGTGCTAATCAACGCGAACGCCCAAAGCCTCAGCAACGGCACCTACAACGCCAGCGTCACCTTTAGCAACCTGGTTACCGGCTTCGCGCAAAGCCGTGCGGTATCACTGGGCGTGGTGGCTATCCCCGGCAGCATCTTCGTGTTGGATTCAATTCCGCCCGAAGGCGACCTGCGGATGCCGTTTGGCGACGTGATTGCCAGCGTGGCGCGGACCGAGCAGATCACGGTAATTAACACCGATCACCGCCATAGTCTGGTCATCACCAACATCTCTTTGACAGCAGACCAGTACGCTCAGGACTTCAACGACGGGCTCGCTCAGAGTTGGGTGGGGAATCCCGCCGCTTCCTGGTCGGTGGTGGCAGGAGAATACCGCGCACAGGCGGGTGTAACTGGAACGCTGATGCAATCGTTCTACGTGGGTCAGAGGTGGCAGGACAGCTCCGCGCAAGTGCGGATGCGCCGCACCGGGTATCTGGGCAGTGCTGCGGTGTTGGTTTTGCGAGCCACAGATGATTTCAGTTGGGCCCTGTCAACCGGGAGTGCCTACCTCTTTGGCATCAGCGGCGACGGCTCTTACTACGTCGCCAAATACGTCAGCGGCGTGTTTGCATTCCTGCAAGGCTGGACCCCCTCGTCGCTGTTGAACATCGGCGAGACGACCAACATCGTGCTGGCCAGCGTACAGGGCACCAGCGTGCGGGTGTATTTCAATGGTCAACTGGCCTGGTCGGGCACCGACTCGAGCGTTGCCAGTGCCGGACGCGTGGGGGTGATGGGCTATAGCGGCGGCAGCGCCGAGACCATCGACTATTTTGACGACGTAATCGTCGGCGCCCCGGTTACTAGCGTCGCCGTGGTCGCTCCGCAGCAGCAGGCCTACAATGCGCAGCCGCTGGCTGGAGGAAGTGCCGCGGTGACCCCACCGGTGGGCCCAATCGAGCCGCGATCAGCGGTTGGCATGGCGCCCGGCCTGTGGCTGGTCAACGGGCCGTTCCGCCTGGGTAATGTCCCCACGCTGCCCTACACGCTGCCGCCCAACGGGGTGCTAACACTTGATCTAACCTATTCGCCGGCGACCGTGGCGTCCAACATCGCCAAGGTGGTGATCGACAGCAACGACGCCGACGATCCGCATGTGGAGGTGCAACTGAGCGGGCAGGGGATTCCCGATTACCTGCACGTGACGCCCGCCACCGGCTTCGCTTCGCAAGGCCCACGCGGCGGTCCCTTTAGCCCCGGCTCGACCAGCTATGTGCTCAGCAACACCAGCCCCAGCACCATCAATTGGGCCATCTCCCACACCCAGAACTGGGTGAATGTCTCAGCGACCAACGGCACGCTTGCCGCTAACGCGTCCGCCACTGTGACAGTTGCCCTCACAGCGCTGGCCAATGCCCTGCCGGTAGGGCTGCAATCTGACAGCCTGCTATTCACCAACTTTACCACGACCGCCGTCCAGCGACGGGGGGTCACGCTGAACGTCCAGACACCGTTCATTGCCGTCACCAACGTTGGCGCGGCACTGCTGGCAGAAAGCTGCGGTCCGGGCAATGGGGCCATCGATCCGTGGGAAACCGTCACGGTGAATCTGGGCCTCGGCAATTTCGGCAACATCCCTGCCAGCAACGTGGTGGCGACGTTGCTGGCGACCGGGGGCGTGATTTTGCCCAGCGGCCCTAAAAGCTACGGCACGCTTTCGGCCGGAGGATCGGCGGTATCCAACGCGTTCACGTTTACCGCAATCGGCACGTGTGGCGGGTCGCTGGTGGCCACACTTCAACTCCAGAGCGGAACTACTAACCTGGGTACGGTTGCCTTCTCCTTCCGCCTCGGCGTACCGGGGGGCGTCTTTACCGAGTTCTTTAGTGAGAGGTTTGATGGCGTGGCTGCGCCGAACCTACCGCCCGGCTGGACCGCCTCCTTGAGTGGCGCCGGGACGCCGTGGGCTGTCACCACTGCGCTGCGCGATACGCTGCCCAACGCCGTCTTCGCTTCGGACCCCAGTAGCCCCAGCGAGAATTGGCTCACTTCGCCCTCGTTTTACCTGCCGGCAGGCGGTGCGCAACTCAAGTTCCGCCATGCCTACAACACCGAATCCTGCTGCGACGCCGGCTGGCTCCAAATCTCAATTGCCGGCGGGACGTTCACCGACATTCTGGCCGCCGGAGGCAGTTTTGTGACGAACGGTTACAGCGCCGGAATCGGTTGGCGAGGGGCCTCGGCCGGCTACCCAGGCTTCATCTCCACGATTGCGAATCTTCCCGCTGCTACTGCCAATCAAAACATACAGTTGCGCTGGCGGTTTACCTCGGACAGCAGCGTTGCGGGCCTGGGCTGGTACGTGGACACGGTGTCGGTCGGCGGAAATTACACCTGCTGCGTTGACCCGGCTGTTGCCACGCATTTCACCTGGGACACGATCCCTTCGCCGCAGTGTCCCAACGTGCCGTTCCAGGTCACCATCCGGGCGCGGAACGACGCCGATGGCGCAGCGACTAATTTCACAGGTGTCCTTGCCTTGACTGGCTTGGGATCAGCGCCGGTGACCAACACCATTCTGGCGTCGCCGGTCTTCACCGTTTCCGGCAGCGGTACCTTTACGTTTGGATACTCCTTTACACCCAATGCGAACCTGACGGTGACACATTTGCGTCATTGCTTCGGCACCAAGGTTTCCATCTGGACGGATTCCGGCACGCTTGTTGCCAGTCAGAGTGTCAGCAGCACTCCGGGCACCTGGGTGGAAACGGCGCTGTCCTCACCAGTGCAACTAACCGCCGGCACCACCTACCGGGTGGCTGCCTATACGGGCGGCGGAAGTTACTACTGGCGCACGGACCTGGGCACAACGTTCCCGAACGGGACTATCAACCAGGCCTATTATTCGCCGGTTGACGGCTTCCCTAACAACGCAACTCCCAGCGCCCGCTGGTGGTTTGTTGACCTGCGTTACACTGTGGCACCGTCTGTCCCGCTGGCCATTATCCCGAGCGTCTCAGCGAACTTCACGCAAGGAGTCTGGACAGGCTCGCTTACCGTTCCGCAGGTTGTTCCCAACCTGGTGTTGCGAGCAGACGACGGCCTTAGACCCGTCGCCCTCGCCAATTCTATCGACGTAGTCAACCCGCCGAGCCTTGGGACGGAGTCCTATGGCGACATCCTGCTGCTGCTCTGGCCCGTCTGGTCCGTCGGATCGCCGACTTTCGTGCTGGAAACAGCAACCAGTCTCTCGCCGGACACCTGGGTGCCGATTGCCAATCCGCCATTGCAGATTGAGGATATTTACGTGGTTCCCGTGGATACGTCCGAACCGCAGCGCTACTATCGCCTGCGGCTGACCAGTCCATGAAAGGCCGCTGCGCCGCCAGGGATTATTCCCCACCGCTCCTCAGAGGCGGTGGGGCGCAAGAAAAGCCTGAGCCCCGAAGGTCTGCATCCTGGATGCGGATCTCAGGTTGCCTGTTTCTATTTCCCGACCTTCAGCACCAACAGCCAATCGCCGGGATCAGGCGTCGGGAATTGGCAGGAGCGTCCAGCCAACACGGCCACGGCGGGGTTGTTCTCGCCCGTGCGCGGATTGAACCAGGAAGCCGTAGGGGAGTGCGGGAGCGCGTCGAGGAATAGGTCCAGCGTGCGGTCCTCCGGTGCATAGACGATCGAAAAGTCCTTGGCTTCGGTGCCGGCTGCTGCGATGAACCGCCGCGGCGACTGCTCACCCGGTTGTGCGGCAACGGCCTTCGGCTCCGGGCGTACTCTCCAAAAGTCGATCGAGGTCATGAAACTAGCCAGCGACGACATCTGTTTGGCCGCCGGCATGAATAACGCCTTGTGCCACGTCGGCAAGTCAGCCGCTTTGGTCTGCTCGTCCTTCGGTCCGACGTTCACATTCCAGTTCGCCACGCCCTGTCCGCCATAGCTAACCCCGGCGGGGGGCGCCAGGAGCAGGCTCCAATAAGCTGCGTGCCGCACATCGTCCGAGCTGAAGCGCTTACCGGTCTGGGCGATGACCCCATATTCATAGGGCAGGACGGGGATCAAAGGCCGGCTGGGTTCCTTCTTCCATTCCGCCGCCAGCGGCCCGGTGAAAGTCCACTTAAGCGCGTCGTCCGTGATGTCCGTTACGCTTTGGTAGCCGAACACATCCACCCACTTCTGATCGCGAAACTCGTCGAGCAGCCACTGCGTTTCACCGGGGAACAGGACCACCGGGGCATGTGCTCGCACGCCGAACACGGCTTGCCCGATCCGCTTCCAGCGTCCGACGTTCCTGGCTCCGCTGTCGCCCTCGAAGGCGATCAACCATACTACCGGGTTGGCGCCCCAGCGGGCGACGATGTAGCGGGTCAGCAACTCGGCTTGATCGTCGGGCAGCGCTGCGATGGCGTTCGTTTGCGAGGGCAGTTCCCGGAACGGAGCAATGGCGCTCAGGATGCCCGCCTGACCCAACACGTCCAGTTTGGCGTCCAGCCGTTTGAAGAAGTTGGGATTGATCGCAATGCGATCGGGAAAGCCGCCGTAGGCGGACTCATTCTTCAGGTCCTCGCCAGGGGCCGCCGCCCATTGAGCCACCGTGAACCGTTGCGACGCCCGTACGCCGGCGTAATACTCCCAATCCTTGAGCCCGGACATCCGCGCGCCGTTCCAGACGGTGTCCGCCAGCCAGAAGAAAGGTCTGCCGTCGGCGTGTTCCAGATGCCGCCGGTCGAGCGCCACGCGCACCCGACCGTGCTTGGCGAAACGTGTCAGACCCGTAGCGGCGGTGCAGATGAATTCGCCGAACTCGTTGTGCAGCCCATCGTTGGTCTTGTCGGAACAGACAGTCCGGAACTTCCAGCGTCCCGGCTGGTCGGGCGAGAAGCGCACTCGCCAGGTCCGGCCGCCGTCCCAGAACCCGTCCACCTCATTCGTCTCGCCCATTGGCGACTTGAAAGTCACTCGCAGCGAAACGTCTTGCACGGGATTCGAGTAAGGCACGGTGCTCTTGAATGACTGCTCGAAACGGCCCCACTTGGCAATGACCGCCGGTTTGCCGGACGCCGCCGCCCGGGGCACTGCCGCCAGCAGCAGGAAATGACATGCTACAATCAGCCGCAACCAGGTGAAACCAATGTTCCGCATCATGTGAATTCCTTTCCGTTTGTTCGGGTCCAATCAGACAGCAAACCGTGGCAGGTGTCAGCCATTAGGGCACTTGTCCACCAGAAAATAACATTGCCGTCCGGTTTATTCTTTCAAACCGTTTTGCCGCAACTCTTCTAACACGGTGCGGGCCCAACTCGAGCCTGCGTTTTCGTTCTTTGAATCGGATCTTCGTGGGCTGGGCCCATCGAGGCGATCCGTTCAGTCAGCCATCTGGGTCTAGCGCGGTTTGGGCTGATGTCCTGGCTGAACCACATTTCGAACCGAAAGGAGCGGGCGGGACGTCTCCTGCCCGGCTCCCTCCGGCTCGGTTTTCTTGGTCAACCGTTCTATTACCACACGCGTTGGTTTTGGCAAGCGCGTGGGTTCACCAGCTCTGCGCCCATCCCGCCACCGGCGGGACCAGAAAACTTTCAGTGCCGGGCCGCGTTCATTCAATTCCAAAGAGCTGTGGTTCCCAGGAAGCGTTGCTGCCTCCGGAGTCCAACCCGTTTCTGACTCGCGGCACGGTCGAATCACCTGCAAAGCGTATTTAAGCTGCGTTAAGATAAAGATGAAGGAGAACCGCCGCCTCCAATCAAACCACAGGGCTCTGGGTCCAACCCCTTTCCTGGCTGGCGGCGGCTCTCCAAATTCAACTCGTTTTCATCGGCTGGTTTGCCAGTTCCGGGAACATGCGTTTCTCGTCATAGTCGCACGGTCCGGCCATGACGTGCCAAGCCGCCTTGGCCAATTTGCACCCCAGCGCCTTGGTGGCGATCACCTTGCTGGTCTTGGCGGCTTTGCGGTCGTACCAGCGCCGGCACTGCTCGTCATAGCGCCGGGCGAAGTTGGCCGCTTCCACAAACGACCAGGCCAAATACTTGTTGCCGCATTTCTGATTGTTAGCCCCCTTGCACTTCCCGTTGCTTAGCCGCTTGGCATCCACCATCCGGCAATAACTGGCGAAGTCGCCATCGGTCTGGAAGCGCTTTACGTCTCCCACTTCCATCGTGATGGTCAGCCCCAGGATCCGGCCGATCCCAGGAATCGTCAGCAGCCTTTCATAGAGTGGAATTTCCCGGGCGCAAGCCAGCACGGCTTTCTCCACGCGGCGGATGCTCTTGGCCAAGGCTTGGATGTGCTCGGCCTGCACCTGGGCGATCAATTGGTTGGCCGGATGCTCGTACAGCTTGGGCGCTTCCTTCGGCTCCATCTTCTTGGCCTCGCCCAGGTCGAGTTTTTGACCGGTCGTGCGTGTATAGAGACTGCTAAAGCTCAACAGCAGGGCCGTGTGCTGATGCACCAGGTTGGTGCGCCGCCGCAGCAAATCGCGCACCGGTCGCAGCTCCGGATCATAAACGTGGGCTTTGGGCAGAATGTTCAGCCGCTGCAGGTCCGCCAAGTGAAAGGCGTCGTCCTTGTCATCGACGTGTTTCATCCCACTGTATTGCGCGATCTTCGCCGGGTTGGCCAGGTCAATCGAGTAACCCTGGGCGCGCAGACCATCCACCAGCCAATACCAGTTGAACGTCGACTCCACCGCCATGGATTGAAGCTGGGGCTTGAGCGGCTTGAGGAAGCCCACCACCTCGCTCAAGTCGCAGCCGAGCTTCCGGTGCGCCACGCGCTTGCCATCCTGGTTAATCACACCGATCATTACGTTGTTGCTGTGCAGGTCAAGTCCTGCGATTAATTTATCTTTAGGTCTTCTCATAGTCTTTTCGTTGTTGGTTAACTCACTACTGACAACAACGTATTTACTGTGAGGAGACCTTCGTCTCAACTGCCCTTAATGTTTATCAAACCATAGCTGGCCTTGCATCTTGCTTTCCCCGGTGCCGTTGACAAAGTGGCGGAGCGCCAGCGTCCCCGCCGGCTTAAGCCCCTGAGATTCCGCGTGAATGGTTCGGCCATTCTGCATTCTTCCTTCTGCATTCGCTTTCAGTCAGTAGTCCGTGGTC